>SESH01080444.1_pt1 | contig 13653 bp, 15 predicted proteins | sample 3171561 | NCBI WGS metagenome assembly SESH01 (sample SAMN10866947, study PRJNA518727) | freshwater metagenome | biome: subpolar coniferous forest; feature: holomictic lake; material: water; isolation source: holomictic Lake 442 2011 16.5 m and 2014 13 m | place: Canada: near Kenora, Ontario
CCGCCCGACGGTTCTGGAACTGAAAAAGATGACCCTTTCCCGGCACAACTGAAGACAGAGCCTGCCGGACTTCGGCGGCAGGCAAAGTGTTGATATCAGTGATTTTCATGGCCAGCAACCGTTCCCGCGGATAACCGTAAAACTCAAGCGCCGCCGCATTCGCATCAAGGATCGTTCCCTCTTGGGGGTCGATCAACAGCATCATCGCTACATTATTGGCGAATTGCTTGCGGTAGGATTCTTCGCTTGCGCGAAGCGTTTCCTTTTCCTGCTTCAATTCATCAGTCCTAAGATTCACCAGCCTTTCAGCCCGGTAGCGGCTCATCATCAGAAAATTCAGGAAGAGGGCCACGAGCGCCGTCAAGAAAAAGCCGATCGGCAATACCCACCCATACACACGAGATAACAGCCTTTCACTGAAAACCTTGCTGGGCACAAGAGTCACGCGCCATTGACGATCAGGGATCTCCAGGGACATTGCATATTTCATTACGGGGCGTCTCCAATCGACCTCTTCGCCATTGACCTCCTGACGAAGCAGAACTTGTCTTCCCGCGGGCGCCGCGAGGTCTTCCATCAGACAGGCCAATCCCTCCAAGGGCATCCTTTCATAAACCCCTTTAAGGAAATCATCCGCGTTATAGACCACCAGGACAAAACCTTTCAAGCTATTGCGGCGTTGCTCAAGCGTGCGGTGGGGCAGATCCTTGGCATACACCGGCATGAAGATCAGGATCCCTGTGCTTTTCTTTCCCCTCTGAACAAGTTCAATGGGAGGTGTGGCCACAGCGGATCCCCAATCCCGACTTTTTTCCATCGCTGCCCGCCGGACAGGTTCCGAGGCAAGGTCATACCCTAAGGCCTCCTCATTTCCCTTCAACGGATCCACATAATAAACGGGGAAATATTCTTCCCGGTCCAGCGCCGGGATCTTGTTGCCAAGGGCATCCTTTTCATAAATCTGGAATCCTTCGCAGTTATCCTGTCTGGCGCTGCTCTCATAAAAAACGCGATCGCCCCGAGCAACACGAGGAATCCATTCGAACGCGCGTATCGGAACATCTTTTGAAAGCGGCGCCACGTACTCGTTAAATTCACTGCGGCCCACTAATTCCCGGGAATGCATGAACCGGCGTAACCCGTCCAGCCTGTCTACTTGACGGTCCAGCTCCTTGGAAATACTCTCGGCCCGGGTGATGGCGCGCTGTAAGAATATTGTTTTAAATGCGCTTTCGGCGCTCTCCTGGAACTCCAGGAAAAGTAATATCGTTAATGTCAGACCGATCACACCGACGATCGCGACCATCACCCACTTGACCCATAAGTCCGGCTCCCTGCCTTCCTTCCCCGGTCCCACGGCAAAAACAAATCTTTCCCAAAAAGCAAACATGAAAAGAAATCCGAAACAGAGGATCCCTACAGGGACAATGCCTTTAAGCCGCGCGACCGCCACCGCCTCCTCAAAATTACGCGCGCTCTGGTCCACGCCGAGAACGGCAAGCAGCTCTCCTGTATGTCCATCTTTCAAGGGAACATAGGCCGAGATCCAGCATCCCCATCGGTCTGTCGTGGGAGGCTCGACCATGGCTCTTCCGGAGGCGAGCGCCTCATGCATCGTAGTCGTAGCTTCGTCATAAACCTGTCCCGGAGGGGACTCGTCTTTATATCCTCCGGTTTCAGAATCCACCAGGAAAACAATTTTCCCGTCGACTTCCCTCATGAGATAAATGAACCGGATCGAAGTCATGACCTCGCGCAGATTCTGCAACCGAGACTTCAATGCCTGGTATGCGACGGTCTGGACATCCGCCGCTGAGCCGGATAAATCCCGAACCAGCTGGGGATCCACGGCCACAACGGATTGCTGCGCGTCGCTGAGAAGCTGTGCCTTCTGGAGAGTAGCCTCTCTCTGCCCCTCATAATCCGTCCAGAACCACCCGGCCACAAGCGTAGCCAAAAGCGCCAGCAAAGCGGCGACCATTAGATGCTTCCCATAACCGGCCGGGTGAGGAACGCTTTCTCTGAGAGAATCCTTGTGGTAAACCACGATCGCAACGGAAAAAGCACAAGCCGCGAAAGCCCGTAATATCTGGACAGGGAATCCGGCCCATTTGAAGAAGGTGTCGTGATTGATCATGTCCGCCAGGAAAACCCCGGTCTTCGGCGCGACCCCACCGGCGGCCACGGCATACACCCCCATGGCGGCAGCCGCCCAAACCATGGCCCAACCGCGTCGATCCTTACTTTCTCTGGAGCTCCGCCACAAGGCAAGCGCCGAGAGCAACCCGCCGGAAAACCCAAAGGAATACCGGATAGCCGCGTTCACACCCGAGAGCCCGAACGATGCGGCTGAAAAGACGGTGAGGCACAGCGGAATATAGATCCACCGCCCGAGCCTGAAATATTTCAAGCGTTCACATGTTAAACGGCCGAACTCGAAAAGACAAAAAAAAGACACCCCCAGCATGGCGACACAAATCCCGTGGAAAGAATCGCTGTGACTTGGGCTGAGGGCCAGCAGCTCCACCCATTCATGGAGCCCGTGGATCAAACCAAAAGCACCCAGCCACTCCCAAGGAATCGGGGTCTTAGATTTTTTGTGAAGGGCTGTACATACTGAAAAAAGCAGAATAAAAGCGAGGCCATAGACGAAGAAAACATAATCCATCTGGCTCAAAAAGAATTCTCGCATCAATTTTTCCCTCTTTTATCGCGGATACTTGCCCCCCGAAGCAGAGCTCTCCACGAATTCTTCTATGAAATCCTTGTTTGAAACATCCACTCCCAGCGCCGCCGCCCTCTGACGATTGACCATGATGGTCCCCCGCGTGGGCGCGATAACAGCCATACCCGCGGGACTTTCCCTTTGATGGAGGATCCTATCCGCCATCCGCCCGGCCTCATACCCCTGCTTGTAACCGGAATCGTCCACGCTGAGAAGCATCCCTTCCTGAACGAATTGTTTCTCTGGCCCCGCCTCAGGTTTTTTGATATGGGCCAGGTACCATGCCCCGACCTCCAGGGAATCCACGGGAACTCCTTGATCATTCTTAAGAGACGCATGGTTCACGACAAAGAAAGCGTCTACTTTTTCCTGGAGTTCCAGAGCCTTGTCCCGCCACTCAGAGAACGATCGCGTCTCCACCGTGTCAACAAGCCGGAGCGGCAGTCGCCCTTCCTCTGCGAGCCGGGTGATCATCCTGGACTTGGCCCGGCCGGTCTCTGAGCCATCGGAAAGGATGGCGAATGTTTTCAGATCAGGAAAAAGTTTCTTCAGGGTCCTCAGCGACTCTGCATACGTCTCCCCCGACTGATAGACCCCGGTCACGTTATGCCCGGGATGGGCCATCGTGTCGATATACCCATAGGCCAACGGATCAAAATCCACGCCCCAGAAAACAACCGGAACGCGGGTGTTGACCCAATAAGCGCCAATGAAATTCGTCGCGTTATCATCCCCCAGAAGAATCAGGTCGGGATTGAACGCTTTCATTTCCCTCAGGATCTCGGTCGTGATCGCCGCGATCTCATTCTTTTTGTCCCATCGTTTCGTGTCCATCCAGGCTTTTTTGATCACGACCGCATTCGTTTCCACGAAATCGTTCTCCGTGAACTCCTCAGCCTGCGAATCGTTTTCCAGAAATTTGAAATCCTTGAACGCGGCACAAAGTCCCTTCTGGGTATCCTGGGACCAGAGATACTCGCGATGATAACTGCTCACAACAAATATCCGCAGCTTCCCAGACGCCCCATAACCCGGGGACTGAAAGCTGGCAACGAATAAAATTATCGCGAAACTGCACAAGAATTTCTTCATGGTCCCGGATCCTTTTCTCCGGGCGGGCCCCGATCCACCGCCGGACCTTTCCTGGCAAGCGTTTTACTTTTATTTTGCTCTTTCAAACAGCCCTCGTAAAACTTGCAGAGATCGCAGCAAATGTCTTTTTCTCCTTTTTCACCGCGATACCATTTGGTTTCGCAGGTCCAATAGGACGGGCAATCCTCACAGCATGTCTCAAAGGTCCTTTTCACAGGCTCACCTCGGATGTGAGATAACTTCTCAGTATGTCTAACCGTTCTTGATGCTTAGGGCCGTAGGGCAGCAGCTTCTGGTATTCCTTCACCTTCCGGACTTCTTTGATCTCTCGGACACGGATGCTTTCCGGGAGCCACTTTTTGACTTGATGGTAGGCGCCTACAAAGAGGATCCCTGTTTCATCCGGGGCAAGGGACTCCTCGATCCTTGAGGCGATAAACTTATCTCTTTTATTTAAAAGCTCCTCCTGGACGAATTTATACTTCAGGAACGCGATTACTTTCGGCAGCCCCGACTTGGCCTGAGTGAATGTGACGAACCGGTCCCGCTCTTCCCTGACAAGCTTGAAATCCTCCGTCTTAACTAAAAAGGCTCCTCGTTGAAGGAGCCTTGAGACTAATTCGTAGTTTCTGCTTCCCGCCTTCGCGCTTTCCTCGACGATCCTTTGTCCCACCTCCCCTTCCGCGACCATACCGTCCTGATAGAGCTTCATCCCGGCGACATCCAGCGAATCGAAATAAGCTGATATTTTATCCCAAAAATGTTCAACGGCTTCCGTATGCTTTTGCCAAGCCTCCCCTCCCAGATCCGCGACACCTCTTTCCGTCACCTGCTTGGCTAAAGAACCGAGATCAACGCTCGTATGGATCACTGGGGCATAGAGTAGTGTTCTCATAAAAGCAACCCTTCTATTTCACCTTAATCTTCGCTTCTAACCGATCGAGCCGTTTTTTTAATGCCGCATTCTCTTTTTCCGTCTCACTATCCTTTGCTTTAGAAGACAAGTAGGAATCCTGCTGCCACCAGTTGATGCCCATCTCCATGGCCTTATCCACCGAGGCCACCAAGAGCCTTATCTTGATATTGATAAGGTCGATATCGGCAATCTGGATCCTGATATCTCCGGCGATCACGATCCCTTTATCCAAAACCCGTTCCAGGATATCCGCGAGATTAGTCGCTTCCGTTGCATGTGTCATCTTAGGGTTAACCATAAAATATTTTCCTTTCGTTTTAAGCCAGTTTTTTCATTTTTATAATGATACCCGCTGTCTTCTTACGTAAGCCCGCTACAAAACGACAATTTTTACAATCAAGACTTGCCTCATTAAAGTCTTGGCAGGCAAGCAACACATCCGCTTCAGCCCGGAGCTCTTCGGCCAAGGCCGCCTTCCCCGTGACGCCTTCGATCGCATTGATCTTACTGGCGATATCTTTGAGAACCGTCTCTTGCTTTTGAAACGCTGGACAATCGATCCTGGCGCCTTCTTCATGATGCACGGCTCACCTCCGCTAAGAAATTTCAATTCGCTGCCAAAGTCATGACCCCCTTTACATTAAATCTCCTAAAGGGCCTAAATTCAGATTAAGCTCTTCGTTCTTGAGCCCGAAGATCTCCTTCAATTCCTTCATTTTATTCTCTAATTTCATCAGGGTCTCACCGACACGCTCGACTTCCTCATCGGTCAGAGAGCCTGCCTCGACCCGCCTCATCGCCTGTTTTTCCATTAACTTCCGGATCAGTTCTATGAGTGTGAGAACCAGTTTTGCCAATCCTTTCTCCGCGTTCTCCGGATTGGCTGCGATTTTTTTAGGCAATGCACCTTGAACCTTCTCCATCTCGCCGGCGAAGATTTCGAGCGAATCCGTTTCGACTTTTTGTCTCATAGCGTTTCCCTACCTTTCGTTCCCGGTAATTTCGTGCTTCAACAGTGTCTCAACCAGGTCTAGACCGCCAAGCTTCCCGTCCTCGGAATGACTCAAGGTGATAAAATTATACGGAGGCCACGGCCCGCTCAAGAGATACTTGAGGTCCCCTCCCTGGGAGTTCCGCAAGACCTCGAACGCCGTTTCAAAATCATCTCTTTTTTCATGGTCCACCAGATAAGCGGCGCTTAAAAGCAGATTATCCGTTTTCAGCTTTTCGATTTTTTTTTCAGAGGCGATCCTATTTAAAAATCCGTCCAGGATAGCAATACACCTGTCTGCTTCTTCTTCGAACTCTTTATCGATCTTGTACTTCGCAAACTTCTCCCTCATGAACTTCGTCCCTGACAGCGCGGGATCCGGTGAAGGGTTTTCCTTCTTGTGGGCATTGATGATCCTCTCTTTGATCGTGTTGCCGGCCCAAAGGATCTTCACACCAAATTCAGACTTGCTGCGGACTCGCTCCAGGTTCTTGACGAAATCCTCATGAAATTTTTTTACTTTGACGAGCAGCTCTTCTTTCCCGTTAAAAACCGTAGACAAACTCATGGGCAAAACAGTGAATCTGACCATTAACTTTTCCACGACTTCTTCATGTTTTAAAATAGATTCTTCAGTCTTAACCTGGGCCTGCGGGTCAAGATCGCTCACCACGACTCCGATATCGCCATAAGGGATATTATAAACAGGGGCCCCGTACAGTCCTTCCAGGGGTTCGTCGATGCTTTGAGGAGAGTCGATGATCCCGTAGGCGTACAGTTTGAGAGTCACGACGGCTCCTCCTCCGCTCCCGGAAATGGCGCTCCGCGGAGGCGTTCCATCGTCTCGACGGAGCTCAGCAAAACTTTCACACCTAAATAGACAAGATCCACCTCGGCGACGGAGATAACGACATCCCCGGAGATAACCACCCCCTTATCCAAGGCCCGGTCCAGGATCTCTAAAAGCGTGACCCGTTCTTGCCGGCGAAGATCGAGGTAACTTTTTTTATCCTGGAGGGTTGAGAGAGGTCTATCCATGGCTTGTCTGCTTTCTTAAGGAATCACAGAAATTATACGGCGGCCAGGGACCGGTGCAGTCAAAGATCAGCCCCTGCCCCGCATAGTCCGCCTTGAGGCGGGCCAAGATTGCTTCGAACTCTTGGATCCGTTTGGAGCTAATCAAAAACGCGGCATTTAAAACCATCGCCTCTTTTTTTTCCGTTACTTCCTGAGGCAATAGCTTGTTGATCCGGGTATCCTCCGACGCCGCCTTCAAACTCTCATAACAGTCCCGGGTGCATTCAGAGATCGTTTCATTTGTAATATCTATTATAATTTCTTCCCTTTTCTTTTTTAATAAATACGCCTTGCCCAGGCTGGCGGAAGCTATCTCCTGGTCTACCTCTATGACCCGTTCGTTTTTACCACAAAGGGCCTCCTTAAAAAATTCCCCCTCACAATAGATCTTGAGGCCCCACTCTTCTTGGCCCTCCAGTCGCGCAAGCGTCGCCTTGAATTCAGCGCCGTTATCTCTTAGCAGCCGCTCGACATTCGCTTCGCTTTCAAAAACCGTCCCGAATTTAAAAGGGAGCACGGACTGTTCTTTCATGATCGCTTCGATGACCTTCTCATGAAGCCTGATATTTCTCTCAACCCAGCCCATATCGGCTAAATGCTTTTTCAGATTTTCTTCACTAAAATCATCGGGAGAAACCCTGCTGAGGACCGCGCACATTCCAGAAAATAAAACGGGACAGATCTTGACCCCCAAATCATCAAGACCCCCGGAGGCGGGCTTTTCCTTTGTCACACAATATAAATACAGGAGTTCTTTCACGATAATTATTCTCCCGGACTCAGAGTCCCGTTGCGCTCATAGGATTCAACCTCCAGATCTCCGTTCAGCTTCACCGCATAGAGGTTCCTGTCCTGCACTTTCGTCGAAAGCCCAAGCGACTTGATAAAGGAGCTCGCTTCAAAAACCTCAGCTTCAGACTCCCAACCCTCCCCGGCCCTTGAGACCTTGGTCACCGTCACATCCTTGACATTGAGGGTCTTCTTTAAAAAATCCGTAACCGCTTTTTTCGCATCTTCGATATTAGCCATTTCTACGCCTTCCTTTCTTTTGCGGTTCTACCGGCTCCTCTTCTTTCGCTTTTCTGATAGAATCCAATCGCTCCAAAAGTTCCGATTCCTTTTCCGTGTATTCCTTCTCGCTGATCTTGTCCAACTCAAAACGCATCTGCAACTCCATCAACCGCTCTTTGATGAGCCCTTCGTCAGAGAACTCTTTATCCGCCACCTCATTGATCTTTTTGCCAATCCAAATAATCCCTTTTAAGGGTGAAAGCAAAATATCATCAATGATAAACATATCAGTATTTTCCTGTTTCGATCACAAGGTTCACAAAATTAAACGGCGGCAGAGTCCCCACATATTTAAATTTTATCCGGGGGCCATACTGGTCCCCGAGAGCCTGAACCTTCCGGTCAAACGCCGCTTCTTTCGAATTTTCCACCAGAAAAGCAGCGCTCAGGATCATCAGCTCGCCATAGGGGGTATTGACTTTTGTCTCCTGCGCCAAAGGCGACAAGGCATTCAAGATCTCCTCTTTATGGATGTCTTTTTCTTCCTGAAGGGCGGCTTCGACTTTCCTCCCGACATCCACGCGCAGATAATAGGTTTTCGCCGGAGGTTCAGACGCGAGCGCTTTTTTAAGCTTTTTGATGGCTTCGTATTTTTCCGCGATATAATTATAAATATTTTCTTTTTCGCCTTCGGCAGAAAAGATCGCCTTGAGCCCCAGCTCTTTTTTGCCTTCGATATCTTTCAATAACCCTGCAAACTGGTCGTGCTCTTTTTTTAATATCTTTTTCACCTTCCCTTCATCCTGCGCGATGGTGCAGAACCGGACTGGCAAGACGGTGTATTTCTTCATGATCTCCTCGATCGCCTTCTCATGGGCCAGCATATTCTCCCTTGAGACCCGGTAACTAATGATCGGCGAATTGCTGACCACCGCCGAGATCCCCTCATAAGAAATGGTGTGCACATCATCGCCTCTCCCGCCGATCCCCAACGGGCCAAAGGATTGCGCTTCGCCTGACGCGATGATGGCATATATATACTTACCCTCTTGAGAAGCGACCGTTTCCATCTATTTCTCCCATTCTTCTGGATAAATGACAATGTTGACGAAGTTAAATACAGGCAAAGGTCCCGTGTATATAAACTTCGCTCTCTTCTTATACTCGTCTCCTAAATCATCCATAATGTTATCGAACTCTTTTTCCCTGCCCTTATCCACCAAAAAGGCGGCGTTCACAAACATCTCATCGCCTACAGTCTTGTTGAGCCTGTAATCAAAAGACGTTCTCCTCAACGCCTCCACGATCTCTTCCGCCTCTTTTTCTTTCTTCTTTGCCAGGGCCTTCTCCACCATCTTGCCGACTTCCATTTTGGCCTGAATATTTTTCTTGTTCTTGTCGATCTGGATATTTTCCTTAGTCTTTTGGATCGACTTGTTCTCGTCTACGATCTCTTTGAAGATCGCCTCCATGTTCTTCCACAGGCCCTTCACTCCCAACTCTACTTTGTGGTCCGCATCCCGTAACGCGTTCTTAAGCTCCCGGTATCTTCTCCCCAGGAGATTCCTTATCTCATCGGCGTCTGAGGCGATCGTCCCAAACCTGACAGGAAGCACGCTGTCAAATTCCTTCATCACGGTCTCGATCACTTTTTCATGGCAAAGCATATTATCGGAGTTCACTTTGAATTTAGTGATCGGATGGCTGCTCACGACCATGCTCAGATCGTTATAGCCGATGGTGATGACATCGTCCCCCCTTCCGCCCATCCCCAGGGGGCCAAAATTCCTCTCTTGGGATGTTCCGACAATACAATAAATGTACCTTCCTTCTCTCTGCATCATCCTCGGACCCTCACTAAAATCGGGCTTTCTTTTTGATTCGCCTGTTCAAGCGCCCCACAGTATTCGGTGAGTATCTTATAAGCCCGGTGCACTTCCTCGAACTCTTTCTCAGCCCCCGGCGAATTCTTCTGTGTGTCCGGATGCGTCGAAAGCGCCTCCCGCTGGTAGGCTTTCTTGAGCTCGTTTTTGCTCGTGATCTCTTTTGAAATCCCAAGCCTTTTCTTCGCCCACTCGAGATCTTCAGCTTTCAATTTCATGACCTCAAGGGTATAAAAGCTATAAGGCGGAAGCGGCCCCACACATCTAAAATTTAATTTCTCGTGAAATTGAACATTGAGAGCTTCGACTTTTCTGTCAAATTCTTCCCGCTTGTCTCTATCGATTAAAAAAGCCGTGTTCACCACCATCTTGTCATCCATCAGCCCATGAACCTTAAAATCGGGACTCACGGCGCTGAGGGTTTCTTGTATGAGACAGGCACACGCCTCTCTTTTTTTGTCCAAGGCCTTCTTGATCATAAATCCTATCTTGATCTGATCCTCGGTGCTTACACCTTCAGGATTGGTTAGAATTTTTGCTTTAAACTCTTGGATCTCTTTTTCTTCGCCCACCTCCTTAAGGATCGCGGCAAAATCCCCCCAGGTCGCGGTAATATCAATTTCTATTTTTCCGCTTATTTTCCCAAAGATCTCTTTGATGAGATCGTACCCTTTTCTCAGAAAATCCCTGACCTCTTCTTCGTTTTTAGCGGAGCTTCCCAACCTCATAGGGATAATGGCATCTTGCGTTGCCAGGATCCTTTCGATAATCATTTGGTGGCCCACAAGTAGCCGCGCCAAGACATCCTTACGCAGATGGGTATAATCCACGACCTCAGAATCTCTGACCAGGGCGGAGATGTCTTGATAAGCGACCGCATAGACCCCATTCGTCTCGTTTGCTTCTAAAAGAAGCTCCTTGGGGATAGAAAGGTGCAGATTCGTACTCGAATTCAGCACTCCGTAAATATGCATTTTTCTTCCTTTCAGCCGTTCACATTATTTTTTTGTTCCGGAAATTTTTCCTTTTTCTTTAAAATGCTCCCGAGTAACTTCTTGAGGCTCTCTATGAAATCCTTGATGAGCTTTTCCATCTTTATGTCCCCTTTCCGGTTTGCTCGAAGGCAGGTCTGACGGCGCCTTGAGCGTTCACGAGGGCCAACGCCTCTTCCAAGTGCTTCTTTGTGATCACAAGTTCAGGGACCGCGGCTTTACTCTTCGAGCCTTGCTCTTCGATATAAGCTCTTATCGCGAGCATCGCCGCTTTTCTGCATACCGATTCGATGTCCGCGCCTACTTTGCCTTCGGTAGCCTTGGCGAATTCTTTTAAATTAATTTCCTTCGCCAGCGGTTTATTCCTTGTGTGTATCTTGAAGATCTCCTCCCGAGTCTTCTCATCGGGCTTCGGGAGCTCAAATAAAATATCGAACCTTCCCGAGCGCAAGATCGCGGGGTCGATCCTGTCGGGCCGGTTGGTCGCCGCCAGGACGACCACTCCTTTTAATTCCTCGATCCCATCCATCTCCGTTAGAAATTGGCTGATCACGCGCTCGGTGACATGGGCATCGGAAGAACCTGCGCCGCGCCTCGGGACAACGCTATCGATCTCGTCAAAGAAAAGGATCGTGGGAGAGGCCTGCTTCGCTATCTTAAAAACCTCGCGAATCGCTTTTTCGCTCTCTCCGACATACTTGGACACAAGCGCAGGCCCTTTGACCGAGATGAAGTTAACCCCGCTTTCGGTGGCGATCGCCTTTCCGAGAAGCGTCTTTCCTGTGCCGGGGACTCCATAAAGAAGTATCCCCTTAGGCGGATTGGTGCCGGCCTTTTTGAAAAGATCTCCATACTTAAGCGGCCATTCCACCGCCTCTTTGAGATCTTCCTTGATAGATTCCAAGCCGCCGACATCGCTCCATTTGACATCCGGGACCTCCACAAAAACTTCGCGTATGGCGGAGGGCTCCACTTCTTTCATCGCCTCCAGAAAGTTTTCCATCGTGACCTCGAGCTTCATCAGGGTCTCATAAGGGATCTCCTGCATTTCAAAATCGATCTTGGGCAGGATCTTTCTTAGAGCCGCCATCGCCGCTTCCCGCGCCAGGGCCTCCAGATCCGCCCCGACAAATCCGTGCGTGATCTCAGCCAGTTTTTCGCGAACCACATCTTCCGCCAGAGGCATCCCCCTTGTATGGATCCCGAGAATTTGCAGCCTCCCGTTTTTATCGGGGATGGGGACAGAAATTTCCCGATCGAATCTCCCGGGCCTTCTCAGAGCCGGATCGATCGCATTAGGGATATTGGTCGCGCCGATGACGATGACCTGACCTCTCGACTCTAACCCGTCGAGCAGCGATAAAAGCTGGGCCACGACGCGTCTCTCGACCTGCTTCTCGCCGCCCATCTCTTCTCTCTTGGGAGCGATCGCGTCTATCTCGTCGATAAAAATGATCGCGGGGGCGTGAGCCTTCGCGTCTTCGAAAACACTTCTCAAACGGCCTTCGCTCTCACCGTAAAATTTGCCCATGATCTCAGGGCCTGATATATGCGTGAAATACGCGTCCGTTTCATTGGCCACCGCGCGGGCGATCAATGTTTTGCCTGTGCCCGGAGGGCCGTAAAGAAAAACCCCCTTGGGCGCGCCGATGCCAAGCCTTTCAAACACCTGCGGGTATCTTAAGGGAAGCTCGATCATCTCCCGGATCCTTTGAACCTGGGATTCGAGTCCGCCGATATCCTCATAGGAAACTTTGCTCTGCTTCGCCTCTCCCTGCCCCTTAATCTCCATTCTGATAAGGGTCGCCGCATTGATCAAGACCGGGCCCTCGGGCATGGTGGCCACCACTTTAAAATCACTGGACCTTGACCCGAAAAAAGTCGCCCGGACTCTGTCCCCCGCAACCACGGGAAGCCCCTCGATCAAAGAGCCTAAGTATTTAGCGTCCCCCTCGCCATGAAGCAGGCGGGATGTTGTCAGAGGCGCGAGGGTAATCTTATTGGCGGGCCTGGAATCGATCTTTCGGACCTTGGCTTTATCATCCAGCCCGAGGGAAGCGTTCTCTCTTGAGATACCGTCAATTTGAAGGATCTTTTTCCCCCGGTCTTCGGCATAGCAGGGCATGGTCTTCGCCGGCGTCTTGCTTTTTCCAATAATTTCTATAATATCGCCGACTTCCAATCCGAGCTGTTTCATATCCTCAGGATCGATCCTGGCGATCGCCCGCCCCACATCTTTCGAGAGGGCTTCCTTCACTTTCAGGGTAAGAATTTTATCATCTTTTTCCGCTGTCATTTTCCGCTTCATTTCATCCCCCGTCTTTCGTTTGAGAGAATCCTGCGCCTGGCCCCAAAGGTCATGGGAATAAACTCTTTCTTAATTTCTCCAACGCCTCAACGCCTTTCACTTCCCGCGGCTGCAAAGGAATGATCGTCGCCTTTAAAGAGCCGAATTTTTTTCCTATTTGTTTGATATAGTCCCCCTGAGCGTCACTTCTTTCCCGGCAAAAATCACAATCCCTCGACTCCAGGACATTGTTGACCACCAGCTGCTTCACCTTGATCCCATACCCCTCAAGATCGCCTACCAATCTCTCTGTTTCTGCAATAGCCATATCTTCCGGAATAGTGACCGCGACAAATTCACACCTTTTCTGGTCTTTAAGAAGGCCTTCGATCCTTTTCACGGTCTTCTTCATCTCCACAAGAAAATCATCCCCCTGGTCGGGTTTGTATTTTCCCGAGAAGGTCTCTACCATATATCTGTATTTCCAGCGCATCTTGGCCAAAACCTTGATCCATTCATCCAACAATCCCGGCAAAGTCAAAAGCCGGAGCGCATGGCCCGTGGGAGCGGTATCCACAATATACTTGTCAAATTTCGCATCCTCGATCAGATCCACGATCGTGTTGAACCCCATCACTTCATCGATGCCGGGGATGGGTAAGGCAAAGATAGAATCAAT
>SESH01013490.1_pt1 | contig 13651 bp, 9 predicted proteins | sample 3171561 | NCBI WGS metagenome assembly SESH01 (sample SAMN10866947, study PRJNA518727) | freshwater metagenome | biome: subpolar coniferous forest; feature: holomictic lake; material: water; isolation source: holomictic Lake 442 2011 16.5 m and 2014 13 m | place: Canada: near Kenora, Ontario
ACACTCTCGCCGCTTTGCCCTGGCCGGCTGGCTCTACCAACGAACGGCACCCGCGACCGTCTGCGACCCCGCAGCGGCGGCCGTCTTTGTGAAACGCGACGAGCCGTCTCGCCTTCGCAATCACCGTGGCAGCCATTCCGCGTAACGGGCGCGACCCACTCGCGGGGCCGTTGCGATTGTTATCGAATTTCGATAGCGCAAAACCATGATCGAGAGCTTCGGAAATCGGCTGGCCGAAGACGTGTTTTATGACCGACGTTCGAAAGATATCCGGGCATTTCCGACGGATCTCCTGCGAGCTGCGCGGCGCGAGATTCTATACCGCCACGACGGTGCAGATCTCACAGACCCTCGCGCGCCGTCCGGCCATCGAGTTGAGGCACTCAAAGGTCAAAGCAAGGGTATGTATTCGATTCGGATCAACCACCCATGGTGCCTGAGCTTCCCATTCGAACGCGGCACCGCCCTAGATGTTGCGATCGTCGATGATCACTCGGCGCACCCATGGCCAAAAAGTCCCATCCGCAGCCCAGTAATCCGTTTCATCCCGGCGAAATGTTGCTCGAGGAGGTTCTGGTTCCAGCAGGCATTACCCAGACCCCATTAGGCTCGCAGTTCGGCCGAAAAGCTTGAAAGAAGGGTCTAACCCACCAAACAGACGGAACATGAGTGTGAAGAAACCTTGAGGGCTCGACCCCGTTAACACACTCTTTGCAAATCAGTCTGCGAGAAATCGGCGCCCTTGAATAGCAGCGGGAGACCACGCACCTTAGCCAGGGCGTAGCTAAAAATATCTCCAAAGTTGAGGCCGGCAGGGTGGCCTGAGCCTTTGCCGTAGAGCACGAAGGCGGCATAAGCCGCTTTCATCTCCTCACTGGTCGGCGCAACAATTTCAAACGGCGGCAAGCGCAGTAAATCGTCGAGTAGCAGCACGCCTCGCGGTCCGCGACGCCCATGCATGACCATCTGCGACTCCACTACCGACACGGTACTGATAAAAACGCGCTCCGAACTTTGAATCCTCGCCAAAAAGACGGCCCGTTCTGGCTCGCCTAACGTGACGGCAACGATGGCCGATGTATCCACCGCAATCACCGAGGCAATCCGATGTCATCCCAAAGCATCGGATCGTCGGCATCGGGCCGGTCAGGGATGGCATCCAGTTGGGTGAGTAAGCTCGCCATGCTGTTGGGATCCCGAAGCATTTGAGATTCTGCCGCCAGACGGTCGACGGCCCACTCGACCAGAGCCGTTTTGGTCATGCCTTTCGCCCTTGCCAAACGCTCGACTTTGGCAACGACCGTGGGATTGGCGATTTGAAGGGCCATGACACACTCATAAAGAAATGTACATTATCAATATACATTTTCACTCAGGGAAATCAACGTCAATCGCGTGAACGGCGCGACGCTGGTTCATTTGTCGGAAGCATTGAGGGGACTATTCCTCCGATACAGGTGGTGATGACCGGAGGCACTGGATCAGTTTATGCAGGTCGGTCAGGGATTGCGGGCGGTCTGCGCGAGGATGTCCCCGCCCTCGTTTCGACAAGGATAACGACTTTCTAAGACGGTGGGGATTTCGCCAAAAAGGGCCCCGACCGCGGAACGGTCAGGGCCCTTCTACGACCCATCGATCAACCGAAGAACGGCAGCGAACGTACGCGCTTACCCGTTGCTTTAAAGAACGCATGGGCAATCGCAGGTGCCAGAGCTGGCACGCCCAACTCACCCACACCGCCGATCACGCTGCTGCGCGCGAGGGTCGTCGGCTGCGTCAGCACGACTTGCACATCCGGCATCGACGACGAACGGATCATGCTGTAGGTGTTGAAATTAGCCCGCTGCGCGACGCCATTCACGAAGGTCTGCCGTCCGTAGAGCGTCGCGTTCAGCGCGTGCACCACGCCACCCTGCATCTGCGCGATCGCCGAGTCCGGATTGACGACGAGGTAGCTATCCAAAGCCACCGATACTTTCTTCACGGTGATGGATGTTGCGGTCGCTGACAACTCCACCACCATAGCAATGATGCTGTTAAAAGCCGCATCCACTGCGATGCCTTGAAAGTTACCTGCCGCAGGCTTACCCCACGACCCCAGGGTTGCAGCGGAATCCAGCACGGCCAACCAGCGCTGCGCCATCGCGGCGTTGGCGGCCCCGCTGCTAATCGTCGAGAGCAGCTGATTGCGGCGGAATTGGTACGAGTCAGCGCCCACAGCAACCGCGAGCTCGTCCATGAACGATTCAACGGCAAAAACATTGATGGACGCGCCCACCGAGCGCCAATAGCCCAGTGGAATCTGCGACGGGTGCGTGACGTATTCGATGAGCTGCGAACCCATCGCGTACGGCAAGTCGCGAGCGCCTTCCGAACCCTGGCTATCACCGACGACTCCCGCGGCGGGGTTCGTATTGAGCACGCTACCGCGCTGCAGCGCGATCGATGGGGACACCACGCGGTACTCAAGTCCCGCGATCGTGGCAGTGTTACCGGAACCATTAACGCCGGCACGAGCGCGCACGACGGCCATGGGGCGGTATTGGTCGTGAGTGAAGTCCTGCTCACGCGTCCACATGAGTTTCACCGGACGAGGACCGGCCGCCAACTTAGCAACCGCCACCGCGGTCTGCACCGCCTGGCTGATGAAGTCGACTTCCAACTTACGACCGAGCGCACCCCCTAAGAACGTCGTGCTGATCTGGATTCGGCTCGTATCCCAGACACCGTTGGTGATCGGTGCGATCGTCGTGTCGCCCAGTTGGCGTAACAGCAAAAAGACGAGCTTGAGCGCATTCTGCTGCACCTGCGTCGATGCATAAATCGTGCAACTCACGCCCGGCTTGTAATCGACCGTGCAGCTCAACACTTCCATCGCGGCGTGCGCGACGTACGGCAGTGTGTACACCACATCGACCACCTGCCCGGCACTCGCCACCGCCGGCTCCGTCGCGGCATAGGAACCCGCAACGGTATACAAGGTGGCACTCGGTGTGACAGACGTACCCGTCACAATACCCGGTTGCGTCGAGGGCAGGGTCGTCTGGGAGACCAGCGAATTACCATCGGCCAAGAATTGCGCATCGTTCAGGCGCGTCGCGCCCGCGGGCAACTTCCACGCCGGCGCGAGCGCATTAGCATAATTGATCGCATTCCAGGTATCCGCCGCGACCACGGCAACCGCTGTCTGGCTACCCGAGACTTCCAATCCGCGCGTCAACTTCAACAACGTCGAGGCGGTATAGTTCTTGGTCGGATCCGGGAAAGTGAAGTCGTAAACCGCCAACGGTACAGCCGCGATGGCGCCCTTCGGGGCTGCCGGCACCGCTGAGAGCGAACCGCCGAACGTCGGGCAGTGCTTCACAACAGCAAAAACCATGTTCTTCAAGACAACGTCGACGCCGTAAACGGCCTTACCCGTCAACTTCGGCGGGATGTCGGCACGCGGTACCGACTTGCCGATGACGGTCAAGGCGCTAAACGGCGTATCGGGCGCCGTAAGACCCGTGACCAGCGCGGCCTTGGTGGAGGCTGCGTCTGCCAACTGACCGTAGGTATACTTCGCACCGGTCGGCGCGTAGGTCACAACCGCATTGACCGTGGTGTAGTTCGCCCGCAACGCGTCGCCGGTGACATCCATGGCCGCCAGCACCAGCATCTCGCGCGCCTGTGTCGCCGCATCGCGCAAGGCCCAGAAATTGTTACGCACGGCGCCGCTACCACCGGTCGAGGTGGCGTAGCCACGGGAGACCGCATTGCTACCCGTGTAGGCAATCGTCGCACCGCCTTGGAGAAGCACCACGGTATTGATATCGACACACAGGTCCTCGGCAATGATTTGCGCCAACCCCGAGCGTGAACCCTGACCCATCTCGGTCGTACCGATGGTCAGCGACACCACGTTGGCGGTGCTGACGTTGAGCCAAGAGGTCACAAGTCCCGGATAGGCCGCCGAGGCCTCCGCGGACTTAGAAATACTCAGACCGACGCCACCGAGCGCCACCGCAACGGTGAGCCCGGCGCCGGATTTGAGAAAATCACGACGGGACAGATCGGCCACGGCCGGCGCATCCGGCGTCTTTGAAGAGTTGTTCATGACCGCTCCTTAGAGATTGGTGACGGCTTGCTTGATGCGGGCATACGTGCCGCAAGCGCAGATGTTCGGCATCTCGGGCAGGATCTGTGAACCATGGTGGCCCGCCTTCATCGCGCCCACACACCGCACCAGCATGCCGGACTGGCAGTAACCGCACTGCGGGACTTGATACTGCTGCCACGCAGCCGCTGCCATCACATAATTGGCATCGGCCGCGACCGTGGACGACGGGTCGGCGCCCGCCAACCCTTCGATCGTCGTCACTTTGCGCCCGACCACATCGGATACGGCCAGCGAACACGCATAGTCATTCTGACCATCCAACAGGACGGCGCAGGCGGAGCACTGCTGAATCCCGCAGCCATACTTGGTGCCCGTCAAGCCGAGCAGGTCGCGCAGGACCCAGAGCAATTTCATATTCACGTCGGTGACGGTGACCGAGCGATTCACACCGTTAATATTGAGGGTGACCGTGGTGGCCATACTGACAATCCTTTCAACCGAAGATCCTGCTCCGGTGCAGGATGCCCCTAAGTCTGATCGCTCCGGAAGGCGATCGCTGTCATGGACCGCATAATATGCAGAATGTACCCAAGTACATCGTCCTACGATACAAAAACCGGGCTGGATCTGACGCGAATTTCGGTTTTACGGACAGCCACGCTGTGAAAGGCCGATGAGTTGCAACTTTAGAACAGGATAAAAGTTGCAGGCCATCGATGGGTCACGTATCCCTCCGCGCCTCATCGAGGAATTCGTGAAGGGTGAGATGCCGGTAACTGCGGGTCCGCATATCATCGTGACGTCACCGACAGCTAGTCTTTCCAACGCATTGAATGCGCTGCGAAACCCTTATGGACAGCGAAAGCGAGGGACCGTGGATATGCTGACCAGAACCCGTCAGTTCATTAGTTGTTAGCGATTTCCTATCCGCCATACCGGCGTATGGCAATATTTCCATACTCTAGGCAGTATTGGGCGCAAGGCTGCTTCGTTCGAGTGGGACCCCGCCAAGGCTACGGCCAACTTCACCAAGCATGGGGTTGCCTTCTCAGAGGCACAACTCGCGTTCTTCGACGCGCGACGCGTGATCGCGCGGGACCTGAGGCACAGCCGCACGGAGCAGCGGTTCTACTGCTTCGGGAAAGTAGGGGACGGGATAATGACCGTCCGCTTTACCTACCGGGACGACGTGATTCGAATAATTGGCGCTGGCTACTGGAGACGAGGGAAGAAAATTTATGAAGCGCAAAATCAAATATACGAGTGAGCCCCTAGGACGAATTGAAGTCGTCGATGACTTCCTGCCGTCCCCGGATCAGCTCGTCCTGAATGACGACGGGGTGAAAGTTACGATCTCCCTTAGCAAGCGCAGCGTCGACTTCTTTAAAGCCCAGGCCGATCGCTCCAACACTTCGTATCAGCGAATGATTCGGCGGCTCCTCGACACGTACGCCGATCACTACACTGGGAAATCTCTAACAAAGGCTGGAGCGGTCCGTGAACGATAAAGTGCCACGGACCGTGGTCGTCGCGCACGGCCGCTCAGCCCGGAGTTAGACGGCGATGTGGAAGCGCGTGCTAATTCTTCTGGAGGTCGTTGTGCTCTTCGCTCCGGCCACACTGCTTCTTTTTCGCGGCCCCATCGGCGCGCTCGCAGCGCTCGGCCAATCCGTTCCGTCGGGCCTGGTGCTAATAGTGTGGGTGGCACTCGGGGCAGTTCGCGGCTATGAGAGGTACCAATTCCGACGCGTTGTAAGGCCCTTTGTTGCCTTGCGCTTGCAGGTCCGTGATGGCAGCGCTACTCCAGCGTTGCGGTCAATATGGTCTTAGATTTGTCCTGATCACCCACCAAAGTGCCAGCCTCACTATCAAAATCAAGTGGCATGGCAGAGAGTTGCTTTACTTTTTCATTGATTCGCAGCTTAGCGATGGTGCCTTTCCATGCGGTTAATAAGTGATCGGCCTGCGCAGCCTGACCTTCAACGAGCGGCTCTGGCTGCCTGAAGAAACTAGGAACCGAGCAGCCTTGATCTCTGGTGTCCGCTTCGTAGCACTGGCCTCTTTATATTGATAGGTCCAAGAGCACAAACCAACGACAGTTAAATCTTGGGCATTGAAGGTCAAGGCCCAGACACTTTAAAGTTCCGTACCGCACCAAACGGCGGCCCCGACGCCCACTGAGTGATCTATGCGCCGCCAAAAAACGCACGCCCAATTCTTCTCGCTCCTACTGGCCATCGCTGCGCTATGCCCCAGCGCCGGCTCTGCGCGGCCCCTGGCCACTCTCTACGCGGCGTATTGGCAAGACGAACTACGCCTCAATCCCACGCAAGCCATGCAACTGGGCGACCGATCCTACCTTGGGCAATTCGATCAGTCGCTGGAAGAGGATTGGCGTGCAGACAGGCTCGCCACACTGCGGCGCTACCGCGCAGAACTGGCAGACGCGCAGAGCACCCCTGTGCCCGGAGAAGACCGCCGCAGCGTGCGCATCCTGCGTAACGCACTCGACGAAAGTTTGCGTTACTACAGTGGGCCCCTATTCGAGATGGCGCGCCAACTACCGACCGACCAATTCCAGGGCCCTCACCTCGTGTTTGCGCAGGATGGAGCCGGGTCTGGGGCGTTCCCATTTAAGACAATCGAAGATTACGACCTCGCCTTGCACCGCGCTGACGCCTTTGCAGACTGGATCAACGATGCGATCCGCCGTTTGCAGGAGGGCGTGCGAAGCGGTGTCGTATTGCCGCGCCTCGTGGTGGATCGGATACTGCCGCAACTGCAGGTACACCTGAATAAAACACCCGAGGAAACAGAGTTTTGGCAACCGGTCGTCGCCATGCCGAGCGATTTCACGGCGCAGCAGCGCAGCCGTCTAGAACAAGCGTATCGAGAAAAGATTGCGACCGTCATCCAACCGGCCTACGGTCGCTTACACGACTATTTGGCAACCGAGTACCAGCCACATGCGCGTGCCAGCGTCGGCCTCGGGGCACTACCCCATGGGCAGGCGCTTTACCGCCACCTGGTACGCCTGCACACCACAACCGAGCTGACGCCCGAACAGATCCATGCGCTGGGTAAGACGGAGGTAGAGCGCATCAGTCGTGCCATCGACCGAGTGCGAGAAAACGTAGGCTTTGTAGGGTCGCGTGCGCAGTTCCTGGAATACGTACGCCGCAATCCGGCACTCCACTTCACCGCGCCCGAGGAGGTCGTCCCTGCCTACCGCGCAGCGACTACACAGATCATCCCGCACCTGCCAGAGCTATTCGGCACAATCCCCACGACACCGTACGAAATTCGCCCCTTACCCCCGGAGTCTTCCAAGACCTTCCAGGGCAACGGCGACTATGCGGCACCCGCCGCCGATGGATCGCGTCCGGGCATTCTGTGGATGAACATCTATGCTTCTGGCGTGCAGGACCGCTACAACGTCATGACGATTGCCCTGCATGAGGGCCTACCCGGCCATCATTTCCAGGCTGCCATTGCGTTGGAACAGCAGGATCTGCCCGCGTTCCGCCGCTACGGCAACTACACTGCATTTATCGAAGGCTGGGGCCTATACGCAGAGTCCCTTGGCGAAGAAATGGGCTTGTTTGACGACCCCTGGCAATACTTTGGCCATCTCAACTACGCCATCCTGCGAGCCAACCGCCTCGTGATTGATACGGGACTACACGCGTACGGATGGTCGGTTGACGACGGCGTGCGATGGATGCTGGCGCATTCTTCCATGACCGACGAACAGGCGCGCGCGGAGGTCGAACGCTATGTGGCCTATCCCGCCCAAGCGCTCGCTTACAAAGTCGGGGAACTAAAAATCCGCGCCTTACGGACCACTGCGCAGCGCGCACTCGGCGCGCGTTTCGAGGTCCGACGCTTTCATGACCGGATCCTGCGCGGCGGGCCGGTACCCCTGACGGCGCTGGAAGCGGATATCCACCGTTTCATCACGCAGCAGCGCATCCTAGCCAACGCCACCCTACCGCCAACACCCTAAAGACACGGCTGCACGCTGTGCCGAGCGATTGCGCATACCCAGCGAGGTTCCCATGAAGTTCCTGACGTGGATTATTTTTCTGTGGCCGTACTGCGCACTGGCCGGCGGCCCCGCCACAGCAGATCTTCATGCGCAGGCGCAGGCCGCACAGGCCCAGGTGTCGGGCGCGTTGCGCCTGTCAGGCCTCCAGCAACCCGTGCAGGTACTGCGCGATACGTGGGGTGTTGCGCATATCTACGCGAACAATCAGCACGACCTATTCTTTGCACAGGGCGCCGTCGCCGCCCAAGACCGGCTGTTTCAAATGGAACTGTGGAAACGCTCCGGCCAGGGTCGGCTCGCCGAAGTGCTCGGTCCCAGTGCGGTCGCCCGCGACATACAGGCCCGCAAGCTGCGCTATCACGGCGCCATGCAAGCCGAGTACGCCAGTTATGCGCCCGACGCCCGGGCGATCCTCACCGCGTTTACCGACGGCATCAATGCCTACATCCGCACTCTCGAGACCCCCGGCGGGCCGGGCTTGCCGATCGAGTTCCAACTCGCCGGGGTCAAACCCTCCCCTTGGCAACCAACGGACTGCCTAAACCGAATGGCCGCGTTCTCGATGACCGGCAACGCGCTATCCGAACTGTCCAATGCACAGACGCTGACAGACCTCGGCGCCGAGGGCGCCGCACGGGTGCTGGATCTTGACCCGGTCGTACCGCTGAGGGCCAGCGCAGGGCTCGACCTGCGCGGCTTGGCGCCGGTCTTGCTCCGCAACTTAATCGGCAGTGACCAACACATCGAATTTCCGGCGCGCTCCCATGAAGGCAGCAATAACTGGACGATTGCCGGACGCTTAACCGCCTCCGGTAAGCCGCTGCTGGCCAATGACCCGCACCGCGTCGTCGCGCTGCCCTCACTGCGCTACCTGGTGCATTTGGTCGCGCCGGGTTGGAACGTTATTGGCGCCGGCGAACCGGGTCTACCCGGTGTCGCGCTCGGCCATAACGCGCACATCGCGTGGGGCTTCACCATTTTCGGTCTAGACCAACAGGACCTGTACGTGGAACAACTCGATCCGACGAACCCACGTCGCTACAAGACCGCACACGGCTGGCGGACGATGTCGGTCGCGCACGAGAGCATCGCGGTACGCGATGGCAACCCGGTCGATGTGCAGTTGTTCTCTACCCAGCACGGACCGGTCCTCTGGGAAGACGGCAGCCGCGCACTCGCACTGCGCTGGGTGGGTGCGGAGCCCGGCACGGCGGGATACCTCGCTTCCCTGCAGATCGACCGGGCACAGAATTGGCACGAGTTCGAGGCGGCCGTTGCCCGCTGGAAGGTGCCCTCAGAAAATATCGTCTATGCCGATCGGGACGGCAATATCGGCGAGCACTCGGTGGGGTTGGCGCCGCGCCGTTCGTGGACCGGCCTGCTGCCGATACCGGGCGCGAGCGGCCAGGAATGGACAGGCTTCGTGCCAGTCCAGCAGTTGCCGCATCAGTACAACCCAGCGGCCGGTTTTATCGCGACCGCGAACCACAAGATGATTCCGGCAAACTACCCCTACCCCGTCGGCTTCGAGTGGGACCCCGGCTACCGGGCGCAACGGATCCATACAGTCCTCGGTGACGCCGCCGCGCAGCACCACCCCCTGCGTGTCAGCGATTTGCAAGCGCTGCAGAACGATGTGGTGTCGCTACCCGCAGTAGAACTGCAGCACATCGTTCGCACGACGACACTGGCCACAGACCCTGGCCTACAACTGTTCCTCGCATGGAATGGGCGGGTCGACGCCGAATCGCCCGCCGCTGCCGTGTTTGAAGTGTGGGAGCGCGAGATCCGTCGAGGTCTTGCGGCGCTGCTCTACCCGGCAGTGCCGAATCGGTATGCGGAACTCTCGCCACGTGTCGTGTTGCGCCTGCTCAATCAACCGGAAGGCGCCATTTTTGGCGCAGATCCGAGCGCGGGCCGAGATCACTTCCTCAGCCGCACCTTCACCGCAGCCAATGCGTACCTGACAGAACGGCTGGGTGCGGATCCTGCCCGTTGGTCTTGGGGCCAACTGCACGTCATCCACTTTAGACATCCGCTCGATGCCCAAGCCAACGCCGCGACACTCCTAGACCTCGGACCCCTCGCACGCCCCGGCGATGGCTACACGGTCAACGCCACCGCCCCAGCCGGCGGCGATCGCTGGGAGCAACAGGCGGGCGCGAGTTATCGGGAAATACTCGACACCAGCGATTGGGACCACTCGGTCGCGATCAACACCCCAGGACAAAGTGCGCAGCCGAGCAGCCCCCACTACGCGGACCTCTTACCGCTGTGGAACACGGGCGGCTACTTCCCGTTGGTGTACTCGCAAAAAGCGGTCGAACAGGCAACGGTAAACCGGTTACTGCTGACACCGTAGTACGCAGCACTAGCAAGCAACGCCGCCCGGCAACACCGACTGGCGGCGCTGCGAGCTAACAGCCGCACTTTTTACTTGTCATGACGTGGGCGCCGTGGTCCGACAATAGACGGGGCTTCGATACGGCACGCCAAGTCTACGATTAGGCCCCGGCGCGAGATACCCGTGGGAGGCGACACGCTCTTGCATGGCGGGCGCACATGCCCACGCACAGGTCGCGCCACATGGTGCACGCGCCCACGCACTCGCTGACAAAGTAGCGGTGGGCGACCCCCTCCTGCGACGCAGAGCCGACGCTGCGCGAACCAGCAACACTCCCTCCCCATAGGCGCGTAGGGCACCAGGCAGTGCCGGAAATTGCCAATAGGGACGTCGCCCCCTTTACGGCACCGGCACAACCGCGCATAACAGCAGTAACCGCCGAATCGAGCGGCGTCGCTCGCCAGAACGACGGCGCACGCATGAAATAAAAGAAGGGAATGAAGGCTTGAAAACCATCACTGTCTGCACAGGCAAACTGCACCGCGTCCGCGTGACTGAAGCTCGGCTGGACTATGAAGGTAGCATCACGCTTGATCCCGTCTTGATGGAAGCGGCCGGCATCATGCCGTACCAGTTGGTGCACATCAACAGCATGTCCAACGCCGTGCATTGGGAAACGTATGCCATACCCGGTCAACCACAGAGTGGCGAAGTCTGTCTGAACGGCTGCCCGGCGCGTCTGTTCCAACCCGGCGACCAAGTCATCATTCTGTCATTGGAACAGATGAGCCGAGACGAAGCGGTCGGTCTAAAACCGAAAGTGGTGTTCGTGGACGCTGGAAACCAAATTCGGCCGGCCCAGTAGCGGCTCCCGGAGCAACGCTTGTAAATCCCGAGTGTCGCCAACCGACCAAAATCGACCCGCAAGTCAGCAATGATCAGCGGTTAATGGGCGCGATGGCCCGGCGGCCTGAAACGTACAACGGCGTGCCCCCCCCCTGCTCGCTTCACTCTCCCACGGCGCGTATATAGCGCTGCCACTTGGCGAGAATGGTAGCGATATGCTGTTCTAGTTCAGCACACAGCGCTGGCGCATCAACCAGCGGCGATCAGATTATTACTAGCCGCCTCAATTCGCGACTACGAATGATCTTAAACCGCATAGTAGACATTTACTGCGCAGCAATACTTAGCTGGATCAGCGCGTACACGCCTCCAGACGAGGCCAGTAGGAGACTAGGAAAACAAAGCAAACCCGTGTCACGTACGCACCCGACACGGCCGCGCGGCGCGGCGCGCATCTAAAGACACAAACCGACTTATCTTGCCTGACGCTCTATCTGAGCGGCGATCAGCTCAAGGGCCGATGGCAATCGCGCAAGTACCGTTTCAGCTCGCGCCCAGTCACCCGTCTCACTCGCATCTTCCAAACCCTGACACAAGGTAGCGAACTCGACCGCCCCGACCACAGCTGCAGCCGATTTTTGCCGATGCCCCAGCGCACCGAGCGTCGCAAGATCCCGCCCGGCACGCGCACCGTGCATCTCAACAAGCGTAGACCTTGCTTGCTGTACAAACATCCTTGCGAAACGGATCGCTTTCGCCGCGTCATTGCCTAAGAGATTTCCCAACACACTAAGGTCGAAAGCATTTTTTCCTTGCATTCTTTCGCGCGAGCTTTCTCCATCTAAAGTCAACCACACGCCCAACTTCTGATACAGCCGCTCCGCATTAATCGGCTTCGTCTCAAAATCATCCATCCCCGCCTCCAAGCAACGGGTTTGATCCGAAACCATGGCGTTGGCTGTCATTGCAATCACTGGAAGACTCGCGAGCTGCGGAATCGCGCGAATTCGCTGCGTGGTCTCGATCCCATCCATGACCGGCATCTGTATATCCATAAGGACGACGTCAAAGCGATCTTTTTCGAGCTGATCTAAGACCTCCTGCCCATTTGCACAAAGCGTGACCACCACGCCGCAGCGCGCAAGCACCTCTTCAATCACCTGTTGATTGAATCGGTTATCCTCGGCTACCAAGACGCGTGCGCCTCGCAGTCGCGCACGCACCGCTTCGTCGCCGGCAACTGGGAGCCCACGCGCATCTAACCCTTGATTCGCAACAGCGCGCCCCAGCTGCACCGTGAATGAAAAACAGCTCCCGATCCCAGGAGTGCTTTGCACCCAGATATGCCCTCCCATCAGCTCGACTAACTCTTTGCTAATCGCCAGACCGAGACCTGTACCGCCATATCTTCGCGAATTAGAAGTATCGACTTGACTGAACGCCGAAAAAATATCGTGCAACTTTCTCTCTTCAATTCCGATGCCACTGTCACGCACGCGAAATTCAAGCACCACCGTGTCTTCTGCAAGATTTGCCGGCAGCTTCAAACTTTTCATCGGCGGCTCAACCGAGTCATGCACCAACACTTCGACGCCAATCATGCCCAGCTCAGTGAACTTCGTAGCGTTGCCAGCGAGGTTCAGTAGCACTTGCCCTAGACGTAGCGAATCACCAACGACGAACTGAGGCACTGCCGATGCGATACTGATTTCAAAATTTAGCCCTTTCTCGCGCGCCAAATGTCCCGCGATGCTATTCAGTTGATTTAGACTTGATTGCAGAGAAAACTGCCTCCATTCCAACTCGAGTTTCCCAGCATCTATTTTCGAAAAGTCCAGAATATCGTTGATGATTACTAGCAGGTCGCGCGCCGCTTGATTTACGCCAAATACATAGCCGCGCTGTTTGGCGTTTAAATCAGTATTAAGACACAAATCCGACAGACCGATGATTGCACTCATTGGCGTACGAATCTCGTGACTCATGTTCGCCAAAAATTCACTTTTAGCACGATTGGCTGCATCGGCCGCCTGCGCACTCAAAGTCAACTGCTCAGATTGCTGCACGATCAAATCGGTCTTAATAGCGTTTTCTTCAGAAAGCGCCAACGCATGCCGCAGGGCATCCTCAGCCAGCGCGCGTTGCGCAATTTCATGCGCGACACCGATCACCCCGAGCAATCTGCGACTCTCCGTAAGATCGATCATCAATCCAATCGAAGGAACAACGCTCGCAATGCGTTTGGCCTCTGCTGCGCTCCAGCCACCAATTCGGCTTGTTGCAAACGCGAGTGCGTGCACGCTACCACTCGCCA
>SESH01016230.1_pt1 | contig 13645 bp, 10 predicted proteins | sample 3171561 | NCBI WGS metagenome assembly SESH01 (sample SAMN10866947, study PRJNA518727) | freshwater metagenome | biome: subpolar coniferous forest; feature: holomictic lake; material: water; isolation source: holomictic Lake 442 2011 16.5 m and 2014 13 m | place: Canada: near Kenora, Ontario
CTCTATTTCACTTAGAGCCAAGTAAAATCAGGTAAAAAACCCTCAATCTGTCTGCAGATAGCTTTTCGGTTAAAGACCTTGCAGATAATTATCCCTGCGGAGGCAGTTAAATTGAGCTCATAAATTTTAGTTATCAAATAAAATCAATAACCGCTAACCAACCTGACTTCCCGCCTTAAAAGCTATCAAAATTAAACCTCAATCAACCAACCCAAACATTTAAATACAAATATTGACTCCGACTGCATTCTAATCCTCGCCGGAATTGACAAAAAGCAGCAATAACCTTATTCTCTTGATAATTAATCGATTTTCTTCAGAGCTATTCAAATATGCCGCAATTGCGCACACCGTATTACCTTATTGACGAAGCAGCACTACTAAAAAATCTCAAAATTATCCGCCAGATACGCGAAATGTCCGGTGCAAAATCAGTACTGGCCCTTAAATGTTTTTCAACCTGGTGCGTATTCGATCTGATGCGTGACTACATGGACGGCACCACCAGCAGTTCTCTCTATGAAGCAAAACTCGGTCACGAAAAATTCGGCAAGGAAGTACATGCATACAGCGTGGCTTATTCGGCTCTTGAGATCGAAGAAGTCAGGGAATTTGCCGACAAGGTAATCTTCAATTCCTACTCGCAACTGAACACTTTCCACAACCGCGTAAGCCACCTTAAAGTCGGACTGCGGGTCAATCCCGGCGTCAGTTATTCGCACTTTGACCTGGCAGATCCGGCCCGCAGATATTCACGACTGGGCGTAAGTAGTGCAGAAGAACTTAATGCCGCCGCAGAACTGATCAGCGGAGTAATGTTTCATTTTAACTGTGAAAACGATGACCTTGAAAACCTTAGCGCTGCCATAGACCAGATCGGTAAAAAATACGGCGCTTTTCTTGAAAAAATGCAATGGGTCAGTTTTGGTGGCGGCATCTATTTCACCAAAGACGGTTATCCGGTTGAAAAATTCTGCAAGCTGCTGAAATCATTTTCCGAAAAATTCCAGGTGCAAGTGTATCTGGAACCGGGCGAGGCCAGCATCACCGGCAGCGCCGAACTGGTAACCACTGTGCTGGACATGATTCATAACGAAATTGATGTTGCAATTGTTGACGCTTCTGTTGAAGCACACATGCTTGACCACCTGATTTACCATACCAATCCGCGAACCAACTCTCCCGGTGACGGTACTCATAAAGTTATGATCGCCGGTCGCACCTGCCTGGCTGGTGATATTTTTGGAACCTACGATCTTGAAGCACCTTTAAAAGTAGGGGACGAGGTGCGTTTCGCCGATGCAGCAGGCTATACCATGGTAAAGAAAAACTGGTTTAACGGAGTTGCCATGCCTTCAATTGCAGTCCGAAGACTGGACGGCACTGAAGAATTGATACGCAGTTTTGACTATAACGATTATTTAAGCAGCCTATCCTAAAGGAGATTTATAACATGCGAAAAAATGTAATGATTATTGGCGCTGGCGGAGTTGCACATGTTGCGGCTCACAAAGCGGCCATGAACAACGATGTGTTGGGCGATATCTGTATCGCTTCAAAAACACAGGCCAAATGCGATGCGATCATCGAAAGCGTCAACCGTAAAGGTCACCTAAAAAACCCCAAAGGAAAACTTTATTCAGCGGCACTTGACGCACTGGATGTTGCGGCAACCGTTAAACTGATCAAAAAGACCAAATCAGGTATCGTCATCAACCTGGGTTCTGCTTTTATCAACATGTCGGTACTTGAAGCTTGCATCGAAACCGGCGCCGCGTATATCGACACCGCCATTCATGAAGATCCGGACAAAGTCTGCGAAGAGCCACCCTGGTATGCCAATTACGAATGGAAACGCAAAGACCGTTGCGAAGAAAAAGGCATAACCGCAATTTTAGGCGCCGGTTTTGATCCGGGCGTGGTCAACGCTTACTGTGCACTTGCGGTAAAACGTTATTTCGACAAAATTGAAAGTATCGACATTCTTGATGTCAACGCGGGAAGCCATGGTAAGTATTTTTCAACCAACTTTGATCCTGAAATCAATTTCCGTGAGTTCGTAAAAGTATGGACATGGATAGACCGTAAATGGCAAGAGTTCCCGACTCATTCAGTCAAACGCGAATATGACTTTCCTGTGGTTGGCAAACAGCCTATTTACCTGAACGGTCATGATGAACTGCATTCGCTGTCAAAAAACATCGATGCTGACAACATCCGTTTCTGGATGGGCTTTGGCGATCATTATATTAATGTGTTCACCGTGTTGCGCACCTTGGGCTTCCTTTCGCATCTTCCGGTTACACTGACTACCGGCCAGGAAGTTGTGCCGCTTAAAGTCGTTAAAGCGCTGCTACCTGATCCGATGACCCTCGCGCCCGGTTATACTGGAAACACCTGTATCGGCACCTTCGTCAAAGGCTGGATGCAAGGTAAAAAACGCGAGATTCTGATTTATCAGGTATCCGATCACAAAGCATGTTACGAAGAAATTGAATCGCAAGGTATCAGCTATACCGCCGGCGTTCCACCTGTTGCTGCTGCCATGTTGGTTGCCAATGGTGCCTGGGATGTTAAGAAGATGGTGAATGTCGAGGAACTTGATCCGGAACCATTTATTGAAATTCTTGACCGGATCGGTCTGCCTACAGAAATAAAGGAAATCAAACCTGACAGTAAACGCACTTTCAATGGTACGGTCAGATCACTTGAAGAAGAATTGGCTGATTCAACCGCGACGGTAACAGTTTCTGCGGCAAACCCGATGATTGCTTTATCTCCTGCCAAAGCAGGCAAATCAAAAAAATCGGATTCGGAAAAAGAGAAGAAATCCAGCAAAAAGTAAGTCCAGTAAAAGACTTACTTAACCAACAAGATCACAAAGAAATTAATCTTTGTGATCTTCGCGTGAATTTAAGAACTTAACTTAGCGATTAACGTGAACAATCGTGGCTGGCGGAAACCCGTTAAAATAGGTTGAGGTCGCGTTACTATAAGCACCGATGTTTTTACTGGTTAACAAATCACCACGCGCCAGATCCGAAGGTAATTCTTCCGTCATGGAAATTACATCCAGACCGTCACAGGTCGGGCCAAATACCGTACAAATTTGAGTCGGACCGGTTTTGAACGCATCAAAATGATATTGGCAATGATCGAAAATCACACCAGAAAACGTGTGATAAACACCGTCATTAATGTAATAGCATAGCTTTCCATGCCTGACTGCTTTACCAATAATTTTCGATACTGCAGTTCCTGCAGTCGCAGCAATAAAGCGCCCTGGCTCGGCAACAATATCTACACCATTAGGAAACAACCGATCCAATTCGTTATTTATTCTCTTCGCCAATTCACTAAAAGGCTTGACCGATTCATCATAAGGCGCAGGAAATCCGCCACCGATATCCAATAAATTCATTTTGTCGTAACCACGTTCAGCCACTTCCTTGAAGATCAACGCCGCCATATTAATGGCTTGCATGTAATTCTCGAAATTAGTAGTTTGGCTACCGACATGAAAACTTAAGCCCTCCATATGAAGTCCGGCATCAATGGCTTCAAAAATCAATTCGAGCGCTTCATCATGAGCCGCACCGAATTTTGACGATAATTCAACCATTGCTCCGGCGTTAGAAACCCTAAGACGAAGCACCACACCAGCATCTGGGGCGCACTCTTTGATTTTAGATATTTCTTCGCGATTATCAAAAGTTACCAGCGGTTTGTATTTATTTAGCGTTCGCAAAGTGTCTTCTGCCTTGATCGGATTGGCATAGATAATATTTTTCCAGATCCAGTCATGCTGCTCCTGCTCGGATAGGTCTTTTATATTCTCGAAAACAGTTTCAAATTCAGCGATAGAGGAGATGTCAAAGCTAGCGCCAGCTTCAAACAAAGTTTTGACGATCTCTGGGTCGGGATTAGCCTTAACCGCATAATAAGCCTGAACACGTGGCAGATTATTTTTAAAGGTCGCATAATTACTGCGTATTTCATCGTGATCTATCACGAATAACGGTGTTCCATGAGTTTCGGCAAGCTGTTGTAAAGTTTCTGTAGTGATCATCAAATTTCCTAAATATTACTGATTTTGTCTTGTTGATTGGGCTTGATTAATACCCGACGCCTAATTAATAAAAATTATTCCCTTAAAGCACACCCACCTATATCCACTCCAGGCGATATAAATCGTGACGCCGATTAGCGAGATTGCGGACGGCTCCGCGAGTCCGCACCTGCTTTAATAAATCCAGATTCACATCCGTGATCAACGTCATTTCCGTATTTGGCGTTGCTTCTGCAAGAATCGCGTCATGGGGAAATGAAAAATCACTGGGGCTGAAAATGGCTGCCTGGGCATATTGAATATCCATGTTTTCCGCATGTGGCAAATTGCCGACACTGCCGGTAATTGCCACAAAACATTCATTTTCAATGGCACGGGCTTGTGAACAATAACGTACCCGTTGATATGCGTTTTTAGTATCGGTCCAGAACGGCACAAAAATGATTTGCGCACCCTGCATGGTCGCAAGCCTTGCCAGTTCCGGAAACTCGGAATCGTAACAAATCAAGACGGCGATTTTACCACAATCGGTATCAAACACTTTTAACGCATCGCCGCCCTGGACACCCCAACAACTGACTTCATCAATAGTGACATGAATTTTATATTGGGCTTCAAACGTTCCATCACGCCTGAGCAACCACGACACGTTATATAGCTCATGAGAACTATACTCAGGCATGGAACCGGCAATAATGTTGATGTTGTAAGACATGGCCATTTCCAGCAAACCGTTTCTGATTTCACTGGTAAACCCGGCCAAAGCACGAATAGCATCTGGAGGATTCTTGTCATTAAACAAGCCCATCAGCGGTGCACTCATGTACTCTGGAAACAGCACAAAATCAGATTGATAACCCGATACTGCATCAATAAAAAATTCGGCATGTTTTAGCAATTCTTCAACGCTGGTCAAGGTACGCATCTGCCATTGCACAACACCTAAACGAATAATATTTTTGGGGGCGCCTATGGAAGGCAATTTTTCCACGTAATCAAGATTGACCCATTCCAAAAGTGTCGCGAAACCTTTTGAGTCTGCATCTACAGGAAGATATCCTGTTAAAACCTTACGAACATGAAAACCGTTAAGCAATTGAAACGATAATACCGGATCAAAAATTTCCCGATTTTTAACTTCTTCAATGTAACGTACCGGGGTATAGGTATCTGCATATTCGGCATAGCCCGGAATCCGACCTCCGGCAATAAAGCGTCTCAGATTTAGGTTTCGACATAATTCTTTACGTGCGTCATACAATCTCCGCCCCAATCGCAGCCCACGATATTCGGGATGTACAAAGATGTCGATACCATACAAAGTGTCACCCAACGGATCATGATGAGTCAGATAACCATCCCCTGTTATTTGAGCGTAGGTATGAACATCACCAAAGCGATTATAATCAACAATCATACTTAAAGCCGCAGCAACCAGCTTGCCATTATCCTCAATGGCGATCTGACCTTGTGGAAACCGGCTTACTTGAGCTTCATACTGGTCTTTCTTCCAGGCACCGCCCAAATTACCATAAACATGCTCCATTAAATCGGCAATGTTATCGTAATCCTCAAGCGTCAAATGCCGAAGCAGGAGCTTGTGTTTTTCAATTCTAATTTTTTTCATCATGGCTTAAGTATAACTTTGTTATGTGTCAGTTTTGTTACAAAAAAAAGACAGAATACGCTCCATTTTAACGTATTCAGATTTCTCAAAAAACTGATTTGCTTATTGGGAAGTTTTTATTAAAACTCAAAATGAATCCTGGCACTATAAATGTCCAGGGGACCACGATCGGCATTGAAAGCGGGATTGGCTATATGCTGATAATCGAACGCTACCCAAGTCGAACTGAATATATGGCACTGGTAATATAAATCGACCACTTGTTCCGGCTGGTAATTAATTTTACCATCACCGATAAAGCCATCAACCCCTCCCATGTTCAGATAGGCGATATGCTCTTTTGAAATCCAGCTCTGTGCATAGCCAAGCCCCATACTATCTTTTGATCGGCCCCAACGCAGTCCTTTCATGGCCGCGCCAAAAGACAGGGATCGGTCGGTTGAGGTATAAGAATAAACTTCAGTTTTGCCATCCGAATACATACCCCTAAAAAAAATGCCGATATCATCCGTGACGCTTTGTTCTATATTGAGACCTATGCCCATTTTTACACTGGGCTTTCTTACCCAGCAAAGATCGGGAGCTGTGGCATTACCATTCTCATAATTAAACGCCGTACAGGTCGTTGAATTCTTATTAGGATCGGCTTTGAATGCTGCGATAGCGTCATTAAAACTGCCCATTTTTTCAAGATTTCTGAAGCCCAGAATTCTGATAGCACCAGGCTGATCCTTAATAACATGTTTATGTTCAAGCTCTACCTGATCACCATAAGACTTGAAGATATCATATTCTTTGGTTAACTGATTAGGTTCTCTGGGACCGGCAATGTGACCGAATCTAAATGCCCATTGATCAAGATAATATTCGGCTACCAGACCGGTAGTATAACCCCGCGCATCAGCCCCAAAGTCATAGGCGGCATGAGTCATAAATGCCATATTAAAAAATTGACGGCGAAGATCTCCGGCGTAAGTGTTTTTATCAAAGAAATCGAGAATGCTAAATGTGCCGGCACTAATTACTAAACGGCGACTATCAACAGTCCCTGCCAATTTAAAAGGGCCTGATTTAACCTCGCTACTTGTCCCGCCAAATGACAAGGTGTGTTGATAATATGACCTTTCCAGATACCAGGTTGCATTTGCTGCACCATTTTTTTGTAGCTCGAAATTTTGAATACTCCCACCCAAGCCCTTAAGTCCGGAAAGAGGTAGTTCGGAAATCATTGCCGGCGAGACAAAAAACTCCCCGCCCTTCCACGCTTTAAATCCAAGATAAAAAGTATAGGTTGCCGTGAAGCTGTGTTCTGCATCGGGAGACAAGGAATTTGTCGTACCATTCAAATTGGTATAAGCGGCAGGAAACGCCGACTTGAAACTCGAAATATAAGTTGCCTGCGAATAGGCATTCCAGCGTTCATCTTTCAAATCATGCCAGTCATGCTCGGATAGCGCGCCCATCACAGAAAACTCGTCTTCTAAATCCGGGTAATTCTCAGCCTGCACAGTTGTGACTGAAAATAAAGCACACAACGGCACCACTTTTAAAATCTTCATCTATATATCGTCTGACATTTTATTATTAATTCGCCACGGACGAATATTTTACCAAGATTACAATTTTGGGCGATTTAGAGTTGACTGCCCTCACCCCAAATTTATTAATTTAATTTCCTTTCCAACTCGGCCTGGGTCAAATGTCGAACATCTTCACCTTTAAACATATAGACCAAATGTTCACAAAGGTTACAGGCAAGATCACCTATTCTTTCCAGTGCCCGGGCAAGTGAAATCACATCCAGCATACGGTGAACATTATTGGGGCTTTCCATCATTTTCAGACTCAACTGTCTCAGAACACTACTGTACTCACGATCCACATTTTTATCCAAACTGGTTATGCTGGCGATATCCGCCAAATCCATCCTGGCAAATATATCCAGCGCGTCGTGCAACATGCCCTGAACCAGTTGCGCCATGTGTTCCAACTCGAAATATTGGTCATGCTTGCCTGATTTAGGGTTCGTCAGTTGTATGGTGATTTTTGCAATGCGCTCGGCCAAGTCACCAATACCCTCAAGCTCATCAATAATTTTGATTACCGCAATTAACATTCTTAAATCGAACGCTGCGGGCTGCCTCATCGCTAAAATTTGCATGCATTCTTTATCGATATCAACTTCCAGTTGATCGACTTCACTAGCCAGTTTTATAGCTATTTCAGCCATTTCCAGATCACCGGTAGTGAATGCCAAAACAGCCAGTTTTATCTGATGCTCAACGACTCCTCCCATGGTTAAAACTTTATTACGCACATCTTCAAGTTCTTTATTAAACTGACCAGAAATGTGATGTCCTATTTTACTATTGTCCATTAGCTGTTCCTGTACTTATGATATTTATTTGTCCGACTGCTCATTCGGACTATAGTGATTTTTTAAGTTATTACAATAAATTAAGCCATTATCTCATTAAAAAGCAAAATAACGACACGCTAGCCTGAAATCTTCCACTTTGTGCTACTCGAAATCAAATATAACTTAGCGAAGCCTATTTTTTTATCGGTTGTGGCTGCAATTTCCAGATGTCCTGATTGTATTCAGTAATCGTTCTATCAGTAGAAAATTTACCGCTATTGGCACAATTCAAAATACTCATTTTGGTCCAATGATCCTTGTCTTTAAAAGCATCCTCAACGCGTTTTTGTGCATCGGTAAAACTTCTGAAATCAGCAATCGTCATCCAGGGGTCATTGGGGCTTTTTAAGGAACTGATCAACTCATCAAAAATACCCGGCTCAAATTGGTTAAAATGCCCCGACTCCAGAAGATGCATGACCTGCTGCAAATCCTCATCCTGATCAATGATAGCGCAAGGATCATAATGATCTCGCCTTGCTTCAACTTCCTGCTCCGTCAGTCCAAACAGAAAAAAGTTGGTATCACCCACTTCTTCGCGAATTTCAATGTTGGCTCCATCAAGCGTGCCAATCGTGATCGCCCCATTCATCATCAACTTCATGTTTCCAGTACCTGAAGCTTCTTTGCCGGCAGTTGAAATTTGTAAGGATAAATCAGCACCCGGACATATTTTTTCCATCGCTGAAACACGATAATCCGGCAAAAACAGTAACGTTAACTTGTCACCTATCTCAGCGTCCGAATTAATAACATGTGAAACATTATTGATTAACTTAATCGTGTTTTTTGCCATGCGATAACCCGGAGCGGCTTTACCGCCAATCAACACGCATCTTGCTACACGAGTTCTATCACCTTTTTTAAGGCAATTATAAAGATGAATAACATGCAATACATTTAACACTTGCCGCTTATATTCATGAATACGTTTAACCTGTACCTCAAACAAAGCGTCAACGCTCATTAATAATTCGGTAGGGTGTTTACTTCTTTTATAGTCGATCAAGCGCTGTTTTGCTGCCTGTTTAATAACGCGCCAGCGCTTCCGAAATTCAACATCCTCTGCATAAGGTTCGAGTTTTTTTAACTGCGATAGATCAGTAATCCACTCTCCGCCTATTGTTTCCGTTATCAACGTTGACAGCTCCGGATTACAGGCTGCTAACCAGCGCCTTGGCGTTACACCATTGGTTTTATTATTAAACTTTTGCGGCCATAAAGCATAAAAATCACTAAACAAACCTTGTTGTAATAACTCGGAATGTAATTGGGCAACACCATTTACAGAGAAACTGCCTACTATAGCCAAATGCGCCATTCTAACCTGCTGTTCACCACCTTCCTCAATAATCGACATCCTGCTTAAACGTTCATTATCGGCTGGCCAGTGCATTGAAACCTCTGCCATAAACCAGGCATTAATTTCAAAAATAATATTCATCAATCTTGGCAATAACCGCTGCATCAATTTAACAGGCCATTTTTCCAGGGCCTCAGGCAACAAGGTGTGGTTGGTATAAGCCATGGTATTTTTGGTGATATTCCAGGCTTTATCCCAAGTTAAACCGTGCACATCGATCAATAAGCGCATCAATTCGGCAATGGCAATACTAGGATGGGTATCATTCAACTGGAAACAGCTTTTTTCAGCAAAACGACTGAAATTATTGCCATGCACGCCTGTCCAATGCGCAATCACATCCTGCAAACTAGCTGAAGCGAGAAAATATTGCTGTCGTAATCTTAACTCCTTACCGTTCTCGTTTGCGTCATTGGGATAAAGCACCATGGTAATGTTTTCAGCGGTATTTTTTGCGGCGACCGCTTCCGCATAATCACCGGCATTAAACTCGTCCAGATTAAACTCCTCGGTTGCGACGGCTTTCCAGAGTCGTAAGGAATTAACGGTCCCATTCTGATAACCGGGAATCGGCGTATCAAAAGGCACAGCTAATACATTGCTTGTGCCTGCCCAGTGATAACGAAGCCGATCGTTTTCATCGACATGAACCTCGACCTGACCGCCAAATTTTACCCGGTGCGAATATTCAATGCGCTTGATTTCCCAGACATTACCATGACGTAACCAATGATCAGGTTTTTCAACCTGCTCTCCATTGACAATAGTCTGTGTAAACATGCCATATTCATAACGTAATCCATAGCCTATAACCGGCAGTTGGAGGGTTGCGCAACTGTCTATAAAACAGGCTGCGAGTCGACCCAAACCGCCATTACCCAATCCGGCATCATGCTCGCTACTGATCAACTCTTCAATGGCAAGACCCAAATCGTACATGGCCTGAGTTACGGTATCTGTTACCCCCAGATTAAGCATGGCGTTACTTAAAGTTCGGCCCATCAAGAACTCCATGGACAAATAATAGCCTCGCTTACAGTCATTATCTTTATAGGTTTGATGTGTCAGCTTCCAACGCTCCATCAAGCGATCACGAATGGCTAATGATAAGGCCTCACCCGCATAAAAAGGCGATCGGCAATTCTCATCCCTGCCAAGTAAATGAACATAATATTGTTTGAAATCATCAATAAAATCATGCTTCTTATTCCCTTGTTCAGGAAGCTTAGTGATGGATGATTTTGGTTTGCTGATAATAAATTTGCTTTTGGGCATAGTGAATTCCTTTAAATATGTTTTAGCTGCCAGAAGGATTATCCGAAATCACTTGAGAATTCATTCGTCTCTTAAGAGTGGGACAAAATAAATATAACCCATCACAGAATCAACTTGGGGAGATATTAAAAAAGCAGAAATTATTTTATTACAATTCTTTTGCAGACAATATATCTTAATAAGGTTAAGTGTTCCTGAAAAAGGCGATATCGGAAATGACGTAATTTATTCGCCATATGACCAGGATTATTGATATTTTTTGATAAACATCCTGAACTCAGGATAAGTGATGTTTCGGAGCACCTTCATTTCCGTAGATTTGATTTGATTCGCAAAATGCAGCAGCCAGAACAAAGATTAATTTGAAACCTATCTTAAGATTATGCGGTAAATTCTTTTATGACGAACAGGAAGTTACATTCAATGACAAGATGATACCCCTACTTAATTCAATGGTACTCAAGAAATATGACAACTTGATGAAATAATAAACAAGGGCAATGCCCTATAACGCACAACTTGCATATGATCTGGTAAAATCACATATAACGAGATAATTTTTTCAAGAAATCAAATCTCGAATTTTTCACATTTAAAACTATTTGCCTACTTATACATAAAAAATCCTTATGAACCTTAAGCGTCTAACTCCGTTTATTTTTGCTTCTTTAATATTATCTGGCTGCAATAATCAAACACCTACTGCAAGTTGCTCTTCTCCAGATACGCAAAAATTAATTAATACACTGCTAACCGAACAAGCAGAAAAGTTAACTGTTGAAAAACGGTATGATCAGTATGACGGCTCATTTGTATTTGGCGCCACTAAAATCAGAGCTTCATTAGCTCAAATTCAAATCATTCTTGAAAACGTTAATACAGTGAATCAAGATGTAAACAGCAGTAAGAGCACTTGCAATGGACTATTAAATGTCACGGTTCCGCCTGCAATATTGAATGACGCGAATATTGCTCGTGACAGTCAGCAGCAACCAAAAATTGCTCAATACGCAAAACAATTAAACATCGAAAGCAATAGCAATGTTTTTACGCAAATGATTAATTATTCAGTAAAGCCGGCAGGAAAAAACAAAGAACCTTTAGTTGAATTTGAAACATCGGCATGGGTACACTTACTGGATGAAATAACTACATCTGCATTATTAAAACCTACAGTCGATTCTCAAGAAACCTTTTATATAGAGAAAGATGAGCAACCTGAACAACGTGAACCTGTTCAATCTGAAGCTGATGCGAATCTGGACAACGACAAAATCAAAGCCTTGCAAGTAAAGCACAATTTAGAAAAATTAAACCAGGAAATACTTGAAGCGGAGCAGATTGAAAAAGAACAGGGTACAGCCCAGGCAACAGAAAAACCCGTTTATTTAATTCCAACAAACTACCCCAGCTTTAATTGCGCAACCGTTACCAAACCAACCGAAATCACAATTTGTAACAACCCAGCATTAGCAACTTTAGATGTCGAAAACATGAAGATTTATAAAATTGCAAAGAATACAGATCCTGTGATTACAAAAGAAATCTGGATGAACTCAATAAAATCAAAATATGCCTGTGGAACAGACATAGACTGCATTACAAATATCTATAAAAAATCAATACGTAATTATGGCTGTGTGGCTGATAAAGCGCTGTATTGCACAGATTGAAAATCGGCGACCAGAATCGTGATCCACATTAAAACAGGACGCTAACATAAGCAAAGAACTGATCTTTAATAGTGATAATTAAAACCACACTCACCAAAGATGCGACTAGATAGCGGAACATCAACTACGGTATTTTGAATTACATCGACATCGCATTTAAGATTGACCGGCGCTTTTTTAATTGCAGAACTTTGGATAGCACTATGATTAACTGCCAATAGACTCTCGGCGCTTGGTTGAGTGAATTTTTCAGTAACCGGCATTAGGTCTGGAAGCGTTAAAATCAAATCCGAAGGCGGATCATATTTATCAAACGATTTTTGCTTGCCTGCCTGTGCTGACTCCGATAAATACAAAACGACACCGACTACAAGCAACATTTTTTTAAGTGCGTTAAAAAATGTCTTCAAGAAAATTGCCACTTTCATGAGCCTTCTCCTAACCAAATTCCAATTACAAAAAGATTAGTCGATTTCCTGAAAAAAACAATGATTGAACAATTCTGCCAGATTTGTAAGGGGCAACGTTAATTTTTATAAAGAGCAAAACTTTCGGCCGCTTAAAGCTTATAGAGAACCACACCCTAGAAAAACAGGCAAAACACTAACAATTCAGCTGTTTGTCGTGGTTCTTTTTTAGTCAATTTACCCCTGAAGATTATAGCGATAACTACTCTAAAATTTTCACCAGCCAGCCAGCTTCACCTTTACAATTATTCTGACCTTCGGCGGTGATTGCAATTCTGGCATACACACCTTTTAACGAAGGTGGAAGTGTGCCACTTACCTGGAAACCACCTTCATTCCTTGGGATCACTTTAAGTGCTGCAGGGAACTCTTTTACTGCGACCTTAATGGTAGTTGGGGAAGTATTTGCAGAAGCCGAAAAAGTAAAATCGGAACCTGCTGTAACATTGGCATTTTCACTTGGAAAAAAGTTACTAAATTCCGGCTTGGCACAGGCTTTTGAACTGCTGCTGCTTCCATAAGCCCATGAGGCACTAGCAAAAGTCATTAATATAAAAAAACCCAAGCAATTAATTATTTTCATACTGCGCCTCATAGTGTTAGTTACGTAGGTGATTGCCGCCAATAAACTGCGGCATCAATCTTGATTTATATTTAAAACCATTAAATTAAAATAATCAGAATATACCTGACTAAAAACCTAAAGGCTTATTTATTTTTAGTGTAAGCTTCCAATTGAATTATTGAATCAA
>SESH01092091.1_pt1 | contig 13637 bp, 36 predicted proteins | sample 3171561 | NCBI WGS metagenome assembly SESH01 (sample SAMN10866947, study PRJNA518727) | freshwater metagenome | biome: subpolar coniferous forest; feature: holomictic lake; material: water; isolation source: holomictic Lake 442 2011 16.5 m and 2014 13 m | place: Canada: near Kenora, Ontario
GGAGCGCCTCACCAAGCAGAAGGAAAAGGCGAAGGGCTGGCGTATGATTCGAGTGACGCAGCTTCGCAAGGGTATGAAACTCTTCACGGCTGGGAAATTCGTGGAGATTGTTTCTCTTCACCAGGGCGGATACCGATTCAGTGGTCGAAACGAGAAGCTCAACGGATATCAGCGTGTCGTTGGTCTTGCTAACGGAAAGTATCGGACGCTGCCGATGGCTGGCAACGTGAAGGTTGCGGCCTGAACATGAAGGATAACGTGAGAAAGTTTAAGCCTGGGGACAAGATTCGTCAGCGTTATCAGCACAATGCTTACCCACGCACGGTGCTTTCATGGCAGCATGACGATCCTGATGTGGTTCTCGTGCATTGCTCAGAGCGTGGACCTAACCGAGTAATCTCGGTGTTCGCATGGTCCCACGATCTGGTGCCCTCGACGGACGAGGATTCTGTTTAGCCGATGGGTTCGTGTTATGGCGACCCAGGATATCGGCGGCGCTAAGTCCCTGTAATCACAGGGCTTTTACGAATCCAGAAAATAACTTCTTAATCCTTTAAATTCGACCCAAACCCGGCTATAATAAGAGTATGACCAAGACGATGACCGCTACCGAAACCCGCAAGACCCTCAACACCCTTCGCCTCCGTGCCGCCAAGCTGGCCGAGAAGATCGCAACCGCAGAGGAGGATCTTCTTCGATTCGAGAAGATCAAGCTCGCACGGAAGGGCGTTTGGCTCCGCCCCGCTTCTGAGATCCGAGTCGGATCGTGCATCCAGAGCACGGACGGCAAGACCTTTTCTCGTGTGCTCTCGATCGGCAACTTGCGCTTCGACGGCAAGGGTAGCCGCACCTTCTACCTCTCGAATGGCGACGAGCGCCGCTTCGCAGCTGCCGATCTCGTTCAGGCTCACGGCGAGCGCTAAACCTTAGACCGGCAAAAAACAAGCCGGATGAAAGCCGCCCCTAAAAAGGCGGCTTTTTCTTTTATTGCTTTAAAATCGGCTTTTCTTTTGGTATACTAAGAGTATGAACAAGACGAACCCAAAACTGATCGCTGGCCTTAAGGATCTCGCCGAGTCAATGGACGGGCATGCCGCTAGCGTCCTCGAACTTCCGGCGCTGAGCGTGTATCACACTTTTAAGGATGATGCGAAGATCCTTCGTGATTTGATCGCTGCGCTCGAAGCAGAAGATCGAAGCTAAATTACTTTAAAATCGGCTTCCACCCTGGTATACTAAGACCATGACCAAGAACGAAATCCTCAAGGAGCTGGAAGTTCTCGCAGCAAAGCTGGGCGAGGATGCGGCTCTAACCATGAAGCCGAATTCCTACCTTTACCAATCTTCTGCATATTCAGCATTCCGCTGGAATGCAGAAGATATCCGATCGCTCATCCTTCGAGCCCAAGCTAAGTAAGAGAGAAACAAGAAAATGTCAAGCGTCTGTAAGTGTGGTTCGGATCGTATTCTCGAAGTCTCAGCAAAGTGCTCCGATATGTGCTGCTATCGCACTGGGAGCGGTAAGTGGGTCGATGGCTACGTGCCCTTGAACAAGGGGCTCGGCGATGATAGCGATTATGTGGAAATCGCTTTCTGTATGGATTGCGGGCAAATGCAGGGCCAATTCCCGCTCCCGAATCGTCGCAAGAAGGCTGCCTGAAAATGACTGATCAAGATCAAACCCGCATGCGATTTGCGCTAGAGACTCTCGCACGAAAGTATGAGCACCTTCACGACAAGGCTCGTGATGCGTTCAGCTTCTGCGACTCGGAAGAGCGGAACGAACGGCACCGTGAGCGCTCTTGGGCGTATCTCACAGCGGCAGAGGATATCCGTCGAATTCTCGAGAATTTCCCCGCCTGAAATAAAAGCCGGCCTTTATCCCTTTAAATCCAGCTAAAATCCTGGTATACTAAGTGTAAGGACAAAGAGAGAAACAAGAAAATGACTGATTATCGATACGCAGAGATTCCGGTGGTTGAGCGTCGTGTGGCGCTTCGTGATGTTCGTGAGGGCATGTTCCTTGTCATGCCGGTAGCAGCATTGGATCGGGATCGTTCGATCCGTGTCTCCATGCGAGGCTCTCGGAGGGTTGAGGCTGTCGCCGGGTCGAGGTGTGTGCCCGAGTGGACGTACGTCGTGCTCGACAATGCCAGCCGGATTTACGGCGGGCACGGCGATCTGGTAGATGTTCTGGTTCCTGAGACGGACGAGAGCGACGACGAGTAAGCGTAAGAAAGCTTACAAATAGAAATTTCGTGAAAGCCGCCTGAAAAGAGCGGCTTTTCTTTTTGCGCAATTACTTTAAAATCGGGCTTCCTTTTGGTATACTTAGTCTATGACAACGAAGACCAACAAAGAGCTGAACGCCACCCTCAAGACCCTCATGGCCTCCCGGTCAGCGATTAATCGCAAGATCGAGAGCATCGAGGGTAGCCTGACCTATCGGCAGAACAAGATCGCCCGTGAGCGCTGCGCAGCAAAGGGCTTCCGCCGAATTTCTCCGACTTCTGTTCGCCCAGGAATGCACGTCGTTCTCGGCGGGCAAAATATCGAGGTGCTTTCTACCTGCGAATCGACTCGAAGCGGATATCCCAGTCGCCGATTCTTCCTAGGGAACGGTAAGACGATTTGTGTCCATGAGCACAAGCTTGTTCGGGTAGCACTGTAATTCCAGCCCGGCTGTAATCCATATTTCCTTGTAAATGAGCCACCGAAAGGTGGTTTTTTTGCGTTCAATGTGGCGCCTGGGACCATCGCTTTTGAACGGCTATTCTTGCCTCCTGGAAGCCCCTACAAGCCCCGTGGCTGCCTTGGGGCTACCCTAGACCGTCCGAGGGTAGAAACGCCTCCTAGAGCCTCCTGGGAGCTTCAAAATAAGTGAAAGAAAGAGCTTTTAGCGCAGCGAAAAGCCGGGTTATCTCTTTAAAGCCGGCCCAAACTTTGTTATACTAAAAGCAGAAAGAGAGAAGAAGATCATGGCCATCAAGATTATCCCTTTCTGCGTTCTAAATGGTTGAAAATCGGCTTTCCTTTTGTTATAATGGATATATGAACCAGACGACGAAGAAGATTCCCGCCCGAGACCTCAAGCATGGAATGATCGTGATCTCACCGAGTGGTGATCGCAAGATCGTCAATGACATTTTCACCTATCGTAACGGCCACAACGAAGAGGTCCGATCGATGGAGCTTGTGAACGCCAACACGCTGAATTTCCCGGCGCCACGCTGGACGAACAATATTCCGCTGGATCGGCTCTATAAGGTCGAGGTTTGAACGTGAAAGATACGCCGGAATTCGCAGACCCCGATGGCCTCTTGTATGATCAGAGCCGTAAGCAAGAGATGATCTCTATGATCGAGAAGATCCGGGCAGATCGGTCAGGCAACCATGATCGTCCATCCAATATCCGCTTGACGGATGGCTTCGACCGGTATGCGCCAAAGACCGCAGAGCAGGTCGCTTTCACGGCGCTTGTGCTTTCAGGCCGGATTCTTGCGAGGCAAGAACGCACCGAAGTCTGGATTGGGCCGAGCGTGACCGAATGGTTCAATTCGCTGAATAACTCTTGAAATTCGGCCTTCATTCAGGTATAATAGACCTATGACCAACAAGACGGGAGCGGCGACTTCCGCTGGGCACTCTGAGGAATAAAGAAAATGGCTAAGAAGAAGAGGCCGGAGCGGGTTCACATGACTGTGCAGAATCTGCGAGCTATGCTCAAGGATCTGCCGGATGATATGATCGTCCTTCTTGGGGAGCGAGATCCTGAATTTGGAGAGGCTTACCTTCCTATCGTCGTCGCTCAGGCTAGTGTGGTTGAAGTCCATTGCGACCTTTGGGTGGGCCATGATCCGACAGAGGACGATGCAGAGGAAGCCGTCCCGGTTCTTGCGATTTATCGAGATCTCTGAAAAGAAGGAATAGAAGAAAATGTCTACTCGAAGCGATACGGTTGTTTGTCTTCAACGGTCTCTTGTTGCCGAAATTCCGGCACATATTCAGGAATTCTTGAAGGAGGCCGATCAAACGGTAAGCCATGAGGATGGCGTTCTTTACTCCTTTGTTGACCATAAGTGGTATCACGACGATAAGAATTCTCCGGCATTCCGGCTTTATAGCTGGCTAAATGGCTATGACGAAGAGCTTTTCTTGGTTGTCAGTGTGACGCCGGAGTATCCTGAGCATACGGATGCGGATTACGGCGAATGGCACGATAATCCCTGGAATGTCTATCGTCAGGTTACGGCGACCGTCTGTTTCGACGTGTGAAAACCTAGGGGAACTGTTTCTTGCCGGAATTACTTTAAATTCCGGCAACCTTCTGGTATACTAAGAGCATGAACAAGACGATGAAGAACACCGTGTCCGTTACCATTCTGGTCGAGAAGCTCGTGAAGGGCGATGTGGTGGTTGTGGGTGCGGCCGGCGACGCTAACATCTGCGGGCTGTCAGCTGGACTTTACCGAGTCTCCTATACCGCCGACCGCCCAGAGGTCGTCGCCCTGTTTGAAGTCGGCTTTGCCGACGCCTCTGGCGTCTATCAGCTGTACGATTACGGCGATAAGGTCGAAGTTCGCCGCCCAATGAAGGCTCTCTCAAAGGCTCAGCTTACAAAGGCTCTCAAGGCAGTCCAGAAGCAGCAGAACACCCTCGCCTGTCAAGCCGGCGATCTTCAAGATGCTCTCGCAGAGCTTGAGCGCACCGCTAAGCCTGCCAAGAGCACTTATAGTGCAGTCAAGGCTTCTGCGGTCAAGGTTGGGGACATGATCGCTTCCCCGGAATTTCCTGAAGTCTTCAAGAAGGTGAGCTGGTTCTCTTGCACGATGTCGCACGAGATCCGCAACGCGTTGGAGTTTATGTTCGCCGGCGATCCCGTCTCACTCTGCCTGTATGCCGACTCGACGGTTCATGTCTTGAAGACGAAGTAAGCTTCCTCACAAATAAAACGCAGTCAAAGCTGGCCGAGAAATCGGGCCGGCTTTCTTTGTTAATCCCAATATTGGTTGAAATCCAGCCGGCTTTCTGTTATAATGAATATATGAACAACGAGGCGAACATCATCCTCCCCGTGACTTTCACCGCCTATCGCTGGGTCGACCTTCTCAGTGTCTTTCCCGAAGCATTTGCTGAACATGCGAACGTGTACCTCTCCGAGAGCGGGGACATTTCCTACGGGAATAACGACACGACGCTCATTCGTGGGACCACCGCCGAGCGCATTCTTTACGACGCCTGGGAATCCTGGGATTATCGTGGCACCGACCTTGTGCATCAAGCTCCTCGCCGATCCTTTTTCGCTCTACTCCCAAGCCTGATAAATGCGCTTGTGGCGGTTGACGGCTGAAATTATCACTTTAAAATCGGGCTTCACTCTGGTATACTTAAGTCTATGAGCAACGAGAAGCAAGCAGCAGCACACGCAGCAGGGATCGGGCCGGGAGGCCCAAAGTGTCAGTGCTGTAAGATTGGCTCAAATTCCGACACAAAGCGTCTGCTTCGCAGGGCCGCACGTCGGCTCAACAAGCTCGAAATTCGTTCGCAGCTGCAAGATTAATCTCTTTAAATTCGGCTCTCAATTGAGTATAATGAATCTATGAAGACGACGATGAACACCGCAACGCTTTCGACCAACGAATATTTCGAATTTTTGGAGAACCTTGGCGCCGTCTGGGCTGGAACGATTCCGACCTATGAGGAGCGTCGGCGTGGTCCGATGTTCTTCGGCTCCGATTGCGCCACCCGTATGGGATACGTCCGTGACCATCTTGCTCGGCTGGAACGGCGTGATCGTCCGTGGTCGAGCACGACACTGTAATTCTTCTCTCCCTGTAAATTCAGTAAAGCTGTAAAATGAACCGCCCCGACCAGGGCGGTTTTTTTGTATCAATTTGATACCTTTCTACGCTGAAAGTGTGCGCCAGGACCTTCGCCGTTCTAAGCCTTTCGAACGGCGTCTAGATTCCTAACGAACCAGGGAGTCGCCCGTGCGCTTAGCACGGACCTGGGAGCGGTCTGGCGCTCTTCTGGACGGCGGACGGCTTCTAGCCCGCCTGAGGCTCTGGAGCGGTCCTAGAGCCTCCTGGGAGCTTCAAAATAAGTGAAAGAAAGAGCTTTTAGCGCAGCGAAAAGCCGGTTAAATACTTTAAAAGGCGAGAGAATTCTGCTATAATGAATATATGAAGACGAAGAAGACCGTTACGGTGCAGATGACCCCTTCCTCAATGACCAAGGTCCAGCTGACCAAGGCGCTTAGGAGCGTTCAAACGAAGCTGACCAGCCTGACTTTCGAGGAGTCTGCCCTTAAGGAGGCTCTCATAGCGTGCTCCCGAAGAGGTCGGGACGCAGGAGAAAGACCCCGCCGACGACGAGGATGAGCAGCAAGAGGACGGCGACGCCGGCGACAAAATTCGAGACCATTATGGCAAGTGGTCGCAGGTCCGAGCCGTCATTAGAGGCCAGTGGTGGTGCGGCCGCCAAGGAATCATTCTCAGTCTAGCAAATGGAAATGAAGTTTGGCATACACGCCGCACAATGCTACAGGTTAAACCAGTCTAACAGCGTCTCTAAAACAAATTCGAACAATTCGCCCTGCTCGCCAAATCGGCTAGCGGGGCATTCTGCTATAATCAGTTTAAATTGACGACTAATTAAGGTATACTGAACATATATGCACAAACACAAAGTCCAGCTAGCTATAGACCCCAGACTGACCTACCTCATCACACTAGAAGGCAAACTTTGCGTGGTGGACAGAGCCGCATGGCTTTATGCTAGTAGTCCGAAAGCACCATGGGATGGCGGTCTAGTTCATTCATCCTACAGTGCCACAAAGGAAAATAGAGAAATTGCTATTTTTCCAGATATGCCGTTCATTCTGTTAAAGGCCGCAGGAACAGAAGATGGATATGCAGGAAGTCTTCAAATTCTTCTGGAAGATAAAATCAAGTATATTTGCGCAGGCTGTCAGCCCATTGAACTTAAAGACGCACTAAAATATAGAAAGAAATACGGAAAATAATATGAATTCAACAGGTAAGCTCTGGAAGTATAGTCCTGCAATGCCGATTATCAATCGAAGCACGACGCCCGAGAATGACCCGCTACAATTTGAATGCCTCGCCTTAATCCTGGAACGAGATTTTGTTGGATTCGAAAGTCTCGTCCTTATCGAGGGACAACAGCACTGGGTCCGAAATAGCGACTTATTTCAAATCAATGAAGATGGAGAGGTGGCTGGTTCTTCCTTTGATGAAGGCTTTTACGATGCCTGGGATAACAAATGACAACGATTGGAAAACTCTTTAAGTACGTGCCCCCGTATCCAACCAACTTACACCCTTCGCTGCCGAGAGGCGTCGCACCAACGAGAGAAACCCATCCACTAGATTTTTACAATATCGTGATTTTGGTTGATAAAGACTTTTGCGTCTTTAATTAGTTTAAATATCAAAAGAATTCTGGTATAATAGTCCTATGAGTAACGAAGAGCCTCGTCTGGGTCATTACCAGTTCAGCTTTAAGAAGAACCCGTTTAACCTTAAGGTTGGTCGGCTCTATCAGCTTATGTGGCAGATTCGCTCTGACCTCAATTGGTCTCGCGCCTCTCTTACTTCATTTTATTGCGGGGCGGATCGTGGTGAGGCAGGACGTCGTGCCCGAGTCTATTTCTGGACAAGTGAGCCGTTTCTAGTTGTTAAGCTCGACCTCTATACGTGTCATGTTTTGACAGCCGAAGGCCATGTTGGAATATTCAGTTATAGTGAACATGAGAAACGTGAGGGGTCCAGCAATTATCGCTTTGATGATATTGCTGAATTGTGTGAGACATGATGCTCGGTGAGAAAATAAATCGATAATGTGAAAGTGCATTGGCGAGAATATATAAGAGTATATGATGAACGAAGATGATGATAACATGATGGTGGACCTCTATGACCTGGGCTGGAATGATGGCGCCCATCAGCGTCCAGTAGACCAAGACTATTATGCTTCCGAAGAATACATGGCCGGCTATCATCAAGGTAGTTCTGCAAATAGTGAACAATAGGACAATATGACGCCCGACAAAACAGCTAGACTAATCACAAAATATTCGAAGCTCTTCCCAGAAGACTTCTGGTTTGAATATTCGGACGGCTGGTACGACCTCACAGATAACCTCTGCTCTCAGATTCAATCCTATATTGACGAAAATGATAACGTGAAGCAGGTAATTGGTTCTCAATTTAAAGAGAAATTTGGAGGTCTTAGAGCATATCTGGACCCTATGGACCCAGACGACTCCGTTGACGATATGATTTATCAGTTCACGAGAACGGCCGAGAAGGTGTCCGAGACGACGTGCGAGCTTTGTGGTAAGGCCGGCAAAATTATAAACCAAAATCGTTGGCTAAGATGCTCCTGCCCAGACTGCGCTAAAGCACAATGAGTATGCTCAACGCGTTCGGTGGACTCGCCCTGTTATTGTTCATCAATATTCATGTCAGCGACTATTTCAAAAATAAAAGGAAGTAAAACATGATTCTTGATTTTATCGTTGTCATTGCTATGACTATCGTTATCGAGGGTATCTTTTATAGAATTTACAGCGGGAAATAAATGATGCGGACCATAGGCGTTATATTGTTAATTGTAGCAATCGGCGCTCATGTCTTGGCATATTATTTGAATAAGCGAAAATGACAGAATTTGAGACCGGCCAACTTGTTATGCTTAAAAGTGTCTGGCCAGACGTTCATACCGTATGGGTCTGGGAGTATGCCGAGTCCCAGAAGCCGGCTTCGTCTACCATGAGTAAGTCACGGGCCTTCCGCAATGAAACAATAGGTCTTTATCTTGGCCTCGACCATCGCTCTAGACATAACGTTTTAATCGAAGACCAAATTTGGAGCATACCAAAAGATGATGTGATTCCACTCCCTACAGAATAAGGAAATATAGAATGATTTACGAATATAAGTGCAAAAACGAAATCTGCTCTGTAGAATTCGAAGCCGAACAGTCCATTAAGGACGAACCCCTCACGTCTTGTCCACACTGTCTTGGCGCAGAGGTGCAACGTCTCATATCTTCCAATACCAGTTTCGTCCTTAAAGGCGATGGCTGGTATGCTGATGGATATTCCTCTAAATCAGATAAGAATAGTTGATGTTCTCGCCCGGAGAATTAGTTTGTAGAACCGACGAAGCCGACGACGATGTTGATGCCGGGTACGAGTATCCGATTTTATATCAAGCGATTAGACTCATTGACGCTATTTCAGAAAAAAATGAAGCTGGCTCGTGTGGACTAATTGACATCGATGAAGACTTCATCGGCGTCTTTCTGCGTTATGACCAGGAATATGGGTACGAGAGTTGTCATGTTCTCTTCAATGAAGAAATTCTATTGGTGGCAAATGACTATTTAATGATATACCCCAATGTCCCCCAAATTCTTCAAACTGGATCCACCGTATAGCTTCATAGCTGGTCAACTAGTTAAACTTCATCCCTCTTGGCAACATGGCTATATCGCCTATCAACACTCATTCCCAAGAATTGGTTGGCCCGATGCAGTTCTAATCGAATCAGCGACCGTCGGCGTCTATATTAAATTCATCGATGAATTCGTCTCGCCCTCTCCCGAAATTATGGCGTCCACAGATGGTTTGGGTTATCCTTACTATCCGGTGGACGTTGTTCTTTTTGGCGACCAATTGGTCGAATTGCCCACCGACGTTATCGTGCCGGTTATAGAATAATTTAAAGTAATTACTTTAAATTTTGTTCTTTCTATGTTATAATGAAGTATAATGGCAAAGCACAAATTCACTGAAGGACAGCTGGTCCGCCTAGAGCACCGAAATAGTGTCTGGTGGCATCCTGCCTATTATGCAGAATGGTGGGAGTCTAGTCTTCCTCAGTCGGCGCACATCGACGGGCACGACCATCTGGTTCAATTTACATCAGCCGATATTGCTTTGGTGCTACCAATGCCCGCCATCACGGGGAGGCAATCGTCTGATAATCAGCACTGGATTAAGATTTTGTTCAATGAGCGGGCGGTCTATATGATTAACAATTGTCTGGTACCAGTAGAATGACTAAGCGAATTTTTACGCCCGGCCAACTAGTTCAACTCTCCCATCGTGAAGGCAAATGGTGGTATCCCGCTTATCTAGCAGAATTTTGGGAGGGTGAGTTTGACGACTGCGGGCGGCCCCGAGAACTGCCGCCCCACGGTCGAAAACAGTTGATGCAGAGTCAGGATATCGCTATGGTTCTGCCATTACCAGAAGGCGCAGTGCATAGGCATCTTGGCGGCTTTATCAAAATATTGCTTAATGAGCAATGCTGTTATATCTGTCCGGCGTCCGTCGAGGCCTACAATGGCTAAAAAGGTATTGACTCCAACACCAAAGTTTAAACCCGGAGATCCAGACGGCGACATTATTCTCTTTATTGAATATTTCATTGCCGATGACGGCATTAATGACGTAATTGTTCTAAACAGTGTTTTGTGTGAAGTTCCTGAATATTATATGGAGAAGGTCTAAATGGAATTCAAGTCAGGTCAAGTCGTTAAACTCAAGGTCCGCTATCGAAACGAACATGCTTATTTCTGGAATCCAGAAACAAATGATTTCGTCTATCAAAATCACCATCGATACCCAGAACTTTACAGTCCAAACTGCAACGCCAACAGAGAAGTGGCCCGCTATGTCAAGAATAGTGAAATCGGTCTATTTGTCAAAACTGTATCTATTGAGGGTGCGGCTAGCCACTGGAACGGACCGGTGGCCGTTGACGTGGTGATAATCGGCGATAGCATGGTCGCCTTTGAGCATCGTCGCCTCCGTGGCAGCTTTCCAAGAAAGTATGAATCGAAAATTAAGCGCATCACAGTTCTGGACCATCGCCGTGAAGAGTGAAGGCCCATTCTTCTCGCCAGGCGAACTAGTGCGGCTTCGTATGCATTGGGATGATGTTGATGACGATGAAGAGACTCGTCCTTTCCGCATTGCGAATATAATGTCTAGCGCTCCTCCCTATTTTGCTCGAATCGAGCCTCTTGAGGAGCACCCGACGAAATGGAATCATGCTGAAATTCGGCCGGGACAAGTCGGTGTTTATATCGGGCAGTTGGTTTCCGTCGGCGTCGGGATGTTTTGGCCGTCTAGCTTGGTCACCGTGCTCTTCAATGATGTCAAAGTTCGGGTGGCCGCCCATCTCTTAGAGACTTATCATGGACAAGTCTAATCTCTCCCCTGGTCAGCTTATTATCACAGGCCCATCTCCAGCTAGAGATGATGAAGTCTATTATGCCCGCCGCTTCCCGAGAGACCATCACTCCCTCACACGCATCATTGCTGGTACCCTGGGCGTCTTTCTGGGCGACCATTTCTTGTCAGTGACCTATGGGGCAGAAGGAAGAGCACGACGTGCCATCGTCCTTATAGGCGACGAGAAAGTTCTCATTCCTTTTAATCTGGTTAACCCAATATGAAGAAAATTAAATTCAAAGCACGGCCGGGACAACTCTTCCGCTCTAAATTTAAACTCGACGTGGACCTGGTCGCTAACCCAAATACTCATCTTTACGTATTCAAGGATGCCGTAGTCATGTATCTCGGCTCCCCAGATAAACAACCAGGCGATTCCTGCAATTGCTCCAGCTGCCGCAGCGGCTTTGCTCATTTCCTAAGCGAAGATAAAATCATAGTGCTCTGGGCCCCAGAACGTAATTTAATTCCACTATGAGGACATCAATAGAAACCAATGACAGCTACATGTAGGTAAACGTAGTCTGCCTCCCCTATTTATGTAGAGGGGAGGGCCGGCATGATTAAAGACTCTACCAACTTCACGCCAGGCCAACTCATCGTTCCAGGCCCACTCGCCAATAGACACGCCTGGCAAGTTACCGCCAACGGTAAAGACCTGGAAAATGATTACTGCCTAGTTAGCCCAGGACCACCAGCCATGTATATTTCTAAACACCATAATGGTCCAGTCGGTACTAAACAAAGACATATCATCCTATATCAAGATACCCTGCTAAGCTGCCATATGTTCGGCTGGATAATTTATGCACAAACCCTCTAAAGAAATCACCCCAGGTTCCCTGATCAAAAACGCCCTTACCCAACCATATCCCTTCATGGTCTATACTTCTGATATGGACCTCTCAGATGGTACTACCCGCCTCAAAATTCAACGAATACTCATTCAACCCGATGCCATCGGCATTTGCATCAAAACAGGTCCGGCCCTTAACGTCATCCTGTTCGATGATGTCATGGTAGCCGCCGCCGTTGAGTGGTGCACGGGATACTGGTGCACTCCCCTATGACCCACTCTTTCACACCAGGCCAACTCATTAGACGTACCAACTCAAACTCCTATTGCTGGCAAGTAGATGCCCACGGTAATGATATCTCCAGAGACTATATCATGGTCCACCCTGATGATATCGCCATCTATCTTCACCCTGACCGCATCGATGAACACTCGTCCGACCAACAGTCCTGCGCACGTAGACACTTTGATGATAGAGACATTATCCTCTTTAAAGATATCATGCTCTCAGCTGACCTAACCACTAGCTGGGAATTAGTCAGTAACCCCACTCGTAATTCAGACTACTAAACATACTTATCAGTCGAGGTACGAATATGACCGTTAACAGAAATTTGACAAACCTTAGAACTCTGATTAGAGAAGTTATCGCAACATTGGTAGATAACCCTGAGGGCACCATAGACCCAAAATCCATTCCGACAACAGGCGAGACCGTTCAACCGCCCGAAGTCGAGAGTCTCCGACAAGGCCTTGAGAAATTCTCGTCAGAAACCTTCAATGCCGCCAAAGCCCTCATGGTCCTTAGAGATAGCAAATACTTCCGCCCGGGGTCCGCGGACTCCGATAATATCAATATAGCCGGCAGAAAACTCAGAAGACTCGGCATCCTTCCGCTCCAAGGAATAGACAATGGAAACATGGAGCATTTCATCACGTCTCTCAATGAATCTGACAAATTGCTCTCAAAAATAATCGATGTCATAGATAATCTCAGCGCCGACCCTGATTCCCCTGAACAAGACGATATCTACAAAATAAGCGATGCCCTTCATCACGTAGAGAACATCCTCGCTGACATCAGGGCCCTCGCATTGAATTCACTCGGTTCATAACGGCCACTCACCGTCACCGTCACTCGCTCCCCAAAATAACCCATATGACCCTCACTCGCATCCCCGGACAATTAGTTCAATTCACATATGGCGCTAAGGCCTATGTTACCAACCTCACAGGCTACCCAGTTAATAACGTCGTAGACGTTAACGTTCATTCAATAGGTGCCTATCTCAAAACAGATATCTCATGTCGAACGGATGACGGAGAGAGGGCCGCCGATATCTTTCTATTAGACGAGTGCCTCGTAGAGATATACAAAGACAGAACCCATGTGTTCATCGAAGACTTCTCCAGTCCTCATCCCCTAAACCAATAGATACCAACCCCTTATAATATAAGGGCCCAGGCGCCTAAGTGCTTTAGACCCCATGAGCATACCCCTACTTGGCCCTGTCGGTATACCCATAGGGGTACCCCTCGACCTACCCCACCCGTATAAGGGGGGGCTACAGG
>SESH01009462.1_pt1 | contig 13627 bp, 17 predicted proteins | sample 3171561 | NCBI WGS metagenome assembly SESH01 (sample SAMN10866947, study PRJNA518727) | freshwater metagenome | biome: subpolar coniferous forest; feature: holomictic lake; material: water; isolation source: holomictic Lake 442 2011 16.5 m and 2014 13 m | place: Canada: near Kenora, Ontario
TTGGCCGCCCCTGGTACCCGCAGCGCCAGCGCTGGATCAACCGCCCGCCACCACCGCCCCATGCGCCGCCAGTGCAACGGCCGGCGCAGCCAGAACACCGAGGACCCGTGGGTCACCCGCCAGTGCCGCCAGAACATCGGGCGCCTCCTGGCCAGCGACCAGCCCAGCACGTCGAGCCGCCACAGGGCAAACCACACGGTATGCCATCGATTGCACCGCCACAGCGTGAGCAGCGCCCGGCGCAGCGCACGCCCGAACCGAGAGAGGCTCACCGGGGGCCGAAAGACAAGGACCAGGGACCACCCACCCGATGAAATCGAAGTCACCCCAGGGTGGCCTGGTTTACTCGACCGAAGTTGGGCGCACGTGTCCGAAGTGTCGTCAGGCACTTGCCAGTTGCCGCTGCAGCATTGCGAGCACACGGCCTGTCACCGACGGCGTGCTGCGCGTGTCCCTTGAAACCAAGGGCCGCGCCGGCAAGGGCGTCACTGTGGTGCGCGGCCTGGCGCTTGACGATGCAACCATCGCTGCCTTGGGTAAACAACTCCGAACCTCCTGTGGCAGTGGTGGTACTGTCAAAGACGGTGTGGTCGAAGTGCAGGGCGATCACCGCGACCTCGTTATCAGGATGCTGACGGATCAGGGTTACGTCGTGAAACGTGCGGGCGGCTGAGCGCGCCCCGACGGAGACAGCTCAGTTCATGCCACAGCCACCCGGTCCGCCGGCATGGCTGCACGACGCGCAGGGGCTTGGCATGGCCGGCGCGGTCTGCGTTGTCGTGGTCGCAAAGACCGACAACAACTTGTCAAGTTCAGACGACTTGCACTCAGGGCACTGAGGTTCAGTGCCCGATCGCACGAGGGCTTCAAATTTGTGGCCGCACGCACTGCAGGCGTATTCATAAATCGGCATGGCTACTCCAGGGTCATGGTCAATTATCAACCCAATCCACTGCTTTGCCCGGTCGCCAACGCTGGCTGTACCGTGATGGGTGTATAACCCGGGAGCCTTGGCGCGACCGCGCGCCATCACAACAAGGAAGAACCGACATGGGCGCACAGTGGAAAGCAAAAGGTAAGGAACTGGCGGCAAACGCCAAAGGCCGACTGTTTGGAAGATTGGCCAAAGACATCATGATTGCGGCGCGCAGCGGGGCCGACCCCGCGTCGAACGCGCGTTTGCGCCTGATCGTGGAGCAGGCGCGCAAGGTTTCCATGCCCAAGGAAACGCTGGACCGAGCGATTAAAAAAGGTGCCGGTTTGACCGGCGAGACGATCAATTTTGAGCACGTCATCTACGAAGGCTTTGCGCCGCACCGCGTGCCCTTGATGGTTGAATGCCTGACCGACAACGTGAACCGCACCGCACCCGAAATGCGCGTGCTGTTTCGCAAAGGGCAGCTGGGTACTTCAGGTTCCGTCGCCTGGGATTTTGACTACGTTGGCATGATAGAAGCCGAGCCGGCAGTCGCTGGCGCCGATGCCGAACTCGCGGCCATCGAAGCCGGCGCGCAGGACCTGGAAGTTGGCGATGAAGAGGGTTCAACCACTTTCCTTACTGATCCGGCTGATCTGGACCTGGTGAGTCGCGCGCTACCGGCTCACGGCTTTCGAGTCATGTCCGCCAAGCTCGGCTATAAGCCGAAGAACCCGGTCAACCCGGCTGCTTTGAGCGCCGAGCAACTCGAAGAAGTTGAAGCCTTCCTGGCCGCCATCGATGCGCATGACGATGTGCAAAATGTATTCGTCGGCTTGACCGGCTGACGCAGGACGGGCCTTCTAGACAAACTCAACGCTCAGGCTCGACAGCGGCGAACTGAAAACGCCGCTCCAGAGTTGCCCGGGTTCGACCGGCCAGGCATCCGTCCAGGTGCCCGTCGTCACCACGTCGCCGGGCATGAGATCCGGCGCACCGGGGCACTGGCGCAATTCCTGCAGGAAGTAGTGCAGGGCGCGCAAGGGGCTGTCCAGCACGTTGGCACCACATCCCTTGTCGACGAGCTGTTGTCCATTGAACAGGCTGACCTGGGTTGCAGCCAGGCGCTCATCGAGTTCACGAGCGCTGCTGGCCAACTCGCCAATGGCGACTTTTCTGCCGACCAGCAAACGCGCATGCAGACCACCATCGGCGACCGAATCAGCGGCCTTGAATTTCCAGTCAGGCAGATGTGATTGAACCACTTCAAAGCCGGGCGCCACCCAGTCAATCGCCTTGAAAAGATCCTCCATCGAGGCGTTGGCCACAGGCGTTGCCTTCATGCCAAATACGGCTTCGGGCTCGATGCGCGGCTGGCAACTGCCAGCCAGTGACACCGTGCCATGTCCTTCACAGAAGGCCAGGGTGCTGTCGTAAACCGTGCCCCAGATCGGCGCGTAAACCTGGTAGCGCGACCAGATGTTGCGGTTGGTGAAGCCAATCTTGAAGCCGCGTGGCAGTTCGCCCCGGGCCACACGCAGACTGTGTACTGCCAGTGCGCATCGGTAGGCACTGGACACGTCAAAACCAACCGTAGCGCTGGGCGAAGCGCTCCAAAGCTGGCCGCTGTCGCTGCACTCAAGTAGTTCCTCGGGCGTCATCATTGGCAACGCCATTCGGTGAATGCGTCTTCCGGACTTTCTGCCGTGACCACCACCAGGTAGTCCTTCGGTCCGCGCTGTGCCACCATCACACCGTAGTCGGTCAGACCCTTGGCAGCGGCACTCTGCGCTGCGCTGGTCCAAACCTGATCCAGATTGCTGACGTAACTCGGCAGGTGTTTTGCAAGCAGTGCACGCCCATCCCTGCTCAGTCGCAGCAGGTGAACGTGCAGCTGGTTCTGGCTACGGTGGAATTGCGGGTTGACGACCAGAGCAAGCGCCTCCGTCTCGATGCGACTGGTCGCCACATCCCAGGCAAATTGCCAAATGCCATCGGGTCGCTTTGGATCTTCAACGCCCCGCACCGGGCTGATGGGCAGAGCCAGGCCATGCACAAAACCGGCTGGGCAAGCACACATCTTGATGTCACGAATCGCCGTGTAACGGGCGTTGAGTGCCCAGACTTCGGTGCTCTTCTTGCATTCGAGCGCGGCGCCGCAGGCCGCATCGTTTCTTGGCGCGCGACACACGCTGCAATAGTTGGCCTGCGCCGGATCGACGCAGTGGGAAACAAGGTCGAGCAGAATGTCGCTTCGGTCAAGCGCAAAGGCTGGCCATTGGAAGATACAGGCAAGCAGCACGGCAACTCCGAGCGCAAGTCGTGTTGAACGGGTCGTGGTCATGGCAGTCATCATGCCACGGAAATCGTTGATCACTGTGCTTGACCAACGCAGCGACAGTATTTAGAAGTAACCCAGAATGTTACCAACATTAGGCACTCCCAGGCCCGTCACATCATCGTAGCCTGGACCCGCGACGCACAGCGCGCAAACACCACGCCCCATCCTGTTTGTGCCGCTCGTGACGTCAAAGAAACTGCTGCTTGCACTCTGGATAATCTTGGCCTGATAAATCAAGTTGTTGAAGCCGCTGTTGCCAATCACCATGGTGCTGAGCGAAGAGCCATTTTGCTGCATATGCTGCGCCATCAGAGCAACAATACCAGCCCACTGGGGTGATCCTGCGCTGGTACCGCCAATCGCAGACCAGGCGCCGTTGACGTAAACGCCCACCGGGCTGGTCATCGTGTCGGCGTTGTAAGCCACATCCGGAATTGCGCGCTTGCCGTGATTGAGCGAAAGGATGCTTGAGTTACCGAGGTAGCCGACTTGATAACGCGGCATAACTTCAAAAATACTTGCGCCCCCGCCACCCATCGACCACGCCACTTCACTGTTGTTTGAAGTCAAAGTCAGTGACTTGATACTGGTACCACCAACGGCCGTGACGAATGGGGATGCTGCCGGATAGATCTGGTTGTTACCATTGTTACCGGAGTCCCCCGCCGCGGCCAGGAATACGACGCCAGGATAGCCAGCGAAGACCCCGTCAAACGACGCTGAAGTTTCTGCACTGAACTCCGCAGTACCCCAACTCATCGATACCGCGGCAACACCCGGTAGCGCAGCGGCTTTTTTCACTGCCGCGAACATGTCAGTCAGAGACGAACTTGCTGCCACCACCAGGTAAATAGTGGCCGCCGGAGCCACGGCATGCGCCCACTGCACGTCCAGCGCTATTTCACTGGCCCAGTCGTTGCTGCGTGATACTGCTCTGCCATTGCTCAGATCAATTTTCTGAAAGCAGGGGTTGACCGTATTGCACAAGGGCAAGCGGTAGAAGGCTGAAAATGTATTCAAGTCACTGGCAATGCTGCCCGATCCAGGCGCGGTGACGACAGCAAGGACTTGCCCGGCCCCGGTCAATCCTGAAGGCATGTTGTAGTGGGTGCGAATATCGGCAGGACTGAGCGTGGTGCCAATACCCGTCCCAATCCATCGGTTGACAGCCAGGGAACGGGTCGCCATCGGCACCGAATGACTTTGCGCCCGCGCCATTGGCTCTGCAGTCACATCGACAAGTTCGCCGCCACCGCATCCCTGCAGCAGGACAGACACGCTCGCTACCAGCAGGCAACCCGCACTGCGGCAGACAACTCTTGAGAATGCAAATCTGGTAATCAATCTTCGCTCCAATATGAACAGAGGGTCAGGATGGCACCGTGTGAAGACTATTCCATTCTTTTTGGCAGTGTTGCAATAAATTGTCACAGCGCGAAGGAAATTGAGTTGACATTATGGGAAACTTTCCCGACAATAACGACCATTGCAAATCGCCGCTCGTAGGCTGGAAAATTTGACCAAGCAATGACGAAACACAATCGACGGGCTGCCAGCTTACCTCCCCAGAAGGCGGCGGGTTTGCCCGAGCCAGCGATGGCAGCGCAGGCCATTGCCCTGGTGCTTCAACCACTGGCACGCCTGATGATCGATCACGGTCTGCAGTTGCCATCTCTGATTGATTTGCTGAAAACGGCCTTGGTTCAGGAAGCTGTGACCGCGTATGGCCTGGCGGACAAGGGAAGTTCTGACACACGGATTGCCCTGCTGACAGGAGTTCATCGTAAGGACGTCAGACGGCTGCGTGCACAGCCTGTTTCAAATGAGGGCGTCAGTCCGATGATGCCGGTGGCTGCATCGGTTGTGGCACGCTGGATCAGCGAGCCACGTTATTTGAATGCGGACCAAACCGCCCGAGCTCTGGCGCGCACGCCGGGCCGTGGCAGTGAGGGCGAATTTGACTTCACGACACTGGTCGCGGAGGTCAGCCGCGACGTTGGCGCCCGGGCCGTCCTGGATGAACTCGATCGGCTCGGTGTTGTCGACCTGCGTGAAGACGGCTATGTGGCGCTCAAGTCCACGGCCTTCGTGCCGCAAGAAGGACTGCGCGAATCCTTTCACTTTCTCGCCGCCAATGTCAGCGACCATCTGAGCGCGGCGGTGCACAACTTGAAGCCCGGTCGTCAAAGTCCGGCTCTGCTCGATCAGAGTGCCTTTTCACAGGATTTGTCGGCTGCACAGGCGCAGCAGTTGCAGCAGCAGGCGCGGCGCCTTTGGGCCAGCGCGCTGCAGCAGTTTTTGCAGACTGCAACCGTCGCTGAGGAGCGCAGTCAGAAAAGCAAAGGGGCGCGGCATCGAGTTCGCTTCGGTGTCTACTTTCACGAAGCGCTGCAGCCGTCAGCCGATGCGGGCACTGCCGGTGGCGCAACAACGCAAGAGATCAAGAGGAAGAAAGCATCATGAGCAAGTCTGAGAAGGCACATGCGCAACTGACACGGCGTCACTGGATGGTATTGGCGGCGTCCGCCGTGACGGCCGGATGCGGCGGTGGTGGCACGACTGGCATCGCCGGCTTGCCCGGCACCGGTGGCACCGGCGTGTTTGCGCAGGGGGCCATTTCCGGCTTTGGCAGTGTCATCATCAATACGATCAAGTTTGACGACACGCTGGCCGCCGTGCTGATTGACGGTCAGAGCGCCACCTCGGCGGATTTGCGACTGGGTATGGTGGCGAGCGTGCAGGGCCAGCGGGGTTCTGATGCCACGCAGGGAACAGCCAACAGCATTGAAGTCTGGTCGATTGCCCAGGGCCTGGTCAGCGCCGGGCGCGCCACGCCTGGCAGCAGCGGCCAGTTCACGCTCTCTGGCATGACCGTGCTGACCGACTTGAACACGGTATTTGAGGGCAGCAGCGCAACGCACCCCGTTCTTCCCGGCCAGCGTGTTGCGGTATGGGGTTTGCAGACCGGCACCGATGCTCGTACCTGGAGCGCAACACGAGTTGCTCTTGTATCTGCCACCGCAGTGGTCAGCACAGGTCTGGTCAGCATCGCCAACTCGCAACGCAGTGTCAACGGACTGCTGCTGAGCGGCGACGCAGCGCGTGCACTCGCTGCCGGTGACCTGGTGCGCGTTCGCGGGACTCTGTCCTCCACCGATGGCAGTCTGTCGGTACAGAGCGTCCAGTATCCTTCTGTGCCTGCGACCAGTGCGCAGCAGGGTGAGGCCGAAATTGAAGGATGGGTGACCAGTGTGGCCACAAGTGGCCGTTTCAACCTCGGTAGTGTTGTGGTGGATGCCAGTCAGGCCGTGTTCGACCCAGCCAGCGCCCTTGTCGCTGCCGGTAGCCGCGTTGAAGTCAGTGGCGTCTGGCAATCAGGGGTGCTCAAGTCGACCAAAGTCCGAATCCAGAACGTGCAAGAAATCGAAACGGTGGAAATCAATGGCCGCATTCAGGAGTTCACGAGCCTGGCCAACTTTGTGGTGCGGGGTCAGCCCTGCGATGCGTCCGGTCTCAGCGTGGTCAGCAACGGAAAATTGACCGACCTGAAGCTTGGCGTTGCAGTCAAACTCACAGGCACCAAAGCCGGCGATGTGTTGAAAGTGACCAAGCTCGAACTTGCCTAGACGCCATCGATCATTCGTGCGCCGTCACCATCAACGCAGCGAATCCGATGAAGATGCCGCCTGTCAGTCGATTGAAAGCGCGCATGACGCTCGCGCTTTGCAGGTAGGCAGACAGGCGCTTGCCGCTGAAGGCGTAAACAAAATACCAGACAATCTCAATTACCGTAAAAGTCGCCAGCAGGATGCTCAACTGCGGCAAAGTGGCCGCCTGTGGTTGAATGAACTGCGGAAAAAAGGCGGCGGCAAAAAGTAGCGCCTTCGGATTGCTCGCCGCCACCAGCAAACCTTGCCGAAATAGCATCGCCGGTCTTGCTGCCAAAGTGGCTGGCTGAGGCGCGCCCTTCATGTCCTGCGCAACCGGTGAGCGCCAGTTCTTGACGCCCAGGTAGGCCAGGTAGGCGGCTCCGGACAAGCGCAGCGCGTCAAATATTGTCGGAAAGGTATGCAACAAAGCGCCCAAGCCGGCAGCAGAAATAGTCATCATCGTCAGCAAGGCCGTCAAGCATCCGGCCATGGTGGCGACGGCCGCGCGCAAACCGAAACGTGCACTGTTGCTCATCACCAGCAGCATGTTTGGACCCGGTGTTGCTGCCACAAAAAAGATCATCAGAACGAACAGCCACCACGTTTGCAGACTCATCTATTGATCTTTCCAGAATTCAAGACACCAACTTGCGTCATCGCGAGGCCGCAGGCCGTGGCGATCCATGACTTCTGACTGCATGGATCGCCACGCTACGCTCGCGATGACGGTTCAAGCTGCGCCCCGCAAATGACCACTGAGAAAGGCGCCCAGTTCCAGGATCGACTGGTCTGCCTCGCGCATCCTGCCGTGCAGCGTTTGCCAGACGTGCCACATGCCAGGAAACACCTTGACCTCTGCTTTGGACCCCTGCGCGTTCATGCGCTGCCTCACGTGCCAAACGATACTGCGGCAGGGGCAGATTGAGCCGAGCGAGTTTGGCCAACTGGTACTTCACCAGGTGGTACAGCAGACGGGATTTGAATGATGGCATCAGTCACGCAAGGCCGACAGAAACTGCTGCAACTCTGCCGTCTTGGGGTGGTTGAAAATTTCGTCTGGCGAACCTGCTTCGTGGATCAGACCCTGGTGCATGAAAACGACACGGTCACTGACCTTGCGCGCAAAGGCCATTTCGTGGGTCACAAGAATCAGCGTCATGCCCTCTTTGGCCAGCATTTCAAGCACCTGTAGCACTTCGCCTACAAGTTCCGGATCCAGCGCGGAAGTGATCTCGTCGCACAGCAGTACAGCCGGCTCCATCGCCAGGGCGCGTGCGATGGCAACCCGCTGCTGCTGACCTCCAGAGAGCTGTTCAGGCAATCGGTCAAACATGCCGTCCAGACCCACGCGTGTCAGCAGCGTCTGGGCACGTGCGCGCGACTCTTCTTTGGATAAGCCCTTGACCAGCGACGGCGCCAGCATCACGTTGCGCCCCGCACCCAGATGCGGAAACAGGTTGAAGCTCTGGAAGATCATGCCTACGCGTTGCCGCAACTCGCGCATTGCGGCGCGGTCAGCGTGCTTGAGCGGCTGTCCATCGATACTCAAGCTGCCTTTCTCAAATGTTTCGAGTCCGTTGATGCAACGCAACAGCGTGCTCTTGCCAGAGCCACTCTTGCCAATGATGCAGACAACTTCTCTTCGCTGTACCTGAAGATCGATGCCTTTGAGGACCTCGGTGGGGCCAAAACTCTTGTGCAGCCCGCGGATGTCGACCAGGGCAAAGGCAGCAGGGTTTGAGTCAATCATGTGTTCAGGCCAGACGGCGGGTTTCGAGATGCTGGCTCCAGCGCGAGAGCGGATAGCACAGGGCAAAGTACAGAAGACCCACAAAGGTGTAGGCAAGAAAGGGTTGATACGTGGCGTTGGAGATCATCTGGCCAGCCTTGGTCAGTTCAACAAAGCCGATCACCGAAGCCAGCGCTGTGCCCTTGACGATCTGCACCATGAATCCGACGGTCGGCGCAATTGCCACCCGCAGGGCCTGCGGCAGGATCACATGACGCATCTGCTGTGGAAAGTCCAGCGCCAGACTGGCCGAGGCCTCCCACTGTCCGCGCGGGACCGAGTTGACGCAGCCACGCCAGATTTCGGTCAGGTAGGCGCTCGCATAAAGCGTCAGGCAGATCGCCGCCGATACCAGTGGCGAGGTGTCCATGCCCAGCAGAGCCAGACCAAAGTACACCAGAAACAACTGCATCAGCAATGGCGTGCCCTGGAACACCTGCACATACCAGCTGACCACCACACCGACGCCGCGCAACTGCGCAAAACGCAGCAACAGCAGCGCCATGCCGACCAGTCCACCGCCAACAAAAGCAATCAGCGAGAGCGCGACCGTCCAGCGCATGGCGCCCAGAAGAAACGTCAGAATATCCCAGAGCGAAAACTGAACCATGAAATCCTGCGCTTCAGCGGCTGAAAAAGATAAAACGCGGCCCGACCCAGTTCAGCAACTGGCGCAGCGCAATGGCAAGTGCCAGATAGGCTGCTGTCACCACGATGTACGACTCGAAACTGCGAAACGTGCGGCTTGAAATCAGATTGGCCGCTTGCGACATCTCTTCAGCCGAGATTTGACCGCACACTGCCGAGCCCAGCATGACGATGATGATCTGACTCACCAGCGCCGGCCAGATGCGCTGCAGTGCCGGCGGCAGCACCACGCGTGAAAACACCTGCCACGGCGTCAGTGCCAGACTCAAGGCCGCTTCCAGTTGGCCTTTGGGCGTGGCTTGCAGACCCGCACGCACAATTTCGCAGGCGTAAGCACCCAGGTTAAGCACCATGGCAAGGACGCAAGCCAACTCGACCGAGAGTCGCACGCCCAGCGATGGCAGACCAAAGAAGATAAAGAAGAGTTGGATGATGAATGGTGTGTTGCGCACCAGTTCAACATAGCTGCCCACCAGCCATTTCAAGATCGCGTTGCCATGCAGGCGCGCCCAGGCACAGGCCGTGCCGAGCAGCGCGCCCAGCACGGCAGAAGCCGCCGTCAGCGCCACGGTCAGGACCAAGCCATGCAGCAGCATGGGCCACTGTGCCAGCACCACGGCAAAATTGAACTCGATCACGGCAAACCCGTTTTGCGATGTCGGTGCTTAATCAGGCAACGCACCCGTGCCGCGGCCAAGAAACTTTTGCGAATACTGTTCCAGCGTGCCGTCGGCCTTGGCAACGCGAAGAATTTCGTTCACCTTGTTGAGCAGGGCGGTGTCACCCTTGCGCACGCCAATGAAGTTGGGCGAGTCCTTCAGCAGCAGCTTGTATTCCGCCTGCACCTGGGGGTTCTTCTGAATGGCAGCAGCGGCCACGGCAGCGCCAGTGGCCAGCAGTTGGGTCTGCTGCGAGATAAACGCTGCTACCGTCGTGGAATCGTCTTCAAAACGCATGGTCTTGAGTGTCGGTGGCGCCATCTGCTGCAATATATCGTCCTGAATCGTGCCGCGCGTTACCGCAATGGTCTTGCCGGCCAGATCTGCAAAGCTCTTGATCGTCAGCGCCTTGGGGCCAAAAACGGCCTGAAAGAAGGGCGCGTAAGACACCGTGAAATCGATCACCTTCTCGCGCTCGGCATTCTTGCCCAGCGCCGAGACGATCAGGTCGATTTTTTTGGTTTGCAGATACGGAATCCGGTTCGGTGTACTGACCGGCACAAAGTCGGCTTTCACGCCCAGTTTGTCGGCTATCAGCTGCGCCGTGGCCACGTCCACGCCGGTGAGTTTGAAGTCCGGACCCATGTAACCGTAAGGCGGAAAGTCGGAAGCAACGCCTAACGCAATAGATTTTTTAGCCAGAATGGATGTTAACGAGTCATCAGCCCGAGCCGGTGTAGCGCAGACCAGCAGTGCGCCGGCAAACAGGCCAGCCAGTGTGGAGAGTACTTTGAATTTCATGAAAGTTCCTGTAATGAGTAATGAGACACACTTTCCCTCGCAAGATGTGTGCCGCCGACATTATCGGGTGCCGCATGGCTATCGGATGCCCGACATAATGTTGACGCCAAAATCCTCTTCAATGCTGACCGCCGGGTAATGAAACCGCACCGGCCCATCGGGACGCTGATTGACATACTGAAACACCAGCGGATCGGTACTCTTGCGTACCTCATCGACGCTACCCTGGAAGGCAAGCTTGCCTTCGTCCAGTATGACAACGTGATCGGCAATGGCAAGAGTTTGCGTGATTTCGTGCGATACAAAAATGCTGGTCAGCCCCATGGAGTCGTTGAGCTGACGAATCAGGCGCGCCGTGACCAGTACCGAGATCGGATCCAGACCGGAAAAGGGCTCGTCGTACATCAGGAATTCGGGGTCCAGCGCAATCGCACGTGCTATGCCAATACGCTTGGCCATTCCGCCCGATACTTCGCTGGGCATCAGGTCGCGCGCGTTTCGCAGACCCACTGCATTGAGCTTCATCAGGACAATGTCGCGAATCAGCGCTTGCGGCAGGTCAGTATGTTCCCGCAAGGGGAAGGCAACATTGTCAAAAACGCTCATGTCCGCAAACAAGGCAGCAAACTGAAACAGTATGCCCATGCGACGTCTGACGGTAAAGAGTTGCTTCTGGTCCATCAGGCCAATATCCTGTCCATCAAACAGCATTTGCCCCGACCGCGCGCGGTGCTGACCGCCCATCAGGCGCAAAGTAGTCGTCTTGCCAGCGCCCATCGGACCCACGAGTGCAGTGACTTTGCCCCGCGGGATCTGCAGGGATACATCCCGCAAAACGGCCTGCTCACCGTACCCAAAAGTGAGCTTGCGAAATTCAACAAGTGATGCGTTAGCGGCAGGGGGCATAAATAGCCAGTGGAAGCATTGGTCCCGTTCCTTGGGGCTTGGCGGTGGGCGTAGTCTAGCGCGAAGCTGTCTCACCTGGATTTTCCCGCTAATGGGGAAATTATCAGAGAAAAATTGCGACCGTAGGCCGACGTTCTCGACATAGGTGGTTCATGGCGTCAACTGTGATGGATGAGCTTTTCCTTGCCTCCACCGTAGAATGGGCTTTGAGGTGGCAAGTACCATGTTCAAAACTAGCGCCAAAGGTTGATCAGTGTTTGAAGTCCAAAAGCCCGAATGGCTATATGAGGCGCTTCCCTATGTTTACGGAGTTGCTGGGATTGCGACGATCGCCAGTCAGGGCAATTTGCTATCCATTGCGAGCGGAGTCCTGCTTGTCTCGGCAGGCGTGTCTATCTGGTGGCTGAGGCGGTCCTATCGCCTGGAACATAAGCGCGACGAAGTTGAACGCAGACTTGCCCAACGCAAAGCCGCAGAATATGCGGAGTCTGTGCGCAGGGAGTCCGAGCGCCTGCGCAACGAGGTGTGAATGCACGCAAACGCTTGCCGCGTCATCACTGCTTTATGACCGGTGCACAAGGACCTCGATCATCAAAATTGAAAGTCAGCTATCGAGCAAAAAAGTAATTCAGCTGTGCAGCAAGACCAGTCGTTTACGACAGGCTGCTTGCGGGAAGTCCAATTTCAGTTGCGCGGCTTGAACATCTTGTTATCTGCTATCAATACTCGACAAGCAGCGGCTTGGTCGATAAAGCATAGACAGAAAACCGCCTCTTTTTGGGGGCTGATTTCAAGGGAAACTCCCAATATTGCATAAAGAATATGTCAGGTACCGTTGACTTGTACGTCAAGAGCTCAACCAGAGTTGATCTGCAAGCTCGACGAACAAGGGCAAAGTCGGCGAAAGTCGGCGACGCAAAACTTCCGAGCTTCAACTTCGACTTAACGGAGTTATGCCAGCGGGGTCACCGGGATGTAGTCCCCGAAAGACTGAAATCTGGTTTGCGCTGCCTTTGAATTTGAGTGTTCATTGAGGGGCAATCGGATGGGTCAGGTCTTTTCGGGCAGAAAATTCGGTGTACCTATCCTATGATTGCAGGTACCAACTATCGCGCGCGACTTGAAGTTGCCGCGCCAGTCTTGGTGTTCCTGCTTTCGGTAGGCGTCTTTGCTGCAGCCGCCTTGTGGTTTCAGCACGATGTTCACCGAGACGCCCAAGTCAAAATCCAGAACATCAGCGAACGACTGACCGTTGACATTACGCTTCGCTTGCTCAAGCCGCGCTACGGTTTAAACGGTGCCAAGGGTATGTACGCTGTGGCGCCAGGTATCAATCGCGCGGCCTTTCGAACATACGTTGGGTCCCGCGACCTGCCCGGCGAATTCCCTGGCGTCCGTGGTCTTGGTTTCATCCAGCGTGTCCAACGCCCTGAACTCAACAGCTTCGTGGCTGCAGAACGGGCAGACGGTGCGCCCCAGTTTGCCGTTAGACAACTGGTGGACAAAGACCGGGCAGACCTGTACGTCATTAAATACATTGAACCCGTTGCCAACAATGTCGAGGCAATGGGCTTGGACATTGGCTCTGAGCCCCTGCGTCGCCGCGCTGCACAACAGGCGATCGATACCGGTGAGTCCACGCTGACGGCTCCCATCACGCTGGTGCAGGACCAGCGCAGGACGCCAGGTGCATTGCTTTTCGTGCCGGTGTACACCAACGGGATGCCCCTGACCAACACCAGCGAACGCCGGTCCGCATTGCGCGGACTGCTATACGCGCCGATCGTGATGGAAGAGTTGTTCCGTGATCTATACGAAGTGTCAAGTGGCGACGTGAATATTGAGGTCTTCGATAGCACGTCGGATGGACCCGGCGCAAGCCTGCTCTTTGACTCATCTAAACCCGATGCCACACTG
>SESH01033357.1_pt1 | contig 13626 bp, 13 predicted proteins | sample 3171561 | NCBI WGS metagenome assembly SESH01 (sample SAMN10866947, study PRJNA518727) | freshwater metagenome | biome: subpolar coniferous forest; feature: holomictic lake; material: water; isolation source: holomictic Lake 442 2011 16.5 m and 2014 13 m | place: Canada: near Kenora, Ontario
TAAATATTGTTCAGGGCTTTTGGGTTTAAAGGTACGGGTGATCAAATCCGGGAGTGTCTGGCTTATTTTGCCATGTGCGCCTGCACCAATGCCTAAATAATCACCAAATTGCCAGTAGTTTACATTATGTTGGCATTGTCGTCCGGTCTGGCTATAGGCAGAGACTTCATATTGATGATAGCCGTGTTCGGCTAGGCAATGCTGAGCCTGTTTTTGCGTGCTAAAAATAAGCTCATCATTGGGTAATTTTGGCGGGAAGCGATGGAAATAAGTATTCGGTTCCAGGGTTAATTGATAAAACGAGATGTGGGTAGGCTTCAGGCTAATGGCGGTTTTTACATCATTAAGACTGTCTTCTGGATGAGAGTCGGGTAGGCCGAACATGAGATCCAGATTAAAGTTGCTAAAACCGGCCTGTTGAGCAATGTCCCCCGCCGCTAAGGCTTCTTTAGCCGAATGCACGCGGCCTAGCTTTTGTAATAACACATCATTAAAACTTTGAATACCAATGGAGAGACGGTTGATCCCTAGCGCTCTAAATTCAGCAAACTTTTGGCTTTCAAAGGTGCCTGGATTGGCTTCAAGGGTAATCTCAAGGTTGGGTGTTAAGGTTATACGTTGTTCAATGCCTCGCAACAAGCGATCAAAGGATTCAGGAGAGAATAAACTGGGTGTGCCGCCGCCAATAAAGATACTACTAATGGGACGAGTTATCGCATAGTGTTGAATATCTTCAGTTAAATCATTCAATAGTGCATCTATGTAAGCAGCTTCGGGCGTGTCGCTTTTAACGGCATGAGAGTTAAAATCACAATACGGACATTTTTTAATGCACCAGGGGATATGGATATAGAGACTGAGTGGCGGCAATGGCATATTATAAATATCTGGCTGGTGGTTTTTTTACGCTACACATGGATAAGGAATAAGCGCGAAATAACTCGATCAAGTTCATGCTTCGAAAGCCCGTCACGACCGGTTTGTGAGTTCCAAGTCGCTCAACTTATTTCATGCACGTTTCATAGTATCACGTCTCTATTGTGTTAGAATTAAATACTGCTACCAGAGGATGCTCACTCTTAGGAAATTAGGGATAGCGCTGCCTTTAGATGGTAGCAGAATGTCAATTTATACTTTCAAATAGAGGATGGCTGAAATTAAGAAAATCATCACACCTACGATTCTCCATTATGATCAGTGACCTGCCCTGGTTGCAAAAATTATGGAAAAAAAGATTACAAGCTAAGGGTATTGTTGGTATCAGTTATCTAAAAAGCGGCATAGCCATCGCTATTTCTGACGTTGTTGACCCTAACCAATCCTGTTTAACGCATTGCGAATTTATTCCGACCTTATGTGTTGATGATCACCACCCGATCCTGAGTGAGCTGGTTTCTCTCTACCATCTTACTGACTATGACTGCCATTTAGTACTGCCTATCGATAATTATCGCCGTGTCAATATTGAAGTCCCGGCGGTTGCTGATAACGAAATTGCCGCCGCCATTTATTGGAAAATAACCGATCTGTTTGACTTCCCCATTGACCAAGCTTTTATTGATTATTATGCCTTGCCGATATCTACACATGACTCCAGTCATAAAATGCTGGATGTGTTTGCCTGTCCTAAGGAACTCATCCGGAATTTAGCCGATAAGTCGTCACGTGCTGGCTTACGTGTTAAAGTGATTGATGTTCAGGAAACGGCTTTGCGTAATTTGGCAAAACTGCTTCCAGACAATAAAAGTGGAGTTGCCATGTTTATTCTGCATGAATTTTCAGGAACCCTCCTGATACAACGAGACGGGGTTATTTATCTCTCCCATAATTTTGATATTGGCTACCAGGATTTGGATTTGGCAACTGAACTTAGCGGAGATTACCCCCGTATTAATACTAAAAAAGACAAGCTGGCGCTGGAGATAAGACGATCATTGGATTATGTTGCCATTTATTATGGTATCAAGCCCGATTCTGGCTTGGCTGTTATCCCGTTGACAAGAAACACCCCAGCCTTATTAACCCTGATTAACAGCACAATGGGTATTACCGCTAACGTGATGGATATTTCAGCACTGATGGGTAGTGATAGTGTCTTGGATGATGTTACTCAATCAATGTGCTCAGCCGTGATAGGCACCACCTTGTGTCATATCGGATGACAGGCTCATGACACAACAGGTTAATTTATACAGCGAAATTCTCAAACAACAACAAAGAAAAGCTATCGTTACTTTGTACATAGCAATAGTGGTGTTTATTGTGGTGATGTTTATAGCCTTTAGTGCCTACTTGTTATGGTCCGTCAACACAGCCGAAACGTCGTTTCAGAACGAACAACTCATTTTAAAAAATGAACAAACATACGCTGAGCAATTGGCACTCCAACATGCTAACCCCGCCTTTAATACGCAGTGGGTTGAAGATATTAAACAATGGCAAAACAAGATTAACGAAGCCGAAAAAACGGTGCGACTCATCGATGAACGAATGAGGCTCTCGGAAAAAAACTTTTCAGACTATCTACAGGCACTCGCCAACCAATCCGATAGGGATGTCTGGATAACCGCTATTCATATTACCGGAGAAAATCGCTCTTTAAGTATTCAAGGTAGTACCTTTAAGCCGGAAAAAGTGCCGCAACTGTTACAGCGATTACAAAAAGATCCTGTTTTTAAAGGTGAGTTTTTTAACAAATTGGTCATGGAGCCTTCGTTGAAAAAAACTGAGCAAATAAACTTTACGCTCAAGTAGTCATCAAAAATAAAGATGAATAAACTTCTGGAACTGTTTGAAAACCTAACCCAACGTGAGAAGTTTATTGTACTTGCTTTATTGCTAGTGACCTTAGGGGGGAGCTGGAATCTATTTTTTTATCAGCCCATCGCACAAAGACAACAAGCTCTTCAGCAACAACAACTCACCTTGAACAACCAAAAAGCGCTTCAGCAAGTGGCTGCGAATCGTCAAAAATCAGTGAGTGCCGATCCCAATAGTGACAATCAAAAAAAGCTGGATGAATTAAAATCTCAAAGTGCGTATCAACAAAAACAGATAATGCTCTTAGGCCTCAAAAGCTTTGTGTCAGCCTCATCAATGGCAGACATCTTAAATGCTGTACTGACTGAAATCAAATTACTGAAATTACTTAATCTGGAAACACTGCCAGCAACGCCCTTATTGGATGTAAAACAGCATGACCCCACCATTTACAAGCATGAACTCATCATCACTCTTTTCGGAGACTATATTAATACCCTTAATTACCTTAAAGTCCTCGAGGCACTGCCTTGGGCTATTGCACTGGATAGCATTGATTATGAGGTTAAAGACTATCCAATGGCTAAAATCACCCTGCATATCGTTATGCTAAGTTTTGATAAGGATTTGCTAGATGTTTAAAGCCTTATCTTACCTACTATTGTTTAGCGTTATGCCTTTATCCAGTCATGCTGATTTAACAAACCCCATTAACTTTAAAGATCCCACTCGACCTCCTGATGTATTAATGCCAGGTGTACTGATTGAACAACCTAAAGAAGAGCCCCGCTTGTCAGCGATATGGATAACCGCAAAATCCCGATGGGTAACAATTAATCATATTCAGGCCAAACAAGGCGAGACTGTCGCAGGCGATATAAAAATTCTTAAGATTCGTAAAAATGAGGTCACTATTATTCAAAATGGCATGACTAAAACTTTGCAATTATTAGTAAGCCCCTACCAAAGCCAATAATCGATACTGTCATGAACAAACTAGCCTCATCTCATCTCTTTATTGTCACCTTATCCTTAGTGTTGGTCTCCTGCTCACCTTTACAAAAACCGGATATTAATAATACGGCTCCGTTTTTCGCTAAAGAAGCCGCGTCAGCCGTTAATACCTCCTTACTTCCAGTAGCACCACCGGACATAAAACCATCAAAATACCGTGAGGATCGCACCTTAAATGTGTCAGTGCATGATATTGATGCTCGCGAGTTTTTCTTGGGATTGGTGATTGATACTAAGGACAACATACTCGTGCATCCTGATGTTTCGGGTCGAATTTCTTTAGAGTTAAAGAACGTTAACGTGCCGCTGGTATTGGAGGCCGTACAAAAAGTGTACGGGTATGATTATAAGAAAACGGAACTGGGTTATATTGTTTATCCGGCCACATTGCAAACAAAAACCTTTAAAATTGATCGTCTGGATTTATTACGTGAGGGTAAATCGATCACTTACGTCTCATCGGGGCAGACCACCAATTCGGGAACGACTGGTCAACAAAATTACGGTCAAAATGGCTATCAGCAGTCGACTAACAATCAACAGCAGGGTGGCAGTAATCAGATGAATGCAATGTCCTCCCGAACCTCAGGCAGTACAGTGACCACCACCACTAAAGCGGACTTTTGGCAAGATCTTGAAACCGCATTAACAACGCTCATAGCGGCTGATAAAGAGGCCACTGTCGTTATTAATCGGCAGGCCGGTGTTATTATCGCTCGGGCAAAACCGATACAGTTACATGAAATTGAAAGCTTTTTAGCGACAACTCAAAACCAGATCAGTCGCCAGGTTATATTAGAAACTAAAATACTGGAAGTAGTGCTGAATAGCAGTCATCAAAATGGGGTGGAATGGAAAAGCATTATCAGGCAAGGGCTCTCAGTAGCACCTACCGCGTTAACGGGTGGAGCTTATGCACTGGTTTCAAATGCGGGTAGCTTTGTGGCCGGTGATTTTACGGCTGTGGTTACGTTGTTGGAGTCTCAGGGTAAAGCCAACGTGTTGTCTAGTCCGCGCATTTCGACTTTAAATAATCAGCAAGCCATCATTAAGGTGGGTCAAGATCAAACCTTTGTGACTGGTATTTCTCCTGGCGTTTCAGGGGGTATTAACGGCGGCACGACTCAACCCGTGCCTATTTTATCCGCCTATTTTTCCGGCATTGCCTTGGATGTGACCCCACAAATAAACGATGCCGACGACATTACCCTGCATATTCATCCGTCGATTACTAAGGTTGAAAGCCTTAATACAGAATATCAGATTGATGGGATAGGCTCGACTTCGGTGGTTCCTACCGCGCTGAACATCATTCGGGAATCAGACAGCATTGTCAGAGCCAAAAATGGCCAAATCATTATCTTAGGCGGGTTAATGCAAGATATTATTAATGAAAACAAAACCGGTGTGTTCGGTCTATCCAGGATTCCTTATTTAGGCAGTCTGTTTAGAGTGGATAAAGGGGACAGAGAAAAAACAGAGCTGATTATTTTGTTAAAAGCCACCTTAATCAAGGATGAGAACGACTGGCAACATGAAATAGAGTCCAGTCAACAACAGATTGAAGCGCTGGATAGAAGGCCTAGACTGTAAATGGCCATCAGTGATCCAGCCATGCGTAACGACAATAATAACGTCAATATCGGCACCTGGATGGTTAATGACGGGATTATAAGCAATGAACAACATTTGTTGGCGTTGAGCGAACAAAAAAAAACCGGTAAAGATTTAGGTCGTATTTTAGTTGAGCTTAACTTTATCAAAGAAAGGAACTTTATTGATTTCCATGCCTGGAAATTAAATATCCCGTTTATTGAGATTAAGCGTTATCCCATTAACATTGAAGTGGTCAAACTGTTGCCCGAAAGCTTGGCGCGACGTTTTAAAGTACTGCTGTTAGAAAACAATGCTGATTATATACTGCTGGCCATGGCTGATCCTGATGACTTAATGGCACAGGATGAAGTTTCGCGAGTGCTTAAGAAAACGATTCGAGTGGCTATCGTTATAAAGCTCGACCTCTTGGTGGTTATTGAGCAAGCTTATCGGCGTGCCTCTGAAATTGGTATGTTAGCGGGAAAATTGGATGCAGAGCTATCAAAAAACTATGTGGATCTTGATGCACTATTAGTCTCTGACGAAGTCGCGGATGCGCCCGTCGTTAAATTATTACAATCATTATTTGAAGATGCTGTGCATACCATGGCTTCTGATATTCATATTGAACCCGATGAAAGCGTATTGCGGATTCGCTTTAGAGTGGATGGGGTGTTAATTGAGCAAATACTCGCTGAAGTGAATATCGCGCCTTCTCTGGTTATTCGTTTAAAACTCATCGCTGATCTGAATATTTCCGAGAAACGCATGCCTCAGGATGGTCGCTTTGCTATTCGGGTAAAAGATCGGGTGTTAGAGGTGAGAATTTCTACCTTGCCGATACAACATGGTGAGTCCGTCGTGATGCGGTTGTTGGATAACTCGCAAGGTTTGCTTGATCTTGAGCAATTAGGTATCCCACCGAATATTCTGGCGAGTTTTAGACACTACATTAATAACCCTGATGGTTTAATTCTGGTCACAGGACCTACGGGGAGTGGTAAAACGACTACCTTATATGCAGCTTTATCGGAAATTAACAAACCCGAAAACAAAATTATTACCGCTGAAGATCCGGTAGAGTACAGTTTACCTAGAATTAATCAGGTACAGGTTAATGAAAAAATAGGTCTCAGCTTTGCGACTGTCCTGCGCTCGGCTTTACGTCAAGATCCTGACATTATCCTGATCGGCGAAATACGTGATACTGAAACCGCACACATTGCCATTAGAGCCTCAATAACCGGCCATTTAGTGTTGTCCACCCTGCATACTAAGGGAGCTATTGAAAGCGCCACCCGTTTGTTAGACATGGGGGTTGAGGGTTATATTTTAGCGGGTGCGCTGCAAGTGATTATCGCCCAACGCTTAGTGCGACGAATTTGCCGCTATTGCATTGAGCCAATCCAAATTGAACCGGGTCAGTTAATCTGGCTGGAAAAGTCTCAAAACAAAGACTATAGCCAAAGCCAATTTAAGCACGGACGCGGCTGCAATGAATGTAATCATACCGGTTACAAAGGCCGTATTGGGGTTTATGAATTGCTTGATCTTCATGCCGAAACGCTGAATGCCTTGCGCTGTAATGATACCGTGGCTTTTAACGAGGCCGCTTTACGAACGCCGGGTTTTGTTCGCTTTTCAACCTGCGCAGCGGATTATGCTGAACAAGGCATTACCACTGTTAATGAAGTCTTACGCATCACCAGTACAGGGGAATAAGGTGACACTTTTTAAATACAGTGCCCGTAATGCTAGCGGATTAAAGATCAATAACACCCTCGAAGCTGAAACGATCAGACAGGCGGCAGAGATCATCATACGTCAGAAAATGACCCCGATTGTGATTACCCCCATAGTGGTTAGTCCTGATCTCATGGCGCAATTCACCGACTGGCATGCCTTGCACAGTCTTAATATTAACGACCTGATGTTGTTTAGCCAACAAATGTACAGTTTGTCTAAAGCCGGCGTACCTCTACACAAAGCCTTAAGCTGCCTAACCGAATCAACGCGCAATAAGGCGTTATCTGAAGCATTAGGTGATGTGGGCAGCCGTATTGAAACCGGTTCCTCCTTAAGTCAAGCCATGAATAACCACCCTAAAGTCTTTAATGCCTTATTTATTAATATCATTAGTGTCGGTGAAATGAGCGGTGACCTGGATCGGTCGTTTTTACAAATAGCCGACTATCTGGAACGTGAAAAAGAAACCAAGGGACGTATTAAAACGGCCTTTCGTTACCCCATGATGGTGTTGATGGCTATCAGCGTGGCCATGATTATTATTAATGTTTATGTGATTCCAGCCTTTAAAAATGTCTATGACAACATGCACACCGAGTTGCCCTGGCAAACTCAATGGCTGCTGTCGATGTCCCATTTTATGGTCAGCTATTGGTCTTATATGCTGGGCGTGCTGATTTTTGTTTCAGTCTTGGCGGGCAAATATATCAACACCTACAAGGGACGTTTACAGTGGGATTGGTTAATGCTGCATATTCCGGTGATCGGTAGTATTGTGCAACGCGCCACCATGGAGCGTTTCTCAAGATCATTTGCCATGACCTTGATAGCCGGTGTTCCTTTACTGCAAGGCATTACTATTGTTTCGGGAGTGATTGGTAATAGCTATATTGCCTCCAAATTGCAGAAAATGCGCCTCGGTATTGAAAAAGGTGACTCCGTGAGTCGCATGGCCGCCAGCACTCAGCTATTTCCCCCGCTGGTGATACAAATGATTATTGTGGGTGAAGAAGTCGGTAATATTGGCGATATGCTGTTAGAAGTCGCAGATTTTTATGAAATAGAAGTCGATGCCGACTTAAAAAACATTTCCTCGGTGATTGAACCGATTTTAATTGTTATCATTGGAATGATGGTGTTAGTGTTGGCGCTGGGCATCTTTTTACCTATGTGGAATTTAGCCAGTGTCATACACTAAAAGTCCTGTTTGAATTAAGCGGGTTTTATTAAGGCAGCAGGGCATAAGTAATAACGGTTTTCTCAAGTTGTCTGGAAACATAATCCTCACTATTGTAGGCGCCCCATTCACTGCGTGACTGGATCAGGTAAATGTAGTAAGCGCCTTGATTTTCTTGATACAGTTTATTAGGAAATTGGGTACAGGTTAATGTCATGGTAAACCCTGCCATAGCCGGAAGAATTAACGGGTTGGTACTGGTCATGTTAATGTTGTTACAGCCTTGATCATTGCTTGTTTGAACCATGAGCGTCGCGCTCGCCCAACCCAAGCCCGCTTTGGCAGCCTGATAAGCTCTCGCATTTTGCAAGGCATACACTTCCGTTGCCAACTGTACTTTATTAAGGCGCACCATATAACTGCCTAATAAGCTTAACACCACGACCATAAAAATAGCCATCACCAGCGTAAAGCCGCGTTGTTTATTGATTAATCCGTCACTCATAAACCGTTATCCACATGCACCTGATGCATTAAAGTGACGGTATCGCCAGCGGTATCTTGTAGGGTTATGGCGAGAGATACTAAGCCAGTGGTGCCGTTATAGTTAAACTGGCAATCCTTTAACTTATTGGCTTGTAATTGGCCGGTAACATTTGGAATAGCTGGGGTTGGTGAGATGTCATAATGGTCATAGCGTAATAACTGTTGATGAGCCAGATCACAATAATAGGTGACGGGGGTATCGACAATCGTAAACAACTGCTGAGGTGATTCATAAGGAAAGGGCAGTAAAGACGTAAGCGGAGAAAAGAGGATATGATTGGGGTCAGGCGCTTTTATTACCTGTCTTCTATTACTTTTTGGATCGCTTATTGGCACATAAGCACTTTGAGGATCGGTGGAAGCATTATAAATATACAAAAACTCATTGTGGGGGGCAGTAGGGTCAAACGAGGTTAAATTACCCATTATCTCAAAGCACAGATCGGGCGGGGAACCAAAGTCTAAAGTATCATCTATTAAATTAGGCGCAAATGAATTTTTAGTGCAGGTTGTTTGGGTAGGCACCGTGATACTCATATCCGCATCAGCCCGATACCGCCCACCATCAAGGGTGTGTAATAACTCAAGTAAAACGCCGTTGGATACAGTAGTGATACGGATAGAATTGGGCAATGCCCGGCGAATATCCCGTTGCATACGACGTAAGCTCATATCAGCGGTATCCACTAAGGTGGTGCGCCGTTTTATATTCAGATAGCTATTGACCGGCAGAGTGATCAGTTGGGTACTCATGGCGACTAAAATACTGATGATAACGATCACCGTAATCAATTCAATGAGGGTAAAGCCTTGGGATTGATAGATTCTCATGATGGCTTAATTAAAAAAAGCATAAGCTGTTAAGGCAAGGTTAGGGGTAGCAGGCCCTGTTACGTTAACAGTGATTATTTTTTCTTGTAACCCCGTCGTACCGTAGTCTTCAATAACCGTTACCGAGATCGTGTAAGAGGATAAGGCGGTTATCGGATGGCCTTGCCTATCCATGGCGCCGATATCGGTTAAGCCGTTATAATCATCGATATCATTATAGGTGGTTCGGACTTCACCTGCATCAGGGCCAACGCCATTGCCAAAGGTACAGCTTGTAATCAGAAGGGGGTCACAATACGATTGTAGCGAAATTTCTTCCATATAAGACTCTGCAATGGCAATGGCCTGATACTGAATCATGGGATTAGCACTTGTGAAAGACGTTAAGTTAATCACTTTAAAAATACCGACCAGCGCAATACTGATCACCACGATGGACAGGATGAGTTCAACCAGAGTCACACCGGCTTGTGGGTGTTTTATGGCATTATTCATTCTTGTTCATACACGAAGCCGGTGGCAGCGACGACATAAAATGTTTGACTGCCTGCAATGGTTAAGGTCACCTCTGCAGAGGCGGTGCCTAGGGCTGTAAAATAAAAAGGGGAGGTGCTTGCGGTTAAGGAGATACCGGATGGGTTGATGCTGTAAGGCGGGGTGCCTGTGCCGGGATTGTTAACGGCTTGATTAAAATCAGTGGAGGATAGACTGGTGCAAACCGTTCGATCAGTGGGGCGCGTTAGGGTATAAGTATCTGCCGCAATCGACACTTGCACATTGCAACCAGTTGCGACAGCTAGCTTTTGTGCAAAGCGCACTGCGGCTAGGGTGTCATCAAAAAAAACTTGTTGCTGATAACCGGAGACAGAAAAAAACTTTGGCAATGCCGTTGCTGAGAGTATCCCCAGCAACAGCATAGTAGTGACCAACTCAACTAAGGTAAAGCCTTTTTGAGTGATCGGGTAAGCCATTAAGTGATTGGCGATAGCTTAATGGGGTGGTGATGGGATTAACAGCCGTCTATTACAGCTTCAGCCTTTGCGGGAAGAGTAATAGCAGCAGTAGGAGTAGTGCCAGTAGTACCAGCTGTATAACTAGCAGCTGTGTACTTAATAGCACAAGTTATTCCGACGGCTGTTGCTCCATTAAGAGTTATATAATATGGACTAGTTATACTAGTAGTATCAAAATCATCACTCAGGGTAACAGCTTTAGCTATACCAGCCACATCTGCTGTTGGATAGCCATACGTTACGGTTACCGGTTGGCCTTCTACAGTAACGCTCCCCGAACTACCGGTTACCTTATTTGTCATTGCTTGAGAATAAGTTATTACTATTGCCGCATTGACTGCTGCCAATGCCCCCTTTAATGTCGCAATTCGTGCTTGATGTTGTAAATCAGCATACTTAGGTATTGCAGTGGCGGCCAAAATGCCTATAATCACGATGACTATGATCAATTCGATCAAGGTAAAGCCGCCTTGTTTATTCATATTCAATGGTGTTTTCATCTGTGTTCCTTGTTTAAATAGAAAAATTGATCAAAACCTCGGGCAATGCGGGAGGCATGAGCGTGTGAATCGCTTAGGGTAAAGTCTTTTTGATTGATCGGATAAGCCATTAAACGATTAGTAATAGCTTAGGTGGGGGTTAACAGCCTGCGTCATTACCAGTAGTAATTACAGCCGTTGCACCAGTAATTACAGGAGGTGTAGCACTAGTAGCAGTCGCTGCTGTGTAAGTAATGTAGCAAGTCCCTGGGTTTGCTATGTCTGTAGCATTTGTAAGCTTTATCGTACTTGTGGATGTTCCTGACGTAAAGGTAAAGTCGTTAGGGCTTAGTTTTATTGCCTTATCAATGCCACCAGTAGCACTAGCTGGATAGCCATACGCAACTGCTACTGTGCCACCCTCCTCTACAGTGATAGTCTGACCTGTTGCTGCTAATTTATTCTCTACCAGTGCTTCAGCATGAATTATTGCTATCGCCGCATTGACCGCCGCCAATGCGCCATTTAACGTTGCAACTCGTGCTTGATGTTGCAAGTTTGCATACCTGGGTAATGCAGTGGCGGCTAAAATGCCTATAATCACGATCACTATGATCAATTCGACCAAAGTAAAACCACCTTGTTTATTCTTGTTGAATGGTGTGTTCATCAGTGTTCCTTGTTTAAATGGCAAAATCGATCAAAACCTCAGGTACAGCAGGAGGCTTGACAGTGTGAGCCGCCTAACGCGGCAGTGACGCTGCCTAAAATTACAATAAAGACTTTTTCTTATAGCTGGAAATCTAGCGTACAAGTTACTTACACTAGTTGTTGGGATTAGTTTTACAAAGTACTCGTTGTACTTTATATTTTTTCAGAAATTGCCAATAGACTCGTAAAGCCCCTTCCTTTAGGTGAGTGGAGGGTATCAATCATAGATGAGAGTATGGCGTGTGTATAAGCATATACCTTAAATTAATTAATGCAAGTAACTATTTGATTTATTTATTTTTATTTAGTTAGTGCAGTTATTGCACTTATGTTAGCACATACTGCAACTAATCCCTATTGTTAATAAGCTTTTTTACCTTAATAAACTTCACGAAAATAAATTAAACCATTGCTACCCTTACCATTATCTTTGTAAATACCCCAAGTAATATGCGCTACGGGATCTTTATCATAAGCTGCGCCGCACCCATTACCACTCAAATAAGGCAAGGTAGCTGAGACTGAACTACCATAAGTCAGGCTTGAGATTAGGCAATTAGCAATGCTTTCTTGATTCCCTAAATTAATCAGCAAATCAAAACTGCCGATAATGAACGGCTTACTCAATAGAAGACAGCTTTTACCTGCCGTCATGACACCACTTAAAACACTGCTAACCGAGCAACTGTTATTCTTATCGATCACCCGAAACGTCGGTGTTGTTAAGGTTGCTCCAGAAAGTGCCCCTTGATAATTCCCCTCAACTAGATTATTGACGGTCAGCATCGTATTGTTATCAAAGGTATTCGTGGCAAAGCTACTGCCGTTCCAATATTGCACCTCAACTAATATCGGCAAATCCAGTCGCTCTGAACCATAAGCATTCGAGACTTGTAGTTGACCAAAGCGGACAGGTGTCTCTGCAATTTTTCGCCGTAAATCGTTATCATTATCTGAAATAAATGTACAACGGGTATTCTCAAGGCCGGTTGTAATATTCAGATTAACACAATGTAAGGTATCGCTTGCCGCATTGGGTGGTAAGGTAACGCCATCTAAATCCAGCGGTTTAGCCCCCAGCTTCAGATTATCATAAGGCCCATCAGGGCTCACATAACTCTTCGGATTAACCTTAAGATCAAGATTGACGTAACGCTTAAGCAGAATATTCACCGTAAAATAGCTATTTCCCTTGCTCCAGCCATCAATACTGCCGCCCAGTGTGGTGGTATTTCTTGGCACCTTACTATTAAGACGGGTCGTATCAATCGCCAGGCGATCAGTGAGTGGCATCGTGCCATTGTTTGCAGACAAACCCATGCACGACAAGTCGCTACAGGTCCAATGAGATAAATCGGTCGCACTCCAGTCTGTTGTGTTGAGCTTGGCAAATTTTCCTTGATAATTAAAGGTGGCTTCTTCGCTTTTATTATAGGCCGTCACTGTTAAAGCCAGTTGCATGGGTTCGTCCATATAGGTGAACGGAACAGCCTGAGACTCCGTGGTTTGCAGATCACTACGGGTTATCACCGCACCCACTACACCCAAATGATCGGGTACAAACCGCCCCAGCGACACCGCGTTGATATTACCAATACTACAACCGTATTGCGCTCCCATTAACACAGTGGATAAATGGCTATCGGATACGGTGCTAGTCATGCAATCGCCATTAACACTGTCCACCGCTGTAAAAGAGTCATCACGATAAGCGCCGGGTGCCAGATAAAGATAACCGACTTCACTATAGGTT
>SESH01083223.1_pt1 | contig 13624 bp, 15 predicted proteins | sample 3171561 | NCBI WGS metagenome assembly SESH01 (sample SAMN10866947, study PRJNA518727) | freshwater metagenome | biome: subpolar coniferous forest; feature: holomictic lake; material: water; isolation source: holomictic Lake 442 2011 16.5 m and 2014 13 m | place: Canada: near Kenora, Ontario
CTCTGTTCGTTGCCGGTACAGGGCTTTTTTTGTTCATGAAAGCAGATGATCACTCTTCTTATGAAAATATCTGTCAGTTGGCTCAAAGAATTTCTTCCTGCATTCTCTTCCGACACACCTTCGCTCGTTGAAAGATTGACGTTTCTTGGTCTTGAAGTTGAAGAGGTACAGGAGTCTTCTCTCCCTGACGATCGTGTTGTTGTTGGCAGAATAGCAGAGGTTTTGCCACACCCAAATGCCGAACGTTTGACGATTTGCCGTGTCGAAGTCGGTTGTGGTGATCCTCTTCAGATTGTTTGTGGAGCGCCGAATGTCAAAGCAGGAATGCTTGTTCCTGTTGCAACCGAGAAGGCGAAACTTCAGTTTCCCGATGGTCAGATCATTACCATCAAACCCTCCAAAATACGTGGTGAACGCTCTTTCGGGATGATTTGTGCCGCTGATGAGCTTGGCCTCTCCGGTGACCATTCGGGAGTTATGGAGCTGGATGCTTCTTATACTGTTGGTACCCCTTTCTCCCAATATCTTGAAACTGATGCGGTGCTTGATATTGCCGTAACTCCAAACCGACCCGATGTACTTTCTCACCTTGGTGTTGCAAGAGAGCTGGCAGGAGGCGACAAGATTCACTATCCCACCCGGGCACTTGTTGAATATGCAAATATCGGTACGCTGGTAGATGTACAGGATGCGGTCGCCTGCCCACAGTATATTGCTGTGGTTATTCGTGGCATAACTGTTGCGGAATCTCCTGTTTGGCTGAAGAAAAGGCTTGAAAGTATTGGCTTGAGGCCAAAGAACAACATCGTTGATATTACCAACTACATTCTTCATGCGCTGGGTCAACCCCTTCACGCATTCGATCTTGGTAAGCTGGCAGGTGGGCGGGTTGTCGTTCGGAGCGATATGCAGGGCCCATTTACTGCTCTTAATCAGCAGCTTTTTCAGGTTGAACCAGGGATGCTGGTTATCTGTGATAGTGAGCAAACAGTGGCTCTGGCCGGTGTCATGGGAGGATATGATTCTGCTGTCAGTGATACAACAACAGATATTCTGCTCGAATCGGCCTTTTTTGATCCCTCCATGATTCGGAAATCTGCAAAAAAAGCAGGTATCTCTTCTGATGCTTCTTATCGCTTTGAGAGGGGAATTGATCCTCACAATGTCAAGCGATCAGCGGAGTGTGCCGCCGCACTGATTCTTGAACTCGCAGGAGGTCACGTTGAAGAGGCGCAGGAGTGGGGTGCTCAACCTGCAGTGTTGCGTCAGGTAATCTTGAGGCCAACCCGGGTCAATGCTTTGCTTGGCAGTTCGATAAGCGCTGTCGATATGGTGGAGATGCTTGAGCGTATCGGGTTTTCAGCCAGCGGCACGAGTGGCGAGTCGATAACTTTTGATGTTCCTTCGTTCAGGGTTGATGTTTCGGCGGAGATTGATCTTGTCGAGGAGATCGCACGTCTGCACGGTTATGACAATATCCAGCCATCATCGCAGATGGCCACTATTTATCCGCAGTCTCGACACTATCCGGAGTTTTTTCCAGATTTTCTCCGGTCAATAGTTGCAGCTCTGAACTTCAGAGAAATTCTCACCAATCCCTTGATGAAAAGAGAGGAGGCTGGATTGTTCAGTGATAGTCTGGTTGGTGTGCTCAATCCCATCAGTGAAGGGCTAGAGGTGCTCAGACCAGGGCTCATACCGGGATTTCTCAAGGTTATCAGCCATAATATCAGGCATGGGAACAGGGATTTGAGGCTTTTTGAGGTTGCCAGAGGGTTTCAGGGGGATGAACATGTTTACCCTGCAGCAGAGCAATCACTTGATGGTTACCGGGAGAAGGAGTATCTTGCTCTTGCTGTGACCGGTAGCCGTTTCCCTCGAATCTGGAATCAGTCACCCGGGATGGTCGATTTTTACGATCTCATGGGTGCTGTGGAGATGCTGCTTGAAAAGCTGAATTTACTTGATAAATCAGCGGTTAATATTTATAATGAGGCCACTGTTGGTGTTGAGGTAACTCTTACAGAGAGTGGGAAGCGTCGCTCACTGAGAGTGGGCACGGTTCGGCAGGTCGATTCTGGTCTGTTGAAGAAGTTTGATATCGGCCAGGATGTTTATGTGGCTGAAATTGATGCAGCAGTTCTGGAATGCTGTTTCAATCCCGGTGTTACTTATGAGCCACCATCCAGATTTCCAGTTGTTCAAAGGGATATATCGTTTATTTTGCCGACAGATGTTACCGTTCAGTCGCTTGTTGAGCTTGTGCGTGCAAGCGACTCCTTGATCAGGGGTGTTTCCGTTTTTGATCTTTTCGATCGCACTCGGGAAGATGGGGGGGAGCGCAGCGTTGCTCTCTCTCTGGAGATTGCTGATTACAATGGGACGTTGCAGGATAGCAAGATTAGCGATATTCTTTTACATGTCGGCAGGAATGCCGAGAGTAAACTTGGTGCGGTAATTCGACAAGTCTGATACTCTTTGTTCTATGCAAGATTTTGACGGGCAAAACATCAAGGTTGACGTCAACCTTCTTGAAAAAAATATTGAACTGCTCATTGTCCAGTTGACAGAATGCCGGAAAGAGAATGGTGTCTTACGATCCGAACTTTCAAGCCTGCAGAATATTCTCAGGTCTTACAAGTTGCCCGGAAAGATCGGTTCTTCTGCCACAGATGCTGTTGGTAATCTTGATGGAGTGTTTGCTCCTGCAGAAAGAGTGCAGGTGAAACAGAAGTTGGTCTTGATGTTGCAGAAAATTGAGATGGAACTTAGAAACAGTCAGACCTTATAACGTAATGAGATGGAAAAAATTGAAGTCAATGTTTATGGCGACAATTATCCTTTAAGGGTTGAACGGCGGGAGTTGACCGAGAAGGCCGCAAAGGATGTCGATGGGGTGATGAGGCTGTTTGCTGAAAAGGCCCCAACATTTGAGTCTGCAAGGCTGGCGGTTCTGGCGGCAGTTTCGTTTGCCGAGAAAAAGATAGAGCTTGAGGAGGAGATGGCTTCACTCACGCAGATTATTGCCCGTCTTAATGTTTTTATTGGGCAGAATTTGCACTAAACCATTACATTACAAGAGAAGAATTATCCGCACCAGTTGATTGGGGTGTTTGCAGGGTACAAGAACTAACATTTATTACCAGGGAGCCAAACTCTTCTGTTTGATTGCAGGCCTTGTTGAATTTTCCTGACTTTGTGAGCAGGTGGTTCAAGAGCAGTGGTGACATTGTTCCATTGGAAGCAAAAAATCCGAAGGAGGTGCCCACCGTGTCAAACGGGTTCTTGAATCTTGCGCACCTTGTCTGTGGTGCGGTTTTTTTGTTTAAAACGGTGCTTCTCGTTTGAGAATGAGAGCATGAAAATGGAGGTATTTAATGGGTATAGTTATTAACCTGTTTCTAATTGTTTTTGCGTCAGTTGTTTTTTTTGCAGCCGGTTTTTTAATCGGGCGCTATTTTCTGGAACGAATCGGGACAACAAAGGTGCTTGAAGCAGAGGAGAGGGCGGTGCAGATAGTGCAGGAAGCTCAGAAAGAGGCAAATGAATACAAGGAGCTAAAGGTCAGTGAAGTAAACCAGGAGTGGAAAAAGAAGCGAAGGGAGTTTGACCAGGAAGTTATCATCAAAAATAACAAGTTCACTCAGTTACAGAAGCAGACTCAGCAGAAGGAGGCGCAGGTAAAAAAGCAGAGTCAGGATGTCAAGGATATTGAACGAAAACTGCAGGATCAGCGTAAGCAAATTGAGCAGACCAGTGAGTCAGTGACGCTTCGTTCTTCGGAACTTGAGCGGATTATTCTAGAGCAGAACCAGCGTCTTGAGAGTATCAGCAACCTTCAGGCCGATGAGGCGAGGCAGATGTTGATCGATAACATGCTCTCAAAAGCACGTGAGGAGGCGACGGAGACTATTCATCAGATTCATGAAGAGGCTGAGCAACAAGCCGGTCGGCTCGCTGAAAAAACGCTCTTGACCGCCATTCAGAGAATCTCTTTTGAACAGGCCACTGAAAATGCACTCTCTGTTGTGCATATTCAGAGTGATGAACTCAAGGGGCGTATCATCGGTCGCGAAGGGCGCAACATCAAGGCTTTTGAAAACGCAACCGGAGTCGACATCATTGTTGATGATACTCCGGAGGTGGTTATTCTCTCCTGCTTTGACCCTCTGCGTCGGGAACTTGCCAAGCTTACCCTCCAGAAACTGCTTGTTGACGGCATTATCCACCCGGTGGCAATCGAGAAAGCCTATGCTGATGCGAAGAAGGAGATTGATGATGTTATCATCAGCGCTGGTGAGGAGACGCTCTCTTCTCTGCAGATTTCCGATATGCCCGCCGAGATTGTTGCGCTGATTGGCAAGATGAAATTTTATACGGTTTACGGACAGAATCTTCTGCAGCACAGTCGTGAGGTAGCCATGCTCTCTGGCCTTATGGCAGCCGAACTCAAGCTTGATGCCCGTCTTGCCAAACGTGCCGGTCTCCTGCACGATATTGGGCTGGTGCTCCCTGAAAGCGATGAACCTCATGCAATTACCGGTATGGCCTTAATGAAGAGGTTCAACGAATCTCAGGTGGTACTTAACTCCATTGCTGCCCATCATGGTGATGTAGAGAGGGAATCGCCCATCGCAGAGCTGGTAGATGCAGCAAATACCATCTCTCTCTCTCGTCCCGGTGCCCGTGGTGCTGTTACGGCTGATGGTAATGTCAAGCGCCTCGAGAGTCTCGAAGAGATTGCCAAAGGGTTCCCTGGCGTTCTCAAAACCTACGCATTGCAGGCAGGAAGGGAGATCAGGGTGATCGTTGAAGGTGATAATGTGAGCGATTCGCAGGCAGATGTTCTTGCCCATGATATAGCCCATAAAATCGAGTCAGAAGCGCAGTATCCGGGGCAGATAAAGGTCTCCATCATCCGCGAAAAACGATCGATTGCCTACGCAAAATAAGAGTCGCCAATCCGCAGGGAGAGTTCAAATCTCTCCCTTGGTTGACGGAATCTCATCTCCTTTTACTGCAATTGCAGCTTTCATGGCATAAGCAAACGACTTGAAAAGCGCCTCTATCTTGTGGTGCGTATTCTCTCCCTCAAGGATTGCAAGGTGGATATTGGCTTTCATGGTTCCGGAAAGTGACAGAAAAAAGTGCTCTACCATCTCTGTTGAAAACCCCTGAATAACTGGTCGCTTGAACTCTGCTTTGACGGCACAATAACTTCTGCCGCCCAAATCAAGGGCGCAACGAGCCAAAGCTTCGTCCATAGGTATGATTGCCCAGCCGTAGCGCTCTATTCCCCGTTTGTCGCCAAGAGACTCGTTAATGGCACTGCCGATCACAATCGCAATGTCCTCAACGGTGTGATGATCATCGACCTCCAGATCACCACGACATGTAACGGAGAGATCAATCCCTGAATGCCTGCTGAAATTGGTCAGCATGTGGTCAAGAAATACCACGCCCGAGTTGACAGAGCTTGCTCCTGTTCCGTCAAGTGAAACGGTTACGGTAATATCAGTCTCGTTTGTGCGCCTGCTCACAGTCGCTCTACGCTCTGCTCTGTTGATTTTTTCTGGCATAAATGGATTAACGGAAAAATTTATTAAAGAGATAAAATATTATGCTGAGCAGTATGGAGAGCACTATTGAGCTGCCCATTGGAAAATACAGGCGAAAGTTCTCTTTTTCAATCCTGAAATCAAAAGGAAGATTTCCAAACCAGTTAAGACCCTCCCAAGTTCCTGTTTTATCAGAGGCCATAAGAAGCAGTCCAATAACAACGGCAACAAGAGCGGCTATGACAACGAATTTCCCAATATCATTAAACACGGAGTTTGGATATTTTTCAAATCTTGCTAAATTGAGGCCATCTTGGGGTAAAGATACTGAAGATATTTGAGAATTTATTAAAGCGGCGGAAAATGCATGTTTTCATTGTAGTTGTTGGTTTGCTTGCATCGATTCTGCTGGTGGGTGTAGTGTTACTGCAAAGCCCAAAGAGTGGCAGTGGTTTGACTGGGGGTATTGCCAGTCTTGGTACTGTTCAGACGCTTGGTGTGAGACGCACAGGTGATTTTCTGAGCAAGACAACCGGGATACTCGCTGCCGTGGTTATGGTACTTTGTTTTATTGCCCAGTTTACTCTTCCTGGCAAAGAATCCTCAAGAGTTGCCCCGGAGAGTATTATTCAAAGGAGTATACCTGTAAAGCCAGTTGCACCGGCTGGCCCATCACCAGTGGCACCGTTGCTTCCTGCTTTACCTGCAAAATAGTAGCAAATGCATCCGTGGCTCAATGGCAGAGCAACTGACTCTTAATCAGTGGGTTGGAGGTTCGACTCCTCCCGGGTGCACCATTACAAGCCCGCAACTTCATGATCTGGACTTGCGGGCTTATTGTTTAGAGCCGGAGCAGTTTGCATTTGCTCTTCTGATGGCCACCAGGTTATTTCGTATATCCCCCCTCATTATTGGTGTGAAGAGCGTCATTGCTATTATGAAGAGTGAAAGAGAGTATCTTTTATGAAGATCATCGATAGATATATTCTTAAATCTCATATCGGGCCCTTCTTTTTTGCCTTTATTACCCTTCTCTTTGTTTTTATACTCCAGTTCTTTACCACCTTTGCCGACCGTTTTATTGGTAAAGGGATTGGCTTTGCAACTATTGTCGAACTGATCTTTCTTCAGTCAGCATGGATGGTGGGGCTTGCTGCACCAATGGCTGTTCTTGTTGCTGTTGTTATGGCCTTTGGCTCTCTTACCACGCTGTCGGAGATGACCGTTTTCAGGGCATCGGGCCTCTCTCTTTATCGTCTTATGCTTCCTGTTCTTTTGGTGGGTCTCCTCCTTTCACTCTTGGTTGAACGGTTTAATAACATTGTGCTGCCCCAGGCAAACTATCACGCAAAATCAATGATGCTTGATATTGCAAGGTCAAAACCCGCGTTTGGATTGACAGAAAATACCTTTTCAAAGCTGGTCGACGGGTATTCAATTTTTGTTCGAACATATAATAATCGCTCAAAAGAGCTTCAGGGTATCGTTATTTATGACAGTACCAGTCCAGAGTACAATACTATGGCGACGGCAGAAAAGGGGAGTGTTGATTTTGCTGCTGATGGCCAATATCTGGTTCTGACGTTGTCTAATGGAGAGATGCATCAGGTTAGTCGCTTCGATCAAAAGAGTTATCGAAAGGTGAGTTTTGGAAAACACCGTTTTGTTTTTCAATCATCAGGCTTTGGGTTTGCACGCTCTTCCAGCAACAGGGTGCGAACAGACAATACTGAGTTGTCTGCACATGAATTGCTTATGATCGGCAATGAGTTTGAACGCAAAATTCACGTTTCCAAAAAACTGATGCAATTACCGCTTGAACATATTGAACAGGGGATGAAGCAGAGTCTTGCTTCTGGTGCAGGAGCTTCAACGAGATTATTGCGCTCTTCAAAAAAGGCGACGGAGGTGGCTGGTTATGTTGACCAGCAGTTAGCTATCCTTGATGGAGAGCTTGCAAGCATCGACTTAAACAAAAGCACGTACAATAAATTTATGGCCGCTTACCATAAAAAATATTCACTCTCTCTTGCCTGTTTTGTCTTTGTTCTGGTCGGCGCTCCTCTGGGTGTTCTTGCCCGGCGCGGCGGTTTTGGTGTCGGGGCATCCATGTCACTGCTTTTTTTTATCTTTTACTGGATGCTGATGATTTCCGGTGAAAAAATTGCTGTTCGAGGTCTGCTTGATCCCATGCTCTCAATGTGGATACCCAACATCGTTATGGTTGGTATTGGTATCGGGCTGGTTGTCGGCCTTACCAGATCGGTGTTCAATACTTCACGATAACCAGGATCAAATACAGTTTTTCCCCTCTCCAATTTTTTTATGTCCACAGCAAAGCTCTTTTTTTACCCCCATTTCATCAAGGCAGACAAAGGTGATATTGGTACTGAACACCAGAATTCTCTCACCGTCATCAATACTCTTTTTGTAAACGTGTACAGTGTACTCAATCGAGGTATGTCCGATTCGGCTTTTTTCAGTCACAAAACAGAGAATTGAGCCCCCCCGAATACTTTTTTTGAACTCCACTTTATTCATTCCCACCGTAACAAAGTTGCAACCGGGATAGTCAAGCGATACGGTGATATAGCTCACCTCATCGATCCATTTCAAAAGGTTTCCGCCAAAGAGAAACCCGTAATGGTTAAGGTGTTCCGGTAAGACCAGTTTATACGTTTCCATAACTTTTGATTGCTGAAGAGTTGGTTGACGCGAGGCATACACCCCGATAACATACAAAATCGCTGGCAAAAAAGCCTCTATATATCCCGGAGAAAAATACAGTGCAGTAAATAAAGATACGAAGGTGATGTCTGTACCACAGAATCATGTATGGTCATCAATGATTTGCCACATCGAAATGAACGGTGAGAATACTCAATGGCCAGTCGCAGGTGACCCTATGATCTTTTTTGCCGGTCGCAATCTCCGCAATAATATCCAGCTCCAGTTCGCTGTAAAATTTCCTGGCGGAGGTGAGACCGTCGAGGGCAAAAGCAGGAATGCCCTGCAAGCTTGCCACAAGTGGGACACCACCGGCAAGCAGGATGCTTCGGTACCCGTCAATACCGACAAAAGCGGTTTTTGTATGCTTCGCTGATTGGGCGATGATGATGGCCAGTTGACCGGGGGTAAAGTGGTGAAGGCTCTGTGACATGACCATAAGGTCAAAACGACCCTCAGGAAACTCTGGCAGGTCGAAGGCATTGAGCAGCCGAAAGTGGAGCGGCAGGTTTTTTTCTGCTGCCAGACGGTTACCCTCTTCAATAAATTTTGGTACGATATCTGAGCCGGTAATGGAGATGGGCAGATGCTGTTTCTGAGCCTCTTCGGCAAGCGCTACCGCCAGGCCTCCTGCTCCACTTGCCAGTTCAAGAATAGTGGCTTCCCGATGTTCTCCTTTTACCACGTTTTCAAGAAGGGAGAGCAGCAGGGATACATATCGGGGGTAGAGCTGCATCATGCTGTTTTGCCGGTCGAGTGCCTGCACCATGTTCACCTTTTCCTCTTCGGTCAATGTGGTGTCGTCCATAAATTCTGTGCCTGTTGTGCGCAGCACCCTGTCAAGCACTTCAGTCAGAAAAGCCCCCCCTCCAAGCTTTTGTGTTACACGGTATCGTTCTTCTAAAAAAAGAGATATAAAGGTATTGGTGCTCTTCTCCAGCTCCTCCATACTCTGCCATGCCGGAGGGAATTCACCCGATGAACGAAGGTTGTCAAGTGCCAGACTTCCCTCTTTTTTCAGTTGAAGCATGATGTAAAATAATGTTTCATGAGAGCGTTAGTAGCGGTCGAGGCTGAATTTTTCGCCGAGGTACATTTTTCTGACCTCAGGGTTTGCTGCGATCTCTTCTGCAGTGCCCTGCATGAAAATACTGCCATCAAAAAGCAGATATGCGTGGCTCGTGATGGAGAGGGTTTCGTGGACATTGTGATCGGTGATAAGCACACCGATATTGCGTCTGGCAAGCCCTTCAACAATCTGCTGGATATCCTCAACAGCGATGGGGTCAACTCCCGCAAAGGGCTCATCGAGCAGGATAAATTTTGGGTCAAGCGCCAGAGCTCTTGCAATTTCAGTTCGTCTGCGTTCACCTCCGGAGAGGGTATAGGCCATACTTTTGCGGATATGGGTGATATTCAGCTCTTCGAGCATCTTGTCGGCTCTCTCTTGTTGCTCTTTTTTTGAGAGCGAGGTAAATTCAAGAACCCCGAGGATATTCTCTTCCACGGTAAGGTTTCGGAAAACGGAGGCCTCCTGGGGAAGGTAGCCGACTCCGAGACGTGCCCGTTTGTACATCGGCAGTCGGGTGATGTTTGTCGAATCCAGAAACACGTCACCACTGTTCGGCCGTACCAGCCCGACAATCATGTAAAAGGTTGTGGTTTTTCCGGCACCGTTTGGTCCGAGAAGACCAACGATTTCACCCTGCTTTACCTCAATGGTAGAGCTTTTTACAACTTCACGCTTGTTATAGATCTTCTTTAGCTTGCTGCAGCTCAGTGTTGCTTTCATACCGGTAAGGTTAGTTCCTTTGGTCGGAAGCACAATTTAAAAACAGACAAATAAAAAACGAGGCTCTGCACCTCGTTTTTAAAATTTAGTCAATCAAGAAGATAATGACCGTTTTATTATCGTTAGTCCCTGAATCGCTGCTCAACTTCCTTCGTAGGTTTTGCGTAACCCGCTGCCTTTGGAGAAGAGCCTTTTAACCCCGACGACATTCCACCATAAAGTTGCGGATAAGCATTGGCCCCGAGTCTCTTTGTGCACTTGCCAACATTTTCCAGAGCATCACCAACGACCCACCAGTGCCCGTCAATGAAGACCTCCAACAACCTTCCGTAGGCTGCCGCACCGTCCGTAAAAACTCCTGATAAATTAGCCATGATTGCCCGTTTTTAGATTACAAAATTCATCCTTATGTGAGTTTAATAAAACTACCGCTCAAAAAAAAATATTATTTTCATTTGTACATAACTCTTATTGCAATGAGCGGATTTTGTCGATAACCGCTTTATGGGGGCTCACAGCAAGCTCGCTCTCATCCTCAGGAAACGCCACATATTTTGCCACAATCTCAAGAACAGGGCGCTCAAGGTGGGTGGCGATATCAAGCAGGCGGGTTGGATCCTCTTTAAGTGCCATAATAATGAACTTTTCGACTTGGCTCCTTTTCATTTTTGTGAGAATCTGAGCCATCATCTTTTCGTCAAGATGAGTTGATATTTTGCTGAAATATTCCAGAGGAAGGTCGTTGGCGTATCCCGTTGCCAGGTCGATCCCCATTTTAATGCACACTTGGGCAGCAATCCGTGGGCGGATATGTTCGACCATAAGCGGTATGACCATGAAATTAGGGATGTATTTGACAATCATTCCGATGGCTTTGTAAAGATCGTCCAGCCCTTCAGTTTCGTGGCCGACAAGGTTTTTTGCCCAGGAGAGCACCTCAAGTTGTTGCTGCGGCTGCAACTGTTGCAGTGCTTCAGGCAGGGGCTCCATGCTCCATGCTATCAATTCATCTACTTCACTCATCTGTGATTTAATTTTTATCTGTTTCTGCGGAGAGCCTGATTTCTATAATGTGCATAGTTTATCAAAAAAAAGGAGAATATAAAACCGGAAAAGCATGCGGGGAGATGGCTGTAAAACTGACCGTAATAGTTATATTCCCCTCTTTTGCATGGTCATGAGTGGAATATAACGTAAGGAATGGTGAAGAGGTATGGTGCTTTTAACGGTTGAGGGGTTACAGAAAAAATATGGTCTGAAGCATCTGTTCGAGGATGTTTCATTTGGTATTGATGATCGCGACAAGATTGGTATTATCGGAGCGAACGGGAGTGGGAAGAGTACGCTGCTGAAGATTCTTGCTGGGGTTGAGACACCCGACAAGGGAAAGGTGATGGTGGCCAACCAGAAGCGGATTGCTTATCTGCCGCAGGATTCGCCCTATAATCCTGAGGATACCGTTCTTCAGGCTATTCTGAAGTCGAGCGACAAGGTGATGGATCTCATCTATGAGTATGAGGTGGTCTGCAAGGAGCTTGAGACGAAGCACAGCGATGATCCTTCGTTACTGGAGCGGATGAGCAGGCTTGCTCACGAGCTTGATGTCAGTGGTGCCTGGGAGCTTGAGTCGAATGCCAAAACGGTGCTTGGCAAGCTTGGCCTCTACGATTTGACGGCCATTATGGGGACGCTCTCCGGCGGTCAGCGCAAGCGGGTGGCGCTCGCTCATGCGCTGGTGGTGCCGAGTGACGGTCTGATTCTTGATGAGCCGACCAACCATCTTGATGCCGACAGTGTTGAGTGGCTTGAGCAGTATATCCGGCGATATCAGGGGGCGGTGCTGCTCATTACCCACGACCGATATTTTCTTGACCGTGTGGCGACTCGGATGCTTGAGCTGGACGGTCGTACAGCAACCACCTATACCGGTGGCTACTCAAGCTATCTGCAGCAGAAGGCGGAGCAGGAGGATCAGGCGATACGGGACGATCGCAAGCGTCAGGCGCTTGTCCGCCAGGAGCTTGACTGGATGCGCAGTGGCTGCAAGGCGCGTACCACCAAACAGAAGGCGCGTATGCTCCGCGCCGAGAGTCTGGTCTATGCGCCGAGAAAGGAGAAGACGAAGGAGCTTGATATCGGCCTTGGCGCGGGACGTCTCGGCGATAAAATCATCGAGTTTCATAAGGTATCAAAGTCTTACGGTGACAAGGTGCTGCTTCGCGACTTTGAATATCATCTTCAGAAGGGTGACCGCATCGGTATTATTGGACCGAATGGTTCGGGTAAAACCACCCTGTTTGAGATGATTACGGAGCGAGTCAAGCCTGACAGTGGCCACATTGCTATGGGCAAGACGGTGAAGATTGGCTACTACGATCAGCAGAGTCGCGGTTTGGATGATGACAAGCGGGTGATTGAGTGCATCCAGGCGGAGGCTGAACAGATTACCACAAAAGATGGTACGGTGCTCTCTGCCTCTAAAATGCTTGAGCGATTTCTTTTTGCCCCGGCCACCCAGTACAGTTATGTCCGCACCCTCTCCGGTGGAGAGCGGCGGCGCCTCTACCTGCTGCGGCAGCTTATCGGTTCACCCAATGTGCTTCTGCTAGATGAGCCAAGCAACGATCTCGATATTCCCACACTGAGGGTGCTTGAGGATTATCTCGACAGCTATCAGGGCTGCCTCATGGTAGTGAGCCACGACCGCTATTTTCTCGATCGCACGGTTGAGTATATTTTTGCCTTTGAGGCCAATGGCACCATTCGTCGCTATCCTGGCAACTACACCCTCTATCTTGAACTGAAGGCAGCGGAGGGAAAGGGGGAGCAGAAACCGGTGAAAAAAGTGGCCGAAGCGCCGAAACCAGTAGTCCCGGCTTTGCCAAAGCAGAGCAAGCTCACCAGTAAGGAAAAACGCGAACTGGAGCAGCTTGAGCGCTCCATTCAAGTGGCTGAGAGCCGTCAGTCAGAAATAGCGGCGCAACTGGCTACCGCTGGCAGCGATTTTGCCTTGCAACAGAAGCTTGGCACTGAGCTTCAGAGCCTCCAGCAGCAGCTCGAAAAAGAGATAGCCCGATGGAGTGCACTTGCTGAGCAGGCATAACGAGCTTTAAACACTGTGTCGTATGGAACATTTGTCAAGCCTCGGATGAGCGACATGTTGGGTTCCATGTGGTCGATATATCGGTAGCTCAGGGCGTAAGCTCTGGGGGAATGTCGAATCTCAATAATTTAAGAATGATCCTGTCATGAGTGTTACAGCATCCATGATCATCAAAAATCTTGAAGCGCTCTCAAATCCCGAGGCAGCGCTTTTTGCCCAGAGGTTTTTCAAGACCGGCCCCGGAGAGTATGCTGAAGGTGATCTTTTTCGCGGCATTCGGGTGCCGGTGCTGAGAAAAATGGTTCCTTCCCTTGATGGTACGCCTTTGCCGGAGGTTATCCGCCTGCTCGAATCTGCTTATCATGAGGATCGCCTGCTGGCTCTTCTGTTGCTCATGCGTCGTTTTGCGAAGGGTAATGAGGCGCTCCGTCAGCAGATCCATGA
>SESH01040279.1_pt1 | contig 13599 bp, 8 predicted proteins | sample 3171561 | NCBI WGS metagenome assembly SESH01 (sample SAMN10866947, study PRJNA518727) | freshwater metagenome | biome: subpolar coniferous forest; feature: holomictic lake; material: water; isolation source: holomictic Lake 442 2011 16.5 m and 2014 13 m | place: Canada: near Kenora, Ontario
TGTAGCACCAACCCAAGCGCCAGATCCTACCCCGTCCATGATCTCGAAATCCGTTACTTGTCCCGCACTCCTGCCATGCCCTCACAACGGGGGCGAGTACGTGACAGAAGGGATGAGGGGTCGGTCACAATCGTTCGTCCGCGCGTTGACGCGGGCCGCCTGAAATGGAAGCATCATGCCCGCCATTCTCATGCCGACTGTTGCCGCCCTCCCGCGTATCTTTGATCTGGCCCTGCCCGATCTCGCGCTGGTGCGCGGGGGCATAGTCCGTTCGCACCGGGCCCGGGGCTGGTGGTGGAGCCGCGCCGGCGACACCCCGGAGTCCCCGCAGGCGGAGGTCCCGACCGTGCTGCTCATCCATGCCCTGACCGGCAGTGCCCAAGCCGGCGGCCCTGGCGGCTGGTGGGAACCGCTGCTTGGCCCCGGTCGCGTGATTGATCCCGCGCAATATCGTATTCTGTGCTTTAACAACCTCGGTTCCTGCTACGGCAGCAGTGGTCCCGGGGTGGAGGGTTTTCCCACCGGCCCCAAGGTCGATCTGACGGGCCTCGACATTGCCCGCGCGATCCTGCTCGCCCTGGACCAAGTCGGCATCCAGCGCGTGCACCTGACCGCCGGCGGTTCGCTCGGGGGCATGGTGTCACTCACTCTGGCCGCGCTGGCGCCCGAACGCTTTGCCCGTGTGGTGCCGCTGGCGACCAGCGTGACCGCCAGTGCCTGGGTGGTCGGCTGGAATCATGTCCAGCGCCAGATCCTGCGGCTCGATCCCGGTTATCCGAACAATGTGAGCCGCGGCCTCGAGATCGCCCGCCAGCTGGCCATGCTCACCTACCGCGCCGAGCCCGGGCTTGATGCCCGGCAGCCGCGGCCGGCCCTGGCGCAGTCCGGCGACATCGGCTATCCCGTGCAGAGTTACCTGGAGCACCAGGGGGAAAAGCTGCGCCACCGGTTCGACGCGCAATCGTACGAGCTGCAGCTTTCCGCGATGGACCATCATGACCTGCTCCAGGCCCTGCCCGGCGACACCCAGCCGGCCATCAGCCGCGTGCGGGCCTCCACGCTCGTGGTTGACGTCGACACCGACCAGTTGTTCACGACGGCCCAGGCGGACACCCTCGTGCAGCATCTGCGCAGCGCCGGGGCCATCGTGGAACGGACCACCGTGAACAGCATTCATGGCCACGATGCCTTCCTGATGGAGTGGGAGACCTTGGGACCAATCTTGACACGGGCCTTGCATCTGCAGGCTCCCGCAGCATGAGCGAACGCTGGCAGGTTTATAAATTTGGGGGCTCCTCCCTCGGCACTTCCGGGCGCCTGCCCAAGGTGCTCGAACTGGTGGCGTCCGCCCCGCGTCCGCTTGCCTTGGTCGTGTCCGCCCTGGGGGATAGCACGGACTGGCTCATCCTCGCGGCGCGCTCCGCCGAGGAGGGCAACATCAGCCAGGCCCGGCGGCAGCTGGCCCAGGTCCGCGAACTGGCGACCGCCACCGGCCGGGCGGTCCTGAACAGCCAGGGGCAGAAAGGGGTCAAGTATGACCTCGACGAGATTCTCACCCCGGTCGAGCGCCTGCTCTCGGGCATCGAGCTGACCCGGGAATGCTCGAATCGCACCCTCGACTCGATCATCAGCGTGGGCGAGCGCATCTCCGTGGCCCTGCTGGCGCGCGCCCTGACGGAGCGCAACGTGCCCGCGATCCCGGTGGATGCGCGCGACTTCGTGGTGACCGATGCGACCTATGGCGCGGCGACGGTCGACAAGGCCGCCACCGCCGAGAAATTCGCCGCCGTCTCGGCCAAGTGGACCGGCAGCGTGCCGATCATCACCGGATTCATCGGCCGCACGAAGGACGGCACCACGACCACCCTCGGCCGCAACGGCTCGGACTATACCGCCACGCTCGTCGCCGGCCTGATCAAGGCCAGTGCCGTCACCGTCTGGACGGATGTGCTCGGCGTGATGACGGCCGACCCCGCGCTCGTGCGCGAGGCGTCCCCCGTTGACCGCCTGTCCTATGACGAGGCGCTGGAACTGGCTTACTTCGGCACGCGGATGTTTCACCCGCGCACCATCATCCCACTGCGCGAATGCGGTGCCGCGCTGGTCATCCGGAGCACCACGCAGCCTGATGCCCCCGGCACGCGGATCGACGCGACGGGCAATCCCGACCCGAACCGCCCGACCTGCGTCACCAGCCTCGAGCGGCTCACGCTGCTCGGCGTGCAGTCGCGCCGGACCGGCCTGGGCCGGCCGCTCGGCGGCCGTATCCTGGCGGCGCTCAACGAGGCCGGCGTGCGGGTGTGGATGACCACCGAGTCGACCCTCGGCCAATCCTTCTCCGTCGTGGTCCCCGTGCAGGACGACGCGGCGGCCCGCCAGAGTGTCGCCGAGGCGCTGGCGCCGGAGATCCAGTCCGGCGACCTGCGCATCGAGCCGATCCTGTCGCCGGTGACGCTGGTGACCCTGGTGGGCGAGAACATGGGCGCGCAGCCCAACGTGGCGGGCAAGTTCCTGAACTCGATCGGCTCGGCCGGCATCGCGGTGCGCGCCGTGGCCCAGGGCGCATCCGCGCGCAGCATTTCCTGTGTGGTGGACGCCGACCAGACGGCGACCGCGGTGCGGACGGTGCATGGCGCTTTCAACCTGGCCCACACCCAGCTCAGCGTGCTGCTGCTCGGCAAGGGAGTGGTGGGCAGCAGCCTGCTTCAGCAGATCGACCGGCAGAACCAGGCGCTCGGCCGCGAGCATGACGTGCAGGTTCGCCTGGTCGGCATCGGCTCCAGCCAGGGTGCGCTGTTCGACCCCGAGGGCCTGCCGCCGCTCGAGGCCATTGCCCGTTTGGAAAAGGCGCTCGGGGCAGGTCAGGCGTCCAAGGACATCACCTCCCTCCTGAAGAAGCTTTCGCAGCTGCCCAACCCTGTGGTGGTGGACTGCTCGGCCGCCCCCGGCATGGAGAAGGTCTACCGCACGGCCTTCGAGCACGGCATCAATGTCGTCTCGGCCAACAAGCAGCCACTCGCTCTGCCGCAGGCCGAACGCGTGGCCCTGCTCAGTTCGGCCCGGCAGCATTTTCGCGCCTATCATTACGAGACGACAGTGGGCGCGGCCCTGCCCGTCATCGAGACCCTCAAGAACCTCGTCCGCACCGGCGACCATGTCCTCACGATCGAGGGCGCGTTCTCCGGCACCCTGGGTTTCCTGTGCGACCAGCTGGCCCAGGGCGACCCGCTGTCCGTGGCCGTGCGCAAGGCCAAGGACCTCGGCTACACCGAGCCGCATCCCCGGGATGACCTGTCCGGCCTCGATGTCGCGCGCAAGGCGATCATTTTGGCCCGCGAGCTCGGCCTGCAGGTTGACCTGACGGACGTGGTGCTGGAGCCGTTCGTGCCCGCCGAGAATCTGCGCGAGGATGACCCGGAGAAATTCCTGCAGTCGCTCACCAAGCTCGATGCCGCGGTCGCCGCGCGGGTAGCGGCGAGCATGGCGCAGGGCAAGCTGCCGCGTTACCTGGCGCGCATCACACCCGGAGCCGCGGGCCGGCAGGTGACGGTCGGGCCGATCGATGTCGATGTCACCCATCCGGCCTCCTCCCTGCGCGGCTCGGAGGCCTTTGTAGCGTTTCATACCGAGCGTTATCGCCAATACCCGCTGGTGGTCCGCGGGGCCGGAGCGGGTGGGGCGGTGACGGCCGCCGGCGTGCTGGCCGACATCCTGCGTCTGGCGCAGAACATCCGGGGCCGGCGTTAACCGGATCCTGGCACTGGGGCTCGAGCGGCCCGGTCCGAAAATTGTATCAATAATGATACAAATCGCGGCCTGCGCCGGTTTGTCCCGTATTTTTCACAAAAACAGAAACTAGGGATTGACAGGGTATGGGCCGATTAGCAGGTTCAGCGCCTTTCCCATGAACGTCAGCGTAGCACTTATTGCGCTTATTACCGTCGTCCTGGCCCTACTGGCCGTGGACCCGAACACACATGGGCGGCTCGCTGAAGCCACTAGCTCCTAAGAGAAAAGACTCTCAAAACCAGGAAGCCGCCCACCGCAAAGGGGCGGTTTTTTTATTTTCCGCATATGACGCAATCCATCTCCCGGTCCTTGAACCAATCCTCGCCGTGCCGCGATAATTCCGGCAGCGTGGCCTGACCTTTACCCCCATGGAAACCGGCAAACGCCACAGTCAAGTTGTCACCGACGGACCCAGCCGCGCCCCCGCCCGGGCCATGATGAAAGCCATCGGCTTCACGGACGCTGATCTCGCGAAGCCGCTCATCGGCATCGCCAACACCTGGACCGAGATCGGGCCCTGCAATTACCACCTCCGGGCCCTCGCCGAGCATGTCAAGGCGGGCGTCCGCGCCGCCGGCGGCACGCCGCTCGAGTTCAACACCGTTTCGATCTCCGACGGCATCACCATGGGCACCGAGGGCATGAAGACCTCGCTCATCAGCCGCGAGCTCATCGCCGATTCCATCGAGCTCGTCACCCGCGGCAACAGCCTCGACGGCCTCGTCTGCCTTTCCGCCTGCGACAAGACCAACCCCGGCGTCATGATGGCGCTGGCCCGCCTGGACATTCCCGGCCTCGCGCTCTACGGCGGCTCCATCGACCACGGTCGCCACAATGGCAAGGCGCTCACGGTGCAGGACGTCTTTGAGGCGGTCGGGGCGTTCAACGCCGGCAAGATCGACGCACAGGAATTCCTCAAGGTCGAGAACGCGGCCTGCCCCACGGCCGGGGCCTGCGGCGGTCAGTTCACCGCCAACACCATGGCGACGATCATGGAGGCCATCGGCATTTCCCCGGTCGGGCTCAACGGCATTCCCGCCACCGCGGAAGCCAAGGGCCAGGCAGCCTACCGTTGCGGCGAGCTCGTGATGGATTTGGTCCGCAAGAACCTGAAGCCCTCGCAGATCATGACGCGGCCGGCGTTTGAGAACGCCATCGCTTCCGTCGCCGCCTCCGGTGGCTCGACCAACGCCGTACTCCACCTGCTCGCGCTCGCCCGCGAGGCGAACATCCCGCTGCACATCGACGAGTTCGACACCATCAGCGCGAAGACCCCGACCATCGCCACGCTCAAACCCGGCGGTCTCTACACCGCGGTCGAGATGCACCAGGCCGGCGGCATCTCCCTTATTTTGCGCCGTCTGCTCGAGGGCGGCTACCTCCACGGCGACTGCGTCACCGTCACCGGCCGCACGCTGGCGGATGAGGTGCGCTCCGCCGCCGAGACGCCCGGCCAGCAGGTTATTCGTCCGACCGACAAGCCCTTCAAGACCAGCGGCGGCCTCGTCATCCTCCATGGCAATCTCGCCGAGGAGGGTGGGGTGCTCAAGGTGGCCGGTAGTGCGATCAAGCATTTCCGCGGTCCGGCCCGCGTCTTCAACAACGAGGAGGACGCCATGGCGGCGGTCAGCGCGCAGAAGATCAAGGCCGGCGACGTCGTGGTCATCCGCTACGAGGGGCCGAGAGGAGGTCCGGGCATGCGCGAGATGCTGGGCGTGACCGGTGCACTCGCCGGCGCCGGCATGTCCGAGACGGTCGCACTGCTGACCGACGGCCGCTTCTCCGGCGCGACCCGTGGCTTCTCCATCGGTCATGTGGCGCCCGAGGCATTCGTGGGCGGGCTCATCGCGCTGGTGCGCGAGGGCGACCCCATCGAGATCGACGTGGCGACCCGCAAGCTGCAGCTCGATGTGCCGGCCGCCGAACTGGCCGCCCGCCGCCAAGGCTGGGCGCCGCCGGCTCCGCGCTACCAGCGCGGCGTCATGGCCAAGTATGCCAACACTGTTTCCTCCGCCGCCCAGGGCGCGATCACCACTTAACCGTTTATATCCAAGTAACCTCAAGGGACATCATGAAACTCACCGGAGCAGAAATCATTTGGGAGTGTTTGCAGAAGGAAGGCGTCGACGTCGTGTTCGGTTATCCCGGCGGCGCGATTTTGCCGACCTACGACGCGATGACGAAATATCCGCAGATCCACCACGTGCTGGTGCGCCACGAGCAGGGCGCGACGCACATGGCGGACGGCTATGCCCGCGCCAGCGGCAAGGTCGGCGTCGCCATCGCGACCTCGGGACCCGGCGCGACCAACATGGTCACCGGCATCGCGACCGCGATGATGGACTCCTCGCCCATTGTCTGCATCACCGGCCAGGTCGGCTCGAAGGCCATCGGCACGGACGCGTTCCAGGAGACCGACGTCACGGGCGTCACCCTGCCGGTCACCAAGCACAATTACCTCGTGACGAAACCGGGTGACATCGCCCGGGCCATCCGCGAGGCGTTTTACATCGCCAGCAGCGGCCGCCCCGGTCCGGTGCTGATCGACATCACCAAGGATGCCCAGCAACTCACCGCCGAGTTCGACTGGGAGGCCGCGGCCCCGCGGCTGCCGGGCTATCGCCCGAGCTACCATGCCCCGGCCTCGGAATTTGCCCGGGCCGCCGAGCTGATCAATTCCGCCAAGCGCCCGCTCATTTTGGCCGGCCAGGGCATCGTGAAATCCGGGACGACGGCGGAAGTGCTCAAGCTCGCCAAGTCCGCCGGCATCCCGATCACCACCACGTTGTTGGGCATCGGGGCAATCCCCGCGTCCTCGGAATTCAACCTCGGCATGATGGGCATGCACGGCGAGGCGTGGGTCAATGTCGCCATCCAGCAGGCCGATCTGCTCATCGCCCTGGGCATGCGCTTCGATGATCGGGTGACGGGCAACCTCAAGACCTACGCGCTCAACGCCAAGAAAATCCACGTCGATATTGATCCAACCGAGATCAACAAGAACGTCCCGGTCGACGTGGCCCTGATCGGCGACCTGCGCGAGGTGTTGGCGCAGATCCAGCCCCAGATCAAGAAAGCGGACCACAGCGAGTGGTGGGCGACCATCAACGCGCAGCGGGGTGATGCCGCCGTGCGCGACATCCAGTCGCTGCCGGACAGCGGCCACCTCTACGCCGCGCATGTCATCAACGACCTGTGGCGCCTGACCCAGAAGCGGGATACCATCGTCGTGACGGACGTCGGCCAGCACCAGATGTGGGAGGCCCAGTATTATCGCCACGAGAAGCCCCGCTCCCTGATCACCTCGGGCGGCCTCGGCACCATGGGTTTCGCGCTCCCCGCGGCCATTGGCGCCAAGTTTGCCTGCCCGGACAAGGACGTCTGGGTGGTGGTCGGCGATGGCGGCTTTCAGATGACCTCCTGCGAGCTGGCCACGGCCGAGCAGGAGGGCATCAAGGTCAACGTCGCCATCATCAACAATTCCTTCCTCGGCATGGTGCGGCAGTGGCAGGAGTTTTTCTACGACAAGCGCTATGCCGCCACCCCGATGACCGGGCCCGATTTCGTCAAGCTGGCGGAGGCCTACCGCCTCACGGGCCTGCGCTGCAACCAGCGGTCCGACGTCAAGTCCACCGTCGAGAAGTCGCTCGCGGCGAAGGGCACGGTCGTCATCGACTTCGTGGTGGAGAAGGAAGACACCGTCTTCCCGATGGTTCCGGCCGGCGCCGACCTCGACAAGATGATCCGGCGGCCGAAGCAGGACGTGATGCTGGAATCCGGTTCCGACAAGGACTGGGAAATGCCCACGGCGCCGGTGGCATCCGCTGCGGCCAAGACCGCGAAAAGCGGTCCCGCCAAAGCCACCAAGGCGCGCCGCTCCGCCACCCGCAAACCGGCGAAGTCCAACCGCCGCTAACCCCTTACTCCCATGGCCAAACATACGCTCATCGCCTACGTGGAAGACGTGCCCGGCGTGCTCAACCGCATCGCGTCGCTCTTCCGCCGCCGCAATTTCAACATCGATTCCCTCACGGTCGGCCGCACCGAGCAGCCGGGCGTGTCGCGCCTCACCGTCGTGGTCGAGGCCACCGACGCCGGCGCCCGGATCGTCGAGGCCAACCTCTACAAGCTGGTCAACGTGCTCCGGGTTGACGACCTGACCCACAAGCCCGCGCTGATGCGCGAACTTGGCCTCGTGAAGGTCCGGGTCACCGCGCAGACCCGCTCCCAGGTGCTGGAACTCACCGAGGTGTTCCGCGCCCGCGTCGTCGACGTGGACGAGGCGACGGTGGTCATCGAGGTCACCGGCACGCCGGAAAAAATCGGCAAGTTCGAGCTCGTGCTCCAACCCTACGGGATCGTCGAGATCGTCCGCACCGGGGCGGTCGCGATGGCGCGCGGCCACGAGCCGCTCTCATCCGCGCCGCCGCTGGTCCGCACCGATACCGCCGCCGACCACGGCAACGACGCCTCGGGCCTTTCCATGTCCGTCTAATCCGTCTCTCAACTCTCAACCTTCAACTTTCAACTCTTACTCCCATGGCTAAAATCTACTACGACAAAGACGCTAACCTCTCGCTCATCCGCGGCAAAAAAGTCGCCATCATCGGCTACGGCTCCCAAGGCCATGCCCATGCCCTCAACCTGAAGGAAAGCGGCGTGCAGGTGCGCGTCGGCCTTGCCCCCAAGAGCAAGTCGGCCGCCAAGGCCAAGAAGGCCGGCCTGTCCGTGGCCACGGTCGCCGCGGCTGCCGCCTGGGCCGACGTCATCATGGTGCTGGTGCCGGATCATATCCAGGCCCGCCTGTACCGCGAGGAAATCGCCCCGAACCTGACGGCGGGCAAGATGCTGATGTTCGCCCACGGCTTCAACATCCGCTTCAAGGGCATCGTGCCGCCGAAGAATGTCGACGTCACCATGATCGCCCCGAAGTCCCCCGGCCACCGCGTGCGCGAGGTGTTCCAGGAAGGCGGCGGCGTCCCCGGCCTCATTGCGGTCCACCAGAACGCCACCGGCCACGCCAAGAAGCTCGCGCTGTCCTATGGCCGCGGCATCGGCTGCACCCGGGCCGGCGTGCTGGAGACCACCTTCAAGGAGGAGACCGAGACCGATCTCTTCGGCGAGCAGGCCGTCCTCTGCGGCGGCTGCGCCGAGCTCGTGAAGGCCGGCTTCAAGACCCTGGTCGACGCTGGTTATCAACCCGAGATCGCCTACTTCGAGTGCATGCACGAGCTGAAGCTGATCGTCGACCTGATGTACCGCGGCGGTCTCAACTACATGCGCTATTCCGTCTCCGATACCGCGGAGTGGGGCGACTACGTCTCCGGCCCGCGCGTCATCACGAAGAAGACGCAGCAGGAAATGAAGCGCATTCTCGGGGACATCCAGCAGGGCAAGTTCGCCAAGCGCTTCATGGACGAGAACAACAAGTATGGCCGCAAGACCATGAACAAGTTTCGCAACCAGGAACGCGGCCAGAAGATCGAGGTCGTCGGCGCCAAGCTGCGGGCGATGATGCCGTTCCTCAATCCCGTCACGATCAGCAAGTAAACTTGTGAATCATCGTTCTCATTCTCTCGGCCCAGCAGCTGCCCCCGGAGATTAAGAGAAAGAGTACGAGAAAGAGAATGATTTGATTTTTCCGCCCCATGAAACCCAACTACGTCCGCATCTTTGACACCAGTCTTCGCGACGGCGAACAGGCACCCGGCGCATCCATGACCTCGGCTGAGAAGCTGGAGGTGGCCCGGGCCCTGGCGCGACTGGGGGTGGACGTGATTGAGGCGGGTTTTCCCGCGGCGTCACCCGACGATTTGGCAGCGGTGCAATCGATCGCGGCGGAAGTCGGGCAGGTGCCCGTCGAGGGCCGGCCGCAGTCCGAGCCGCCGATCATCTGCGGACTGGCCCGCTGCACCCGCAGCGACATCGATGCCGCCTGGAACGGAGTCAAAGGGGCCAAGCACCCGCGCATCCACACTTTCCTCGCGACGAGTGACATCCATCTCCAGCACAAGCTCCGCATGTCGCGGGCGGAGATGACCGCCCGCGCCGTCGAGATGGTGGCGTATGCGCGCTCCCTGTGCGCCGACATCGAGTTTTCCCCGGAGGACGCCGGGCGCAGTGATCCGCAGTTTCTTTACCAGGTGCTCGAGGCCGTCATCAAGGCTGGAGCCACCACGCTCAACATCCCGGACACCGTCGGCTACACCATGCCGGACGAGTTCGGGGCGCTGATTGCCGGCATCATCCAGCATACGCCCGGGGCCCGGGACGTGATCATTTCCGTGCACTGCCACGATGATCTCGGCATGGCGGTGGCCAACTCGCTCGCCGGACTCCGGGCCGGCGCCCGCCAGGCGGAAGTCACCATCAACGGCATCGGCGAACGCGCCGGCAACGCCTCCCTCGAGGAAGTCGTGATGGCGATCCGCACCCGCGGGGAGAAGATCGGCCTGACCACCGGCATCGACGCCACGCAGCTCTGCCGCACCAGCAAGCTCGTCTCGCGCAGCACCAGCTATCCCGTGCCGCCGAACAAGTCCATTGTCGGCGCCAACGCCTTCGCGCACGAGTCCGGCATCCACCAGGACGGCATGATCAAGAATGCCCAGACCTACGAGATCATGCGGCCCGAGGACGTCGGGGCGACCCAGACCATGCTCGTGCTCGGCAAGCATTCCGGGCGGGCGGCGTTTTCCAAGCGGCTGGCCGAGCTCGGCTATCCCCTCGAGGGCGATGCGCTGCTCAAGGCCTTCAACGAGTTCAAGAAGCTCGCCGACCGCAAGAAGGCGGTGCATGACGCCGACCTCGTGGCACTGGCCTCCGATGAGCGCACGACCGTCCCCGAGCTCTGGGCCCTGCAGAACCTGCAGGTCGTCTGCGGCACCACTGGCCTGCCCACGGCGACCGTCCGGCTGCGCGATCCCGACGGCCAGAGTCACAATTTTGCCGCCATCGGCACCGGCCCGGTGGACGCCACCTACAAGGCGATTGACGCCATCGTGCAGGTGCCGGTCACGCTGATCGAGTTCGGCATCAACGGTGTGACGGAGGGCATTGACGCCCTGGCCGAGGCCACCGTGCGGGTGCGGCAAGAGGGCCAGCGCTCGAGTCACGGGCATGGCGCGGATACCGACATCGTGGTCGCCAGTGCGAAGGCCTACATCGCCGCCCTGAACCATGTGCTGTCCCGCCACACCACCGGCCGGGCGCAACACCCCCAGAAGACCATCACCCCCGCCGCGATCGTGCCCTGAGCCTGACGACTCTATTATCCAGCTGCCTAAGCCCATGAAGCCGTCCCAGAATGAGTATCATCCCGTGGTCGAAATATTCGACACCACGCTGCGCGATGGGGCGCAGACCGAGGGCATTTCCTACTCGGTCGACGACAAGCTGCGCATCGCCCGCAAGCTGGATGAGCTCGGGGTGATGTTCATTGAGGGTGGATGGCCGGGTTCCAACCCGAAGGACGCCGTGTTCTTTGAACGCGCCCGGGCGATGACCTGGAGCCACGCCAAGATCGTGGCGTTCGGGGCAACGCGCCGGGCCAGTCTGGCGCCGGCGGATGACGCCAGTGTGCGGGCCCTGGTTGAGGCGGGCACGGCGGTCTGCGCGATTTTCGGCAAGTCCTCCGTGTTGCAGGTGACGGAAGTCCTGCGCACCACCCTCGAGGAGAACCTGAAGATGATCGAGGAGACGGTGGCCTACCTGCGGGCGCAGGGGAAACGCGTCATCTACGATGCCGAGCATTTTTTCGACGGTTACCGCCTGGATGCCGGCTATGCCCTGCAGACCCTGCAGGCGGCGGTGAGGGGCGGAGCGGAGACCATCGTGCTGTGCGATACCAACGGTGGTTCGCTGCCCTGGCAGGTGGAGGCGGCGGTGCAGGACGTTCGCGCCAAGCTCGGTGCGTCCGTCCCTGTGGGCATCCATGCGCACGACGACGCCGGATGCGGCGTGGCCAACAGCGTGGCAGCGGTGCGGGCCGGGGCCCGGCATGTGCAGGGCACCATCAACGGCTACGGGGAGCGCTGCGGCAACGCCAACCTGTGCGTGGTCATCCCCAACCTGGAATTAAAACTCCGGCTAAGATCGCTCCCGGATGGCGCCCTGGCGCATCTGCACGAGGTGGCGCGTTTTGTCGCCGAGGTCGCAAATCTCGCCCCCAACGAGCACATGGCCTATGTCGGCGAGAGCGCTTTCGCCCACAAGGCCGGGGTGCATGTCTCCGCGATGCAGCGGCACCCGGACGCGTACCAGCACATTGATCCGGCCCTGGTGGGGAACCAGATGAGGGTGGTCGTCAGTGAACTTTCCGGGCGCGCCAACGTCGTATCCAAGGCGAGCGAACTGGGCCTGCAGAATCTCGACGCCGCCACCGGCGCCAAGATCGTGGAGCTGATCAAGACCAAGGAGCACGAGGGATTTTCCTATGAGGCCGCCGAGGCCAGCGTGGCCTTGCTGGTGCGCCGGCTGTCGCCCGACTATCATGCGCCCTTTTCGCTGCTCGACTACCGGGTCATGGTCAGCCGGCACGGGGCGCGCGGCATGGCGGATGCCACCATCAAACTGAAGGTGGAGGACCAGGAGACGCACACCGCGGCCGAGGGGACCGGACCGGTCCACGCCTTTGACCAGGCCCTGCGCAAGGCGCTGCAGCCCCATTTCCCGCACGTGAAGGACATCCAGCTGGCTGACTACAAGGTCCGCATCCTGAACTCCAACAGTGGCACGGCCGCGGTGACCCGGGTCCTGATCGACTGGCACGACGGGGTGCGGCGCTGGAGCACGGTGGGCGCCGGACCGAATATCCTGGAAGCCACGTGGCTGGCCCTGGCCGACGGGTTTGAATATGCCGTCGCGGGGTCGGATGCCCCCAAGGTCGAAACCCTTACATGAAAGCAAACATCGCACTCACTCCCGGTGACGGCATTGGCCCCGAAGTGGTCAATGAGGCCCGGTTGGTGCTCGAGGCCGTGGCCCAGCGCCATGGCCATCACTTCAACTTCACCCAGCACCTGTTGGGGGGCTGTGCCATTGACGCCCACGGCACCGCCATGCCGGACGACACGCTGGCCGCGTGCCAGGCCGCCGATGCGGTGCTGCTGGGGGCGGTCGGCGGGCCCAAGTGGGACGATCCACAGGCGAGTGTGCGCCCCGAGCAGGGGTTGCTGGCCATCCGCAAGGCGCTCGGTCTTTACGCCAATGTGCGGCCGGTGCGGCCCTTTCCCTCGCTGGCCCACCTCTCGCCGCTGAAGCCCGAGCGCGTGGCCGGGGTTGATTTCGTCGTCATCCGCGAGCTGACCGGCGGCCTTTATTTCGGCACCCCCAAGGGGCGCACGATGACCCCCGAGGGCGAGCGCGCCGTGGACACCCTGGTTTACACCGAGGGGGAGATCCGGCGCATCGTGAAACTGGCGTTCCAGTTCGCGCAGCAGCGGCGCAAGCTTGTTACCTCGGTCGACAAGGCCAACGTGCTCGAATCGTCGCGGCTCTGGCGCAAGGTGGCTATCGAGGTCGGTCGCGAATATCCCGACGTGAAGCTGGAGCATCAGCTCGTCGATTCCTGCGCCATGCGCCTCATCACCCACGCACCCCAGTTCGATGTCATTGTCACCGAGAACATGTTCGGTGACATCCTGACGGATGAGGCCGCCGTGCTGGCCGGTTCTCTCGGCCTGCTGCCCAGCGCCTCGCTCGGGGCGGGGCGGCTCGGCCTCTATGAGCCGATCCATGGTTCGGCCCCCGACATTGCCGGGAAAGGCATCGCCAATCCCGTGGGCACGATCCTGTCCGCGGCGATGCTGC
>SESH01054194.1_pt1 | contig 13587 bp, 9 predicted proteins | sample 3171561 | NCBI WGS metagenome assembly SESH01 (sample SAMN10866947, study PRJNA518727) | freshwater metagenome | biome: subpolar coniferous forest; feature: holomictic lake; material: water; isolation source: holomictic Lake 442 2011 16.5 m and 2014 13 m | place: Canada: near Kenora, Ontario
CCTGAGCATTCACCCAGATTTTGCTGGGGCTGAGACGGTAGTTGTCCCAGAAACTCTTGAGCGCCGTGTCGATTTGGACCACGCCGCCAGCCGCGTCAGCGGTCAGAGGCGTACCCGTACCGGCATTCCCGGTGGCCATCGCGGCCTGATAGGAATTCAGCGATGCGTTGAAGGCGAAGGACAGCAGACCGTCGAATACATAAGCGTCCGTGGAGTAGTCCGTCGCAGCCAGCGCATTGAAGTTGGCCAGACCGGGCGAAACGGTCGTGCCGGTGGCCAGCGCGGTGATGCTGACGCTGTTGATGAGAGTGAGGGCACCCAGCGTCAGGTTGCCGGAAGCAGCGCCCCAGAACCACGCATATGCCACAGCGCCGGGTTTGGCGGTGACGGTTGCGTTGATGCTGTGGGTGTTGACGGTGTCGTTGGCCGTGGTGACGTTCACTTGCGTCGAAGGAGCTGCGGTGCCGCCGTTCAGGGTCGTGGAGGTGCCGTCCGCGTTGGCGCGCGAATAGGTCTGCACGATACCACCCACCAGCGCGGCGCGACGATAGCCATCGGCGGTCAGCGCGACGCAACCCACACCGTACGAGGTGTTGTTGGCCAGAGCGCCAGTACCGTTGGACTGCGTCAGGACAGCGTTTGCGGTGGTGCTGAGGGCGAACGAGGTGTTGCCGGCGAGGATGAGGAACTCTTCCTCAATCATCGTGGCCTTCAGCAGATTGCTCTGCGCCAGCGCCTTCAGGTCGTCGAACCCTTGGGCAGCGCGGTCAGCTTTGAAGCTGACGCTGTCTTCCAGACCGAGTTCCTTGTAGATGGCGATGTAGTCGGCCGTGGTGGAGGTCATGACACCGCCGCGCTGGCCTTCAACGATGCCCATCCCCATGCGGGTGGTGTTGATGCCGGTCACTGCGCGCCAGTTGGCCTGAATACCACCCTTGCCGCTGGCACGCGGGAGCGCGTTGCGGAGAGGGGTGAGTACCGGGAACAGCAGTTTCGCAGGTGCTTCGAGGTCGTACGCGGTGATGCCGCTGACTGCCGTGCCGGACTGGGTCCATGCTTTGGCGAGGCTGTCGCTGGGAGCGCCCAGTGCTGAGCGCATCGCCTCCGACTTGGCCAAGGTTTGGAGCGTTACTTCGGGATTCATGTGGTTCTCCTGAAAAGTGGATGTGTTGTTAAGTTGGTTGAATTGCGTTTATCTTGGATGTCGCGGGTCAGCTTTTCTGCATGCTGACTTTGACACCACCCTTGGCCAAAACCATTTTCATTGCTGTTGCGACTTCGTCGACGGAACCATCGTTTTTAAACACTGGCTGTACCGTCGACGCCAGTTGTTCTGCTGCGCTGAGGGCAACCGAGGACACATCGTCCTGCTTACCCACAGCGACCATTTTGATAACCCCGCGCACCGGCATCGGCTGCGCCTCCAGCTTGGCCAAGCGCTCCAGCGCCTTGCCCAGCGTTGCGGTGGTTTCGGCGAGCTGCTTGCTCATGGGCTCGTCGCCCTTGGCCAGCGCCCTGGTAGGCTCCGCTGCGGCCATGGCTGCGGCTTTGCAGGCAGCGCCGAGGTCGCAGGCGTGGTCGTGGACCGCCTGAATGCGTGCCGCGTCGGCCTTGCTATTGCGTGCCCCGGCTTTGCGGAGTTCGGCTGCGGCCTGCGCCTTGAGCTCAGGCGTTACCGCTTCCACGCCTGCCGCCTTGGCCAGTTCCGCCGCTTTTACATCCACGGATTCTTCCGTTACACCGACGATTGCGTCGAAGCGCTTTTGAACCGTCTGCAACCGCTGGCTCACCTCAAGCAGCGCTTTTGCCTCCGGATTGCTCTCGGATGCGCTCTCGTTGTTTCCTAGCGCAGCCGCCCCGGTCAGGTCGGCGAAGCGCTTGACCAGCTCAACCGCCCCGGCGTACACCCCGGCGTCGTCGTGGTCTTCGGCCGCAATGACCAAGGCCAGCTCTTCAGCGTCGGCGAATTTGGCCAGAGCGTCAATCAGGGCAACCCCGGCTGCGCTAACGAGCAGCACCTTGGCCAACCCCTTGTTTGGAGCGGCTTTGCTGGCCTCGAGGTACGTTACCGGGTCCACGCCGTACTTGACAGCGGCTTCGGCGATGCGGGTCTTGACGAGCGCCAAGTCTTCTGCGGCGTACAGGCTGGCCGTTTTTTCCATGTTGGCGTACGTCAGCGCGGCCTGAACCTGAACAGCGGAGTCGATGGGGAAGCGCTTGTTCTTCTCGTCGGCGAAGGTGGCGGTGACTGCGCCCTTGGACAGCGCTTCAGGAGCAGGCGCAGCGTCTTCCGCGTCCAGCACCTTTTTGGCTTCGATGCGGAACTGCGCCAGCTTGGTTTCGTCCTCGTCGGTACCACCCGCAGCCTTGTACAGCTCACGTGCTTTTTCCTCCACGGTCATTTTCACGACCGGGGCAGGTATGGCCAGCACTGCGTTGGTGGCGTCGACGATGGTGAGCTTGCGCTCGCCCAGCGCCTTGGCGAACGCGCCCAGCTCTGCCGGGGTACCCTCTACGGCAAACACTTCGTCGAAGTAGGCCACTTCGCCTTCCACCTTGCTGAGCTGGAAAGTGGTGCCGTCTATGACGACTTCTTCGCCGACCGCAGGCAGGTCAGTCTTCAGCAGCGTCACCTCGAGGTCGGTGCCGTCCGTGCGCATCACCTTGACTGATTTCTCCGCCATTTCTTTGTCAGCTGCGGCAGCGGCAACCACGGCTGATTCTTCTGTCTTAGCGTCAGGCTTTTTGCCGGCAGCAGCCAGCGCTGCTTCAGCCGCCGCCTTGGCTTCCTCCGCCTCGTGCGCCGCTTTTTCTTCTTCGGTCATTGAGGCTGCGAAGTTTTTCTGCATCACCGAGCCATCGGCCTTCTGGATGTCAAAGAACGTGGCGGTGCCGACGCAGGGGCGGTCGACCAAGCTGATTTCGCTGGGCATGGCCGTGTAGCGGGTTTTCTTCAGTGCAGCGTCTTCCCACTTCTTGGCGTAGCTGCCGCCGATGGAGAAGCCCGTGTAGCGCCCGTCCAGCACGCCTTCCCACTCAGCGTCATTGCCGATTTTGGCGCAGACGTCGATGCACTTCTCGACATCGTTGAACGTCAGGCCACCCGGTACAATGATGCCGGCCGAAACGTCTTTGTGCATGGCGCGAATGTTGCCGTCGCTTTTGCCCAGAGAAGCTTCGGACTGGGATTTGGACCATGCCTGAAAATTCGGCTTGGAGGTTTCGTAGTCGAAAATCTCACCAACGCGGTCAGGTACTTCCTGAACAGCGCGGCCATAGACCAAGCGCTTGGCTTCGTCCACCTTGGTGAGTCGTGCGAATGCAATGATTTCGGGATTCATGGCTCTTGGCCTCCTGTGGATAAATCGGTCGATGGCGGAACTGCTTTCAACTGCGCGCCGCTCCGCCTGCTCGTCGGTGCGCCCGTTACGGTTACAAAATCCCCCACCCACTCATCGTCCATGATAAGACCCTGCTCCACTGCGTGAGCGTACACGGGGGTCTTCTTGAACCCTTCCAAGTCGGGGAACATCTTCAGAAACAGTGCTGAACGGTAGGGTGGCAAGTCCCAAGACGCCTTCGTCCAGTCGGCGCTTTCCAAGTCGGCGTCGAGGTACGCGGTGGGGGTGGCGGCTAGGCGGCTCATTTGATGCTCTTGTTCTGCGAGGCTGAGAAGGCTGCTGAGTGAACGTTGGTACCCACCCCGGCACCCACCTTGACAGAGGTCAAATCTTTGTGTGCCAATACCACTACTTCGTGCTCGCTGGCGCAACCGAACCCGGTACGGTACGTGCTCAGTATCTGCGAAGCCTGCACCTTGACCATGTACACCGAGTGGTTGCTGGCGAAACTATGCGCCGTGTTGTAGCTGGCGGAGAACGAAGATGCGGGCTGTAGGCGAAGGTTTTGCTTTTCCGCCTTTGACTGACCGTCGCCAAACTTCATTCCTCTGGCGAGGTACAAGTGGTCAATGCCTTGGCTCTTGAGGTACGCCTGCGTGGACTGGTACTGCGCCTTGTGGAAGGCGTGGAGACCATTCTTAAATTCCTGAGTGGTGACGCCCTTATTGGGGCGTGCAAATTCGAGCACAGACAACTCACCTTTGGTCTGTAGTATCTTCAGATTGCTGGTCTCTACGTCGGTCGGCTTCATACCGAACGTATCACGCGCCGCGAGTTGTAGCGACACAGACAGCTCGTTGGAGTCACCAGAGCTACCTGCCCACGTTCGTACAAGCCTTGACTCGTAAGAATTAGGATTCCCGTTGGTGTGGGGGTACTCGTCCTTCTCATATGCCTTTTTACAGGCTTGGAAGTCTTTGTCGTTTTTCAAGCGCTCCGCTAGGTCGGCGCACAGCTTCATCTTTATGGTGTCCGAAGAATTACCAGTACCAGTCGACAAAGTTGTTTTGAGGGATGTTATACCCGCCACGAATTCAGGGTGCGCGCCTGCGAAGTCTTTGGCGGAGATGTGGGTGTGGTCTGGGTCTTTGGGTATGTTGACGCGCACGCCTAGCGCCGGGTCCAGTCCACCACCCCCTACGTTCGGCAACGTCACTTCAGCCGCTTTCTTACCGTCTTCCAACAGACCCTGTTTTTCGAGGTTGGTTTCGAGCTTCCATTTGCCCAGCGCTTCTTCGAATTTTACATCGCCGATAATCATGGAGCCAGTCATGTTGATGTCGGCTTGGAATAGCTGCTGGGGTACCGTTGTGACTGCGTCGCCTGTAGTATTGGCTTTCCACTGCCCCATGGCGACTGCGCGACCTTGCTTCCAATCCAGCATAGCCTCTCTGGATTTGATACCGGCATTTTTCTGGTCAAGACTAATTCCGGCCATGGTGACCATGAATTTGTTATTGTTGGTGGAAGTGGCTTTTTCGTACACCTTGTCCGCTTCTGCCTTGGACATAACGGCGGCCGGGGCGGGTATGCTCACTGCTGGCGCCATCATCTTGACATCGCCGAGCGGCTCCGGCTTCGCAGCGGCCACAGGCTTGCCCTTGAGCTCGTCCTGCTTTTTCGCAGCGTGTGCCGCCTTGACGCCTTCCAGCTCGCCAGTCTTCCAACCCACATGGGCGTACGCGCCATTGGGCTGCTTCTGAATGTTCAACAGCTCATAGGGCTGCTTGATGCCGGGGTTTTTGAGGTCTGAGATTGCGGTGACCAAAGAAGAGCTTTTGGGGTTGGTGCCTAGGATGGCATGCAACTCGCCCGCAGTGAACGGATGACCGCTTGAAAGTAGTTCGTGCACGGCGGCCTTTATACCCTTTTCCTGTGCGGAAGAGGAAACGGATTTAGGCTTCTCCCCCGCGCCCATGCCGCCTGTCCACTGATTGCCGTGAAATTCGTGACCAGGCTCCTCACCCTTGCGCAGCACTTTGAGCACCCCGCCCGGTTTGGGCATGCCTTCCTCTTCATCATCCTCTTCAGGGTCGTCAAACGTCTCCGTCGTGTCTCGCCAGTCGTTGTATTTGTCGTACACGACCGTGGCAAAAAACTCATCCATGAGCGCTTGGTCGTCGTCCACCGGCAGTCGTGTGGTCAGTCCCATTATCGCCCCCACTTCGAAAATACAGCTGGGTCGATGTACGCTTTAAGCGCCATGACCGGAGTGTTGCCCAGATGCGAAGACACTACGTTGGCTACATGGGCGCGTGCGGCCTTGTACTCTTTTTCCGTGGTGGGTACCGGCATCTTTGCTATCGTCTTAATGGCGGTGACGGTACCCTGCCACGTACGCATGTCCTTCGTTTTGAACGCCTTGTCGCCCGAAGTCGTCTTCAAGTAGCCCAACACCTTGCTCTGGGTGGTGTCGAACACCCGCGTGGTACCCTTGGCGCCCTTGTCGGTGAGGTACGCGGCCATGCGCTTGTCGGTCAGGGTGTGCTCTATGTCCACGCCCTTTTTACCCACGAAGGCCAGCTTCACATCGTTGCCCTCTACCGCCACGTGACGCCCCTGTAGTGTGGTGGCGCCGAACGCCTGTACCTTGGCGCGGGTGTCGGTGTCCGAACCCGGTCGCAGCCCGGTTTTCGATATGAGGTACGTGGCGGCTGCGGTGTCGCGCTGCCCTTGCGACAGCTTGGGGTCGTTCATGTCCTTGAGGGCGGTGGCCTGTACCGTCGGCATGCGGTCGTTGAACTCGCGCAACCGGGCGAACTTTTCCGCCGACTTCGCCGCGTTATAGGCAGCTGTGCGGACGTACACATTGCGCCCCTTGGAGTCCTTCCCCTTCACTGGGGTCTTGGCGTTGGGGTCTGGGTTGAGCTTTACATTCGTCCAGCCCGGTGGCACCTTGAGCTCCTTGAGCCGCGCCTGCGTAGCCGCGTCGAGCGCCTTGCCCTTGTGGTCCACCCACACGCCTTCGCGCTGGCTCGCGCCCTCTCCAAACTGCCCATTCTCCGCTCTGGGGTGAAGCGCTTCGTTCCACTCACCATCCTTGCGCAGCTCATGGAAACTCTCCTGTTTGACTATGGATGCTGTGGTGTCGCCTTCTTCCAACCAAGCCTTGAACGCCTCCATGGACATGTAGGTGATGGCGTGGATACCGTCCCACCCCGGTGTGTAATTCCCGAGGTACGCCCGGCGAGCGCTGTCTTCGTCGTACCACCCCACCATACACTTGTGCTCGTCGAACGCACCGTCGACCCATTGGTCAATGACGTATACACCGCCCTTGTAATCGCTTGTCGTACCGTTGCGCAGGAACACATCGACGTGGTCGCCGTCAGCGCCCTCAGTGCGCTTAATGTACCCGTAGTGCGCGGTCAGAGGAGGCCACTCAGGTCTGCGATGCGACCCGGTAGGGTTTTCGATTGTGATGGGTAGACCCGCTATGCGGACGTGCCCCTTGGGATACGTGCCGGCCTCCTTCTGCGCCTCTGTGGGTTGCGGCTTGAGGTTGAGATGACTGGTCGCCGCTTCGTGGGCAGCAACGTCCGTGGGTACTGCTTTCAGCACCGCGCCCCCGTACGTCGCCCACCCCACAGCGACGAGGACTTGCTTCTTGGCGACCAGCACACCCATGGCTAGGTGTTCGTGATGACGTTCAGGGTGCTGCCGGGCTTGACAGCGTAGTATTCCGTCTGCCCTGCGGCCATGCGAGCGCTGTTGGCGTCGGCTGCTGCGTCCACCCGCACGGAGCAAATGGCGTCGGTATGTACGCGGATGTATCTCGTGTTGGCTCCGAACTTGGCCGACGGTACCGAAGAGCCGCCAATGGCGACCACTTGTTCTGCCAGAGAAGGCTGGTAGGGGGCTTGTGCGGCATTTGCGCCCGGTACTCCGGTGCCGATGCCGGCGAATTCACTGATGTAGACCTTGGCCATGATATTTCTCCTGTGTTGTTACTCGGTTGAGTCCTGCGTTTCTGCTTCTGGGCTATCTTCCACCAGCAACGGTAAAATGTCGCAGCGGCAATTGGGGTGTGCGGGCGGTGCCTCCACTGGACCGTCGGCGTAGTCGAAGTCTTCGTCCATGTCGACGATAACCCCGTCCAGCTCTTGGCATTCTGGGCAGCATCCAGCTCCGGTTATCCACTGCTTGCGGTCCACCAGACCTGTGGCTTCCCATCCAGCAATGTTACCTTGTACGTGCGCAGTTGCCAGCTCGGTACGCGCTATGGTCTCCGCACGCGCCTCGCCGAACACTCCGCTTTCTTCAATGTTGTCGGCCAGCTCGTCAGCGCTGTACCCTTCGCGTACGGCTTCGCCAATCATCTCCTTCATGCGGTCGCGGGTGGTGTCCTCTATTTCCTTGACCAGCTCTGCGCCGTGTTCCTTGACGTACGCCTCTGCTGCCGCGTCCATCTGGTCGGTACTCACCCCGGCACCGTCTGGTCCAATGGGTATTTCCGCCGCTACTGTGGCGCCAGCAGCTGTGAACGCAGCCAGTAGGTCAGGCGATATTTCGTCCAACAGGTCGACGCTGAACCCCTTGATAGACAGCGACTCAACTATCTTGTCGAGCACCGCCTGCTCTGCGCCGGTCATCTTCGTCAGGCCTGCTACGTTGCGCGCCCTCTTGGATATTTTGCGCGCCCATTCCTTCAAGAACGCCTTGAGCCGCTCGGCCAGCGCCTTTTCGTGGGCGTCAGTGTAGACCTCCGCTTTGGTACGCTTGCGCGCCTTGAGTAGAACGGATTGTAATGTGGCTTCCATCAAGCTGCCTCTAGCATTAGGTAGAAGTCACGCAGGTCCACGTCTTCAGCCTTCACCCCAAGCGCTTCCGCTTCGATGCCGACTACTGTCACGACTTTGACCAACTTCAGAGATTTGACAAACGGAGCAATCGAGAGCTGCGCACTTAGCGCCGCACCCACTACCATGCCCCCCGCCTGCACTTTTGCAATCCGACCACTCCCGATTGCTTCGAGAAGTGGTTTAGCCCGCACCGTCACAGCCACTTCAAACCGGGCGCGGGCAACCCCAATCCGCATACTGCGCTCCGGCGCCACTACGATACCGCCTGAGTCCAGCCCCACCTCTTCCTCTGCGCCGTGGGCGACCAGCAAGCCAACCGCGCCGACGCCAGCCACCCCGGTCAAGGCTACGCTTACGTCACCCCCTACCACCACCAAGCTGCCCACTGCGCCCGTACCCGCCACGCCTGTTAGCGCTACGCTGAAGCTGACCCCCGGCGTACCGACCGAGCCCGTACCCGCTACGCCTGTCAGTGGGATGCTAAAGGTGACGCCTGTCGTACCGACCGAGCCTGTACCCGCTACGCCTGTCAGTATCACGGAATCAGTCGGGGCGCTGACGCCTACCGCGCCTGTGCCGAATACTCCGGTCAGGGGTACGCTGAAGTCGACCCCCGGCGTACCGACTGCGCCCGTACCCGCTACACCACCCAGCAATATGGTGTCGTTCGGAGCGTTGATACCGACAGCGCCTGTACCGAAGACGCCTGTCAGTGGGATGCTAAAGGTGACGCCTGTCGTACCGACTGCGCCCGTACCCGCCACGCCACCCAGCAATATGGTGTCGTTCGGAGCGTTGATACCGACAGCGCCCGTACCCGCCACGCCTGTCAGTGGGATGCTAAAGGTGACGCCTGTCGTACCGACTGCGCCCGTACCCGCCACGCCTGTTAGCGCTACGCTGACATTAGTGTTGGTGGCGAGGGAGCCAACGGTACCTGTACCCGCAGCACCCGTCAGACCGATGGTAAAGTTGACCCCCGGCGTGCCGACCGAGCCTGCGCCTGCCGCGCCTGTTAGCGCTACGCTGAAGCTGACCCCCGGCGTACCGACCGAGCCCGTACCCGCTACGCCACCCAGCAATATGGTGTCGTTCGGAGCGTTGATACCGACCGCGCCTGTGCCGAATACTCCGGTCAGGGGTACGCTGAAGCTGACCCTCGGCGTACCGACCGAGCCAGCGCCCGAGACACCCGTCAGGCCGATACCAGTGCCTGGCGCACCTACCGAGCCTATACCCGAAGCGCCGGGCAGACCAATGGTAAAGTCGACCCCCGGCGTGCCGACCGAGCCAGCGCCCGAGACACCCGTCAAGGCGACCGTGAAATCGACCCCCGGCGTGCCGACCGCGCCTGCGCCTGCCGCGCCTGTTAGCGCTACGCTGATACCAGTGTTGGGGGTGGTGATGCCGACTGCGCCCGTACCCGCTACGCCCGTCAGGGGTACGCTGAAGGTGACGCCTGTCGTACCGACCGAACCTGCGCCAGCTACACCCGTCAGCGCGGCACTGAAGCCGAACGAGCCAACTGCGCCCGTACCCGCTACCCCGGTCAGGCCAATGGTGAAGCTCACCCCCGGCGTACCGACCGAGCCAGCGCCCGAGACACCCGTCATTAAGATGGTATCGTTGGGGGCGTTGATACCCACCGCGCCAGTACCGAACACCCCCGTCAATGGGATGCTGAAGGTGACGCCTGTCGTACCGACCGAACCTGCGCCAGCTACCCCGGTCAGGCCGACTGAGAAGCTGACGCCCAGCGTACCAACGGAGCCAGTACCTACTACACCCGTCAGCGCGACAACAGTAGCGGAGCTTTCGGTCAATACCCCTGCCGCGCCCGTACCCGCTACACCTACCAATGGGATGCTAAAATTGACCCCCGGCGTACCGACCGAGCCAGCGCCAGACACGCCTGTGAGACCGATGCCGGTACCGAACGCCCCGACCGCGCCCGTACCCGCTACGCCCGTCAGCGGGATACTGAAAGTGACCCCCGGCGTACCGACCGCGCCCGTACCGGAGACGCCTGTCGTCAGTATGGCGTCGTTGGGGGCATTGATACCGACCGCGCCCGTACCGGAGACGCCCGTCAATGGGATGCTGAAGGTGACCCCCGGCGTACCGACTGCGCCCGTACCCGCTACGCCCGTGAGCGCCACGCCAACGCCGACAACTCCTGCGGAGCCAGTACCCGCCACTCCAGTCAGTGGTACGATGAAGCTCACCCCCGGCGTACCGACCGAGCCTGCGCCTGCTACCCCGGTCAGGCCGATGCCCGTACCGAACGCGCCGAACGAGCCTGTGCCTGCTACGCCCGTTAATGGAACGCTGAAGGTGACGCCTGTCGTACCGACCGCGCCCGTACCTGAGACGCCCGTCATCAAGATGGTGTCGTTGGGGGCGTTGATACCGACCGCGCCCGTACCCGCTACGCCCGTCAGAGGAATGCTAAAGGTGACGCCAGTTGTGCCGACGGAACCTGCGCCAGCTACCCCTGTCAGCCCAATACCCGTACCCAACGTGCCTGTCTGCCCGGTGCCTGCCTGACCTATCGCACCTATGGTGAAGGTGACGTCTGTCGTACCGACTGCGCCCGTACCCTCCACGCCCACGAGGGCGACCACTGTGGCGACGCTGGGGGTGAGGGTACCCTGAGCGCCCGTACCCGCTACGCCCGTCAATGGGATGCTGAACACTACGCCTAGCGTACCGACCGCGCCTGCGCCGCCTTGTCCTGTCAGCGGTACTGAGAACGAAACCCCCAGCAACCCGGTACTGCCCGCCCCGGCGACTCCACTAAGGTCGATGCCTATGCCTAGCGCACCAGCCGCACCAACACCTGCTTGGCCGATGAGAGCAATGTCAAAGCTTTTGCCGAGCGTACCAACTGCACCGACACCAGCTACGCCAGTTAGTGCAAGTGTTACGCCTGAGCCGGAAGTGGGGCTATCCGCTATCGAGCCAGCAGCAATTGAGCCGAATCCTAGCATGGCGTCATATCCATTGAATGATTACAAGACCTTGCCCACCTTGACCACCTTTGCCCGCTGTCTTACCAGTCACAGCAGCCCCGCCGCCGCCGCCACCGCAACCCGGTGCACCTTTGCCGCCATCACCGCCATTAGAAGTAGTAGCAGTCGGGAATCCAGCACCGCCACCGCCGCCACCGCCGCAAAATAACCGAGTCAAGCCGTTCATCGGAAGGAATATGCCGCTGCCACCTTTGCCGCCGTTTACGCCTGAAGTACCCGCAGCCCCGCCGGGAGAGCTTGGTAGCCAAGTCGGTGCGTTCGAAGTAGAAGCGCCACCAGCGCCAGCTACGGTAGAAGACATTCCACCACCGCCACCACCACCAGCTATATCTGCGGTCGCACTAGCGACAGTGGCGCTTCCCGCAGTTCCCGAAGTAGTGCCGCCATTGGCGCCTGCATTACCCGAAACGAATGTCCAAAAGGCTTTGAACGACAACTGGTCAATTACTGATTGAGCGCCAGCCGTAACTACGTTGCCAATTGCCCCGCCTCCGGAAATATAGGCATTCCAATAATCTTGTATGGCGTTATATGTTGCTCCGTATGACTTGTCGGTGACTAAGGAGTCAATTGGAGTACCTGACCCACCTGCGCCTGCTCCCACGTAAAGAATGTCCGGTAGAAAACTTACTGGCCATACCGTGATTTCCATGCTCCCGCTTCCACCCCCTACACCACCAGCCGCAGTCGCGCCTACCCCTCCGTCTGCGCCTTTTCCACCCTGTCCAATGGCGATAAAACTGACAAGATTACAGCCACGCGGTTTGCACCATACATAGGGCAGCGGTCCAACCTGCGTCATGCTGCCCCAAAAGATTTCTTGGTTGCCGCCGTACAGTGGGCTTGTGGGTAGATGCGATAGGTCAAGCATAGATTCTTACCAAGTCCAAATGATTACGAAACCCGGACCGCCTCTACCACCAACGCCAGCAGTCTTACCTGTCACAGCAGCCCCGCCGCCGCCACCACCGCCTCCGGGACCAGCATTACCCCCGTTGCCCCCGTTAGAGGCGGTGGCGGACGGGAATCCAGCACCGCCCCCTGCGCCGCCTTGTGAGTAGCCAAGTTCAAACAAGTCAGTGTATGGACCCATCGCGGCATGTTGACCCTGACCTCCATTTACGCCTGACGTACCCGGCGCGCCGCCCGTAAGACCAAACACCCTTCCTTGGAAGTATTGCGTCACGTTTCCACCAGCGCCAGCTACGGTACCAGACATTCCACCGCCACCTGCCCCTGCGCACGCCCAACCGCCTGTGGCTTGATGGATGCTGGAAGTTCCCGCAGTTCCCGAAGTAGTGCCGCCTGCTTGACCTACATCCCCGACAATGGTTACTATGTTACGACCACGACCCGACAGTGATTGAACCGTAGCGATGGAGCCAGCGGTGCCGGAATTACCGGGCGCACCGCCGCTGCCCGCCAGTAGTTCGCCTGTACCTGGATTTGAATTGTAAGTGGCGTTGTAGCCTCTGGTGGCAACCATAGTAGGTAAATTTGTGCCGATACCTCCACCGCCACAAGTTATGTACATTGTTTCTGGTAGCGTATAGATAGAACCCCACCACATATTGATGGCGCCGCTTCCGCCACCAACACCACCCGCAGCAGTAGCCCCCACGCCACCATCTGCGCCTTTACCACCTTGGCCGACAGCAGCAATCATTATCATTGTCGCCGCACGAGGGCGTGTCCATACAAAAGTAGAAGCAAGTATGGATGAATGGTTGCCCATGTACACTTGGCGGTCCATCGTCATATTGCGTCCGGGTAAGTGCGCGAAATCAAGCATGTTTGCTTACCACGAAGTAATGATTACGAAACCCGGACCGCCTCTACCGCCTTTGCCCGCTGTCTTACCTGTTACAGCGGCTCCGCCGCCTCCGCCTCCGCATCCAGGCGCACCACGGCCACCATCGCCACCGTTAGAGGCGGTGGCGGACGGGAATCCAGCACCGCCACCAGCCCCTCCCACCATCACTAGCTTTTCCCAGTCGTAACCCCCTGCACCGCCTCTACCGCCGTCCACGCCTGACGTTCCAGCGAGGCCACCCAAAGAGTTTCTTCCGCGAAAGGTTTCTAGTGAAGTGACTAATCCACCAGCGGCAGCTACGGCACCAGACATTCCACCGCCGCCGGAGCCTCCCTGCACATAGAGCAAAGTGGTTGGTGCGGCAACCGCCTGACCCGCAGTTCCCGCAGTAGTACCGCCAGTACCACCCGCTTGACTGAGATAATTAGAGAGTGCCCCATCCGCTAAGTTTTGAACGGTTCCTGTGGCGAGACCCCCCGTAACCGCGTTGCCAATTGCGCCGCCCCCAATGATTACAAGATTGTCGTTCGCCGGAACTG
>SESH01051868.1_pt1 | contig 13586 bp, 12 predicted proteins | sample 3171561 | NCBI WGS metagenome assembly SESH01 (sample SAMN10866947, study PRJNA518727) | freshwater metagenome | biome: subpolar coniferous forest; feature: holomictic lake; material: water; isolation source: holomictic Lake 442 2011 16.5 m and 2014 13 m | place: Canada: near Kenora, Ontario
GGCACTGGATCTGGACGGAATAACTGCGAGCCCCGTGGATATACGAAAACTGAGTGCTGATTTCGACATGGCCATGTACACCGAGCTGCGGGAAGGCAAGCTCGGTGGAACGCTGGAATTCAATACCGACATAATCGACAGCGATACCGCAAGTCGCCTCTCCAGGGATTATCTCACAGTGCTGGAGTTTCTGGTCACACATCCCGACAGGCACATTTCGGAGGCCCCGCGCCTTGGTACAACGCCCGGCGAAGTTGAAGCCCTGCTCGCCCGCCACCCGCAGGTGGCCGAGGTAGCCGTCGTCATTCACAAGAACCGGCCCGGATTCAGCAAACTGGCGGCCTATGTTGTGCCCGACCAGTTCAACATCCCGAGCATGGAAGGCCTGCGCGGGTACCTTGCCCAACGGCTGCCGGACTACCTGATCCCTTACGCTTTCGTCCCGGTCGACGGCCTGCCCCGCACAGGCAATGGCCAGGTCGATCGTGACTCGCTCCCGGCGCCGGCCTCGCTCAGCAGGCCGCCGGAACGCGAATACGTGGCGCCGAGCACACCGCTCGAACAGCAACTGGCGGAGATATGGGCCCGTGTCCTGTGGCTGGACCAGAAAGTCGGTATCAGGGACAACTTCTTTGACCTGGGCGGGCACTCGCTGCTATCGGTGCAGCTTGTGACAGAAATGGAGGGCCTTCTCAAGAGGAAGCTGCCGGCAGCCGTTCTGTCAGGGCTCAGCACCATCGAGGAACTGACGCGTCAACTCGACCTGGAGGACAAGAGGCCTGACACGTCACATGCGTCAGTGTCGCCGGCAGGCAGCCGGGACTCCGGCCTCCCGGCTGTCCCAGCCACCTGGACACTCTCACCGGAAATCTACCACGGCCTTCTTGCCCACACCGCAGCGTGGCAGGGCAAGCGCATCAGGCCCACTTCGCTGGTAATGGGACTCAACACCACCGGAACAAAGCAGAAACTCTTCTGGTGCTGCCAGGGCTTCCGCGAACTCACCCAGCTGGCAAAGTACATGGGTGCCGACCAGCCGGTCTACGGCATGCGTTCCATTCACAAGGTCCTCGAAAACAAACAGAGAACCCAGCCCGTAGTCAACGCCCTGGCAGCCCAGTATGTGAGCGAGATTCTGGAGGTCCAGCCGGACGGACCTTTCCTGCTCGGGGGGAATTGCCAGTCCGCGCAGATAGCTTTCCAGGTAGCCAGGCAGCTGATGGACCGCGGTCATTACATAACCCTGCTCTGCCTGCAGGAACAGTTCATACCACAGCACTATCCGGGCAGGGTCGCACTGTTCTACGGCGATGACAGCACGCGTAACCCGTTCCACTACTTCAACCAGCCCGAGACAACCTGGAAGAAGTTCTACACCGGGAAATTCTCCTCAAACGCAATAGCCGGCCGCCACAGTGAATTCTTCCGGGAACCGAACATCCAGGTTCTCACGGCCAAGCTGCGGGCGGAGATCGACCGCGCCCAGAGTGAACCGCCCATCGAAATCAAGTGGCACGGGAACAACCGCGGCCCTGGGCTGCCGGCCCAGGCCTACCGCGCCGGTATCAGGACCATTGCTTCCGTTTGCACGACACCGGGCGACCGGCTGGTCATCCCCGTCGAGATCAGAAACATGAGCCCGGTAACGTGGCCGGGGGGCGAGGCGGGAGTCACGCTGGGACAACGCTGGCGATGGAAGCATGTTGTAATATCGGTTGACCCTGGAATTCCCCTGCCGGCGGATCTTGAGCCCGGGGGTGTCGTAACGCTTGATCTGCAGCTGGCTTCGCCGTTAGAATCCCGGCGTTACAGTCTTGAGCTTGACATGGTGGAAGGCGGAGATACGTGGTTCAAGGACAAAGGTTCATCCACACACCTCGTCAGGGTACGGGTACACTGGCTCTTCAAGGTGTTGCGGTTGTTCGGCAGGATAAGGAAGTCGGAATAGTGTGCCGGGCTTGAATCATCATGAGTAATGCGCGGAGGACAGCCATGACAACTATCACATCGACGCAGAATCCGTTCTACGGGCAGTTCTCGGCCAGGGTTGGCGAACTTGGCGGCATGTTCAACGCCCATCTTCACCTTGATCGGGCCGGAACGCTCGCTAAACGGTACTGGGAATACGCCGGGCTGGACGTTCTCAAGACTTCCTACCTTCCTCTGATCGCCAAGCACGGCCTCATCGTCAAGCTGCACCAGGGCCCAGCCTACGAGACAGGTGACCTGGAGGCCCGCACAAACAGCTTCCTGGACACAATGGTGGCGGTCAACACGGTCCGGGCCGACACCTTTGTGGATGTCACGCCTGACAACGTGGGTATGTCGGCCCTCCACGCTATGCTGAAAACCAAGCGGACCCGCGCACACGAGATAGACCTGCGGATAGGCGCATACTCACCGTTCGGCTACTCGGACGCCGACCCAGGCCGCTGGAAGCTCCTCGTGGAAGGCGCACGCATCGCAGACTTCATTGGCTCCCTTCCCGAAGCCGACGATACTGATGATTACCCGGAGAAGATCGGCATAGATGAACATTTCAAGCGGATGCTCCTGCTGTGCCAGGAACTGAACAAGAAGATCCACCTGCACGTCGACCAGAGAAATGAACCCACGGAAGACGGCACAGAACGACTCATCAGGGCCGTGCGCAAGTACGGCGCGCCACGCTCTCCTTCCGGCGAGCCAATGGTTTGGGCTGTGCATGTCATCTCGCCGTCGAAGTACGATGAGCCGAGATTCAGGCGGTTGGTGGACGGCCTTCTGGAATGCAACATAGGGGTAATCAGCTGCCCCTCGGCCGCAATAGGCATGCGCCAGCTCTGGCCGCTTGCGTCCCACACCTGCAACAGCTTCCCGCGGCTGCTTGAAATGCTCGCAGCCGGCGTCCACGTGCGGATCGGTTGTGACAATATGGCCGACATCTGCTCGCCCAGCACCACCGCCAACCTGGTGGATGAGGTTTTCATCCTGACGGCAGCGCTTCGCTTCTATGACGTGGACATCCTGGCAGCCATCGCCGCAGGGAGGAAGCTGGATGACAACGCCAGGAACACAATCAAGGAACATCTGCTACAGAACGACGCAGAAATCGGGCGGGTGCTCAAGCGTGTCCATGCCCGGATAGCTGCGGACGCCGGAAGAGGCTGATACCGGCTAACCGCCACCCCGAAGCGCCCGGCGGGTTCGACGATGGAAGCGAAACCTGTTCAAGCACCAGGTCTCGAACAACTCCCTGACCTGGCAGGCGAACAGCTCCCGCCCGGTAGGCGGCCTGGCCCTTGTGCCGAATTCCATCCCGTACCCGAAATAGGCCAGGATGTCACCGGCTAGCCCCTCGAAGATCTCGATCTCCCGCCGGCTCAACTCCTTCTTCCAGCTGTTCACCCTGGCCGGATCGGGCCGCGCACCGATCAGGCTGTGCTGCGCGGCTGAGTACTCCGGAACCTTGAACCCCCTGGCTTCCACCATGCACGGCTGATACTCGACGCTAATGTGACGGCAGACCGCACGGAGAGTGTCCTCGGGGGCAGTCACCAGACTCTCGTAGCTGATCCTGATGCATTTCGACTTCAAGGCACATTCGACCGCCAGACCGTGGCCAATGCTCTCAACCCAGTCACGCGCAGCCCCGACGATCGTGTTGGGCCCCCAGTCAAGAGGCATGATCGAAGCCGCAACGGCACGCCCGTCCCTCACCATGTGGATCATCACAGCTTCCGGAAACAGATCCAGCAGTGTCGTTGCGTACTTGATATTCTCCGGCGTGTGGTCAATCCATATGCCACAGTCGGCCTTCCCGACCTTCTCGCCGTATCTGCCCACAGCCCACTCCAGCAACCGGGGGTATGACGAACCGATAGACTCCCGGGGAATAGCCGCCGCTTCCAGCGCCAGCGACCAGATCCTGAACCGCCTGTGCGCAATGAGCATGTCAAGCACGCGCACCGAATCGATGGCACCGGGTCCGCGTTCAAGGGAACGTAGAATGTCTATCTTGAACTGCGATTCAGGTACTGTGATGCAGTCCCGGCCCATCCCGAGCATAGCACCAAGGAGGGTCGTACCGCTCCGGCTGGCGCCGCCTATGAATACCGGCCTCATGATGTGTACCTCCTCAATTATGGCTGATCGACCTTATCCGAAGCCAGACGCCGCCGCAACGGCGAAAGTGCATTTTCAGGGAGTCGCGACACGGCGAAAGTGCTTTACACCCCACTGCCGTTCCAGCACATTGGAATGGACAATGAATATCCTCTACATAGCCAACGAGATTGACGTTCCCGGCTCTAATGGCGGCTCGGTCCACGTATACGAAGTTGCAACCGGTCTCGCAATGCGGGGCCACCGGGTGCTGCTTGTGTGCAGGCGCGACGACAAGCAGCCGGTCTTCGGGGAAATGGACGGCGTCTCGGTATTGAGGATAGCAAAGTGGCGGGTCTGCTTGCCTTTTTCCGCACTGCCTATGATATGTCACCGGAAAGCGCTCAAGGCATTCGGCCCGGTCGATATCGTCGTCGAACGCAACAATGTCCTGGGCGGACTCGGTAAGGCGCTTGCGCTGTGGTGGGGAACGCCGTACCTGCTCGAGGTCAATACCGCAATATATGACGAACTGATCGCACACCGTAAGATCCGCAACCCCATCACAAAGGCCCTGATCTTCCTGGTGAGGCGCATCCACTTCGGGATAGCCGACCATATCATCGGGACACACGCGGGTCTTGTTCCAGAGTCGGCCCGGTCAAGGTTCAGCCAGACTATATGGGGCGGAAACACCTCGCGATTTGCCCCGGAACTACGCCAATCACCACAGGCCGCCCAGCTCCGGAGGAAACTCGGGCTTGAGGGACACTTCGTCGTGCTCCTGGCGACAAGCGACACCAGGTCGAAGGGCAACGAGTCCCTCGTGCATGTGGTCGAACGCGTCGCGAGAGCCGACAACGGCGTCCGGTTCCTGCTTGTCGGCCTTGATGCCTCCTCGGCATCGGTCCGGCTGCTCGAACAGGCCGGCCTCGAAGGAAGTTGCGTCGTAGCCGGCCGGGTGCCCTACAGCGAGGTGGCTGAATACATGGCGCTCGGCGACATCGGCCTAGCCCTCTACTCCCGGAAGATCCACCCGCCGTTTGCCAAGTACGGATTCTACATCACACCGATCAGGATCATGGAGTGCCAAGCATTAGGCCTGCCAGTGGTGGCCCCGCGAATCGGGAATATGACCATGATTGTACAGGACGGAAGGACCGCCATCCTGGTTGAGGAGGACAACTTCGACCAGTACGCCGAGGCTATCCTGCGCCTGAGGGAGACCGGGCTGCGTTCCAGCATGGGTCTCGCCGCGGCGCGTCACGCACGCGAGGAGCTCACGTGGGACAAGCATCTCGACCAGCTGTGCCAGCTGCTCAATCGGCTGGCCGCAACAACGGGGCGTCATTCAACGACCACACGGTAGAAACGTTCCGTTACAGCCTGCAGCAACGGCAAGGAGATACGCCCCCGCAACGCGACGCCGGGTGTCACAACACCCGATGATACCGCGGCCGCGAGAGCCACACGAATATGCGCATACTCAGATCATTCTTCCGCGCGTATCAGCCGGCCCCAGATGAGTCGATTCTTTCGGATATTCCCCAACTCCTCGCGTGGGCGACTCGCTCAGGTAGGTGTTCCAGCCCTCCTCACACCCCATGCTCGGGAGCCATCATCCGGACTTGATTTCGTCCAAGCCAGACACCAACATGTCTGCGCGTCTCAAGAAAGCGAGGCAACGAGTGTCTGAACCAGAAGAAATACAGGTACCGGTACAATTCATCAGGGACGATGAATTCGAGGCAAAGGACTGGCCCGAGTACGACGTTCCTATCTCCCCTGAATGCTCGGAGGAAGACTTCCAGAAGGAGTTCTGTGACGTCATAAATGAGCTTGAGAATGTGCTGCTCATCGAGGGCTGGAAGCGCGGACTCATGAGGCCACACGACGACTACGAGATCGCCATGGAGTCGTGGCGTCCCCATAGATCGCTCGACTTCAGCATAATATCGGACAGAATCCTCACGCCGCATTTTCTCCCGTTGCTGGCCGGATTCCTGCGAACTTTACACAACCGCTGGATGCTGCACATATCGGATGAAAGATGGACGCCGGAATCCGGGTGCGCTATCGACTTCAAAATAGTAGTCGAGCCCGACATGATATGGGTCACCTGTGAAAACCCTGATATCCTGCCAAAGCTGGGCATTTGAACCCTTGAAATGAGACTTTGTCTTTGATTCCTCAGGCGCCTTAGTGTTCAATCACCACTTGATTATGCGCCACATTCTGTCAATACTGCTTCTGGCCGGCTGTGCAGTTGGGTGCGCAAACCCTCCCGAACACAAACGCCCCGGCGTGATGGTGCTGCGCTCTGTGGCCACATCCCAGAGCGACATGACGACCATCGTGGTTCGGAAGGATCAGTCGGTAACAGTTAATGGCCAGTCGGTAACGGCCGGCGGCCTGCCACAGAAGCTTGAGGCAATGGGCATCAAGACGACCAACCCCATCTTTCTCCAACCGGAGCCCGGGACACCCTATTCCGCCGTGGCCAAGGTGGTTCAGCTTCTCCAGGCAGCCGGCTACACGAATCTTGCTGTGGTTAACAACAAGCCTTCCGGAAAGAAGAAATAGCTGACATTCTCCGGATCCGTTCAGCACCCCTATACCCATGGAACGTGGCCAGTCGTGGGAAACTACGGCGGCTGCGGAAACGCCACACTTACTTCCTCGTCAACAGCCGGACGATCGCAAATCCGGCAGCTGGAATCACAAAAGCCAGCAGCACCGCCCAGCCAATGCCGGCAGGTACGCCACCTGATGTTGCCCCAGCCCACGCATAAACCACGCAGATCGGCAGCGCGCCGCAAGCAGAGAGCAGCACAAACCGCAGGAAACCTATCTCACTCAGTCCGGCCAGACAGCTCACGACCTCCGTGAGCATTGGGACCGACCGGCTCAGAATTATGCCCCATTCCCCATAGCGGCTCATGAACCTCTCGATCCGCGACTCGTCTTTTGCTCCCACCAGCCTGACAAACGCCTTCCTGCCGAAAACGCGGCACAGGCCAAAGCCAAGCATGGCTGATGCCATGGCTCCGGCAAACGTCACCGCCGCGCCAGCCGGGAATCCCAGCATGTAGCCCGAGAGCGTCATTACCACGCTGGATGGAATAGGCAATATCAGGTCACCGGAAAGCAGGCCAAAGATCACCAGGGCAATGAACCACGAGCCACCGTGTCCGCCCCGCATGGACTCGAACCAGGCCGTCACCAGTCGCTGGTCGGTCAGGCCAAACGCCTCCGCAAGCACAAAGGTAAGCGAAAACGCGACAATCAGGCTGACTGCAATTCCAATGAACCATTTCATGAGTAAAGACTACAGGAACGGATTCCAGGGCAAAAGCCGAATGAAGCAACCTCGCTGCTTAACTTGCACGGGCACGCCCTGGCAAACACCACTCACCGCCGGTCCGGATCATCCCGTCTGCGGCCGCGCTTGCCGTAGGTAGCGCGGTCTTCGGCGGCCTTGAGCCGCGCCGGCGTCGCACCGGGATAGACGACAGCCGCCACCTTCCCAGGATTTTCAAGTTCCAGCAGGTGCTCCTCAAACAACGCCGCCTCCTCAGCCAGATACTCGTGACGCGGGTCAAGCGGATGACGCAGCGGCGGACCAACATCGCGCATCGTTCGTCCGCCACCCGACGCAATCTGTTCATGTATCAGAATGGCCCGTTCGCATCTCGTCCGCGACAGGGACGCAGTCAGCCAGCCGCTTCCCAGAGCCCTGCCTGACACCATTCGCGCGTTCCAGAAGCTCAGGACACGAAGTGGCCTCGCCCGCAGCCCGGTCTTCCACTCACCATCAGTGGCCGGCGTCGCAAACCGGCCGAACGGCGCCACAAGGAACGCATCCTTCGCCCGCCTCAGAACAAGGACATATACTGGCCGGCCAACGGCAAACGCCGCCGTAACCGGTGGCAGGAGAATAACCTGCCCCTCCACAGGAACAAAGGACCGGCGAGTGCTCACCTCCTCGCCTCCCGCCGGTCGCCCGGCCCCGGCACGTCCATCGGCTCCAGAGCCGCCGACCTTCCGGATAGTGCGGCCAAGCGCCCATTCGTAGAGCCATGCCTCCAGCGCGGCGCGGTGACTGGCAGTCGCTACGGCGTTCGTCTTTTTCGAAGCTGTATCCATCTACCCCTCCCCGTAGAGCATAGCCCCCCGCTCCTCATCGCGGCAACAAAGATCCCCGCGCCCCGTCGTGCAACGGGGGGCTCCGGCCGGCAACGGCATGCCCGACGCCTTGACGCCGGCCAGGTTGAACAGGCAGGAGATGCTCTCCTCTGACTTTGCCCATGCAACAAGCCTGCCTTTGACAATGTCGAAGACCGCCACGGTCAAGGTCGCCTTCGTCTCCTCGGGCTCGTCAGGAAATGCGCCGGCGACACAACCCGCAACAATCTTCAGCGCCGACCTGTGCGCCACCGCCAGGATACTCTTGCCACAGCCGGCAAGCCTCAGGATGACAGGATTGGCAAGCGAAAGACCGACCTCCCGTCCCAACAGGGCAAGGCGCTCGCGATACCCCAGCGCGCCAATGACTGAATCAGCCAACCCGGCCGCAATCTCCTCGAACTCTCTCCTCTCAACTTCATCTGTCGTATCCAACTCGTCCGGCAGGAGATCCTTTACACTCAAGGCCGCGCCATCCTCACCAGCACCCGCCCCCGCATCAAGAGAGAAGACCCGACTATTCGAGTGCTCGCGCCGCAAATAGTCACGAACAACATCGCGCAGAAGCAATGAAACACCACTCTCAACATCATCCGCTATTGTCATTGAGTTACCACCCCCCCTTCTTGCGAACAGCCACTCTTTGTACGACCTACCCTGCCTGTTGGGATGAAGCTGGAAGTATGTCTCAAACCAATGCCAGCAATCCTGCTGCGGCAGACTGGCTGCGCCGTCCGCGCTGAAGGCAGGCGCATACTGCCTTGCGTAGCGGCAAAACCGGCCGTGAACGAACGTCTGCAATGCCGTCTGCATGGCTGAGGGACACAACGCCAACGCCCCCTTGTCTCTCCACGCCAGCCATTGATCAAGTTCCGGCATTCCCTGTTTCCCCTCTACACCCTTCCATCGACTAGGGCCCACACCGTCCACAACCCTCCGCCGCCGACGACGAACGCTTCCACCCTCTATAATTGATAACGCACGACACCCCGATTTTATTGCAACAAATCTGAAAATAGTCCCATCTGCCGATTACCCGCGTAATTACTGGGGTTTCCTGAATATTGTGCGCTCTCGTGCAACTTATTTTCACTTTCTTCCGTTCTTGACCGGAAAAGTGCCTTTCTGAATTCCTTAGATAAGTAGAGGGGCACAACGTCCCTCGCGCGAAAGCGGGCAACAAACAACATAGGAGGCAGCCATGGGATCGATGAATAAAGTATTCTTGATGGGGAACCTGACCAGGAACCCGGAATTGAGGAAGACCCCGACCGGCCTGTCGGTATCGGATATCGGCCTGGCAGTATCAGAGAAGTACAAGAACAAGTCCGGTGAGGTCGTGGAATCGGTCTGTTTCGCCGACGTCGTGGTATGGGGCAAGCAGGCGGAAACCTGCGGCCAGTACCTGGCCAAGGGCTCACCGGTTTTGGTCGAGGGCCGCCTGCAACTGGACCAGTGGCAGACTGACCAGGGCGAGAAGCGCAGCCGCCTGCGGGTTCGCGCAGACCGCGTCCAGTTCCTCGGCCGTTCGCAGAAGAGTGGCGAGCCCGAGCACGCGGCGGTTCCGGCCGCGGCGGCATCGGAGGCGGAGGGGGAAGAGATGCAGGCAACCTCAATGCCGTTCTGAGACGGCGAGCTGGAACTTGCGTGGAACTGACGAATGAACGCTGATATGGCGGCCGTGGCAGCCCGCATCGGCGGGTCGCCATGCGGCCGGAGCGAGACAAACACGAGAGAAGGAAACAAGAAAGGATATTCCGATGAACAACAGCACAACAGAAGCGAAACTGGCCTCGAGATTGCACGCACAGAAGCTGGTGATATATCATCCGACAAGCTCCGGAACGGGCGCCGCACTGCAACTGGAGCCGCGCGTCAACCGCAAGGGTGACGACCGCTACAACTGCTTCTTCCTAGAGATGGCGACCCAGAAGAGCGCTGCCTCGCGGGTGGAGGGTAAGACTGTGCCGGCCAGCTTCGACTGGGAGCACAAGCTTACTGTCAAACTCGACTTCACGGATATTTGTGAAATGCTTGCAGTCCTGGAAGGACGGGTGGACAAGGTCGGCGGCCAGCGTAGCGGCCTGTTCCATCAGAATGGAGCGACCAGCACTGTCATTTCGCTTCAAAAATCCGAGAAAGGCGGCTATTTTGTTGGCTTGTCGAAGAAGGACGGCGGAAGCGGCATTGTGAGCCGGGTGAATATCACTCTGAGTGAAGCGGAGGCCATTGGCTTGAGAAGCATCTTCCAGGCCGGGCTCTTCTTTATCACGTTCCACACCCACATCTTCCAAACCGCCGCCTGAGCGGTGGCATTTCGGTAGCAGGGAGGCATACGGAACAGCAGAGGACGAGTGGTCAGGTACAGATTCCGGCCTGACCGCCCGTCCGAAGACACCTTTTGGCGGATTACACTCGGAACACCGTGGCAGGCAGCGAGGGACCCATATGGGTGCCGGCCAGCCTGCAGGAGGAGCCGACATCGTCTCGAATAGGGAGTTACGTTAACATCGCGGTCTCGTGCGTCACATATACAGAAGGAGGGTTGTATCGTGAGATACTCGTACGGAATGGTGTTGGGTTTGGCTTCGCTGTTCTCCGCTAGTGTTGTGTTTGGGGCCGGTGATGCGGGTGCCGGCACTCGCGCAGCGAACCGGGCGGCAGCGAGGGCTGCGGCAAAGGAAAAACGCGAGGCAACGGCTGCGGAGCGGAAGGAAGCAAGGGAGAAGAGGCAGGAGAAGGCCGATGACTGCATCAATAAGCGGCAGACCAACCAGGCCAAGCGGATTACGCATGGCATAAAGAAGGGTTACCTGAACGAGGCTGAAGTGGCCGCACTTCAGGAGCAACAGGCCAAGGTGGCCGGTCTCGAGACAGAGGCGCTTGCGGACGGGAAGTTGACCAAGGAGGAGGCTAAGGGTATACGCGCAGAGCTCAACGAGGCGAGCCGTTGCATCTGGGCCGAGAAGCATGACGACGACGGCACCCAGATGGCAACACTCCGTCTCGGCACAAATGTCTACGCAAAGGATGATCTCACGGCCACACTCGCAAACGAAAACCTCTCCGCTGAGGAGGCAAAGGTCCTTATGAAGGACTTCAGGCGGCTCATGGATCTGAAGCAACAACTCTCGACGGGTGCCTTGTCCGACGCCGAACGGACAACGCTCCAGGCCGAGTACGACACTCTGCTGAACATATACTTTGAGGTCAGGTGATTTGATTGAGCCCTAAAGTGGCGCGTCTCGTGACCTGCACGACGGCGCGCCGCTCCGGCGCTCATATCCACCACCGGCCAAATTTCTCTTTACTGTCGGAATGTGGCTGGGTACTGTCAGGTCGTTCGTTGCTAATCAGTCCGATTCGTGCGGGAGTAATTCAGTGGCAGAATGTCAGCTTCCCAAGCTGAACGTCGCGGGTTCGATCCCCGTCTCCCGCTCCATACAATAATTGGTAGACATCAGCCTGCATCCCTTCCAACTTTTGAACGAATTCCCTTTATCCCTATCCTTGCCTGGGGTTACTACTGGGGCGGATTCCAGACGTCTTTTCTCAGCGTTTAGCAGAAGCTCCGTGTCTCGCCGGAGTTGCTTGCTGACTCTACGATGCGCGACTTCGGATCTCCTCGGCCTGACTACATCCTTCTTGATCGCGGCGGTTAGTGCTTTGGCTTCCTTCCGGGCAAGTCTGCGGATTTCTTCTTTCTGAGTCCCGACTGTTGACTGGTTCGGGCGTTTTCTGCAACAGTGTAGACATCACTGAAGCAAGCTGGAGCTACAATGGACGAAAACACGGCAGAGACGCTCTATACCAAGAAAGATGGCTACTATGCCGGAACTCGCGCGGAACTGTTTCCGTTCTGTCCGACAAGCTGCAAACGGGTGCTTGACGTCGGATGCGGCATGGGTCGGTTCGGGAAATCCATCAAAGACGCTTACCACGCGGAGGTGTGGGGCATAGACATCAGTGAAGAGGCCATCCAGTCAGCTGCCATGGTGCTGGACAAGGCGTTCTGCGCCGACATCGCGGCCGCGCTGCAAATGCTCCCCGACAGCTACTTTGACACAATCTTCTTCAATGACGTGCTGGAGCATCTTGTCGACCCCGATTCACTCCTGCGAACCATCGCATCGAAACTGGCTCCCGGCGCCGTGATCGTTGCGTCGATTCCCAACATCAGGCATTACAAAGTCCTGCATGAAATACTGCTGAAGAAGGATTTCAAGTACGTCGACGCCGGCATTCTTGACAGGACGCATCTGCGGTTCTTCACAAGGAAGAGCATGGTCCGCATGTTCGAATCCGCGGGCTACAGGGTGCTGGACACCACACCCATAAACAGAAGTAAATCGGCAAAACCGATACTGTACAACCTCCTGTCGCTCGGTTTAATCGGCAACGACATCAGGTATCACCAATACGTCGTACGCGCAGCCAGGCCGTAGAGTGTACGCTCTCTTCCGCAGGGATTCTCCGACTCGGGGGCGGGTAAGGACTACACGGATCCAGCGCACAGCGACTTTGATGCCGCCGTGCGTCAGAAAACTCGATACCACTGAACTGCCGGAGGCTGCTCGGCAGTCAGGCGCAGGCATCGCAATGTGCCGGGCACTTCAACATCTTCCTCACCACCATGATTCCGCACGTCAGGTGCTCGTATTTCATGTGCGGAAGCGCCGAAATCTTGCCGTTGATATCATTCCCGGCGGTGGCCAGCACCTTTCCGAAAAGGTTCTCAAATTTCTTCAGTTGCAGCCCGGGCAAATCAAACGTGCATACCAGTATCCCGCCGGCCTTTACCTGCGAGAATAGATTGTCAAATATGCTGAGGTGATCGCAGTCCACCTCCTCCATCGTTGAAACATTGACCACAACATCAAAATGATTAAGGTACTCCGTCCGTGGGGGTGTGGTTATGTCCCAAACACCGGTATTCGGAAGTTCTGACGGCTGAACGTCCGTGTTGACTACAGCTTCGTAGGAGGATTCAAGGATGTCTTTGAACGCGATATGACACCCTTCAAACCCCCACGATGTGTTGTGAACGCAAATGTCTTTCCTGCCGACGTGCTTGTTGATCATGTCGAGCACCATGGGGTACTCGTAGATCCTCGACCACCAGCCAAATCTCATTTCAAACCGATCGGCCGTGTTGATTCTTCTGAATTCGAGGACCTCAATCTTCTCGCTGTCGCGCACAGCAGCGCACTGGGCGCCGCGATTCCCGACAAGGGCCGACAAGATCGCCCGCAGACCGGATTCCGACCGGCGCGCTGGCGTCGCTGATTGCACCAGGGGAGTTATGCTCATGGCGGGAA
>SESH01000094.1_pt1 | contig 13572 bp, 12 predicted proteins | sample 3171561 | NCBI WGS metagenome assembly SESH01 (sample SAMN10866947, study PRJNA518727) | freshwater metagenome | biome: subpolar coniferous forest; feature: holomictic lake; material: water; isolation source: holomictic Lake 442 2011 16.5 m and 2014 13 m | place: Canada: near Kenora, Ontario
TAATCCAATGACGGGGCCACGGCCACCGTACGGCGCACTAACGACGCAATGCCTTGAGCAGATCCTCGAGTTCGCCACGCACCTGCCGCACGATCTGCTGGCTTTGCGATACGTCCTCGCGCGCCTCATCGCCGGCGAGGCGCTGGCGCGCACCACCGATCGTGAAGCCCTGATCGTACAGCAGGCTGCGGATCTGACGGATCACCAGCACATCCTGACGCTGGTAATAACGACGGTTGCCACGGCGCTTGACCGGCTTGAGCTGCGGGAACTCCTGCTCCCAGTAACGCAGTACATGCGGCTTCACGCCGCACAGGTCACTGACCTCACCGATCGTGAAGTAGCGCTTGCCGGGGATCGCCGGCAGTTCTGCGTTATTGCTTGGTTCCAACATACGCTTCGACTCGAGCCTTGAGCTTCTGCCCTGGGCGGAACGTCACGACGCGGCGAGCGCTGATCGGGATCTCCTCGCCGGTCTTCGGATTGCGACCCGGGCGCTGGTTCTTGTCGCGCAGGTCGAAGTTGCCGAATCCGGACAGCTTGACCTGCTCGCCGTGGGAAAGCGCCGTGCGCACTTCCTCGAAGAACAGATCCACGAGTTCGCGGGCCTCGCGCTTGTTGAGGCCGAGCTGATCGAACAGCGCCTCAGCCATCTCTGCCTTCGTAAGTGCCATCGGTCGTGGATCTCTCGTCATTCGCGAAAAGTCGCTTTGAGGTCCTGCTGCAGTCGCTGCCGTACTGCCGTCATCACGGCTTCCACGTCAGCGTCCGTCAGGGTCTTAGTTTTATCCTGCAAAATCAAGCCTAACGCTACACTTTTTCGACCGGATTCGATGCCTTGTCCCCGATAGACGTCAAAAACCGTGAGTTCGCGCAGCAAGCTTGACGAGCTGACAGTAACAGATTCACGTAACTGGTTGAAAGTAAGTGTTTCCTCCACCACCACCGCGAGGTCACGACGGACCGCCGGGAAGCGCGACAACTCGCGCGCCCGCGGCAGCGGCGCGGCGGTCACCGTGTCGAGTTCGAGCTCGAACAGCAGCGGTGCCGGCACGAGGTCAAGGGCGCGCGCCAGCTCCGGGTGCAGCTCACCCAGCCATCCGCAGGGCTGATTTCCCCGCAAAATCCGCGCACTACGGCCAGGATGCAGGCAGCTGAGCGCGCCGGCCTCGAAGCGAAACTCCGTCCCGCCGCTCGCGGCCAGCAGCGCCTCCACATCCGCCTTGATGTCGTAGAAGTCGGTCGCCGTGGCGACACTCCCCCACTGCTCCGCCAGCGAAGCGCCCCAGGCGATGCCAGCGATAGAATTAATTTCTTTTAGTTCATTATCTTGCGTAACGAACTTCGCGCCATGCTCGAACATCCGCACGCGCCCCTGCTGGCGGCGGATATTGTCCCCGAGCGCCTTGACCAGCCCCGGCCACAGCGACACGCGCATCTCGGCAAGCTCGGCCGAGATCGGATTGGCCAGCGCCAGCGCCGCCTCCTCCGGAAAGAGCCGGCGTTGCAGGGCAGGCTCCACGAAGGTGTAGTTGATCGCCTCGTAGTAGCCGCGGTCGACCAGCGCGAGCGCGAGCCGCACGGTCGGGATCCGGTCTTCAGGCACCGAGCCGGGCCGCTGCGGGATCGGCGCATCGATCGCCGGGATCTCGTTGTAGCCGTAGACGCGGGCGACTTCCTCGACCAGGTCAGCCCCCTGGGTGATGTCGAAACGCCAGCTGGGCGCGGTGACGGCGAGACCGTCCTGCTCGACCTCGACCTGCATCCCCAGCGAACGGAGGATCGACACGATCCGCTCGCGCGGGATGTCGAGGCCGATCAGGCGTCTAAAAGTGCGCCAGCGGATCGCGATCGGTGCGCGCACCGGCAGTGCTGAGGAGGCCTCGGTGACCTCCACAGGTCCGGGTTGCCCACCCGCGATCGCGACCAGCAACGCCGAGGCCCGCTCGATGGCACGCACCTGCCCGGTCGGATCCACGCCGCGCTCGAAGCGCTGCGAGGCGTCAGTGACCACGCCAAAGCGCCGCCCGCGGCCCGCGATCGCGTCCGGCGCAAACCAGGCGCTCTCGAGGAACACGTCGGTGGTGTCAGCGGCAATACCGCTCTTGGCGCCACCCATGATGCCCGCCAGGCCCACCGGCGCCACGGCATCGGCGATCACCAGCATGTCGGGGCCAAGCTCGATGCGGCTGCCGTCGAGCAACTCCAGCGTCTCGCCGGCACGCGCAAGGCGCACGTCGATCCGCTGCTGCAGCTGGCGCAGGTCGTAGGCATGCATGGGCTGGCCGAGCTCGAGCATCACGTAGTTGGTGACATCGACCAGCGGGCCGAGGCTGCGGATACCGGCCCGGCGCAGGCGCTCGCGCATCCACAGCGGCGTCGCCGCCGCCGGGTTGAGGCCGCGGATGACGCGGCCGGCAAAGCGCGCGCAAGCCGCCGGCGCCTCGAGTCGGACCGGCAGGCACTCGGCGCTCACCGCCGCCACCGCCGCCATCGGCGGGAAGTTCAGCGGCGCGCCGCCCAGCACCGCAAGCTCGCGCGCAAGCCCGAGCACCGACAGCGCATCGCCGCGATTGGGGGTGAAGTTGATCTCAAACACGACCTCATCGAGGTCCAGCGCCAGACGCAGGTCAGCGCCGGTCTGCAGCTCGCCGGGCAGCTCGAGCAGTCCTTCGTGGCTGTCGCCCATCTCCAGCTCGCGGGCCGAGCACAGCATGCCCTCCGACTCGATGCCCCGCAGCTTGGCGCGCTTGATCGCCATGCCACCGGGCAGTCGCGCGCCAATGCGCGCCAGCGGCACCTTGATGCCGGCGCGCGCATTGGGCGCGCCACAGACGATGTTCAGGTGCTCACCGTCACGGCCCAGCACTTCGCAGACGCGCAGCTTGTCGGCTTGCGGGTGGGCGTCGGCCTTGAGGATCTCGCCCACGACGATGCCCTCGAACGGCGGCGCGGCGAGGCTGCGGCCCTCGACCTCGAAACCGGCCATGGTCAGCTGGTGCGCGAGCGCACCCACGTCGGGGTTCAGCGCGACCCACTCGCGCAGCCATTCGAGGCCAACCTTCATGCCAGCAGCCCCATGGCGTTACGCCCTCTCGAACTGCGACAGGAAACGCAGGTCATTGTCGAAGTAAAGCCGCAGATCGTTAACGTCGTAGCGCAGCATCGAGAAACGCTCGATGCCCATGCCAAAGGCATAGCCACTCCAGCGTTCGGGATCCAGGCCGCAGTTCCTGAGCACGTTCGGGTGAACGATGCCGCAGCCGAGCACCTCGATCCAGCCGGTCTGCTTGCAGACGCGGCAGCCCTTGCCCTCGCAGAACGCACACTGACAGTCGACCTCGGCCGACGGCTCGGTGAACGGAAAGTAAGACGGTCGCAGCCGAATCTCCAGCGGCTTTTCAAAGAACTCCGAGACGAAGTTCCTCAGCATCGCCTTCAGGTGCGCAAAGCTGATGTCCTCGTCGATCACCAGGCCTTCGACCTGGTGGAACATCGGCGTATGCGTCTGGTCCGAGTCGCAGCGATAGACGCGGCCCGGCATGATCAGCCTGAGCGGCGGCGCGGTCGACAGCATAGCGCGCACCTGCACGGGCGAGGTGTGGGTACGCAGCAGACGGCCATCGCCGAAGTAGAAAGTATCGTGCATCGCCCGCGCCGGATGGTTGGCGGGGATGTTGAGCGCCTCGAAGTTGTGGAAGTCGTCCTCGACCTCCGGACCTTCCGCAACGCCGAAGCCGGCTCGGCGGAAAATCTCCTCGATACGCAAGCGGGTGCGGGTGACCGGGTGCAACGCACCCATCTTCACGCCCCTGCCCGGCAAGCTCACGTCAATCGCGCCGGCCGCGAGTTCCGCAGCAACGGCTGCATGCTCAAGCACCGCACTGCGGGTCGAGAGCGCGTCCGACAGGATGAGCTTGGCTTCGTTAATCCGTGCGCCCGCAGCGGGACGCTCGGTGGCAGGCAGTGCGCCGAGCCCCTTGAGCTGCTCGGTAATCGCGCCTTTCTTGCCTAGCAGGCGAACCCGGACCTGGTCGAGAACGACCAGGTCCGTGGCAGCCGCGATCTCGGCAAGTCCCGAGGCGACGAGGCTTGCGAGATCCACACGCTACTTCGCAGCAGCAGCCGTAGCCGGCAGTGCGGCCTTGACCTGCTCGATGATCACGCCGAACGCGCCCGGCTCGTGGATCGCGAGATCCGACAGTGCCTTGCGGTCGATCGCGATGCCGGCAAGCTTGAGCCCGTTGATCAGCACGCTATAGCTCATGCCGTGGATGCGGGCGGCCGCATTCAGGCGCTGAATCCACAGCGAGCGATAATCACGCTTCTTGATCTTGCGGCCGCTATACGCGTACTGGCCCGCCTTGATGACGGCCTGCTTCGCGGTACGGAATACCTTGCGACGAGCGTTGTAGTAGCCCTTCGCCTTCTTGAGGATCTTCTTGTGGCGGCGTCCGGCAATGACGCCACGTTTAACTCGTGCCATGTCTCAGTCTCCTAACGTTGCGTCGAATTAATGGTTGGGCAGCAGCTGGGTGACCCGGCCGAGGTCCGATTCATGGACCATCTTTCCGGACCGCAGCTGACGCTTACGCTTCGACGACTTCTTCGTCAGGATGTGACGCTTGTGGGACTGGCCGCGCTTGAAGCCGTTCGCAGTCTTGCGAAAACGCTTCGAGGCAGCCTTGTTGGTCTTCAACTTAGGCATAACTTCGCTCCTACCGGACGGGATCACCGCCGGCGCTTTTTAATAACCCTGTCGCGTCGACCGGACATCGCTGTCGGCCTTGCTCGGGGCGGGCCCGGCGGTCGACGATCCTAAAGTCGTCTGCCACCGGTCACTTGTGTCGCAGGCGTCTGCACGCCTGCGTCAGCAAACCTTTCGAACCTACTTCTTCTTCGGCCCGAACATCATCACCAGCTGCTTGCCTTCCATCAGCGGGTACTGCTCGATCGCCGCGTGTTCCGCGAGATCCTTCCCCAGCCGATCCAGCAAGCGGCGCCCCACGTCCTGGTGCGCCAGCTCGCGGCCCCGGTAACGCAACGTCACCTTGGCCTTATCACCCTCAGCGAGGAACCGAATGATGTTCCGCAGCTTGATCAGGTAATCGTTGTCGTCAGTTCCCGGTCGGAACTTCACTTCCTTGACCTGGATCTGCTTCTGCTTGCGCTTCGCCGCATGCGCCTTCTTGTTCTGTTCGAACAGGAACTTGCCGAAGTCCATCACCCGGCAAACCGGCGGCTCAGCCGTCGGCGACACCTCAACGAGATCCAGCTGCTGTGAAGATGCCAGCAAGAGCGCTTCCGCCCTGCTCATCACGCCCGCCTGGCTTCCGTCGTCCGCGATCACCCGCAGCTGCGGCGCAAGAATTTCTTCGTTACGCCGTACGCGCTTCGTTGTAGAGATAAATCAGTCCTCCAAAGAATGACAGCCGCGGCCCGCGATACCAGCCAGTATGAGCTCTGCCACCTTTTCAAGCGGCAACGAACCCAGGTCCTGGCCCGAACGCGTGCGCACAGCCAACGAGCGGGACTCGACTTCTCGGTCCCCCGCCACCAGCAGGTACGGGACCCGCTGCAGCGTATGTTCGCGGATTTTAAAGCCGACCTTCTCGTTTCGCAAGTCGGCTGCTACCCGAACCCCCTGATTTTTCAGGAAATCGGTACATTCCTGCACATAAGCGGCCTGCCGGCCGGTGATATTGAGGCCCACGGCCTGAATTGGCGCCAGCCAGGGGGGGAACTTGCCGGCGTAATTTTCGATCAGGATGGCGATGAAGCGCTCAAACGACCCCAGAATCGCCCGATGCAGCATGACCGGCCGCTTGCGGCCGCCGTCCTCGGAGACGTATTCGGCGTCCAGACGTTCCGGCAGCACAAAATCGACCTGCAGCGTGCCGCACTGCCAGTCCCGCCCGATCGCGTCGCGCAGCACGAACTCGAGCTTGGGACCGTAGAAGGCGCCTTCGCCCGGGTTCAGCGTGTATTCGAGTCCGGCGGCCTCGACCGCCGACTTCAGCGCGATCTCAGCTCGGTCCCAGGTCTCGTCGGAGCCTGCCCGCTTGATCGGGCGGTCCGAGAACTTGACCTTGACGTCCGTGAAGCCGAAGTCCTTGTAGACCTCCTGCAGCAGGTGACAGAACGCCACCGTCTCGGCGTTGATCTGCTCCTCGGTACAGAAGATGTGCGCGTCGTCCTGCGTGAACGCGCGCACGCGCATCAGCCCGTGCAGCGCGCCCGACGGCTCATTGCGATGACACGAACCAAACTCGGCGATTCGGAGCGGCAGGTCGCGATAGCTCTTCATGCCCTGCTTGTAGATCAGGATATGACCCGGGCAATTCATCGGCTTGACCGCCAGCATCCGGTTCTCGGACTCGGCGATGAACATCTGCTCGCGGTAATTGTCCCAGTGGCCGGTCTTCTCCCACAGCGAGCGATCCAGCAACTGCGGGCTCTTCACCTCGACGTAGCCGGCGGTGTCGAGCTTGTCACGCATGTAGCGCTCGACCTCGCGCCACAGGGTATGGCCCGCCGGGTGCCAGAACACGCTGCCGACCGCCTCTTCCTGCTGGTGGAACAGCCCGAGTTCACGACCGATGCGGCGGTGATCGCGCTTCTCGGCTTCCTCGAGGCGCGTCAGGTAGTCCTTGAGCTCCACCTCGTTGCGCCACGCGGTGCCGTACACCCGCTGCAGCATCTGGTTCTTGGAGTCGCCACGCCAGTAGGCGCCGGCCAGCTTCATCAGCTTGAAGGCCTTGAGCTTGCCGGTGGACGGCACGTGCGGACCGCGGCACAGGTCGAACCAGTCGCCCTGACCATAGAGGCTGATGTCCTCGTTGGCCGGGATGCTGGCGATGATCTCGGCCTTGTAGTGCTCGCCCATGCCTTTGAACATCGCCACGGCCTCGTCGCGCGGCATCACGCGGCGCGTGACCGCGAGGTCCGCCTTGGCCAGCTCCTTCATCTTCGCCTCGAACTTGACGAGGTCTTCCGGCGTGAAGGGCCGCTCGAACGCGAAGTCGTAGAAGAAGCCGTCGTCGATCACAGGTCCGATGGTGACCTGCACGCCCGGATAGACCGACTGCACGGCCTGCGCGAGCAAGTGCGCCGTCGAGTGACGAATCACCTCCAGCGCAGCGGGGTCCTTGTCGGTGACGATCGCCAGCGCGACGTCGGACTCGATCAGGAACGAGGTATCGACCAGGACGCCATCCACGCGGCCGGCAAGCGCGGCCTTGGCAAGCCCGGCACCGATGCTGGCGGCGACCGCCGCCACCGTCACCGACTGGTCGAAGGAACGCTGGCTACCGTCTGGGAGCGTGATCACGGGCATGGACATCAGCCTCGGCGGAAAGGCCGGCAGTCTAGCAAATGCGGCACTGCGGCGCGGCAGCAAGCCGCGAGCCGGGCGCTAGCGCAGTTGCAGGCGCTCGCCGTAACCGGTCAGCTCCAGGTAGCCCCGCCCCACTCGCTGGCCCGCCCGTCGCGCCTCGACCGCGCCTTCCCAGTAGATCGCCCCGCTCGACAGCCGCGAGTCGCTTTCCTGATCGTCGAACAGCGGTGTGAGTGCGAGGCTCATCCCGGCAGCCGCCAGCTGCCACTCGACCGGGTAGGCGATGCCGGTACGGGGCGAGCGCCAGCGCCGGCCCGGCGTGAACACCACCGCAGCCGGCGCGAGCGACTGCACCTGGCCATCGGCGCGGCGCCAGCTGCCACCGGCCCAGCGCACCGCGCCCTGCGCGTCGCGGATCCGAAAGGCCATCAGTGCCCCGCCGTCGTCGAGGTTGAGCCCGACCCAGTCCCAACCCACGGACGCGGCATCCAGCGCAGCACTGGACCACTCGTGGTCGAGCCAGGCGGAGCCCGTCACCGCCTCTGCGATGCCGCCGCGGACGACTTGTCCGTGCACGGCGAGCCCCGGCAGGCTGTAGTAGTAGCTGGCGGAGGCCGCTGCAGGCCCTTTCTGGCTGTAGCCGCCGCGACCGTTGAGCAGCGGTGGCTGGCGTGGCTCGAGCGTCAGTGCCAGCTCGAAGTCCTCCGCCGCGACCTTCGCCGTGAACGCGCCGTCGCCTGCCGCCAGCGACCAGTCCCGCAAGTGCACGTCGGTGCGACCGACGGCCGCCTCGGCGAGCCCGAAGCCGACCCGGGCGATGCGCTGGTCGTGCCACAGCCGGCCGCGGCGCGGATCGCTGAGGGCCGCGTGCGCGATCAGTAGCTGGCCACTCGCAAACGCACTCGGGTTGTCGCGCGCGAGCGTCGGCCGGGTACGGAAGAACGTCACCTGAAACCCGAGCGGCTGACCTGCGGCGGTACTGAGCCAGCCGGTCACGTACCACCACTCGGTGCGAAAGTCCGGATGCGAGCCACTATCCTGCGGCAGTACCACCGTCACACCCGGCTGCACCACCGGATAGCCGGCGCTCGCCGCCGCTGCCAGCAACCAAGCCGCGAGCAGCCAGCCCAAGGCTCTCACCAGTCCTCCCGCACGGCACGCACCACCGCCCCGGAGGTCGCGACGCGGCCGCTGATCCCCGCCGTCAGTGCCGCAGTGGCCACGAGCACGAGCGCAACCAGCGCCAGCTGACCGACCGGCACGATGTAATCGAGCGTCCAGTGAAACGACTGGCGGTTGACGACGTAAACCAGTACCACGCTCAGCAACAGTCCGACCAGCAGTCCGTAGCCGACGCCGACCGCCGCGAGGAAGGCGCCCTCGCCCGCCAGCATTCTGAGCACCTGCCCGCGACGCAGACCGACGTGGCGCAGCATGCCGAACTCCGCCCGCCGCGCCAGCGCCTGCACCGCGAACGCGAGCACGACGCCGAGCAGGCCAATGCCGACCGCAACCGCCTCCAGCGCGTAGGTGATCGCGAAGGCGCGATCGAACGCGGCCAGAGCGCGCTGCTTGAGCGCGCCGGCGGCAATGACCTGCAGGGCGTCGCCGCCCTGCAGGCGCGCCTCGATCGCCGTGCGCACCGACTCGGCAGACGCCCGCGGCGCCAGCCAGACCGAGGCCTCGGTGTAGCGCTGCTCACCGCTGAGCTGCTCCCAGGCCGACAGATCCACGACCACCGATCCGGTGCTGCGTGCGTAGTCGCGCCACAGCCCGGCGACGGCGAAGCGCACCGCGCGGCCGGCGATCGGCAGCTCGAGAACGCCCCCCGGCTGCACGCCGTACAGGTCGCGCAGCGCCTCCGACACGAACGCCACCGGCAGCGCCGGATCGGTCGCCAGCGGATAGCCGACCAAGGGCAGGCTGCCACCGCTACGCGGCAACGCTCTGGCGATCAGCGTCACCGGCGGCTGGGCCGGCGCGAGCGACAGCTGCGTCGTACGCCGCAGCTCGATGCGGGCAACGCCAGGCACCGCCGCGAGCGTCGCGGCGGCGGCCGCAGACAGATCGAAGGTGTCGGCAGCGGGACTGACACGCAGATAGATGTCCGCCGGCAGCACCGCACCCAGCCAGCGTTCAAACGAGTCACGGAACGAGTGCACCATGATCGCCATGGCGACCATCAGACTGAAGCTGACGACAATCGCGGCAAGGCTGACGGCCGACTGGGCAATCGAGTTGCGCAACCGCGCCAGCAGCAGCGCCAGCAACGGCGAACGGGGCGTCGGCACGTGAGCCAGCGTCGCGGCAACGAACGCCGGCACCAGCAATACCGCACCCGCCAGCAGGCACGCGATCGAGGCATAGCCGCCCAGCGGCAGGCCATACAGCGGTGGCACGAACGCGCAGCCGGCGCCCAGGGTGAGCAGCACCGACGCGAGCACGAGCCGATCGCGAACCGCCGCTGGCGCCTCCTCGTCGCCGGCCTTCAACGCCCGCGCCGGCGCGACTTCCGCGGCGCGACGCGCCGGCAGCCAGGCGCCGGCGACCGCAACCACCATGCCCAGCGCGATGAAGAGCGCGAGCGCGAGCGGCGGCGTCGCGACGCGGGTGGTGGCCGTCTGCAAAAGACCCGCCCCGAGGTCACCGCCCTGCAACGACAGCACCAGCCGCGCGATCAGCCAACCCAGCGCCGTGCCGAGCACGCCGCCCACTGCGCCGACCGCCGCGCCCTCCACGAGCACCGCCAGCCGTAGTTCGCCGCGCCGCACGCCGAGCGCTCGCAGCAGCGCGAGCTGCCGGCGTCTGCGCATGACCGCCAGCGCCTGCGTGGCGTAGACCAAAAACGCACCGGTCAACAGCGCCACCAACGCCAGCATGTCCAGGTTGACGCGGTAGGCACGCGTGAGGTTGCCGGCGCGCGCCTGCTCCAGCGCCGGCGTCATCGCATCAACGCCCGCCGGTAGCTGCAGCTCAGCGGCATAACGCGCCGCATCCAGACCCGGCGCGAGTCGCAGGTCGATGCGACTGAGCAGGCCCACCGAACCGGTCAGCCACTGCGCGCTGCTGATGTCCATCAGCCCCAGGCGACGCGCGGTCGCCTCGGCCGGCAGCACCGCGACGATCCGTAAACGACGCTCAAGCTCACCCACGCGCAAGCTTAGCCAATCACCGCGCACAAGCTTCAAATCACGCGCCGCGCTCGCCGACAGCACCAACGCATCCGGCGCGAGCAGCGCGACGTAGAGTCCGGCAAGCTCGCCGTACAGCTCAGGCCTCAGCGCCGCGGCCAGCAGCGGGTCGACGCCCTCGATCGGTAGCGTGCCACCCGCCACCAGCGCAGCCTCCCGCAGCAGCACCGGGCTTGCGACGCGCACACCCGGTCGGCTGGCGAGCCGCGCATAGAGCGATTCTTCGAAGCCCGCCTTCGTACCGCGCACCGCGAGGTCCGCCGTGCCGGATAGCTCGCGGGTCGCGCGCCCAAACTCCGCGAGCGCGCTGGCGTTGATCAGGTGCACCGCGGCGGCGAGCGCGATGCCGACCGCAATCGCGGCAACCGACACGACCAGCCGCAGCGGCCGGTCACGCAACTGCGCGGCGAATACCGCAAGGGCTGTGGTGATGCTGGCGGTGGGCCGCATCAGGGCACGGCGAGCGGGACCAGCGTGCGGCCGTCGAACTCATAGGCGCGGTCGGCGCTGGCGGCCGCGGCACGCGAATGGGTGATCAGCAGCCCGCCGCCCCCGTGCGCACGCACAGCGCGGCCGAGCAATGCCAGCACCTGCGCGGCACTCTTGGGATCGAGATTGCCGGTCGGCTCATCGGCGAGTACCAGCCGCGGCCGGTGCACCAGCGCACGGGCAATCGCAACGCGCTGCAGCTCGCCCCCGGACAGCTCGCGCGGCAACCGCTCGAACATGCCCTCCAGACCCACGTCGACCAGCATCGCCGCCACACGCGGCCGGATCTCACGCTCCGGCACACCGTTCAGTGCCAGCGGCAGCGCGACGTTGCGCCCGACGCTGAGGTACGGCAGCACGTGGAAGGCCTGGAACACGAACCCCATCGACTGTCGGCGCAGTAGCGTCAGCGCATCGTCGTCGAGCGCAGCGAGCTCAACGCCGTCCACGCGCACCGCGCCGGCATCAGCCCGATCGAGCCCTGCAATCACGTTCAGCAGCGTCGACTTGCCGACCCCCGACTCGCCCATGATCGCGATCCATTCCCCCGCTGCCAGCGTGAAGTCGAGCCCGTCGATGACAGCCGGGCGATCGGCCTGGTAGCGGCGCACGAGGCCTGCCAGCGCCAGCAGCGGCACACTCATCCGGCAGGCCCGAGCGGCGCGACGTAGTACAGCTCGATGCTCGCGCCTACCCGCTCACGCGGCGTATACGCATCGAGCCAGCGGAATCGCTGCGGTGCATGAATCCGTGCCAGTTGGCTGACCGCGATCCAGCCGGTCGCACGCTGATCGGGCCCGAGCAGCACATACGGCGGCAGGTCCTCGCGCTTGAGGTCGGCCGTGCCTAGATACGCCAGCGACACCGACGGCACCTTCAGCGCACGCAGTCGCAGCGTCAGACGGCGAAAATCCTGCCCCCAATCAAGGTCGGAGTCGACCAGCACCCGCTCCGGGTGCGGCGCCAGTAGGTTGAAGTACGGCAGATAGTCGGGCCAGGGCGCCACCACAGCCCAGGCCTCGGCGCTGCCCGCCAGCGTCAGCGCCGCGATCACAAGCACCCGTCGCGCTCCGCCAGGCGTGCTGCGCAGCCAGCCGTACACCTCGACCAGCAGCGCCGCCGCGCCGATCGCAAGCAACGGATAGAGCACCAGCAGGTGACGCACGCCGATGTTGATGTGGCTGAAGAAACTTGCGAACGCGAACAACGCGACAAAGATCAGCGGTAGCGCGAGCGGCACCGCGGCGCGCTCGGAAAAGCCGCGACAACCCAGCCGCCACAGACCCACCAGACCCAGCAGCAGCAGCGGCAACTGCGTCTTGACGCCCATCGCGACGACATAGAAGTAACGCCAGCCGTCGGACTTCATTTCACCAAACAGATACGACAGGTGGCCGCCGTTGTTGTGCACCACCAGTGCCTGGATGCCGCCGACGATCCACTGGAACGCGGCAGGCACCGGCACGTCGGCGAAGAACCGGTAGGCCGGGTCGTGCAACGGGCCACTGACATAGCCGAACAGGTAGCCGAGCGCCTGGTTGAACTTGTGGGCGTGGTCGGTGAGGTAAACGAAGCGGCCGCCGTACGCCGCAGTCAGCACCGCGAACATCACCAGCGTCGCGGCCACCACGCCTGCCGCCCACTGCAGCCTGCGCACCGGCTCACGCGCCGCGCCGCGCGCTGGCGCCGACCAGGCGTGCAGGCCGAGCAGCACGAGGCCGCCGAGCCCGACGAACGGAATCGCAGACAGCTTGACGCCGATGGCCAGCCCCAGCGCGAGCCCTAGACCGAGCGCGTCCATCAGTCGGCCGCTGTGCAGCCAGCGCTGGATCGCGTAGATCGCCAGCAGGCAGGTGGCGGCTGACGGCACATCGAGGGTCGCGAGCGCGCCATGGCCGATCAGCACCGGCGTCGTTGCCGCCAGCAGTGTCGCCAGCAGCGCCCCGCCCGGCGGGAGCACAGCGCGTCCCCACAAATAGGTCATCACGATCAGCAGCGCCAGAAAGGGCAGCGCCCCAGCACGCGCCAGGGTGAGGAACTGGTCGTAGTGGCCGCTGCCGTAGAGGATCGCGATGCCCTCGGGCTTACCGTCCGGCGGCGGCTTGCCCTGCGAGCGGGCACCCGCGAGGTAGGGCCCGACGGCCAACATCAGTCGCGCGATCGGTGGGTGCTGGATGTCGTAGTCGTAGCGACCGGTATCGAGCAGCGACATACCGGCGGCCAGATGCTCCGGCTCATCCCAGGTATGACCGTAGACGTGCCAGGTCGATGCCGCCAGCCCGCAACCCAGCAGCGTCAACAACATGACGGCTAGCGCCGTCAGCAGGCGGGTACGGGCGGTCTGGCGCATGGGGTCGGGGCCGAAAGGACAAGGACGCATCATAACGAGGACAAGGTGTAGACCGGCTTAAGTTTCTCTATGCTGCGCGCCGATGGAAGCATTCCTCGTCTCTGCCGGTGTGGTCGCGCTCGCTGAAATCGGCGACAAGACCCAGCTGCTGGCCTTCGTACTCGCCGCCCGCTACCGCCGTCCCGTGCCGATCATCGCCGGAATCC
>SESH01072119.1_pt1 | contig 13572 bp, 7 predicted proteins | sample 3171561 | NCBI WGS metagenome assembly SESH01 (sample SAMN10866947, study PRJNA518727) | freshwater metagenome | biome: subpolar coniferous forest; feature: holomictic lake; material: water; isolation source: holomictic Lake 442 2011 16.5 m and 2014 13 m | place: Canada: near Kenora, Ontario
CGGCGGCAGACAGAAACGCCTGCACGTTGCGCAGATCCTCCCAGAGATGGCCGGTGGCGAACGGACCGTGGCCGCGGGCGGTGGCGAGGGTGCCCGTGACGGCGAGGATCAACGCCAGCAAGCGCGCGCCCGGCGCGTCGAACCACACGGTTGCCAGCAGCAGCAGGGGAAAGAGGGCGAAGAGAAAATAGCCGCCGTCGGACCGGCCGAATATCCCGGTGGCGACAACGGCGCTCAAACCGAACAGGAACGCGCCGCGGATGGCATCGCGCGTGGTCACTTGGCGCAGGCGTTGCCCAAGAGCCGGCGCCGCGAGCAGGAGCGGCAGAAAAAAGAGGGCGCCGATCGCATCGCCCAGCCACCAGGTGATCCACAGGCTTCCCGTCTCGCCCAACAGTTCGCCTCCTCCCCAGACGACGGCACTCACGCCGACGGTGGCGGAGACGAGGGGAGCCGCGAGGGCCGTCACGAGGCAGCAGACTGGCTCGCTGAAATCGTCGAGGTGCTCCCGCCAGTACCGTCCGCGCTGCCAGAGCCAGGCGCCGAAGTAGGCGGTCAGGATGTTGCCTGCGGCCATCGTGGCCAGGGCGAGCGTCGCGAGGGCCCTGGGGCTCGGAACATTGCTTAATCCGTTGGCAGCAAATTCCCCGACGGCGACGGCGAACAGAATCCGGGGGCCAAAGCGGATGGTCAGCCAGATCGAGAGGCCGGTGCCCAGCCAGATGGGGGAGAATGGGTCCGCGAGGGTGGCGGACCACAGCCCAAAACGGGCGACGGCGAAATAGGCGAGGGCCGCGGCCAGATAAGCCCAGGGCGGAGGCGCCGGTGGCCGAGAGGTGGCGGGGGCGAGCGGGGCAGGCGCGGGAAGGGACATGGGCTTCCGGCGGTGAGGGAGTAAGACTGACCAGGCGGAGAAAATACGTTAGGTGCAGGAAAGGCGGGAGCAAACCAATAGAGGATGGGGAAGGTGGCCCGCGAAGCCCACGAAGGGACGCGAATATCGATCCGCGCAGCCCTGGTCTCCGTGGATGTGGGATGGGAGCGGACGAACGCGGTGCCGGAGCCGATTCCGGCAGGCACGCTGTCGTTTGTTGCGGCAAACCCGGTATGCCCTGCTGTGCTTGATCGCGCCACGCGGTGCGTCCACCGGCCTGCCCTGTTGCACCCTGCGGGCAGCGCCGGATGAGTCCAGCGACCTGTGTCGCGGCTGACGCCGGGGCGAATGGCCGGGCCGTCGCCCGACAAAGGACGCCCGCCGCTACCGGGGAGCGGCGGGGATTCGCTTACGGTATCGTGGGCTCGCTTCCGAGCTCTTCCGTGTAATCAGGATACAGTTTCTTCGCACACGTTGGACAAATGCCGTGGCTGAACTCGGCTTCGGTGTGGTCGCGGACATAGATTTCCACTTGCTTCCAGTAACCTTGGTCATCCCGGATGTTTTTGCAGTTGGCGCAGATCGGCACGATGCCACGCAGGGTCTTGATGTCGTCCAGCGCCTGCCGGAGCTCCTCGATCTTGGTTACCAGCATCGCCTGCAACTCGAGCATGCGCAGACCCACCTCGACGCGGGCGCAGAGTTCACCGTGTCTGAAGGGCTTGGTCATGTAGTCGTTGGCGCCGGCGGTGAGCGCGGTGATGAGATCGACCGAATCACCCTTGGCCGTCAGCATGATGAGATAGGGCGGCCGATTGGTCGGCAGAGCCCGCAACCGGCGCACGATTTCCAGTCCGTCCATTAAGGGCATCATCCAGTCAAGGATGGCCAATGCCGGGGCCTCGGGCGCTTGCAGCGCCGCCCACGCCGCCGCACCATCGCAGGTGGCCACGACTTGATGCCCCCGGCTTTGCAAGACATTCACCAATAGGATGCGCGAGGGGAGATCGTCTTCAGCGACGAGAATTTTCATGAGCGGAATAATCTGGCTGATTCTCCGCAGTCTATTTCAACCACGGATTTCACTGATGGGATGGATATAACTAACTGCGCCCGGGGTCGGTGCGGCAATCCATTTATTTTCAGGGATCCAAGAGATTTTGCAGATGACCGCAGAGACCGCCGGGCAAAGCAGGGTGGGGATGATCGCCCCCGGAAGACACGAAAAGGGGTCGTATCATTAATCGAGGAGGATCCCAAGTGTCCCGGCTGATGGATCAGCCCAATTGCAAGGAAATCGAGCTGACCAACCGCCTCTACGCCCACATCAGTCCCCCAGGCTATCGGAGTACACCGAGGTTGCCCCCGGGAGTCGAAGAACGTGGGCAAGATCATGGGACCTGGCAGAGCCAGAGCCAGTGGTGCGCGCATCGGCATCGCCCGTCTCAGTTACAGTTCCCGGCCGCGGCACCGATCTACTGACTGTGCGCATTATAGTCAAAAAAATCCTGTCAGATCTGGCCACCTGGTGGTGGATATTCTGGCACCGGACTCGGTCCGAAAATGTCGGGGAAGGATCCCCCTCCTGCCGGACGCCCCAGCACTGGGACAGTTAATACCAGCGTCCTTCTGCTTTTAGACTTTTGTCATCGCGAGGTGCGCAAAGCGCGCCGTGGCGATCCAGCCGTTTGACAGGCCCACGGCTCTGAGCGTAGACGAAGAGCTGGATTGCCTCGTCGTCCCTCGACTGACTCGGGACCTTGAGCTGGTCGAAACGGCTGCGCTCCTCGCAATAACAGTCTAATTTCAAAGGGACGTTGGTATAAGCGGACTGACGCAGACGGCTCACTACCGATCGTTGGGGCGCGCCTTAAATCTCGCAGCCACCTGCAGGCCTCCGGCTTGCGTACCCGGATCAAGGACTCAGCCGGGAATTGGGAATTGACGCGTAAAAATTTGCTTTGACCGACCGCGGTCCGGAGTCCACCGAGCTCGCCGGGAGGTTCACGAAGAAATCCTTCGGGCGCAGGACCCAACAACTTGTCTTTCCCCTGCTAAATGAAGGCCAAGCCGGCATTCATTTCGGCGCAAAACCCTGCGTCCAATGGCGTTTTTAGCCGGAACAATTCATTTGAACCACGGATTTCTCGGATGGCACGGATATTCCCAGAGGAGAAGTTTCGCTCGAAAGCTCAGGCTACGTTCACTCACCAATCAGTGCGGTTTTAAATTTCTGAAATGCTGGTTCAAATGCCTTGATCCGTGATATCGGTGTAATCCGTGGTTGATTTCGTCTGAATGGATCCGGTTTAGACGATCTTTGGGCCTGGTGATATTATTCCGGAATCATCTCAAGAATCGGGCGGGTGTGACGTAGTAACAAGTGTCCGCCGGTTCTTTCAGGAAAACAAATCAAGGCATACTATTCTTATACATGCCTGCGCTCCCACAACCTAGTAGTCCCACTCCCTTGCGGAACTTATCCGGGATGAATGCTGGCAGCTAGGGCTTGGCCACCGAATTGGTCAACTGGCCTGAGAGAACCGGCGTTTATTTTCTTACACAACCCGAGCAGGCTGGCGGCGAGAGAGGGTCGGGCCAGGCCGGGCGCCCCGGTCCACCAGCCCGGCGGGGAAGGGGAAATCGTCTTCGGCAATGAGGCTGCGCCCGTGACGGGGGCTCGCTAAAACCGGTGGCAACTGTGCCGGTACCCAGTAGGCGACGTTATGGCCGCTCGTCTCGTCGGGCGTCGGCCGTTCCACCCGGCGGACCGACCCCGCGCCCCAATTGCCCACCGGCTCGCCCCACCCTTGGGGTACTGCAGATAATAGGCCGCCACTGGTGAAATAACCCTAAATTCCGCAGTTCGATCTCGTCACAGAGAACACAGAGTCAGCAAGGAGCGCAGCGAGAAATACCTACTGTGTGGTGATTCACGGATTTGAATTCACCTATCGGGTGGCGGTGTCTTGGGGTGATATTCAGGGGCATTTCTCTGTGCGCTCGGTGCTTACCTCTGTGCACTCTGTGTCCAACTGCATTTTCTAGGATAACTTTCGCCGTCCGCCCCCCCCCGGCCGGCACCCCTCTCCTCCGAGGGGATTCAAGGCAACGGCAAAATATGTTTGGGTCCCCGCCGGAGAGGAGTGTCGCACCGCGCCGGGGTGGTTGGGTTTGAAGATCCCCCCCCACGAGTCTGCCGCCCTTGCCTCTTTGAGGGGCGGCCGGAGTTCCGTCTTAAGATTTTCTTCGGCGGTCCGATGATAGTCTCAATGTCCTCTAACGTCCAGCTGACCCGCTTCGCGACGCCCGACGATCTCGTGCAGCAGCTCAAGACGCTGCCTCCCTCCCCCAAGGTCCTGCTGAAACTGCAGCAGATGATCGATTGCGAATCCAGCAGTGTGGCTGATCTGGTGGCCGTAATCCGGGTGGAGCGCGCGCTGGCCGCGCGCATCGTCCGCATTGCCAATAGTCCCATCTATAGCCTCGGCTCGCCCTGCGAGAGCATCGAGGAATCGGTGCAACGACTGGGCTTCAGCGAAGTGCATCGTCTTGCGTTGATCGTGGCCGGATGCGAGTCACTCAGTCATCCCTTGCCCACCTATGCGATCAATGCGCAGGAGCTCTGGCATGAGACGATTGCTTGCGCGGTGGCCGCTGAACATTTGGCCCGCCTGACGGGCGAGGATGAGCGATTGGCCTATACCACGGGACTGATGCACAGTGTCGGCATGATCGTCGTAAACTCATGGGTGCAATCCATCGCTCCGGGCACCGTCCTGGCCTACGAGACCGCCACCGAAGAATGGACCCAGGCCGAGCGCGATTTCCTCGGGTACGATCAAGCTGATGCCGGTGCCGCCTTGCTGCGCTTTTGGAACTTCCCTGCAGCCGTCGTGGAAGCAGTGCGCTGCCAATATGCGTGCCAATGCGCCACCTCGCACCCCCGCCTCGCGGCCATTCTTGCCGCCGCCCGCTGGTTGCGCACTCTTGTCGCGGCTCCGGCCGGGGTACTCATTCCGCCTCCCGAAAAACTGCTGCTCCTGACTCTGAATTTGTCGGAGCAACAACTTCGGGACTGCACGCCGGAAGTGGATAGTCTTATCCAGGATGCTCGCCAGATACTCGGCGTCTAAAGCCGCCATGGCGCGCTCCTGTCCGAGTACGTTTCCACCGCCGCTGTTTCCTCCACTGTCATCCTAAAACCAGCAGTACCACCGACCCATTTAACCACGGATTCCACGAAACTCCACGGATACAGAAGCAATTCAGGGAGCAACCCCGGATTAAATCCATTCACCTGTTGGGTGAAAGCCCAGGCATTTGGGTTTGATTGATCATCCGTGTTCATCCGTGTTCCGAGCGCAGCGACATCAGCCAATCCGTGGTTTCAACTGCGTTTTCTAGGGTCATACCAACGTCCCTGAGCTAGTAGATTTTTAGGTTGGTGCAACGCGGTTTAAGCCGCGCCCCAGACTCCCCGCGCCCCATAATTGGTCTACGGGATCAGGCCGTTCAATGGAGGGGCGCCGCCCCGCCACAACCCCGGCTCCGATCTGCTTCTGCTCGTTACTCTCCAACGTGGGCTAAAGTCGTGGATGCATCGTTTTGGCTCAGTGCGGCGCGGACCTTGGCCTGCATTGCGTGCAGCTCGAAGGGTTTGGCGATAAATGCAACCGTGCCGGAGAATTGTTCGAGCTCATCGTCCAACGAAGAACTATAACCGCTGACGATGATGGCCTTAAGGTTGGGTTGCTTCGCGCGAAATGACTTTATCAATTGGATGCCGTTGATGCCACCAGGCATCACCATATCGGTTATCAACAGATTGATTTCCATCGGTTGTTTGTGCCAGAGCGCGATGGCCTCAGCCCCAGAAGAGCACGTGAGTACTCGATAGCCCGCTCGCTCCAATAGTAGCTTGATCAGGTTCTGAATGATTGCGTCATCCTCGACGACCAAAATGGTCTCCCCTTGGCCCATCACCAGGGTGGGGGCTTCCGCGTGGAATGGCTCGGCGATCGAGTTTGTACACGGCAGGTAGATGCGAAAGATCGAGCCGACGCCGAGTTCGCTTTCGACCTCAATCCAACCGGCATGTTGATTCACGATACTGTACACCGTGGCCAGGCCCAAACCAGTGCCCTGGCCAATGCCCTTGGTGGTGAAAAAGGGCTCATAAATATGCGTTATAGTATCGGGAGTCATCCCGGTGCCATTGTCGGCAACGGTAAGGCAGGCATACGCACCAGCGGCGAACCGTGTCTTGGGGGCCGGGTCGTGCAGGCGTTCGTGGGGTGACCGCGGCGGCAGTCCGGCATTCATCCGGTCTGGGCCCACGGGCAAGTGTTCGAATGGCTGGGTACTGATCGTCAACCGTCCGCCGTTCGGCATGGCATCACGGGCGTTTACCGCGAGATTAATGATGATTTGATGCATCATGCTGGAATCGAAGTGGACGGACATCGGCTGGGTGGATAGGTGCAGCTGGATATCGACATGCTCCCCGATGATGCGGCGGAGCATCTGGTGTGATTCCCCGACGAGCTGGTTCAGGTCTTGCCACTCCATGGACGGCTCCTGCTGCCGGCTGAACAACAATAGCTGACGCGTGAGATCGGCGGCGCGGGTGCCCGCGAGGGTGACCTGTTGCAGCAGGGTTTGCTGCAAGGCTGAGAGGTTGAAGGAATCTTCCCGGAGCAATTCGACGTTACCGAGAATGGCGGTGAGCAGATTGTTGAAGTCATGAGCGATGCCCCCGGAGAGCTGTCCGATTGCTTCCAGCTTACGCGACTGATGGAGTTGGGTCTCAATCCGCGCCCGGTCCTGCTCGGCCTGCCTCTTCGTGGTAATGTCCTGCTTGAGGGCGACGTAATGGGTGGTCTGCTGGAAATCGTCGGCGATGGGCGCAACGATGACGGCTTCCAGGAATATCTCCCCGGATTTCGTCCGGTTGCTGAGTTCACCATGCCACACCTTTCCGGCTTGAACGGTCGTCCACAGATCCTGGTAAGTGCCCTGCGGGGTTAAACCGGACTTCAATATGCGCGGATTCTTCCCGACGACTTCGGCCTGGGTGTAGCCCGATATTTCGGCTAAATGGGGGTTAATGTATTCGATGCAGCCATTGATGTCGGTGATTACGATTGAGAGCGGAGCCTGCTCGACGGCACGCGAAAGTTTGCGGGCCAGGGCCTCGCTTAGCTTTTGCTTGGTCAGGTCGATGTTTTCTCCGACCGCGCGGATCGCGCAATTGCTGGCATCCCGGAGAATGAGTCCACGCGCGAGCACGGGCACATAATGTCCGGCCTTGTGCCGCAAGCGGAACTCCACCTCGTACACGCTGGTGGAGGAGGTCAGCTGTTGCGTCAAGGTCTGCTCGACGCGGTCTCGGTCTTCCGGATGCGTTAGTTCCAGTTCGAATTGCGGAGTTGCAGGCAAAGCCTCTGCTTCATAACCGAGCATTTGCCACCAGCTGGGGGCGAAGAAACAGCTGCGCAGGCAAAAATCCCGGTCCCATATCCCGCTCTGGGTGCCCGCAAAAATCAGGCGCATGCGCTCTTCCGAGCGCGCCAGCATGCGCTCAATTTGGTGCCGGTGGAGCGCCATTTCGATGGCCGGTTGCAGTTCCCGCCCGCTGAAAGGCTTGATTATATAGCCAAAGGGTATCGCCCGCTTGGCCCGGCTGACGGTGTCGACGTCAACCATGGCGCTGAGGAACACGACGGGAATGCCTTCGGTGTGGATGCTGCTGGCGGCTTCAATGCCGTCCATTTCCCCCTCAAGTTTGATATCCATCAGCACTAGATCCGGCCTGAGTTCCCGGGCGAGAAGGACGGCTTGCGTTCCTTGGGCCGTGCGGCCGACGGTTTCGTAGCCCAGCAGGTTCAATTGCGATTCGATATCCCGCGCCACGACAATTTCGTCTTCGACGATGAGAATCCTGGGCCGGGGCAAGAGGGGTGGCATAAACGGGGATTTCCGTTGATTGTCTTTTGGCGGGCAGGCGATGTCGAGCTGATGTGGCGCTCAGCCGGCAGCGTCCGGCTCCAGGGTCTGAGCGTGAGCTAACGGGGGACTGCCTAACTGGCGGGTCGCGGTGAGTGCCCGCTGCAGATCCGCGATGTTAATGGGCTTGGCCAGATAGTCATCCATGCCGGCGGCGACGCAATTTTCCCGGTCGCCCGGCATGGCATTGGCGGTCATGGCGATGATGAGTGGCTGGGGTCCCGGCAGCTGGCGAATCGCGCGGGTGGCGTCCAAGCCGTTGAGCACCGGCATCTGTACATCCATAAACACAAGATCGAACGCTCCCGTCCGGCAGGCTTCGATCGCCGCCACGCCATCGCAGGCGATGGTGGCATCGTAGCCGAGGAGCCGAAGTATCGCCAGGGCCACCTTGCGATTCACGGCGTTATCCTCCACCAGCAGGATGTGGCGCGGATGCTGCGGTGCGATCATTTGAAGATCGGGGGGGCCGGATTTAGGCCGCGAGACGGGTCGCGGGGTCGGCAGCGAGACGCAGGCCCAGGCCGCCGTCTCGAGGAACTGTTTCTGGCGAATGGGCTTGAATAGCACGGTCGCGAGTCCGGCCCGTGCGGCCCGCGGGTCGTTGGACTGGTAGCCACCGGAAGAGGCCATGATCACGGGCACGAGCGACAAGCGCCCTTTAACGGTTTCTAGTGCTCGGACGTTGATCGTGAAATCAAGCCCGTCCATCCCGGGCATGAGCATGTCGGTGATAATAAGGTCCGGCCAGGCATGCCCCCTCAGCCAGACGAGCGCTTCGACTCCGGAAACCGCCTCCGCGGTCCGGCACCCTGCGCGCTGGAGTTGGGTGGCGAAAATGCGACGGTTGGCCGCGATATCATCGACGATCAGCACGGTGCGTCCGACCAAAGCTTGCGGGAGGAGGCCGGGATCGAGCGGCCGGATCGCCACGTCCTCCCGCACCGTGAAATCAAAGAAAAACACCGAACCGCGCCCCGGCTCGGTGTCGACCTCGATGGTGCCGCCCATGAAGCCAACCAGCCTCTGGCTGATGACCAGTCCCAGCCCGGTGCCACCATATATGCGGGTGGTCGAGTCGTCCACTTGCATGAAGGGTTTGAACAGCCGGTCGAGTTTATCCGGCGGAATCCCGATGCCGGTATCCTGGATGCGAAAATAGAGCCGGTGCCGGTCGCCAGCCATCGGTTCGGCCTTGACCTCCACGACGACGGATCCCTTTTGCGTGAATTTCACGGCGTTACCGACCAGATTGGTGATAACCTGTCGCAGCCGCACGCCGTCCCCTACAATTGCGGGGGGCACGGCGGGATCGATCGCGACGATCAGATCCAGCTGTTTTTCGCGGGCCAAGGGACCCAGGGTCAGCAGCGTTTCCTCCACGCACTCGCGGAGGTCGAAGGGAACCTGTTCCAACACCATATGCTGTGACTCGATTTTTGAGAAATCCAGCACGTCGTTGATCAGCGTCAGCAGGGTGTCCCCACTCGAAAGGATGATCTTGATGTAATCCGCCTGCTCCGCGGTGAGCGGGGCAGTTTCCTGCAGGAGGCTGGCCATGCCAATGACCCCGTTCATGGGGGTGCGAATCTCGTGACTCATGGTCGCGAGAAAATTGGCCTTGGCCTCCCCCGCCGAGCGGGCCTCGATCAAGGCATCATGCAGGAGGCGATTCTTCTCCCCCAACTCGGCATGGGCCGCCTGCAGTTCCTGCAGGCTTTGTTTAAGCGCGGTGATGTCCTGCTTGATGGCGATGAAGTGGCTGATCTCACCGGTTTGATCCCGGACGGGGGTGATGGTCACCTCCTCCGTATAGAATGTGCCGTCCTTGCGCTTGTTCACGAACTCGCCATGCCAGCTCGCGCCGGACGCGACTGTGCGCCACATCTCGGCGTAATACTCCGGGGGTTGGCAGCCCGACCTGAGCACGCGGGGATTTTGGCCGATCACCTCCGCGGCCGTGAAGCCAGTAATACGACAAAACGCCGGGTTCACCCACTGGATAATGCCCTTGGTGTCGGTGATGACCACCGAGTTGACGACGGACTCGAGGGCGGCGCTTTGCAGCCGCATTTGCTGTTCGGTGCGCTTGCGGGCGATAATGTCGGCGATTTGATGCGAGACGAAGGTCAGGAGCTGGAGATCCTGCGAGGTCAGGTGCCTCGTGCCGGAGTAAATCTGGACGGCGAGCACCCCGATGTTCCGCTCCGGGGAAATCAAGGGCACCCCCAGCCACTCCAGCGGGGATGTGCCGATCAGGGAGATTTGACCCGCGTGATGCATGGTTTCGATCATGGCGGCGGTGAGCAACAGGGGCTGGCCGGTTCGCAGCACCAAACCGGTGAGGCCGTTACCGGGCGGACGCGGCACCGGCACGGGGTCGAGTTCGTCCACAAAATAGGGGAAACTCAGCAGATCGGTGCCGGGCTCATGCAGCGCGACGTAAAAATTCCGGGCCGGCAGCAGCTCGCCGACAATTTCATGGATCCGGCGAAACAAGGTCGGCAGATCCTCGGCTTCATGCGTGGCCTCCGCGAGGCCCAGCAGGGCGGCGTGCTGCATTTCCGCGCGCTTTCGCGCCGTGATGTCGAGGCCGATCCCGACCAGGCCGGTCGCCTGCCCGGCGGCATTGTAGAGCGGGACTTTTGAGTTCAGGAACCAGTGACAGGAGCCGTCCGCCTGCAGGACTTTGTCCTCCCGATTGAGCTGGGGCTGGCCGGCCTGCAGCAAGGCTTGTTCCTCCGCCTGGGTTTGGGCGGCGGCCGCCGGCGGGAAAAAATCCGCATCGGTCTTGCCCAGGACTTCCGCCTCGGTGGTGGCCCCAAGATAGCGCATGTCCGCCGGGTTGGTCAGGATTTTCCGGCCGGCCGCGTCCTTTTGATAAACGCGCAAAGGCAGATTGTTCACCAAAGTCTGCAGCAGCGTCTGATGCTCGATGAGGGCGCGCTCCGTTTGTTTGCGCTGGGTGATGTCACGGATGATGCCGACGGCGAACCGCTGGTTGCCCGATTGCAGGCCGGACAGCGAGAGCTCGATCGGAAATTCGGTGCCGTTCCGGTGGACGGCGAACAACTCCACCGTCTGACCCATGGCCGCGCCCTCGCCGGTTTGCTGCCAGCGGGGGAGGGCCGCCGCCTGCGCCGGCCGAAAACGCTCCGGCACGATCAGTTGGAGCAGGTCCTGCCCGAGCATCTCGGCGGCGGTATAACCAAACATGCGCGTGGCCGCGGGATTCCAAGAGGTCACCGCGCCTGTTTCATCCATCATGATGATGGCATCGTGCGCCGCCTCGGCGAAGGCCCGGGAATAGGCCTCGCTGACGCTAAGACGGCGTTCCATTTGGTGCATGACCAAGGCCATCTCGATGACCGGTCCCAGATTTCTCTCATCAAAGGGCTTGAGGAGGTAGCCAAAGGGCTCGGCTTCCTTGGCGCGATCGAGCGTGGCGCGATCGCAAAATGCGGTGAGGAATACCACGGGCAGCGCGAATCGCTCGCGAATCACCCGCGCGGCCGTGATGCCGTCGATGGCACCGTCCAGTTGTACATCCATCAGCACAAGATCCGGACGGAGCCTGTCCGCCAACGGGATGGCCTCCTCGCCACTTCGTGTGCTCGCCACGGGATCGTACCCTCGCTCCTGCAACTGCCGGCAGAGGTCATTGGCGATGATGACCTCATCTTCCACGACAAGGATCCTGATCCGGCTCAGTGGGGCGGCGGTGGATTGGGGCGTCATCGTTCGATGCCGGCGAGAGCGGGCGACCCCCCGTCGGGGTCACCGTGGTCTCGGGGGTGGGATTGCGTGGTCCGGCTCATGCGGCAAGCGGTGCTAATCGTACTCCATTCTGCTTGCTGGGGGTGAGGCTCCCCGCCCACCACCACGAGAGCACGCAGGCCGAGCCGATCGAAATTGCCCTTGGCCTCAGCGATGATTCCGGGATCGATTGCTCGGGACTCACCGTGGCCACTTTGGCGCTAAAACGCCCGGAGTTGCTGGTGCCCGGAATGGTGCCACCGAGAAAAAGCAACCCGTCCATGTCGTCGGGATCGAGCACACGGATGCGCACCGGGTTGAGCAGGCCCTCGAAGCCGACCAGAAAGCCGTAGGTTGTCCAACCGTTCTGGGCGGCAGCGATCACCACAGCCCGGATGACCGCATTTAGGCCGGGGCAGTCGCCTCCGCCGGTCAGTATTCCAATGCGGGTTTTCATCGTAGATATCACATGGGATCATCGGCACGAACCGCCGTTGAGCTAAGCGGGAAACATAAAAATCTATCGCGCTGCACCTTGCTGCCTTGCGCGGGCAGGAAGGGCAGGGGGGGCGGGTCAATCGGTAGAATCCCTCGGTGGTTCTTCGCTGTTTCCACTCGGTGAAGGGCTGGCGAGCCCCTCCCCCTACACCCACAACCCCTGGAAAGTTAACGGCCTAGAGTCTCCCCCGCGGGCGTCGCCAGTTCCTGAGCGGATCACGCTCACGGCGGGAGAAGATATTGTTTAAGTTTCCCTGGGCGCCGCCGATTTACTGCCTCACGCACGATGATGTTTGATCCCACTGTTCACCCTATCCCCCAGTTATTCTAAATCGATAATGAAAAACATGAAGCTCGCCGCCAAACTCGCTCTCGGCTTCGGCCTAGTACTCGTCATCACTGCCCTCTTGGGCGGTTTTGCCATTTGGAAAATGAACCGTGCCACCCATGAGGCCGACACGCTCGCCGTGGAAAAAATCCCCGAAGTGGCCGTGGCCAGTAGCGTGGAACGCGCCGCCCTGCTCACCATGTATGAGATCCGCGGCTACGGCTTCACCGAGGACAAGGCCTACCTTACCAGCGGACTCAAGAACTTGGAGGAAGTGAAGCGTCACCTGCAGGGCGCCAAAGACCTGGCCGGGAAATACCCCGCGCTTGCTCAGCTTAAAACCGCCGCGGAGAAAGCCGAGGCCAATGCCATGGAATACGAGCAACAGGTCAAGCTGACCGTCGCGAATGATGATGAGATAGCTGGGAACCGTGCCGCGATGGACATCGCCGCCCGGGCGTTCATGAAGACCTCCTATGCTTTCCTCGAGGATCAGGTCAAGGCGTTCCAGGCCGACACCGAGGCCGATGCGACCAAGGAAAAACTCCGGGAGCGAATGCAGAAGATCAATCTGACGAATGATGTCATCGATGCCGGCAATGCGGCTCGCCTCGGTGCTTGGCGCGCGCAGGCCGAGCGGGACCCGAAGATTTTTGATGCCGCCATGAAGAATTTCGACACGATCCGGGCCAAGTTGGAGGAAATGCGTCCCATCACCAGACTGGCCGTCAATCTGCAGCAGATCGCCGAATGTCAAAAAGAAGCCGACGCTTATCATGCCGCATTGAAGGCCTTGGTTGGCAACTTAGCCGATCGCGATGCGATCGCCAAAAAGCGCGGCGAAGCCGGCAATGCGGTCCTTGTCGAGGCGCAAGCGACGGCCGCGCTCGGATTAGCGCAATCCAGCGAAAGCTCTACGACAAATGCCCAATCCCTCACGACCACTTCGAATTTACTGCTCGGTGGGGTCATTGCCGCTATGGTCATCGGTGCGGGCCTTGCCATCTCCATGACGCGATCGATCGCCGGTCCCATCAAGGCTGTGGCCGATGCCCTTTCCTCCGGCGCGGAGGAAACCACCGCTGCGGCGACCCAGGTTTCCTCCTCC
>SESH01053278.1_pt1 | contig 13566 bp, 11 predicted proteins | sample 3171561 | NCBI WGS metagenome assembly SESH01 (sample SAMN10866947, study PRJNA518727) | freshwater metagenome | biome: subpolar coniferous forest; feature: holomictic lake; material: water; isolation source: holomictic Lake 442 2011 16.5 m and 2014 13 m | place: Canada: near Kenora, Ontario
ATCCGGTTATCCTGATTGCCGAAAAGTATTTTACGACGCGTTCAATACCGTTATCGCACTTGGAACGAAACCAGAGACCGATATTGAAATTCTCACACCTTTGATTGAGATGCAGAAGTCTGATATTGTCCGCAAGGGGATGGAGCTGGGTGCCCCGTTCCATCTGAGCTGGTCGTGCTATAAAAGTGAGGGGAGGGCGTGTGGCCTCTGCGACAGTTGCGCACGGCGGCTTCGGGCATTTGAGTTTATGGGTCTGGCCGATCCGATTGATTATGAAGAGCGTCCGCTTTATATTAGCTGACGTTGGGATAATTTAATTTTTCGATAAATGAAATCTTTTAAATCGTTGAGTGCAAGCATTTCAGCTTCAGAGTCGCTCAAGGCACGGCTTACTCTTTCGTTCTCGCTGATGGGGGCGATCTGGATGGTGGGTCTTGTCGGTCATTTTACGCCACTTCTGGAGTGGCCAGCTCTGTTCCTTTATGTTTTTGGTTCAATTGGTCTGGTGCTTTATCGGGGAAAGAAGCTGGGTGAGTGGCAGAAGATGTACCTTGCCGGGGGGAATTTGGGAAAAGCCCTGAAGTGGGGTGGCATTGCTGGCGCACTGCTTTTTGCCATGGATATCATCAACACCGTGATGTATTACAAAAATGGTGGAGCGCCAATGGCCGGTATGGAGTTTATTCTGGTGAACGGTTCATTGTTCTATTTCTTTCCAATACTGATTCTGGCAGAAGAGTTTCTCTGGCGTGGCATCATGTTTTCTGCTATGATTGAGCGGGGGATTAACAAGCATTTTACGGTTTTTCTTACGACGATTTTTTATGTTTTCAACCACTTTGCAGTGGCACCGGTTGGTATGCAGGAACGGGCGCTTATGGGCATGATGGCCTTCCCGATTGGTATTTTGGGTGGTTATCTTGTCCTGAAAACCAAAAATATCTGGGGTAGTGTTCTGGTCCACACCACGACCATGCTCTCCATGGTGCTTGATATTTTTGTTATTCCACAACTGATACGTTGATTGGTCGATCCTTTATGTTCCAAAACAGAATTACAGCCCTGTTGCAGCAGGATAAAAAACTGCTGATTGCCTATTATATGCCAGAGTTTCCGGTTGTTGGTGCGACGCTTCCGGTGCTTGAAGCACTTGAGGAGAGCGGCGCTGATATTGTGGAGCTTGGTATGCCCTATTCTGATCCGATCGGTGATGGGCCGGTGATTCAGGATGCGGCACATACTGCCATTCGCAATGGTGTCACCATCAAATCTCTTCTTGAATTGGTGAGTTGTGCTCGCCAGGGTGAGGGGTGCAGGTGTATCAACGTCCCTATTCTGCTGATGGGCTACTGCAATCCGGTAATTGCCTACGGCATTGATGCCTTTCTGCATGACGCCCTTGTGGCAGGTGTCGACGGACTCCTGATTCCTGATTTTCCTCCTGAAGAGGCGGGTGATTTTCTCCAACAAGCCAAAAGTTGCGGGCTGACGGTGGTCTTTCTTGTGTCGCCTGTTACTCCGCCAGAGCGTATTGAGTTGATTGATTCGCTTTCAACTGATTTTTCGTACTGCCTTGCCGTCAATGGCACTACCGGTACGACCAAGCTTTCCGATGCATCTTCCGATGTCGCGGTTGATGATTATCTGAAAAGAGTGCGTCAGCATACTCGCAAAAAATTTGTTGTCGGATTTGGCATCCGAGATAAATCGCGTGTGCACTCTATGTGGGCTTTGGCGGATGGGGCGGTTGTTGGAACTGCGCTGTTACAGTATGTCAGTTCTGCTGCGACTCCAGAACAGTGTGCCAGCCTTGCCGGTGAGTTCTGGAGAACGCTCCGGTAGCCCTCTATGGAGACTTTTCCCTCTGTTGATATTATCATTCCCTATTTCAAACGGCGGGATATGCTGGAGCGATGTCTCGACTCGCTTGCAGAGACCCGTTATCCTTTGATGGGGATCATTGTGGTGGATAATGGTGGAACCGAGGCGGGTCTTGTTTTTCTGGTCAAGCGGTACAGAAATGCACGGCTGCTGCGTCTTTCTGAAAACAGGGGCTATGCCGGTGGTTGCAATGAGGGGCTGAAAAATTCTACGGCGGACTATGTCGTTTTCATGAATGATGACACGGAGCATGACCCGTTGTGGCTTGAGCAGCTTGTCAGAGCTGCTCAAGCCGATGAGCAGATTGGCGCCCTTCAGCCAAAAATCCTTTCACTGAAGCCATATCGCCGGGGAAAAAAAGTGTTTGATTACGCAGGTGCGGCTGGAGGGATGATTGACCGTCTTGGTTATCCGTGGTGTTTGGGGCGTACATTTTCTGCCATAGAGCAGGACAGTGGGCAGTATGATGGTGGCCAGGATATTTTTTGGGCATCGGGTGTTGCGATGTTTGTGAAAAGAGTGGTTGCTGTAGAGCTTGGCGGCTTCGATGAGGATTTTTTTATGCAGATGGAGGAGATAGATCTTTCCTGGCGCATGAAGCTGGCGGGATATCGCGTTTGTTCGGTTCCCTCGTCAATTGTGCTGCACGAAGGGGGGGCGTCGCTTTCTGCTGGTGCGCCGGAAAAAGTGTATTTCAACCATCGTAACAATATCATGATGCAGTTGAAAAATCGGAGCATGACTGCGCTGCTGTGGGTGCTGCCACTTCGGCTGTTGCTTGAGGTTGCTGCGGTGCTGTTCTATGTGACGCAGTATCCTGATGGCCTGAAAAAATCAGTAGCAGTGTTTCGTGGGTTTGGGTACAATGTCTGGTTTTTTGTGGATACCATGAAGAAGCGGAAGCAGATACAGCACTCGCGGGTCGTTGGCGAAAGAGCGCTTTTTCGCGGTTACCCAATCCTGCTTGGCTGGGGGAGATGACCCCATTTCACCATATCTTTCACGGTTTCAATGATGCTCTCTTTGACTGGCATGAAGGAGAGTCCAAGTTCGCGTTTGATTTTAGAGTTGTTACAGCGCATTGTACGGCCAATATTTATGCGGATATACATACCAGTATCTTTTGGCTGGGTGAAGGAGAGCGCCTTCATGAGCAGTGATCCTGCTGCTCCCGAGAGGTCAATCTTTGGCAGTGAGTATCGGTCGAAACCAGAAGATTTCAGGAGTGCCACCAGACCTCTCATGTGCATCTCTTCCGCTGAGCAGAGGTAACGACCGCTTGCTGAATCATTTTCCATGGCAAGTACGTGCGCTTTTGCAACATCCCGCACATCAACAAAGCCCCAGTTCAAATCCATAATGCCCGGATAGACGCCACTCATAATATCGCGGATAATCTGGTTGGTGGTGTTGAGTGAAGGAGTGAGTGACGGGCCAATCACCATAACAGGGTTGATAACAACAAGATCAAACTTTGGCCGTTTTCTCATGATGAAATCCCATGCCTCGAGTTCAGCAAGTGTTTTGGAGTATTGATAGGGTTGCCGATCAAGAGATGACATGGTGTTCCAGTCTTTTTCGGTAAAAACCTTTGCGCTCTCCGGTTCATCGGTAATGGCGGCAATTGAGGAGGTAAAGATCACTCGTTTAACGTTCTTCGATTTCATACAGCTTTCGAGAATGGTTGTTGTTCCGATAACTGCTGGATCGATAAGATCGGCTTGCGGGTTTTTAACATTTATTTTGTAAGGGCTTGCGGTGTGCATCACAAAGTCGCATCCCTCCATCGCCAAGTCATAAGCGCCAGCAGTAAGCAGATCTGCCTTCACAAGCTCCAGCCGCTCCTTTGCACCCGGCAGAGCGAGAAGGAATGGATAACTCTCCGGGCTTTTGCGTACTGTTCCTCTGACGCTGTATCCTCGTTCAAGCAGCTCTCTGATGATATGGGCAGCAATGAATCCGGAAGCTCCGGTAACGCATACTGGTTTATTTGTTTTCATTACCTTGTCAATGATTGCATGCTTGTGGATTGGTAAGGTGCTGATTGTTATGCAAGCGGTTCAGCATGGATGATGACCCGTGCTGCATTGCTGAGAGAGCTGTAGATTGCTCCCTCAAGCTGGCTTGTGAGTGAGTGTACCTCTTCAAGCAGTGCATGATCATCAAACGAGCAGTGCAGCGTAATGAAGAGCTTCTGCTGTTCTGTTTTCCGGATCTGTATGTCGTGGACATCGTAAATTTTTTCAATGCTTTTTGAAGCCTCGACAATCATGTTGCGAACGTGTTCTTCCTCTCCGGAGGAAAGGGAGTTGGTGGTGCGTTCGTCATAGCGGAGCGGATCAAGATGAATACAGATATCAAGCTCTCCGTCGAACTCCCGGTGCAGCTCATCCTCAAGAGCAGAGACGGTGTCGTGCGCCTGCTTGATGGTCAGCCGCTGATCAATTTCAACATCAAAGGTGATCTGTTTTTTCTGTCCGGTGAGACTTGTCGAAATGTTGTGGGCGTGAAGATTGTGGTTCAGGCCTATGACGTGGACCCGTTCGGCAATGGTTTCGCTGTTGAGCGCAATGGGCCTGGAGTTGATGGTGATATCGCCGACAGGAACCTCCTCGCGCACCTTGCGTTCGATGCTTGAGCAGATTGCCTGTACTTTTTCTACCGAAAGGGTTCTGTTCACACAGACAGCCATTTCAATGAAGACCTGAGGGCCGGTTGGTTTTACCCTGATCTTGTCGATGGAGATGACTCCGCTGACGGTCATGCTGATCTCCTCAATCCGTTCAGCAAGGCCTTCAGGCGCCGCGTCAATCAGGACGTCGATGGTTTTTTTTCCAAGGGTGAATGCCGCCCCTCCTACCAGTAAAGCAACAGCAATACCGGCGACAGCATCAGCCCAGGCAATGCCCATCGAAACGAAAATCAAACCCACAAGCACAACAGCCGAGCTGAGAATATCGGAGCTGAAGTGGAGTGCATCTGCTTCAAGCGCCTGGCTGTTCGTCTCTTTGGCAACTTTTTTCAGGGCTCTCGACCGCGAAAAATCGACAATAATGGAGATGACCATAATAGCGATGGCATACCATTTGACTTCGAGTTCTGTTGTTCCGGCAATCAGCCGTTCTGAAGCAGCATAGATGATCCAGATACTCGTTATCACAAGAAGGCCGGTCTCAATAAGTGCTGAGACGCTTTCAACCTTGGCGTTTCCGTAGTGATGTTTTTTGTCGGCAGGTTTGTCGCTCATTTTGACAGCAAACAAGGTGAGGGATGCTGCGCCAAAGTCGAGGGCTGAGTGAGCCGCTTCAGAAATAATGCCGATGCTGCCGGTCATGATACCGACAACAAGCTTCATGGCTGTGAGAAAGAGGCTGGCCGTCACCGAGGTCAGTGCTACCTGTTGCTTTTTTTTGCCGTGTTCCATCAAGAGTGTTACATGTTCACAAGAGTTCCCGTATTCCTGTTCTCTCGTGGAGAAGAGCAGGTACTACGAGATTGAATCGTGACATAATAGCATGAATTGTGTGCAGTTTATAATTTTACGCAGGGGAAAGAGGCAATTGTGCTTTTTTTTGTTGAGTTTGTTGCTCTCGCAATCTCCTCAAGCACTCAAATCCAATCCCCTTGCTTATATTGGCAAGGAGATCTGTCTGGCGGGCCCGCGGGGCGAGGGGGCCTATAACTAATTGCGTTATGATGCGAAAAATGAAAATCGGCATATCCTGTCATCACACTTACGGGGGGAGCGGGGCAATTGCCACTGAGTTGGGGAAGGCGCTTGCAGAAAAAGGGCATACGGTCCACTTTTTCAGCCAGGCCGCTCCCTTCAGGCTTGGTACTTTTTCCCGCAACATCTTTTATCATGAGGTTGAGGTGATGCACTATCCGCTCTTTGACACTCCGTATTATACCCTCGCTCTGGCATCGAAAATTGCGGAGGTTGCTTTTTATGAAAAGCTTGATGTGCTGCATGCCCACTATGCAATTCCTCATGCCTTGAGTGCTATGCTTGCCATTCAGATGCTTGAGGACAAGTGTTCGGAATCAAAGTGTTTCAAACTGGCAACCACGTTGCATGGCACTGATATTACGGTTGTTGGCGCTGACCGGGGGATGCAGGATGTTGTCCGGCTCGCTATCAACAAGTCCGATGGGGTGACGGCGGTTTCGGAGTATCTGAAGGATGAAACGGTCAGGATGTTCAGCCCGAAAAAGGAGATTATGGTGATTCCAAATTTTGTTGATACCTCACTCTTTTTTCGTTCTCCGAAACAGGAGATTCGTGCTCAGCTTGGAGTAAAGGATGAGAAAATTATCATTCATATCTCGAATTTCAGACCAGTGAAATGTATTGGGGATATTATCCGGATTTTTTTTGCTCTCAGCCAGCAAACCGGAGCAACATTGCTGCTTGTGGGTGACGGCCCGGAGCGGAGTGAAGCCGAGACGTTGGTGCGCCAGTTCGGGATTGTTGACCGGGTACGGTTTCTTGGCAAACTCGTCGATATTGTTCCGCTGCTTTCTATTGCGGATGTGATGTTGATGCCGAGCAATGTGGAGTCATTCGGTCTTGCCGCACTTGAGGCTATGGCATGCGGTGTTCCGGTTGTGGCCACCCTGGCGGGCGGGTTCCCTGAATTTATTGTTCCCGGTCGTCATGGCTATCTGCTTGCTCCTGGAGATATTGTGGGAATGACAGAAAAAGCACTCCTTCTCCTTACAGATCACGACCACTGGCTTGACTCTTCGGAAGCCTGCGTGCAGCAGGCAAAGCGATACGAGACCGCTTTGCTTGTTGAACAGTATGAGGAGTATTACGAGAGACTTCTTGATGAAGAGTAACTGCGTCAGAGCGGTCAGTATTGCTTGGTTGTCAGCAGTACGCTCTTGTATTTTTCGAGATTTTCGAGTACCTCTCCCGTGCCTCTTGCTACAGCGGTAAGTGGCTCATCGCTGATATGTACGGCGAGTTTTGTTTCCTCGCTGATTTTTTTGTCGAGGCCCTTGATGAGCGCTCCGCCACCGGCGAGAAAAAGTCCGCGGTCAAAAATGTCGGCTGAGAGTTCCGGTTTGGTGACTTCGAGGCTCTTTTTTATCGATGTGATGATCTGGCTGATCGGGGTGGAGATGGCCTCCCTGATGGTGGCAGAGTTTACCTCCTGCTCTTCCGGAAGTGCGGTTACAAGGTTTCTGCCCCTGACCATCATGGTTAACTCTTTCTCAAGTTTGTAGGCGGAGGCAATTCTTATCTTGACATCTTCTGCCGTGCGCTCGCCAATTGCAAGGTTGTATGCCTTGCGGAAGTGCCGGACAATTTCGCTTGTGATATCGGTTCCGGCAACTCGAAGTGACTCTCCGGATGCAATACCGCCAAGAGAGATAACGGCAATTTCTGTTGTTCCTCCACCGATATCAACAATCATGTTGCCCATTGGCTCCTTGACGTCAAGCCCGATACCAATGGCAGCAGCCATAGGTTCAGAGACCAGATAGACCTCTCTGGCACCGACATGCTCGGCAGAATCGCGTACAGCCCTTTTTTCAACTTCAGTGATGCCTGAAGGGATGCCGATAACCATGCGCCTGATGCCAAACGAAAACTTTGTTTTGGTTTTATTGATCAACCCTTTGATCAGCTCTTCTGTTGCCTCATAGTCGGCGATGACTCCATTGGCAAGTGGCCGGATGGTGACAATGCCTGGATGAGTCTTTTCGTGCATGAGAAGCGCTTCGTGACCGATGGCTACAATTTTACCTGTATTACGTTCGCGGGCGACAATTGAGGGCTCATTTAAAACAACACCTTTGCCCCGGATAAAAATCAATGTGTTCGCTGTTCCGAGATCAATGGCAATATCGCGGAACAGATTACTGAAAAAATTCATGTTAACATGGTTCTATGGGTCTGTCATAGTGGCTTGGAATGAAGCGGATTCACGCTATATTCCAAGGTTTCAACTGAACTCACAAGGTAGTTAATGGAACTTTTTTTTCAAATGAAAAGAGAGAGCGATTGGCCACTTTTTTTGTAATATCGGGGAATTTTCAGGTCAGATAACCAAAAATCAGTAAAAAGTGTTGCGCATATATCGTTTTGCTGAAGAGCGTTCAGCTTTGAAAAAACAATTAAACCGAAGTGTTACGGTTGATGCTGTCGTTCAGTCTGCTGTTGATGAGATTTTATGCCATGTCCGCCAGAATGGAGATCGCGCAGTCGTGGACTATACGGAGCGTTTTCAGGGCGTACGGTTGTCTGCCATGATGGTCTCCCCTGAAGCCATAGATGATGCTCGTAAAAATGCCGATCCCGCCTTTATTGCACTGCTTGAAGAGGCTTACGCGAATATTGTACGATTTCATCAGCATGAAGTGGAGAAAAGCTTTTTTTATGAAGCCGATGGTGGGGTGCTGCTTGGCCAGCGGGTAACTCCAATGGAAAAAGCGTTGCTCTATGTTCCTGGTGGAAAGGCATCCTACCCGTCGTCACTGTTGATGAATGCTGCGCCTGCAAACGTTGCCGGGGTAAAGGATATTTTCATAACCACGCCTTGCGACGCATCGGGGGAGGTGAGCCAAAATATTCTCGCTGCGGCTGCTGTTACTGGTATCAGATCTGTTTACAAGCTTGGTGGTGCACAGGCAATAGCGGCGTTTGCCTATGGCACTGAAACTATTCCGAAGGTTGATATCATTACTGGTCCGGGAAACAAATATGTGGCACTGGCCAAAAAACAGGTGTTCGGTCATGTCGCTATTGACAGTATAGCCGGTCCTTCTGAAGTAGTTATTATAGCTGATGAGTCAGCCAATCCTGAATTTATTGTTCTGGACATGTTTGCGCAGGCAGAGCATGATCCCGATGCCTCCGCAGTACTGATCACTCCCTCTGCGTCACTGGCTGCTGCCGTACAGGAGTTTGCCGGGGCACGGCTGCCTGCAATGTTGCGTCGGGAGATTATAGCCTCCTCGTTGCAACACAATGGCGCCATTGTGCTTGTGGAGTCACTTGAAGAGGCCTCTGCGGTGTCGGATATGATCGCTCCCGAGCATCTGGAACTGCATGTGGAACATCCGTGGGAGATTTTGCCGCTTCTTCACCATGCAGGCGCTATTTTTATGGGGGGATATTCCTGTGAAACGGTAGGTGATTACTTTGCAGGCCCCAATCATACTTTGCCGACCAGTGGCACAGCACGCTTCTTTTCGCCACTTTCTGTCAGGGACTTTGTCAAGCATACCTCGATTATCTCCTATTCAAAACAGCAACTTCACAAGTGCGGAGAAAAAATTGCGGCATTTGCTGATTGTGAAGGGCTTCAGGCTCATGCAGAGGCCGTCCGGGCAAGATTACGAACGCTATGAGAGTCGGCGACTTCGATTATAAGCTGCCGGAAGAGAAAATTGCCAAATATCCGCCACTGGTGCGTGGTTCAACCCGTCTTCTGGTGCTCGACCGCCAGACGGGCGCGATTCAGCATGACCACTATGCTGCTCTTGGTGCTTTTCTTCAAGAGGGTGATTTGCTTGTTCTGAATAACACCAGAGTTCTCCGGGCAAGGCTCCATGCAATCAAATCTACAGGAGCAAAGATTGAGTTAATGCTTCTTGAAAAGCATGAGGAGGAGCAAACACGGGCACTTTACCGGGGGAGGCTGAAAAAGGGAGACATACTTGTCGCACATAATCACAAACTGCTGGTTGCTGATATTGTTGATGATGGTATTGCCCGTATTGAACTACTGGAGGGGGGAGAATTAGCCGACCTTTTCAACCATTTCGGAGGTGTCCCTATTCCGCCTTACCTTAAACGGGAGGCTGAAGAGGTTGACCGGGAGCGCTACCAGACGGTGTTTGCTGAATTGCCGGGCTCTGTTGCTGCACCGACGGCCTCGCTGAACATGACGCAGGATCTGCTCGAAAAGCTTCGTCGCAAGGGTGTTGAGGTAGCTGCGCTCACTCTTCATGTCGGTCTTGGTACCTTTCTTCCCATCAGGGGTGAGCTGTTTCAGGAGCATGTGATGCACCGGGAGTTTTACTCAATACCGCCGGAGAGTGTTGAAAAAATCAGCAAAGTCAAAGCCTCAGGCGGAAGAGTTGTGGCTGTCGGCACTACCGTTGCCAGAGCGCTCGAACATGCAGGGGAGCGCATTGAAACTTTTTTTGGAGATAATTCTTTGACTGGCGAAGCCGATATTTTTATCTATCCTGGGTATCGATTTCGAACCATTGATGCTCTGCTGACCAACTTTCATGCTCCACGATCAACGGTGCTGATGCTTGCTGCTGCCTGTGCAGGTGCTGATAACTTGCGCAATGCCTACCGGGAAGCACTTGAAAAAGGATATTATTTTCTCAGTTATGGTGACAGCATGTTGATTTGCTAGGATTTTCTTTTGCGTCATCTTGCCATTTCACTTTTTATCCTGAAAAGATTTTGACTGTTGTATTTCTTGCCTTAAAAAATCAGGTAATATGGCGGGTTCTGAAGGTCGGTATACTTGTTTTTAAAAGGCCGGTATGCTATTTTTTCAAAGTCGTTGCTTTATTGCCTTTGACAGCACGCCGGTTCTGCCCGCATTATTTTAGAGAACATTTTTTTCAACCACACATAACCCCGGGAGATTGACTTTATGAGTCTTGTAGAACAATATCGCGCCCATACTGCTGAGCGTGCGAAACTCAACATTCCACCACTACCTCTAACCGCCGAGCAGGCTCGCTCACTTGTTGGGTTGCTCCAGCAGGAGGTTGTCGCTGAAAAGGAGTACCTTCTTGAGCTATTCTGCGAGCATATCGGCCCTGGAGTGGATGATGCTGCATTTGAAAAAGCCGCTTTTCTTGACGGTATTCTTAAGGGGGAGCTTTCCTCAACCGCGATCAATAATGTAGAGGCGGTCAGAATACTTGGAACCATGCTTGGTGGCTACAATGTTAAGCCTCTTGTCGATGCGCTCAGTCATCGTGATCGGTCAATATGCAGCGAAGCTGCGGCAATGTTGAAAAAGACCCTTCTCGTTTATGACCAGTTTGATGCTGTCGTTGATCTCTCAAAAACCAATCCATACGCCTCAGAGGTACTCAACTCATGGGCAGAGGCTGAATGGTTTACTTCAAAGCCAGCTCTTCCTGAAAAAATGAGACTTACGGTCTTCAAGGTGCCAGGTGAAACCAACACTGATGATCTTTCACCGGCGAGCGAGGCTTTTACTCGCAGCGATATTCCCCAGCATGCCCGCTGTATGCTCGGTACCAAAATTACAGATCCGATCGGAACTATTGCTGAGCTGAAAACAAAAGGCCACCCTCTTGCTTATGTTGGTGATGTTGTAGGTACCGGATCAAGCCGAAAGTCAGGGATTAACTCGGTTCAGTGGCATATCGGCAATGATATTCCGGCAGTACCGAACAAACGGACTGGTGGCGTGGTGATTGGAAGTATCATTGCTCCGATTTTTTTCAATACGGCAGAAGATTCAGGAGCGTTGCCAGTTCAGGCAGATGTGACGGTGCTGGAGATGGGCGATGTCATTGATCTTGATCTTGCCAATGGTACGATTGTGAAGAGCGGTGAGGTTGTCGCACGTTTTGAACTCTCTCCAAATACGATTGAAGATGAGGTGCGTGCCGGTGGGCGCATTCCGTTGATCATTGGCAGGACGCTTACCAGAAAGGCAAGAACGGTGCTCGGCCTTGGTGAAGAGAGTATCTTCATGCGCCCTGAACAGCCTGCGGAGAGCAGCAAAGGGTACACTCTTGCTCAAAAGATGATCGGCAGGGCTTGCGGACTTCCTGGTGTGCGTCCGGGAATGTATGTTGAACCGGAGACACTGACCGTTGGTTCACAGGATACAACTGGAGCTATGACTCGTGATGAGGTGAAGGAGTTTGCGGCATTGAGTTTCAGCGCCGACCTTGTGATGCAGAGCTTCTGCCATACATCAGCTTATCCGAAGCCATCGGATGTGAATCTGCACAGGAGCCTTCCATACTTTATCATGAGCAGGGGAGGTGTAGCACTTAAACCTGGAGACGGAGTTATCCACACCTGGTTGAACCGCATGGTGCTGCCCGATACGCTTGGTACTGGTGCAGACTCCCATACCCGTTTTCCGATCGGAATCTCTTTTCCTGCAGGCTCTGGCCTTGTAGCTTTTGCCGGTGTCACAGGCTCAATGCCTCTGAATGTTCCTGAATCGGTGCTGGTGCGATTTACAGGTGAGCTTCAGAAAGGCATTACGCTGCGTGATCTTGTCAATGCAATTCCCTATGAGGCCATGAAACGCGGTTTGCTGACCGTTGAAAAGAAAGGCAAAAAAAATGTTTTTGCCGGGCGTATTCTTGAAATTGAGGGGCTGCCGCAACTTAAGGTTGAGCAGGCTTTTGAACTCAGCGATGCCTCCGCAGAACGAAGCGCTGCGGCATGTACTGTCCGGCTTGAGAAGGAGCCGGTTATTGAGTATCTCAGCTCGAATATTAAACTGTTGGAGCAGATGGTTGAGGAGGGTTATGGCGATTCTGATACCCTGCAGCACCGTATTGGCAAGATGCAGGAGTGGCTTAAAAATCCTGTTCTGCTGGAACCTGATGCTGATGCGGAGTATGAAGAGGTATTTGAGATCAATATGAGTTCTATCACAGAGCCGATTCTTGCCTGTCCTAACGACCCTGACGATGTCAAGACGCTCAGTGAGGTGCTCCTTGACGACAAAGCACCCAAAGCTATTGATGAGGTGTTTGTCGGAAGCTGCATGACCAATATTGGCCATTTCCGCGCGCTCGGGGAGATTTTGAGGAACAGGGGTGCTGTTCCAGTCAAGCTGTGGATTGTTCCGCCTACGAAGATGGATATGAAGAAGCTTATTGAAGAGGGGTATTATTCGGTTTTTGGGGCATCCGGTGCGAGGATTGAGCAACCGGGATGTTCGCTTTGCATGGGTAACCAGGCAAGAGTGGCCGATAATGCTGTTGTTTTTTCTACCAGTACCAGGAACTTCGATAACCGCATGGGCACGGGCGCCCAGGTATATCTTGGTTCAGCGGAGCTTGCCGCAGTATGTGCGCTTCTTGGTCATTTGCCCAACAAGGATGAATATATGGAGATATTCAGCAAGCATCTTTCAGGTGGAAAGGAAAAGAATATTTATCAATATCTTAACTTTCATGAGCTTGAAAAAGCAGAATTAGAGTTGCTTGTCGAATAAAAAAAATGTTTATTAAGGCGGGATATGGAAAATTTTTGCATATTCCGTCTTACAGTTGGCTTTTGGAAAGTCTCTGTTTTTTTTTATTATTCAAGAGCTGATGAAGCTGTCAATTATCAAACAACAAAAATAATCATAGCAATGAAAAAACTTTTTATTTTTCTCTTTCTTTTAAGCTCAGTCTCTTTTGTTGGCTGCGCAAAAAAAACTGAAGCTCCTGTTGAAGCACCAGCCGCAGCACCAGCCGCCGCACCAGCCGCCGAAGCACCTGCCGCACCAGCCGCAGCGCCAGCCGCTGAAGCACCTGCCGCACCAGCAGCAAAATAAGTTTCCGGTTCTCCGGTGTCTTATTTTTAAGAGGCAGAACGGTAGTTCTGTCTCTTTTTTTTTGTACAGCCTGACGAGTCCAGTCTAACGAATGTGCAAGTTGTACTGTTCCTGTGTTTTGGGCAAAAAAAAGAGACAGGCTGTCAGCTTGTCTCTT
>SESH01018210.1_pt1 | contig 13557 bp, 11 predicted proteins | sample 3171561 | NCBI WGS metagenome assembly SESH01 (sample SAMN10866947, study PRJNA518727) | freshwater metagenome | biome: subpolar coniferous forest; feature: holomictic lake; material: water; isolation source: holomictic Lake 442 2011 16.5 m and 2014 13 m | place: Canada: near Kenora, Ontario
AGCATAGGAGGTAAACAGGCTGTACGGGCATTTTTCATGCTGACTCCTGACTCCTGAATTCAGACCCCTGACTTCTTTCTCTTTCACAGCAACCTCCGTGTGGCTTGCATCTGCAGGGTCAGGGCAAGCAAAGTCAGCAGCGCGCCTGCCAGAAGAAACCAGGAATAGCGTTCATTGTACTGTTCGTAGACGTTGCGGCTGATCGGCGTGGTCACCAGCGTGTTGATGCTGTCCATGCTCTTTTGCATGCCGTCATGATCACGCACGCCAAAGTATTTTCCGCCGGACTCCGTGGCCATACGCTGGAGAAGTTCCGGGTTGAAGGAGACCATGCCGTAGCCGATCGTCGCGCGGCCAAAGGCGTCGCGCATGCGGAAGGGGGCTTTGCCGTTGCTGCCCACCCCGATGGTAAAAATGAGCATGCCGGTCTTGCGGGCGGCATCCAGCGCCTGTTCCGGCGTGATCACGCCGGTGTTGGAGTCGCCGTCGGTGAGGAGCACAATGATGCGCGTTTTGGGCTCGGCGGTGGCGAGACGCGCCACGGCGGTGGCCAGGGCGTCGCCGATCGCCGTGAGCATCTCCTCCTGGTCAACCGGACGCCCCTGGTCGTCCATGCGGTCGCGCGGAATCTCCACGCCGCTCAACACATGCTGCAGCGCTTCGTGGTCGGCGGTCAGCGGACAGCGCGTGGCGGCGTATCCGCCGAAGGTTACCAGGCCGATTAAATCGTCCGGTCGCTGCTGGATGAACGCGGCGAAGGCCTCCTTGACCACATCCAGACGTGACTTGTAGTTGAGGCCCAGCGCCGACTGCTCGGACAGGTCGAGCGCCTGCATGGAACCGGAAACATCCACGACCATTTCGATGGCAATGGCGTTGGTGTTCTGTTGCGTGCGTGACAAATGCGTCTGCGGCCGTGCGGCGGCGATAATCAGCAGCAGTGTGCCGGCCAGAAACAGCGCGGGTGCCGCGCGCGCCAGCAGGACGCGCCAGCCGGCCGTGCGCTCCGGTAGCCGGTGCGTGGGGGCAAACAGGATCGCCGCCGGCGCGCCGCGGCGAAACAGCCGCCAGGCGGCCAGCGCCCATGGCACGAGCAGCAGAAAGGCAAGAGGTGTGGCGAAACGGAACATGGGTGGTAGCGGGTGGCAGGTGTTAGGTGTTAGGTGTTAGGTGTTAGGTGGCAGGCAAGGTGGCCCGGGCCACCTGGGTTGGCGGTAACATAGACTTTCCATGTGCGGTCCTTTCGACATTCGGAGTTCCTTGTTCGATATTCTACGGTTTTGACCCCGGACTGATTTCCGACTTCTGATCTCTGACATCTGACCTCTGATCTCTGGCCTGTTCTCCCGCATCCTTCTCGACATACCCCTTCGCGCTGGACACGGCTTCATCAGCGAGAAGCGGCGTGGCTTCCTGACCGGCAAACTTGATCAGGTCGGCGGATTCCAAAAACTCCTTGAGCTGTGCCAGCGACGCGGGCTGGAAATGCGGATGGTGCGCGGCAGCGGCGAGAAACTCCTGCGTGGTCTGCTCCGGGGCGTGGATGAGGTGCGCGCGCTCGATGTAGCGGCGTACAACCATGGTGAGCTCAATGTAGAAGTCCTTGTACAGACGCTTGGCGACCAGATTGCGGCGCAGCAGACGGTCCAGTTCGACATAGGCGCGTTCGCGCGGGCTCATGCGTCGCTCCCGGACATTGCGGCCCAGTGCCTGTGCGCCCCGAAACAGCAGCACCCCCGCGAGGAGCACCAGGATGGCCAGCGCGATCCATCCCAGGACGGTGCGGGGCGTCGGGGGGATCCAGAACGGGCGTAGCGAAGCTTCCGGCGCGCCGCTGACCGGAGCAGCGGCCGCTTCGGAGGTAAACGTGACGGCCCGCGTGGCAAACCAGGTGGTGCCCACCGGCCGCGTACGGGTATCGTCGACCTGCACGGCAAAGGGCGCCAGCCGGCAGGTGCGCAGCAGGTCCGGCACCAGGCGCCAGCGCTGTTCGATGCGCGTGATGCCGTTGGCCGTCAGCGGGTCGCGCGTAAAGTTGTCGGCCACCTTGAACCCGCGAAAGCGATCACGCAGGTCCGGCAGTGTCACCTTCAGGTAGTCTGGCGCGCTGACACGGAGCGTGACGAAAAAGTCGCGATCCATGCGCACCTGCGCGGGCTCGGTGCTCAGCTTGATTTCGACCTGCCCGCGCGACAGGTCAGCGGCGAAGGTGTCGGCGGGTTTGTCTGCCGCGAGAAGGGACGAGACGCCTGCGGCTACGGCCAGAGCCAGCACGCAGCCGAACCTTTGTCGCGCCCCAAGCTTGGCATCCAGAGCGGGGTAGGGCGGGGCCGCCGGACCCGCCGCAGCCACTGCACCGCGCCCTACCTGGCCGTATGGGCGTTGGGATGTGCGTGTGTAAACAGGCGGCTGGCAACGGATTCTCATCCTCGCCTCCCGCCGCGCAGCTGCCGGACGCGGAACAGGCGGCGCACATCGTCGATATACGGACGGTCCGTAGCGATATCGAGCAGGTCCACGCCGCTGCGTCGCAGGGTGGTTCGCAGGGCGTCGCGATCGCGTGTGGCCCGGTCGGCAAACGACGCGCGCACGCGGCGCGAGCCGGTGTCCACGAGCAGCAGCTCGCCGGTCTCCGGGTCCTGCAGTTCAATCAACCCGACGTCGGGCAATTCCTGTTCGCGCGGGTCGGACACGATGCAGGAGATCAGGTCATGGCGGCGGGCCGCCACGCGCAGCTCTTTTTCGTAGCCCTGGTCCTGATAGTCGGAGATCAGAAAGACAATCGCCTTGCGCTTCTGGACATTGCTGAGGAAGCGCAGCGCGGCGCCGATGTCTGTGCCATGCCGGGTCTCTTCGGCAGCGAGGATCTCGCGGACCAGGCGCATGACGGCCGTGCGTCCCTTGCGCGGCGGTATGGATTTGACGATCCGATCGCTGAATAAAATCATACCGATCTTGTCCTGGTTGCGCAGCGCGGTGAGCGCCAGCAGGCAGGCGATCTCAGCGGCAAGTTCGGACTTGGGTCGTGAGCCGGAGCCGAACATTTGCGAGCCGGAAACGTCAATCAGGAAGAGAATGGTCAGCTCGCGCTCTTCGGCGAAACGCTTGATGTGCGGGTGGCCGGTGCGGGCCGTGACATTCCAGTCGATGGTGCGAATGTCGTCGCCGGGGACATAGGGCCGCACTTCGTCGAACTCGATGCCGTGCCCTTTGAAGACCGAGTGATAGTCGCCGGACAGGCGATCATCGATGAGCCGGTTGGTCAGGATCCGGATCCGGCCAACCTGCTTCATTAATTCCTGTGTGTCGACTGGCATGGGGGGAAGAATTCAGGGTTCAGGGTTCAGGGGTCAGGGGTCATGGCAGGGTTCAGGTTTCAGGGGTCAGGAGCCTGGCAGGTGATTGCTTGGGGTGTCTGCACATACAAATTCTGAAACCTGAACACTGAACACTGAACACCGTAACGGCGGCGCAGCCGCCGTTACGGCACCGGGAGCGTGGCCAGGATCTGGTCAATGATCTTCTCACTGGTTACCTCTTCGGCCTCGGCCTCGTAGGTCAGGATGAGGCGGTGGCGCAGCACGTCGTGGGCAATCTCTTTGACATCCTGTGGCGTGGCATAGGCACGCCCGTGCAGCATCGCATTGGCGCGTGCCGCGAGGTTGAGGTAGAGCGTGGCGCGCGGGGAGGCACCGATCTCAATCTGGTTGGCCAGGGCGGCAAGCTGGAAGGATTTGGGGTCGCGGGTGGCAAAGACAATGTCGAGGATGTATTCACCGACCTTTTCATCGCAGTAGATCTGGTCCATGACCAGTCGCAGACCCTCGACGTCCTGGGCGGTCAGCACGGGCGTAATCTCGATGGTCTGGCGATTGGCGAACCGGGTCATGATGCGGCGTTCGTCATCGCGCGACGGATGCTTGAGGATGCACTTGAGCATGAAGCGATCAACTTGTGCCTCCGGCAGCGGGTAGGTGCCTTCCTGCTCGATGGGGTTCTGGGTGGCCAGTACCAGGAAGGGCGCGGGCAGGGGGTAGGTGTGGTCGCCGATGGTGACCTGGTGCTCCTGCATGGCCTCCAGCAGGGCGCTCTGCACCTTGGCAGGCGCGCGGTTGATTTCATCTGCCAGGAGCAGGTTGGTGAAGACAGGCCCCTGTTTGGGCGCGAAGCTGCCTTCTTTGGGGTTGTAGATCATGGTGCCGATTACGTCGGCAGGGAGCAGGTCCGGTGTGAACGAGATCCGGCGGAACATCAACCCCAGCGCCTGCGCAAGTGTGCGCACGGCAGTGGTTTTGGCCAGCCCGGGTACGCCTTCCAGCAGCACATGGCCGCCGGTGAGCAGCGCGATCAGCAGGCGGTCAATCAGGCGTTCCTGCCCGACGATGACCTTGTTCACTTCCTGCCGCAGACGCTCCAGCACTTTGGTTTGGTCTGCAATCTGACGGGTTGTCGTTTGGATATCCATGCGGGTCTCCTGAGAATTGGTCATTGGTCAGTAGTCATTGGGCCTGGAACGCCAGCGTATGCAAATTACGGTGCGGCAGGTGCCTCGGCCGACGCTGTGCTGTTGGTGTCGATCGTCTTCGGCTTGATGAGATCCTCACGGGTGTAGGTCATGTGCGTGGCCGTCGAGGCGGCGACCAGATAGGTCCAGTTCGCAAACTTCTGCTCCAGTTCGGCCTTGCGTGCGGCGTGTTCGGTCACCGCGGTGGCATTGGTTCCCGGTGCCGCAAGCGTGGCTTCCAAACGTAGATAGCGGTCGCCGCTGACCGCAGCGGCGCCGATGCGGGCGGTGTAGCAGTCGCCGTTCTTCAGCTTGATGCGGTACGTGCGGGGCGAAGACAGACCGGTCTGTGCGGCGTCCAGCTTCGGGTCTGCCACACCGGTGAAGTTGAGATAGCTGAAGGCGGATTCCACGTCGTAAGCTTTACTGGCGTCGAACTCCTCATTTGTACTGATCCCCTGCATTTGCAGGCTGCCGCTGTCGCGTGAAAGGCAGACTGTGGCGCCGGTGGAACCGACCAGTTCAAGGGTCTGAATGTCGGCGGACGGCACGGCGAGCAGTTGGCTGTTGGCCCAGGTGCGGGGTTCGCCATCGAACGCCTCCAGCCCTTCCTTGACGAGATAGACCTGGGGGTTGCCCGCGACCGCCACGTGGCGCCCCTGCGGCGGGCGCGGCGGGAAGCGATTGCCACCGCCCATGCTCATGTCCGGGGCTGCGCCCAGACGCAACGTGGCGAGCGGCTTGCCAGCTGCGTCCTGCAGATCCAACAGTGTGGCGTTGGTATCGATGTTCACGCCGCGGGCGACTTCGCCGATTTTCAAGTCGGCCAGCGCCAGCAGCGCGGTCTGCAACTTCGACAGGTCAGCCGGATAGCCGAAAAGGTTGGTTACGGTCCAGCCGGCATCGCCACGAACAAGCGTGATGGATGGCCCGCTGCGGCTGATTTCCACGCGGGCAATCGACTCCAGTGCCAGCGCGGGAAGCAGTTTACGGCCGATGTCGGCCGGCGGTGCGGCCAGCTGCCGGTGTTGGGTCCAGAGGGCCAGTGCCACCAGCACGGCAGCCACGATGACGAGTGCAAATAGTTTTCCGGGTTTCATGTGTGTGGATGCTCTCCCTGAATTCTGACTACTGGTTTCTGCATCGCCATTACACGCGCTTCCGCCGTGCCACGGTGCGGACGATCCCGAAGATAATCAGGAATAGCGGCATGGCCGCGATGTTGACTGTCTTGACGGCAATGCCCAGGTTTTCCATATCGCGTCGCAGTTCCTTGCGGACTTCTTTCAGCTGCCGCTGGAAGGTCTTCTCGTCCTGGCGAAATCTTTCAACGGCTTCCTGCTGCGCCCGCGAGAGCAGAAGCTTCTGTGTGCCCTTCTTCTGGTTTTGCAGTTCCTGGATCTGGGCGCGGGCGGCTTCCAGTTTCTTGGACAGCTCTTCCTCCCGTGCTTGCAGGGATCGCATGGCGCGCAAATCAAGTTCATCCACGTGCTTGAACGGCCGTCTGTAGGAGCCGCGTGCCCGCAGGCTCAGGAGTTCCTCGCGCCCGGACAGCTGTTCCACGGCGTTGATGAAGAACGTCAGGTTGTCGTTGATGGGTTCCAGGCTCTGCAGGCCGAACCCCATGGAGACCGCACGCACGCACGTTTCGTCGCACAGGAAGTCGGTGTCCGCCACAATCAGTACGGCGCTGTTTCCTTTGACCAGTTGGTTGGGCGCGGCGTTGGTTCCGGCGCCCGCGGGCCCGCCGGGGAAGGCTGTCTGGAAGGTCCCCTTCAGGCGCGCGGCCAGCACGTGCTTCAGGTTGTCTGGCTTAAACTGCGTGCGGATGGAGGAGACGGATGCATACTGCGCGCCCATGGCGTCTACCGGGCAGGCGGAGTCGCTGGAAGAGAAGAGCAGCGGCGTGAACGCAAGCTTGCCGCCGGTGTTGTCGGTGAGCGAGCCGGCGAAAGGCAGCATGATCTGGCTGAGCTGCGCCGAAAGGAGGTCCTCGCGGTTCATGCGGTCCGATTTGAGCCAGAGAAAGGTCGGGCTTTCGATCACGCGGCCCTGCCCGGCAAGCTGTGTCACGGAGCCCAGGTCGGCAATGACCTTGGTGGCGTCGAACCCGATGCCCCAGGCTTCAAATAACTTGCCCAGGGTGGAGGAGGTGTCGTTGCCCATGCGCATCATGGGGTTGGCGTTTTCGCTGCTGCGTCCATCCACGCTGCTCAGCGGATCCACACAGGCCACGAGCCGACCGCCGCGCAGCACGAACTGGTCGATTGCAAACAGCATCTTGTTGCTCAGGTTCTTGGGGTGCACCACGATCAGCGTGCTGATCTCCGGCTCAATCTGCTCGGCTTCCGGCGGCACGGTGCGCACGTCGTAATCTTCCTTGAGCATCTTAAACGCCACCCAACCTTCGTTGCGAGGCGGTTGCATCATCATCATCATCTGGTTCATGGGCGCGCCCATGACCGGCAGGCTGCTGAGCACGCCGAGCACCGGTTTCTGCGGGTAGATCACGCGGCTGATCAGGCGCGTGAGCGTATACTCCAGGCTGGTGTCTTTGATGGCCGAGAGCGACGGGATGCACTGCTGCTCGCTGCCGCACTTGGCGACCAGTCCGAAATAGGCGGGTGGCGAGAAGGGGTTGATGGTTTGCGGTTCCAGCCCTTCGTTTTGCGCCCACTCCTCGTAATCCGAGTCGGGCGTGGGATCGTATTGCTCCAGAATGACGCGGCCATGGCTGGCGAGCCGGTACTCCTGCAGCAGGTCTGCCACGTGACGGGCATCGGCTTTCAGGTTCATCGGCATTTCGGCTGAACGGCTGAAGTAGAACTTCAGGACCACTTCGCGATCCATCTTGTCCAGGATCCGGCGGGTACCGTCGGAGAGCGAGAACTGCCGGTCGCTCGTCAGATCCAGACGGAGTCGTGCCGCGGAAAGGATCAGATTGGCTGCAATCACAATGACTGCGACGAGCGCGAGGCCGGCCAGACCCGTGCCGATCTTGCTGGCGATTCCGTGATGCTGGGATTTCATTGTCAGATTTCCTCCGATTGCAAAAAATCGTTCAGGCTGCTTTGCGGGTGCCCAGCACAAGGTGTGTGGCCGTCAGTGCGATGACCATGACGCCTGCGTAGTAGGCCACATCGGCCAGGTCAATGACGCCGCGACGCAGCGATTCAAAGTGGCGCAGGAAACTGCACTCCGCCACGAAATCGGCCAGCGCCGGACACCAGCCGGAAAAGAGACGGGTCAGGGGGTCGAGTCCGGCCAGGTTGAACACCAGGCAGACAAAGAGCGCCAGCACAAATCCGATCACCTGGCTGCGGGTCATGGCGGAGGTCAGCGACCCGACTGCCACGCACGCGCCTGCCAGAAGAAAAGACCCGAGGTATCCGGCGAAGGTCACGCCGAGGTCCAGATCCCCGCCCAGCACGAAGATCGTGGTGGGGATGATCGGAAAGGTCAGCGCCAGCGCAATGCCGATAAAGGCCCAGGCCGCGAGAAATTTCCCGACAATAGCCTGGCCCAGCGTGACCGGCAGTGTCAGCAGCAACTCGATCGTGCCGGTGCGTCGCTCCTCGGCCCACAACCCCATGGTGGCCGCCGGCACCAGCAGGAGGTAGACCCACGGATGCCAGAAGAAGAACGCCGTCAGGTCAGCCTGTCGTCCCTCGTAGTACTGGCCGAAGAGAAAGGTCAGGACGTTGACCAGCAGCAGAAACGCCACCAGGAAAACGTACGCCACCGGCGAGTTGAAGTAGTTGCGAAACTCGCGGCGAAAAATGGTCCATACAGGGCTTGGATTAAGCATGGCGTGGGGCCTCCTCGGTCATGGTCAGCTTGCGGAAAACTTCCTCCAGCCGCCCCTGCGGGTCGCGGGACCGGAGTTCGGCCGGGGTGCCGTTGGCCACGATCTGCCCGCGGGCGATGATGATGGCGCGCGTGCAGACCGCGTCAACTTCTTCCAGAATGTGCGTCGAGACGATGATGGCCTTCTCCGCGGCCATGTCGCGGATCATCTGGCGCACCACGAACTTCTGGTTCGGATCCAGACCGTCCGTGGGTTCGTCCATAACCAGCACGGGCGGGTCGTGCAGGATGGCCTGCGCAAAGCAGGTCCGCTGGCGATACCCCTTGGAAAGCGTCTCCACTGCCTGATGGCGCACCGAGTCGAGTCGGCTCTTCTGGATAGCGGACTCGACACGATCCTGCCCCTCGGAGCCGCCAAAGCCGCGGATATTCGCAATGAAGGTCAGAAATTCTGTGACGGTCATGGCGTGATAGCTGGGTGCGTTTTCAGGCAGGTATCCAATGCAGCGCTTGGCGCCGACCGGATCGTCCTGGATGTCGTGCCCGCAGAGGCTTGCCGTCCCGCTGGAAGGCGGCAGGAACCCGGTAATCATCCGCATGGTGGTGGTCTTGCCCGCGCCGTTCGGTCCAAGGAATCCAAGTACTTCACCTTTGTTGACGGTGAAGGAGACTCCCTTGACGGCCTGGATGGGACCGAAGCTTTTTTTGAGTTCGCTGACTGTCAGCATGCCTGTCCCCTCATCTTCTGTTAGCGCGCGCCACGGCCAAAAGCTCGATTCGCGTGTGCCAAACGCTCCATTTTTCTATACGCAGGCATAAGCCTGTGAAGAACACGAAAGAGAGTAGCAGAAATTGTGCCAGCGGCAAAGCGTTTGGCCATAAAAGATGGTTAAGGCCATGGTCTTTTCCTGAAGCGCCACTTTGGCAGCCACTTGCGCGTAAATCTGGCGCATGCGGCGGGTTTCCGGACACTAGCAGTCTGTCGGACTTAGCTCTCTGGTCGTTTTTGAGTTCTCGCAACCCGCGGAGAGCGGGTTGCGAGAACTCAAAAACGACCCGATTGCCAGCTGCTAGTCAAAGGGAAGCCCCCTCCAAGCACTGGACATCAGCAAATATACAGCCAACTGGCATGAAAAGCGCAATCTTTTTGCCTGTTTTAGAAGGTCTCGCAACCCGCTATCCGCGGGTTGCACAACTAGGAACCTGTCGGCAGAAGGCGCCGGATCGATCCATGGCCTTCTACCGACAGGTTCCTAGAACGGCAGCGCGTGTTCTTTGATTTTGCGCTGGATGGTGCGCCGGGAGAGACCGAGCTTCTCGGCAGTCAGTGTGCGGTTGCCCTGGCAGCGGAGGAGCGATTGCTCCAGCACGAGCTTCTCGATCTCCGAAAGCGTCAGGTTGTCCGGCACGTCGAATGCTTGACCGGATCCGGGGCGTCCGGTGCCTCCGCCGGGCAGATTCAGCACGCTGGCGCCCAGTGTATCGCCCGGGGTCAGTAGCACGGCCGACTCCAGCACATTACGCAGTTGACGGATGTTTCCGGGCCAGTCATACGTGTGCAGCCGCGCATAGAAATCAGGTTCCACCCGGGTGATGGCGCGGCGGTGTTCAGCGATGGCCTTGGCGAGGAAACGTTCGGCCAGCGGGCGGATGTCCTCGTGCCGCCGCCGCAGCGGCGGCAGCGTGATGGTGACCACGTTGATGCGGTAGAGCAGATCTTCGCGAAACTTGTGTTCCGCGGCCAGTTCCGGCAGGTCCTTGTTGGTGGCCGAAACCAGGCGCACACTTACCTGAAAAGGTTGCTGTCCGCCGATGCGGCGGATTTCGCGCTCCTCAATGGCGCGCAGCAGCTTCACCTGCACGGAAGCCGGCGCATCGCCGATCTCGTCCAGAAAGAGCGTGCCGCCGTCGGCGCGCTCGAACGCACCCTTGTGCTGGGCCTGCGCGCCGGTAAATGAGCCTTTCTCGTGGCCGAACAGCTCGGACTCCAGCAGCGATTCGGCAAAGGCGCCGCAGTTGACCGCCACAAACGGACCGGACGCACGCCGGCTGTCCACGTGCAGCGCCTTGGCCACCAGTTCTTTGCCTGTGCCGCTTTCGCCCTGAATCAGCACCGTGGCAGTGGTGTCGGCCAGTGATTCGATCTGGCGCATCACGTTCTGCATGGCTGGCGACTCCGCAACCATGGACGTCGCCGTGAAGCGCGAGCGCACGGAAGCGGAGAGCTGATCCACCTGCCGCCGCAGCCGGCTGGTTTCAGAGGCGCGTCGCAGCTTGGCCTGCAAATCGTCCAGATCCAGGGGCTTGGTGATGTAGTCGTAGGCACCGGTGCGCATGGCCTTGACGCTGGAGTCCACGGACCCGTAGGCTGTCATGACAATCACCGGCACTTCGCGATCGAGACGCTGGGCGCGCTCCAACACCTCGATTCCGTCAATGTCCGGCAGCACCAAGTCGGTCAGCACCACATCGGGCGTGTGCTCGCGGAAGCGCTCCAGGCCGTCGCGCCCGTTGCTGGCCAGCGTGACGTCGAATCCGGCGTCGGCCGCGACTTCGGAAACCGAGCGCGCGCCGTCCGGGTCGTCTTCAATGATGAGGATGGAGGGGTTCATGGGGGTCCTTTCGGGTATCAACATTCAACATTCAACAGCCAACAACCAACTCCCAACGGAGAAAGAGTGGCGGACAAAAAGACATTTTCCTGGTCAGACGGAATGGCGCAAAAAGGTGGCCCGGGAGCCCTTCGGCCACGAGCTCGTGGCCGAAAGGCTCCGCGCGTGGGCCAGTGGCTGAACCGGTTGCGAGGCTTGCGTATGCCCGTGCGCGGAGCGCCCGGGCCACCTTTTTTGCGTCACAAACAAAGTGCCGTGTTTTTGGCCAGCGTTTTTCTTTCGCCCGTTGGGTGTTGGGTGTTGGATGTTGGGTGTTGAGCACGAGCCTTATTCCTTGTTCTTGTCGTTGACCGACTTCAACGTGATCCGTATCACGGTGCCGCCGCCTTCGCGTGGCAGCGCCTCGATTTCGCCGCCGCATTTCCGGATGGCGGTGCGCGCCAGGAAAAGTCCAAGACCCGTGCCGCCGGGTCGGGTGGTCACAAACATGTCAAAAATCCGGCGGCGTTCCGCGGCGGGAATGCCGGGGCCGCGATCCGAGATCTCCAGCGCCACGTGGTCACCCGCCACATGCGCATCGACCTCGACCCGCGTATTGGCGGGAGCAAACTGGATGGCGTTGATCAGTACGTTGATCATCGCGCGCCGCAGCGCAAACGGCGAGGCCAGCACGCGCGGCGGCGCCACCTGCCACGTCGTGGCGGTGGTCACACCGGCCTGTTCGCAACGCGGCGCCATGGTTTCCATGCATTCGCGCACGCATTCCGCCAGATCTACGGGTTCATGCGCTTCTTCCGCGGGGCGCGCCAGATAGAGAAATTCCTGGAATACCTTATCCATGCGCGCCACGGTGCGGTGGATGCGGCCGGCCAGCTCGGCCAGGCGCGCGGCGCGCGCGCCATCCGGTCGTCCGGCTTCGCGCTCCAGCATCTGGGCGTCGAGTCGAACCGAAGACATGGGATTGCGAAAATCGTGCACGATGCCGTTGGCCAGCATGCCGGAGAACGCGAGATGCTCTTCCTGGCGGCGGCATTCGGTCCATGTTCGGTCGCGGCGTACGATCCAGATCAGCAGCAGCAGGCAGGCGCCAAAGGAGGCGAACAGGGTCAGGATGGAGAGCCGGAAGATCGATTTCACGGCCTTGGCTGCTGACTGCTCCTCCTGATCCACGGCGCTGTTTCGCAACCCGACTTCGATTTCGATTTGCCCCCTGTCGGGAAGTGCAATTTCGCGCCGAAATACCATGACCGGTACTTCCGTGCCGCCGAGTTCCAGCATCTGCTGCGAGACGCTGGCAAGGATTCTCACAGGCGCATTCGTGTTCTTACGCGGATTGGCGCCGGCATCAGCCCATGACGTGGCCTGTCGATTTATCAGTGTGACGCCATCCTGCGCGATGGAGACGAACTGCAGGTTGCTTTGGGCGGCGTGCAGTCCATTGATCAGTTCATAAAAGATCTGCCACTGCTCCGGCGACAAGGGCGTGGGGCAGAGCGGGCTGATTTCGGCGAGGTAGTCGGCCATGTGCCCGCCCTGGTCCAGCACGGCGCGCGTGGCCATGGCGCGTACGGCATGATCATGTATGCGCTTCAGGTACCATAGACCGACCCCGGATGCACTTGCTGTCATCAGCAGTACAAGCGCTGCCCAAAATAGAAGCGGCAGACGGGGTCTTTTTTCGTGGTTCAATTTCATGCGTGCACTTGGTTTGGCAGCAAGGGTTGTGCCGTTGTTTAATTTGACCATTTGCACGGCTGTTTGCAAGCCAAACGCGACAACCTGTCGCGGAAGCCGGACAAAATGTCGCGCAACACGCTATCGTAGAGACGGCTTTATGCCGTCTACTCGCAAAGGGTCTGATAATGGACGGCGTAAAGCCGTCCCTACGTTCGTAATACGCTCTGGATCAGTACAGATTTTGTGCCGACTAGGCTGCTAGGCATGGGGCAAGCATACGCCAAGCATCCGATCGCCACGTTGGCGTGCTTCCTGCTACTAATTTACGCGAATCGGACCTTGGCAAAGGCAGGACATGCAATTTTTCAACAAACGTTTCTGGGTTTATCTCAACGCTGCGTTGGCGCTGGTGGTGATTGTGCTGCTGATCGGCCTGCTGATCGGGCGCGGGCGGGCATCGCACGCGGTGGAGCCTGCGGCGGGTAACGGGGAAATGGGTGCGCAGGCTGTTGATGCCCTGCCGGCGCCACCCCCACTAGCTGTGCGGCGGGAGGTGGATGCTGGTCGCGTGGGCGTGCGGCCGGTGTCTTATGTGAAGAATGCCGTTGCGCCGGACGCAACAGAGAACTGGCGGATACGAGGTATGCAGCCCCAGGAATGGGCGCGTCTGCCGGCTTCACCGGGCATGGACATGACGGAAACACAAAATGGATATCTGCTGACGTTCAGCCTGCCGGGGGTTCGGAACGAGGACATCCGTCTGAGCCTGACTGGACGCGTGATGACAGTTCAGGCCATGGTGCGCGATCCGCATGGCAAGCAGGTAGGCGGCATGGAGCGGCGCGTGCTGCTGCCGCGGGCCTCCGGCGACCTGGCCGAGTTTCAGGCCCTTTACTCCAATGGCGTGCTGCGGATTTGCGTGGCGAAGTAGAGGATTGCGACGCTAGCAGCCTGTCG
>SESH01002384.1_pt1 | contig 13546 bp, 10 predicted proteins | sample 3171561 | NCBI WGS metagenome assembly SESH01 (sample SAMN10866947, study PRJNA518727) | freshwater metagenome | biome: subpolar coniferous forest; feature: holomictic lake; material: water; isolation source: holomictic Lake 442 2011 16.5 m and 2014 13 m | place: Canada: near Kenora, Ontario
ATTTACCTGATAATTCAGCCAACGCTTCAGCTTTTGCTTCGATGTCGGCTTTATCGTCGCCTTTAACAGCTTCTTTTGCTGCTGCAATTGCTGCTTCAATGTTTGATTTTTCATCTGCTTCAACTTTATCGCCTAAATCTTTCAACGATTTTTCAGTTGCATGAATTAAACCGTCAGCATGATTACGCGCATGAACTAATTCAACCAATTTACGATCTTCATCTGCGTGAGCTTCGGCATCTTTTACCATGCGTTCCACTTCTTCATCCGACAAACCGCTTGACGCTTTAATTACAATCGATTGTTTTTTGCCTGTTGCTTTGTCTTTTGCCGACACATTTAAAATACCGTTTGCGTCGATGTCGAAAGAAACTTCGATTTGTGGCACACCGCGTGATGCTGGTGGAATGTCCGACAAATCAAAACGTCCGAGCGATTTATTGGCATTGGCTTTTTCGCGTTCACCTTGTAAAACATGAATCGTTACAGCGGTTTGATTGTCGTCTGCTGTCGAGAAAACTTGTTGCGCTTTCGTTGGAATGGTGGTGTTTTTTTCAATCAATTTGGTCAAAATACCGCCCATCGTTTCAATACCCAACGATAACGGAATCACGTCCAATAACAACACGTCTTTCACGTCGCCAGCCAAAACACCCGCTTGAATCGCTGCGCCCAACGCCACTGCTTCGTCAGGATTTACGTCTTTGCGCGGTTCTTGAGCAAAAATGCTATTCACCATTTCTTGAACTTTTGGCATACGAGTTTGACCGCCGACCAAAATCACATGGTCAATATCTGATGCTGAAACTTTCGCATCTTTTAACGCCATTAAACACGGTGCTTTGGTTTTCAAAATCAATTCTTCAACTAATGATTCTAATTTTGCACGAGTCAATTTAACGTTTAAATGTTTTGGACCTGTTGCATCAGCAGTGATGTAAGGCAAATTCACGTCAGTTTGTTGGCTAGACGATAATTCGATTTTCGCTTTTTCAGCCGCTTCTTTCAAACGTTGTAACGCCAAAGGATCGTTGTGAACGTCAACGCCTGTGTCTTTTTTGAATTCGTCCGCAAGATATTCAATGACGCGTGAATCGAAATCTTCACCACCTAAAAAGGTGTCTCCATTTGTTGCCAACACTTCAAATTGATGTTCGCCGTCGATTTCTGCGATTTCGATAATTGACACGTCGAATGTACCGCCACCTAAATCATAAACGGCAATTTTGGTATCGCCTTTTGGTTTATCCATACCGAACGCTAACGCTGCTGCTGTTGGTTCGTTTATGATTCGTAAAACATCTAAACCAGCAATACGTCCAGCGTCTTTCGTGGCTTGACGTTGTGAATCGTTGAAATACGCAGGAACAGTGATAACCGCTTGCGTCACTTCTTCGCCTAAATACGCTTCAGCATCCTTTTTCATCTTCATCAAAACGCGAGCTGAAATTTCAGGTGCTGCCATTTTTTTACCATGAACATCAACCCAAGCGTCGCCGTTATTCGCTTCAACAATTGAATAAGGCACCATTTTGATGTCTTTTTGAACAGCTTCTTCTTTGAATTTACGACCGATTAAACGTTTAATTGCAAACAACGTATTTTTAGGATTTGTAACCGCTTGACGTTTTGCCGATTGACCCACTAATACTTCGTCATCGCTGCTGAATGCAATGATTGACGGTGTTGTTCTTGCGCCTTCGCTGTTTTCAATCACTTTCGCTACGCCGTTTTCTAATACTGCGACGCATGAATTTGTTGTCCCTAAATCAATACCGATAATTTTAGCCATGATGTTTTACTCCAAAAATAATTTTAAAAAATGTTCGTTATAGAATGTGAGGTTAAATTTTTTTATTTCAATGTTTACTCAGCAGCTTTTGCAACAATAACCATTGCAGGGCGTAATAATCGCCCATTCAACAAATAGCCTTTTTGCAAAACGCTAATAACGGTATTCGGTTCAGTGCCTTCAACAAACTGCATCATCATTGCTTGATGATGATCTGCATTAAACGGCATTCCAGTTGGGTTTAACGTGAGAACATTGAATTTTTCAAATGCCGATTCAAATTGTTTAATGGTTAATTCACAACCTTCGCGGAAACGTTTTACTTCGTCGCTGTCACCTGTTGCGAGTTGCAAACCCATAAATAAACTATCCAAAACAGGCAACATTTCGCTGGCGAATTTGGTTAATCCGAATTTGTGAGCGTCTTCCAAATCTTTTTGCGTGCGACGTTTCAAGTTTTCCATTTCTGCTAATGTGCGTAACATTTTGTCATTCGCATCAAGAGCTGCTTGTTTCGCACCAACGAGTTCAGCTTTTAATTCGTCAATGGTATATTCGTGTTCGCCGACTTCGGTGTGACTTTCGTGTAAGTCAATTTCTACTTCTGGCGTAACTAAATTTTCTTCTTTTGTACTCATGTAATACGTTTTCCTGTGAAATTAAAAATAACGATGATTTCAAAATGGGGATAGAATTTTCGACTTTCAAGGCAACTGAAAATAATTTTTGGGTAGAATCGCTTATTATGTGCAAAAGATATTGGGTTTTAAATTTATGAAACATATTCCTTTGCTATTAAGCGTTGCATTACTCACTACACAAAACAGTTACGCTAAAAATATTGATGTGCCATTACAATGTGTCGCATTTAGTCCGTATGTGAATCAACTCACACCAAATTATGGTGCAAAACCGAATGCTGAAATTATTGAAACATTACTTGACGCATTGATTAAACAAACACCGTTTCGTTGCATTATGAGTTACGGTGTTTTGAATGGATTGGAAGCAATTTTTCCCGCAGCAAAAAAACGTGGCATTAAAGTCATTGCGATTTTGTGGATTGATAAAGACAAACTCGTCAACACCGATTCGATTGCACACGGCATTGCGTTAGCGCGTGAATATCCTGAAACGATTGTGCGTTTGAGTTGCGGTTCTGAAGTTCGTACACGGAATAATTTTGCTTTTGATAACGAAACTGAACGTTGTTTAAATGCTTTGCGAGAAGCGAAAGTGCCGCAACCGATTGGCGTGATTGATACTTGGTGGGAATGGTGTAATCGTTCGCAACCATGCCATGAAAATCAATTTAGCAAACAAGTCGATTGGATTGGCATTAACGTTTTTCCGTGGTGGGAAAATCGTCATGCAGATTTATTTCCGTGTGTAAATGCGAATGAAGCAGCAGATTTTCACTTAGCACGTTGGCAAGAAGTCAAAAAAGCCAATCCCACTAAAGAAGTTATTATCACTGAATTTGGCTGGGTTTCAGCACCAGAAGGCAAAGGACAAATTAACCTAAAAACTCAAAAAGAATGTGGTGTTGCAAGCCTGAAAAATCAGCAACTCGTTATTCAATCTACATTTAAAAAATTAGCAGAAAAGAAAGTTTCTACGGTAGCATTTGAGGCATTTTCAGAAAACTGGAAAGCCAACAATGAAGAAGGTGATTTTGGGCGATTTTGGGGCTTATGCGACAGCACACCGCCTTATACTTGCCACATTTCACTCAAACCTTAACCACATAAAGAAACTTAAAACGTGAAATTATTTTTACTGACTCTCAATGCTGCTTGTTTATTGCTTGCATCACAAATCACACAAGCACGTCACGCCGAAATTTTAATTGATGCCGAAAATGGAAACGTCTTACACGAAATAGGAGCCGCCCAATCTTGGTATCCCGCGTCATTGACGAAAATGATGACGATTTATATGACGTTTGACGCGCTCAATAATGGCGAGATTCATCTACACGACACGATGCGTGCTTCGCATCATGCCGCTCGTCAACCACAAAGTCGTTTGGGTTTGCATTTCAATGAACGAATTACTGTTGAAGAAGCTATTTTGGCACTTGTGACGCGCTCGGCAAATGATGCGTCAGTTGTTTTAGCTGAACATTTAGCCGTGACGGAAGATAATTTCGCAATTCGTATGACAGCAAAAGCTCATTCGATGGGAATGTATAACTCTTATTTTATGAATGCGACAGGATTACCAAACGATTGGCAAGTCACAACGGCACGCGACATGGCGTTGTTAGCATTAAAACTTCAGCACAATTTCCCCGAGTATTATCATTATTTCGGCGCACACAGTTTTACATTTAAAGGACGTGAAATGTTTGGAATCAATCGTTTTACCGCAACTTATAATGGTGCAGAAGGCATGAAAACAGGCTTTACCTGTAATTCTGGTTACAATTTAGTGAGTTCAGCAAAGCAAAATGGACGACGTTTAATCGGCGTTGTTTTAGGCGGACGAACCAGCAATGAACGTTACAACTTAATGATTAACCAAATGGATCATGGTTTCGACGGCAATTATAATGTAATCGCAAACATTGGTACGATGCCGACAAATTCTGCTGGTTTACCACCGCATCAACTAGATTGTGCGAGTGGCACAATCCATTATGAAGAACCCGATGAACATCATCACTCACATCACCATCATCACGGACATTCTAAACATAATGCCGTTTCCAAGGTTCATCATGGTCGTCGGCATCGTTAAAAATTAGTTTTCAAGTTCTTGCCGTAATTTTTTCAAGGCTTTACCGCGATGACTGAGTGAATTTTTTATATCAAAAGATAATTCTGCTGCACTGCAATCGTGTGATGAAACACCAAAAATTGGGTCGTAACCGAAGCCTTGATTCCCTTGCGATTGTTCTAAAATGTAACCGTCCCAACGTCCTTGAGCAATTATCGGACATGGATCATCCGTGTGACGCATCAAAACTAATACACAGAAAAAATAAGCGTGTCGTTGTGCCAATGGCACGCCGTCTAATGCGTGTAAAATTTTAGTGATATTTTCAGCATCAGTCGCGCCCTGCCCTGCATAACGCGCCGAATAAATCCCTGGTGCATCATTTAAAGCAGCCACCACCAAACCCGAATCATCTGCAATCGCAGGTAATTTTGAAATTTTTGCTGCATGACGCGCTTTTAAAATCGCATTTTCAACAAACGTCGTGCCTGTTTCTTCAATTTCAGAAACATTAAATTGCGTTTGTGGAATTAACACATAATTGGGTAATAACGCTTGAAGCTCTTTGATTTTTCCAGCGTTACCACTTGCGAGAACGAGTGAATTTGTTTTTATCATAAAAATTCCATTATGGTTTGATAAACCGACTGATTTTTGTGCGAAAACAACTTACACAAACACCCTTGTTTTGTTATAAATCAACATTCACAGCCGATAGGATTTATAATCTTACCAACTTAAACATTTTTGTATTCCATATGAACAATTCTATGTCATTTTCTTTCGTACCAAAACATCACACGTTAATAGGGGTGTTTTGTTTAGGAACTATCTGTTTTGCGCCACCAATCATGGCAGATGAAAGCCAATCATGGCTCGATTCGATTAACGTTTCTGGCTATGCAAAAGTGGTAGCAGAAGCCCCAAATAAAGAAGCGACTTCAATCGCTTTAGATGATTTAAGTATGTTTGTTTCAGGAAAATTCAATCGTTGGTTTAATCCGTTTTTAGAAGCCGAAGCCTACAATATAAACATTTGGAAAGAGGGTGATGGTTTTCAATTTAACAGTGTTAACTTAGACATTGAGCGACTTTACAATGATATGCAAATTACCGATACCGACACGTTTCGAGCAGGTAAATTTTTAGCATCTATAAATCACTGGAACATTGTTCACGCTGCGCCGCTCGTTTGGACAACCAATCGCCCGATTACTTCTACTTACTCCCGTGCTAATTACATTACGGGCTTACAAATGCGTCACGAATTCGATGCACTTTCTGGAAATGCTTTAGAAGTTTATGTGCAACCCGTAGTTGAATTTAATCACAAACCCGCAAGTTCACACGAGCGGCAATATGAAACAGTTGCGGGCGCACGTTGGATTTTAAATGAAGATTTAGACTATTACCTTGGTGTTGCATTTCAACACGCTCAAGTTGCACGCAGTAACGAAATGCGAAATTCAATTAGCATCGACGGTAATTGGCAACATGAATTATTTGAACTAGAAAGTGAATTTTTATTTACTAAGGTTGATAGTAGTGAATTACATCAACACGGCAACGATTGGGGCGGCTATGTTCAAATGGTTGTGCCAATTATCAATAAATTTGATTTGATTAGTCGTTACGAACATTTTGAATTCGCCAACAAACTTGAAGCCACGAATACTGAATTAGGTGGCATCGTTTATCGTCCGATGCCAAGTTTGTCGTTTAAACTTGAATGGCAACAAACGCAAGGTAGCGTATTTCATAATCAGACTGGGCTTTATAGTTCAGTGGCGGTGTTATTCTAATGAAAATGTTACTGATTTTATTAACTGCGTCATTATCATTTTCAGTTCATGCTGATTTATACATCATTGCGAATAAAGATTTACCCATTGAAAAACTGGAAAAAAACGACATTTCTTCAATTTATTTACTTAAGAAAAAGCATTGGGATAATGGCGATGACATTATGCCGATTAACTTGCCCGCAACGGCTGATGCAAGAGCGCGTTTCACCGCACAAATTTTTGATAGTACGCCAGAAAAATTAGGCAGTTATTGGGATAAAATGCTGTTTAAAGGTGAAACACCGCCCGTTACTCAGAATTCTGAACAAGCGGTAATTATGTTTGTTGAGCGAATTAAAGGTGCGATTGGTTACGTTGAAATAAAGCCGCAAAGTTCTCAAGTTAAAATTTTACAACAATTCAAATAAAAGGGTGTTATGTCACGGTTTTCGCTTTCAATTCGTTTAACGTTGTTTTTTAGTTTTATTGTTTTACTTGTCACTACTGCGTTAAGTGCAGTGGTTTTTTATCAAGCAGGTGAAAAAATAAATCAACAAATCAACCGCAATTTGAGTGACATTGCCAATCATAAAGCCTCTGAAATCAGTAATATGCTGTTATTTGAGCGCACAAATTTACTGGCGTGGCGAGCCTCTTCGGTAATGCTCGATGTGGTGGTCGATGATTTGGATAAACGTATTAACTCTGAACTGAAAAACTTGAAACAGTATTATCAATTGCAAGGCGATTTGTATGTATTTAATGCGTCGGGGATTTTAATTGCGTCTACCCAACACGGTGTCTTAAAAACAAAATTGCCAGAGGCGTGGCAAACACAAAAAGATTATCAGCTTGTTTTTAAACATGGAGTACCGTTTATCCAAGGCAACATTATTGCTCACGTCACGGCATTAAAACCGCCACAATTAAAAATGCAGGGATATTTAGTTATCACGCATTCGTGGGATGATATTAGTCGATTGCTTGCACCCACCGATAGCCGTTTTGCATTGCGACAAGAGAACGATACGACGGCTGAATTATTTACCGAGAATGGTGTTGAATCGATTGAAATGAATGACGATTTTGCAACTAAATCATTATGGTTTTTTAAAGAAAATAGTTATTTAGGTTCGATTTCAAAACCCGTCACAGTCAACGATTTTAGTTTTCAAGTGGCTGCGTTTATGCCGAAACAACTCGCACTCGAACAGATATTTGAATTGACGGAAAATTTACTCGTCGCGGCGTTGTTAGTTGGTATTCCGATGATTTTGTTAGTGAGTTTACTCAGTCGGCATTTGGTTACGCCGATTAAGGAATTAACTGAAGCGATTCGTGGGATTGAAGATTCCAATGATTTATCGATTCAAGTGCAAGTTTCGGGGCGTGATGAAGTTGCAGATTTAGGTAATGCTTTCAATCGTATGACATCACAACTCGGTGAGCTATTTCATAAAAATATGATTGTCGAAAAAGAACTTGAAAATTTAAACGCGAATTTAGAGAATCAAGTGATTGAACGCACCGCACAATTACAAGAAACATTGCAAAAACTAAAATCCGCACAAGCACAATTAGTTCAGTCAGAAAAAATGGTATCCCTTGGACAATTAGTGGCGGGAATTGCACATGAAATTAACAATCCGATTGGTGCAATTTATGCCAATATGCCACCACTCGAAGAATATATTGATGACATCAAAGGCACGGTTGAAATCGCCCAAAGTTGTTTAGATGATGCGGGAACAAAAACGCTGAATGAGCATTTGGAACAAATTGATTATGCGTTTGTAATTGATGATTTGGGACAATTACTCAACAGTCAAAAACAATCCGCTGATCGTATTCGCAATATCGTTTTATCGTTGCGAAACTTTTCGCGATTAGATCAAGGTGACGTAAAAACCGTATTGCTGGAAGAAGGCATTGATTCAACATTACAAATGCTGTTACACCAATTTAAAAATCGAGTGGTTATTGAAAAAGATTACGCGTTAAATGAAATGGTGGAATGTTATGCAGGTGAATTAAATCAAGTATTTATGAACATTTTGGCAAATGCCGTTCAGGCTATTCCAGATACGGGAGCGATTTATATCACCACGGCAAAAGTAAATGAAAACGCAATTATCACTATTGCTGATAATGGAACAGGTATACCAGACGATGTAAAAGCGAAAATTTTTGATCCATTTTTCACAACTAAAGACGTTGGCGAAGGCACAGGACTTGGTTTATCTATTTCTTATGGAATTATTGAAAAGCATCACGGCACATTAACCGTCGAATCGAATCAGGATAAAGAAAATCACGGCACACGTTTTATTATCGCAATCCCGTTAAAATTAGTTAAAGACGCTTAAAAAGGACAATTAAAAATGTACACATTATTACTCGTTGACGATGATGCGGATGTTTTGGCAACACTCACGCGCAGTTTTCGTAAAGGCTATAAAACACTTTCTGCCAGCAGTGGTGAACAAGCATTAGAAATTCTTAATTCACAACCTGTTGATTTAATTATTTGTGATCAACGAATGCCAGGAATTGGTGGCGTGGAAGTTTTGACGCACGCGTCGAATGTTCAGCCAGAAGCCATACGGATTTTACTCACGGGTTACACCGATGTGGAATCACTGCTTGCGTGTGTGAATGACGCACATATTTATAAATATGTAACTAAACCGTGGGTTCCTGATGATTTAAATTTCACGGTTGTTCGCGCCTTAGAGGCACTCAATTTACAGCGACAATTAAACGAAGCACGAACACAATTAGAATCGGCGTATCAAGAATCTGTTGTGATGCTTTGTTTGGCGGCTGAAGGTAAAGATCAAGATACGGCAAGTCACTTACATCGCGTACAGCATTACACTCAAGCGTTAGCAATGGCTGTGGGTATCGATGAAAAAGAAGCGGCACACATGGGTTTAATGAGTATGCTTCACGACATTGGCAAACTCGCCACGCCCGATGCAATTTTGAAAAAACCAGGCAAATTAACAGATGAAGAATGGGTTGTCATGCGTGAACACCCCATCGCGGGTGTAAAAATTTTGGGAAATAATCCTTTTTATGAAGTCGCCCGAGAAATTTCAGCGGGACATCATGAAAATTTCGACGGCACTGGCTATCCACATAAATTGAAAAGTGAAGAAATTCCACTTTCTGCACGAATTGTAAAACTCGCCGATGTGTTTGATGCGCTAACTACAAAACGTCCGTATAAAGAACCTTGGTCAATGGAAGATGCACTTGAAAATATCGAGCTGAATTCAACAGGAATGTTTGATCCAAAATTAGTGGCTGTATTTAAAGAATTATTTGAAGACGGAACGTTAGTTCGGATTCAGACGACTTATAGCAATTAAATTCATCTGACAAAAAAGCCCCGTTTACAAAATTCCAAACGGGGCTTTTTCATTTCGATAGATTATCGATAAGCTCTAAAAATTCATTTTCGTCGATAATTTTAACGCCTAAATCTTCAGCTTGCGTGAGTTTACTTCCTGCGGCTTCACCTGCTAAAACAACCGTTGTTTTTGTTGAAACGGAACTCGATACTTTCGCGCCTAAATTTTCCAGTTTCGTTTTAATTTCGTTGCGTGGTGAACTCAAAGTTCCTGTCAAAACCCATGTTTGCCCTAATAATGGTTGTAAATTTTCAACGATTTTATTTTCGTCCCACGTTACACCCGCTGCGAGTAAATCATCGAGTAACTGATTTTGAACTGGGTCATTGAAAAAGGCTTGGACGTTATATGCTTTCACATATTTAGACTTCTCAAGTCTTACCATTTTTAATGCAAATATCAATTGATCAATTGCTTTGTTTTGATCTGAATTGTCAAAAAATTTTGAGATTTTTTTTATTGTTTTAAGTTTTACTACTGCAGCTCCAAAATCAGGCAGTTTTTTTAAAGATTCAATATCTGCAGAACGCAATGCAGCTAAGTCTTTAAAATTCTTTGCTAAGACTTTCGCATTTTCCTCGCCAACCTGTGGAATGCCTAACGCGGTTAAAAAAGTAGAAAATGTCGTTTTTTTAGAATTCTCGATTGCAGCGAGAATTTTTGTCGCATTCTTTTCTCCTTGCCCTTCCAAACTACTGATGTCTTCAATTTTTAAACGATAAATGTCCACTACGCTATTTAAAATACCTTGTTCGCATAAAACTTCTATCAATCTTGTTCCCAGTTGGCGAATGTTCATGCAATTGCGCGAAGCGTAGTATTTAATGCGTTCAGCAACTTGTGCGGCGCAAAAATGACCACCTGTACAGTGATAAATAGTAGTTCTTTTAATTTCTTCTCTTGTTTTATAAACAATTTCGTTAACTGTTTTTTCCACTTCCGATTGGCAAATGGGACAATGCGTCGGCATGATAATTTTTTTCCGAGTTTCACCTTCAGCGACAACCTTCACGACTTTAGGAATCACATCGCCTGCGCGTTGGATTGCTACTATATCGCCGATGCACAACTTCAAGCGTTTTTCGATTTCGTCCATGTTATGCAATGTGGCATTGCTCACAGTCACACCGCCAACAAACACAGGTTCAAGCCTTGCAACAGGCGTTAATACTCCCGTGCGTCCAACTTGAAAATCAACGTCTAACAACGTTGTGGTCACAACTTGCGCGGGGAATTTTCGCGCCACCGCCCATTTTGGCGAACGAGCAATAAAACCTAATTTTTCCTGTAAGTCCAGATCATCAATTTTATAAACAATGCCGTCAATTTCCATCGGCAAGGTGTCACGCAATTTTTCCATGCGTTGATAATCTTGCTCAAAAGCATTTTCGCTTGCTAAAAATGCACGGCAGTTACGATTCGTTTTAAAACCGATTTCACCAAAATACGACAAAATTTCACTGTGGCGCGTAAATTCACGTTCACCCGAATAAGTCCCCATTCCGTAGGGAATGAATTGCAACGGGCGTTCCATTGCTGCTTTTGGATTAAGTTGGCGAATTGTTCCCGCCGCTGCATTGCGTGGATTTACAAACGAGCGGACATTTTCACTTTGATTAAGTTTTTCAAAAACCGCCTTAGTCATAAACACTTCGCCGCGTATCTCCAAAATTTCAGGTGGGGTGTCGGTTTGTAATTTCAACGGAATAGATTGAATCGTTTTAATAGTATGTGTGACATCTTCGCCGATTTGTCCGTCACCGCGTGTTGCGCCATAACGCAATAAACCATTTTCATAACGCAAACTAATCGCTAAACCGTCAAGTTTCGATTCGCTAAAAATCGACAATTGCAGTAATGGTATCGCTAATTCTTTTGCTGCTTTGACAAAAAAATCGACGGTTTCGTCAATCGAAAACGCATTTGCTAATGACAACATTTTTACATCGTGCGTAATTTTTTTAAATGTGCTGTTAACAACATCACCCACACGTTGCGTGGGTGATTCTGGCATTAACCAATCAGGATTTTCTTGTTCGGAAATTTGCAGCTGTCGAAATGCCGCATCAAATTCGGCATCAGAAACCAATGGTGCATCTAAAACATGATAAGCGTGATTCCACTCATTGAGTTGTGCGACACTTTTTTGATAATCAACGTAAGTCATCATTAAACAACGTGCTGATAAGCGTGAATATGCTCGTTTATCAATGTTTGTAATTGCGATTTATCGAGTATGTGATTATCGACTTTCAAATATAAAACGGCTTCTTCATGATGCAAAATAGCTTCTGCTACGCCTGTTACTTTCAACATTTCATTTACAAATAAATGAGCATCGCCTTCGCTCATCAATTCAATTGAAATTAATAAACTGGCTAAATAACGGGGTTCTTTCATAAAAAATGAAACAGCAAACCAACTTAACGCTAACACCGCACACGCTAAAAATACCGCTGTGACACCGAATTGCCCGTTAAACCACCCCCCGACTAAACCACCACAAAATAAACCTAAAAATTGTGAACTTGAATATGCCCCCATTGCAGTGCCTTTTAAATCAGCGGGAGCAGTTTTTGAAACTAGCGAAGGTAATGTCGCTTCAAGTAAATTAAATCCACAGAAAAACACGCTCAAAAATACAATTAACGTCACTAAGTTTTCATGTGCAAAAGCAAAACCAATCGCAGCAATCGACAATGTCGCAATCGCACCTAAAAACACTTTTTTCATTTGACGTTTTTTCTCCGCCAAAATAATAAACGGTACAATCAACGCCATTGAAATGACAAAAACAGGTAAATAAACTTTCCATTCGTTACCGATTTCTAACCCTGCATCACGCATCAAAGATGGCACGACGACAAAAATCGCCATCAAAATCAAATGCAAAATAAAAATCCCATAATCTAAACGTAAAAGCTCTGGGTTTTTCAATGCCGCCATTGCATCAGCAGGAACAAATTCAGCATCTCGATGTAATTTTGATTTTTCTGGATTTGGTACAATGAAAATAACCGCCGCAATTGCTAATAACGTTAAAACAGCAGTTGCCCAAAAAACACCATGAACCCCACCAAATGCAGCGGCAATAATAGGTCCTGCCACAATACCGCCACCAAATGACATTCCAATACTTATTCCAATCGTCGCCATTGCTTTAGTGCGATGAATTTCCTGCGTCAAATCTGCAACCAAAGCCATAATTACTGCTGAAATTGCCCCTACACCTTGTAACGCTCGACCAATTAAAACGCCGTAAATATCATTCGATAACGCCGCCACAACGCTGCCTGTGAAAAATAAAACTAAGCCAATCACAATCAATTTTTTACGTCCGAATTTGTCTGACATCAATCCAAACGGAACTTGTAAAACGACTTGCGGTAAACCATAAATGCTCATTGCCAAGCCGATTAACGCGGGAGTTGCACCGTCTAATTCTTTAGCAAATAGCGATAGCACTGGCAAAATCATAAACAAACCAAGCATTCGCAAAGCGTAAATTCCAGCAAGCGAACCGATGGCACGTTTTTCCGAAGATGTCATTGAACTGGAAATATCTTGCACATTAGTCATAAGTTAAAAAGCTCAAAGTGGTAGGGGCAAAAATTACGCGCCAATTTTGGTAAATGTCGCGGTGCAGTTGTTATTTTTTGTTTTTGTATCGAGTGTTAATGAGGTTGTTGCGCCAGAACAATCACCGCTCCAGCCAGAAAATTGATAACCTGTTGACGGTTTCACGTTCAGTGTAATCGCTGTGCCGAAAGGTTTTTTTAATGTACATTTTGCGGCGCAACTTAATCCAACTGGCGAACTTGTAACCCGTCCAC
>SESH01064469.1_pt1 | contig 13538 bp, 12 predicted proteins | sample 3171561 | NCBI WGS metagenome assembly SESH01 (sample SAMN10866947, study PRJNA518727) | freshwater metagenome | biome: subpolar coniferous forest; feature: holomictic lake; material: water; isolation source: holomictic Lake 442 2011 16.5 m and 2014 13 m | place: Canada: near Kenora, Ontario
TGCTGGTGCCTTCTGAATTCTGACTACTGAATTCTGAATACTGGGAAGCTACGATGCACGAACTATCCATTGCCATGTCGTTGGTGGAGCAGGTGGCGCAGGTGGCGCGGGAACAAAAGGCCGTGACCGTTCCCAGAATTACCGTCACGGTTGGCCAGTTATCGGGTGTGGATCCTGACGCCCTGCGCGGGGCGTTTTCGCTGGCGGCTGAGGACACGGCGGCCGCCGGGGCCGAGCTGGTGGTGGACATCGTTGAAGCGCGGGTCCGCTGCCGGGTCTGCGGGCGGAGTTCAACGCCGACGGCCCCGTTTCTGCATTGCGTCGACTGCCGATCGACCGAAGTGGAGGTGGAAGCCGGCCGCGAATTGCTCATCAAGTCCATTGAGGTGGATGTCGAGGTTGAGGAGAAGGTGTCGTAGAAGGAGGGATTCCTATGTGCAAAGACTGCGGTTGTGACCACGTTCATTCTGACCCGGCGCCCGGGCATCATCATGATCATGAGCATCCACATGATCATGACCACGGGGCGACGGGCCTGACGCGCCGTACGGTGGAACTCGAGCGCAAGGTGCTGGCGCAGAACGACGAGCAGGCCGCGATCAACCGGGCCTGGCTGGCGGACCATGGCGTGGTGGCGATCAACCTTATTTCGTCGCCGGGCTCCGGGAAGACGTATCTGCTTGAACGGACCCTTGAACGTCTGAGCGGACGGGTGTCCTGCGGCGTGATTACCGGGGATCAGCGGACGGATAACGACGCGCGCCGGCTGCAGGGGAAGGGGGCCGTGGTACGCCAGATCGAAACGCTCAGCGCCTGCCATCTCGATGCCGGGCGGGTGGGGTCCCTGCTGCCCGAGGTGGCCGGCGCCGGTGTGAAACTGCTGTTTATCGAAAACGTCGGCAACCTGGTTTGTCCGGCGGCCTTCGATCTGGGCGAGACGTTCAAGGTGGCGCTGTTGTCGACGACAGAAGGGGAGGACAAGCCGGTCAAGTATCCGGCGCTGTTTTCCCAGGCGCCGGTGGTGGTGCTGACCAAGATGGACCTGATGCCGCACCTCGACTGGGATCTCAGCAAGTGCCGGGCGCATTTGCGGAGCATTCATCCCGGGGTATTTATCTTCGAGCTGAGCGCGAAGACGGGTGACGGCATGAAAGCGTGGATCGAGTATCTGGAAAAACTGGTGGGTTAAGGGAGCTGTAACGGCGGAGGAAGGGGTCGTAAGATGAGGACTATTGCTTTCCGCCCAAGGTCATGGCGGCGTATAGCGTCCGGGACGGGGGCAAATCTCGGGGAACTTGGCTGCCGCCTGTTGCATTTCGGCCTTTAGTCGCTGGACCACTCGGGACTCGATGGCCGTGAAACCACCCCTCGCGTCGATGTGCATGACCGTGTCGATGGAAATCAGGTGCCGCTCCTGGCGGGACAACCACGGTTGGGCGATACAGTTCAACGCGATGACTACAAAGGCGATGGCGGGGACAAGGGCCCTCATCAGAGAACCGTAATAGGCGGCATGGGTCCTCCGGAACCACTGACGGCGGACAATGCCATAGACCAGATAGACAAGACCGGATAGGCCCAATATTCCACCCATGATGCCCAGCAGATAAGCGGTCCAGGCATGATCCTCAGTGTCCAGCCATGATTCCGGCAATATGGCAAGCAACACAGGTACGCCAACAAGGCACCATCCCCAGGCACGCCAGAACACCGGCACCACGGATGGTGGAAGGAAGCCCAATTCCGCACAGCCATGCCGGACCCGTTGACGAATGATGGTGAAGGTCGCTGCCAGAATCACCAGAGACAGGGCAACAAACTGGGTGATCAACTGAGGATATTCAATGGCAGGGTTCAAGCTGCGGTTACTCCAGGGTAAACATCTTGTGGCGACGTAATAACACAGAACAGGCAGAAGCACCCCCCACAACAGGAGACGCCCCCAATCCCTGGCGGAGATGAGCAGGTAGGCCGACCTCTGGATTTCTCTGCTTGCAAGGTGATAATAGAGGGCCAGAAACACGCAGAACACCCCAATTGCGACCAGGCCGATGGAGATCGACCCCAAGGCACCTCGCTCCCCGGCAGTGTATTCCAGAAGGCGGCTGGGGGTGAGATCTGCCACGGTCGGGTATTCCCCCAGGGCGGGCAACAGTAGGCCCATCAGGATTCCGCTGTGCCGCTGTATGGCTTTTTCGGTAGCCGTATCCTTCGATAACTCCTGCTGTTTCTTTTTCCAATCCTTTATGGGTTGAGCCAGTGCGGTGGTTACAATCCCAGATTGCCGTGCTGCGGCGGTATCCCCAAGTCTGTCATAGGCGGCGGGCAGTTGCTCGGCGGCTATCTTCGCAACGGCACCGACCACCAGGATGTCAATAAGGGTATAGGCATCATTGTTGATCTGGGGCACGAACTTGCAGCAATCCGAGAGAAACACCTTTGCCTCTTCCGTCCGCCCTTCATCAATCAACAATCTGCTGTAGGCCATGGATGTTCTGCCAAGTTGCCGCCATGTTGACAGGTCAGGAAGCAGGATGCCCGCGATCCTGCCGATCTCGGCGATTTGTTTCAGCAGTGAGGTCGGCTCACCCATGATGGCAAGTCGTTCGGCGGCCATATCGCTTGTATACCGTCGAACTTCTGGTTTCCCGAGACCGGTCCTGAAGTGGACCATGGCCTCGTCAAGTTTGGAACGATCCAGGACCTTCATTCCCCACTCATTTTTCACGGTGCCATCGGCATTGGTGATGGAATGAGAGTCGTCCTCAATGGCCTCGGCGAGAAGATTGCCTGCTATGAGATATTCAAATCGCGCATTGTCGGGATCCGAGGATTGGAGCCTGGTGATCTCCTGTGCGAAGTTGGCTCGGCGTTGGTCATTTGTCACGCCGCCTTCCCGCCTATATGGTAAGGAACCGGCAAGGTGGGAGATGTAGTTGTGGAGGTAGACGATGTTTGTCGGCCACTTCTCCCAGATGGCTTTTTGCCCTTCCAAGGATGTTTTTCGGGTGCGATCACCATCAAGGATCAATTTCTGGTCGGGCGTTAGATCATCTAGGCCAAATACCTTCTCGCATGTCATGGAGCTGTCGTCCGGCTGGGGGTCGAATACGAACATGCTCTTCAGGGTCGCGACTTGCCAGAGACTTCCCCGGAGAATCATGAACAGGACCAGAACCGCCAACACAGGCAGTCCCCACTGGGTGAAGAATCTGGCTGCGGCACGGAGGGATGAAGGTGCTTGTGATTTGGTGCCTTCCATTGAGTCACCGCTCCACTTGTTTGACGATTCAGTCGTAACCTGATGGCAGTACAACAAATCACCGGCGTGAACACAATGACGGACATGCCCAATCCATGAGTTCCTCAACAAGCATGAAGCGATGTTGAAACAGTTGCTGGGATAACCGCTTCAACCGAAAACCGCATAACACGCGGGCGAAACCCATCAATGTTCGTGCTCTTGGGCATCTGTATCCAATTGTACTCGACCTGATGTACAAATAGGTATAAATGGGTACATATGAACCCGCTAAAGAACCCTTTCTCTCCCGGTGCAGGCTCGCCGCCCCCGAGGGTTCGGACGGGATGCGGCGCTCGAATCGGGTATCCCATGTTTTGAATTGACCCGGCGGCGGGCATGGGGACAATTCGCGCCATGGCCATCACTCCCGTGAGTTTCTTTTCCTTCGCGGCGGATCATGTGGAACTGCTGAAGGATATCTTCTATCGGACGCGCGAACAGCATGGCGTCGCGGAGGCGGAATTGCTGGGCCTGATCCGCCGGCACGCGAAACCCGGCGCGACTTCAGCGTTTCACATCCTCGAGCGGATGCAGGAACTGGGTTTTGTCGAAACGGTTCCCGACGCCACCGCCCAGTACACGTTGACGGCGGTGTTTGCCGCCCTTCTGGCCCAGGTGCTCCAGGAATACCGCACCACCAGTGTCGAGGTCATACAGGGCTATCTCAGCGCCTTCGAAGCACTGTCCCGCGAGCTTGAGGAAAGCGCCGCGGCAGGTCCGTCAGGCGGTAGCCGCGCGGTGCGCGCCCTGATGGATCTTGAACAGAATATCGAGCGGTTGCGTCAGGATTCGCGCTCAAATCGGGATGCCATCCTGATCGAGGTGTTGAGAACCAAGGCCAACCGGGAACACGAGACGGCCCTCAAACGCTACGAGCGCATCAACTGGCTCTGGACCCGGTACATGATTCCTTTGCGCGACATGATCGACACCCGCAAAGCCATGGATGGCGCCCTGGACCGGCTCGATCGCGCGATTCAGGAGGCCTCCCTGTGCCATGTCAATGACGGCGCGGTGGCGCGGGCCCTGGCCGGTATTGACGCGCGCTTGATGCGCCTGCGGCGGAGCGTGACGGAGGACTACAGGGAGAGCCTCGCGGAATTGGCGCCGCTGTACGAGGCGTTGCGGCGCGATTCAGCCGTGGCGCGTGGTGCCTCACTGGCGCTGGATCGCCTGGGGCGCCTGGGGGTGGCGCGCCTGCGCCTGGAAGAACGTCTGGCCCTCTGCGGCTGGCAGCTTCAGGGGTTGTTCGACGATGACGCCTTGCGGCAATGCCTGCAGGATATTCGCGGTTACACGCCTTCCGTCGCGGCACCCCTGGCCCGGGCGGTTCCGTCCGGGCGTCGGGAGGATGTTCTGGCGGGCGTTGCCTTCGACGCGGCGGCCGCGGCGGCGGTGCCGATCCCGGACGCGTTCGAGTGGTTGATCGGACTGTTGGGAGACGAATCGCCGCTCGGGATCCTGCGCGGCTACGGCCGGCTCCGCAGCGGACGATTCGGGCGGGTGGCCTTTTCCGGGAACGCGCGGGACTATCGTCTGAGAACCCTTCGCATCCGAGCCTGTCCCATGCGTGTCGAAAGGAGCGTGTAAGGTGAGAAAACCCCGTCGCGGAATCGCCCCCGCCCGTCCGCGTGCCGTGTCGTCCCTGCCTCATTTGAGGGAGATTTTCGACCTGTTGCGTCGGGGGCGGCACATTTGTGAAGCCGATGCCGACTGCTATTGGGCGCTGAAGGATAGTTTCGAGAAGTACGCCGCGTTTTTCGATCAGCTTGGATTCTCGCTGGTGGCGCATGGCCGGGGGTTCTACTACTTTCATGAGCTTGTCACCTTCTCGGACCGTGCTCGCCGCATGGCGGTCTTCATGTTTATTCTCGTCGAGCATCTTGCCGACCGCGGAGACGCCATCGAGGAGACGCTGCTGAGCCGGCTCTTCCGCATCGACGAACTGCCGCATTTCCGTTCCGATCGTTATCGGGGCTATATGAAGGAGGCGGATATCGCGGGCGAGGCGGATCTAGCCAATGTCCTGCGCGGCATGGAACTGCTGGGATTTGTGAAGCGCGAGGACGAAGGCAGTTTTCGTTTCCAGCGCCCGATTTACCGCTTCATGGACCTGTGCCTTGAAGTCCTGAATGACGGGGAACCGGCTGAACCGGCGGCGGGGGTCGATGCCGATGCGGCGGCCGGCGGCGGGCCGGCTGGTGATGTCACCGAAACAGCCGGGACGGAGGAACTGCCATGATTCGCGTCGGTCCATCGCGCCTCATCCTGTTGTACTCGGGCAAATACGATTACGCGGAAATCGAGTTGGAAGGCCCGGTTCACCTGGTCGGTCCCAATAATGTCGGCAAGACATCCCTGATTGCGGTGTTGCAGTTTCTGTACCTCGACGACCAGCGCGCCATGCACTTTTCGCGGGATATGCAGGCCACGCGGCGCTATTACTTTCCCGATACGCAGAGTTATGTCATTTTCGAGTGCCTCACTCCGACCGGTTTCCAGACGGTGGGGGTTCACGGGCTCGGGCCTTTGCACGGGTTCGAGTTCGAACGCTTTGCTTATCAGGGCCGGTTCGAGTGGGATGACTATTTCGATGCCGGGCGCCAAGGGCGTTCCGCTGCGGAGGTCCAGGCGCGCCTGGCGGCCAAGGGTTTCGCCCGATTGGAACCCAAACACTTGCGCGCCGCGCTCACGGGGGTCGGTGACAGCAAGGATATCCACCTGGGGCTTGTGCCGCTCCGCAACCGGACCCACTACGCCCGTTTTCGTAACATCTTCAGGAACCTGCTGCGCCTTTCCCATTTGCGGCAGGAGGAAATGAAAGGTTTGCTGCTGGACGTGTTCGAGAGCGAATTCCGGCAACGCCGTATTTCGCTGAGTCGTCACTATGCCCAGCATTTGGAGAGGATTCGGCGCGATGCCGCCGAAGTGCAGGACCTGCGGGCCCTGCGCGCCGAAATCGAGAAGCTGGTTGAGCACTATTCCAAACGGGAGGGTTGCCGCGCCAGGCTTCCGGCGTTATGGCGCACGCTGGGCGCGAAAGCCGAGGCCGAGCGGACCGCGTTCACGGACGCCTGCGCCCGCCTGCGGGCAAGTGTTTCCGAGGCGGAACACGGGCTCGAAACCGTGCAGACTCGGCAGCGCGAGGCGCAGGACCAGTTGACCCGGCACAGCGGGCAGCGTGCCGTGATGGAGAACCGCCTGGTCGAGTTGGAGGCGCAGGCCCGTGCCTTTGACGATTTTGTCCGTGAGTGGGCGGAGGCCCGAAAGAACGAGTTGGATTCCGAACGGCGGCGGCTTGCCGGACAGATGGCAAGCGGCGCGGCTGAACCAGCCGGACGCGTCGCTCAACGCCTGCGTGACGGCGAGTCCAGGATCCGCGGGCTCAAGGCTCGGTTGGCCGCGGTCGAGCATGCCGCCGGCGGGCTGCTGCGTCGCCAGCATGGCGATGCCGTCTTGCAGGACGCCTTTCGGATTCTTAATCCCGAGCTCTTGGGGTTGCCCGTCAATCATGACCGGCCCGGCATCCGGCTGGGTTCCGGTCCCGACGCTTCGACAGCCGTGACGGCCGTCGCCGCCCAATGCAAGGGGCGCCGTTTTCTGCACGCAGGCTTCGAGATCGATCTCGACGAGCTGACTGCGCCGGATCTGGACAGCTTCACTGATCCGGAACGGATTCGCGCAGAGCTTCAGGCTCTTGACGATGAACGGCGGCGGGACCAGGCCGCACTGACGGCGGCCCGTGAGATGGAGGCGTTGCAGGAGCGCGAACAGGCCTGCCGGAAGGAGCAGGAAGAACTGGTCCGGAGGCTTTTTGCCCACGCGGCGTTCCTGGAAACCAAACGCCAGGAGCCCGCGTGGCGCGCTGAGTTGAGCCGGCTCACCCGTGCCATGGAAGGCACCCAGACCGAGTTGGACCGACTGGGTGTTGAACGCGATACGCTCAACGCCCGGCGCCGGGAGTTGAACGACCGCATCCGGGAAACGGAGGAGGCGCGCCGGCGGCTGGAGCAGCGTCTCCGTGAGCTGACGCCGCCGCCCGCCGAATGGCCGCTGAAGGAGGGCGGCGCCCTGCCTGCCGAACTCGACGACCTGATGGATCGTTACCGCCGGGCGCAGGACGACGAATTGCGTCAGGCGGAGCGGGTCCGCGAATTGCTTGAACTCATCGAGTCCCGGACCTATGGCCGCTATGCGGATGAGAACGAGTCGATCGTGATCGACCGGTTACGTGAACAAATCGAATGCCTTCCGGAGAAGCAGAAGGCGGTCCAGGATCTCTGGACCAGCATTGCCGTCGACCTGAAGAAGGCGTTCAAGGATCTGAAGGCTGACGTCGAGACGCTCAAGACCGGTGTCGATGATCTGAATCGCCGTCTGGGTCAGGTCGCCATCTCCAATTTGCAGCGACTGCGCCTGTTGGTTGAGGAGCGCGCCGAGTGGATGGAGCGAATCCGCAATGTGACGCAGGCGGAGGACATGCCCCTGTTCGCCGATTTCGACGCCTCTCGGAAATCCATGGAGGACCTGGGACGCCTGCTGTCGGCGCATCCGGAAGTGACGCTTGACGAGCTTTTCGATCTGCATTTCGAGGTCACGTTGTCGGATGGCCGGGAGCGGCGCTATCCGCATCTCGATACGATCGAATCGAACGGCACGACCATTACGATCAAGGTGCTGGTCAACCTCATGCTGCTGCATGGCCTGCTGGAGCACGGAGACATACAACTGCCGTTCTATCTCGACGAAGCCTCCAGCCTGGATCGTGATAATTTGCGGTCCATCGTCGAAACCGCCGAGCGGTTGGGCTTTGTGGCGGTGCTGGCCAGTCCGGATGCCATGGAAGTGGCGCGCACGCTCTACTTTGTGGAGGAGCAGTCCAATGGGCGCGTGAATCTGGACCCGGAGACCTCCCGAATCCGGCTCATGCGGACAGTCGACGCGGCGCAGGAGTCCCCGTCGGCATGAAAACGGTGTCGGCCGTCATCTTGAAGCAGCTTCTTAAGCACGGGTCGGTGCCAGCCAGCGCCGTGGGGCGCAGCGGCCTGGCCGGGTTGCGGGGCTTGCTCGATGCGGGCGCGCTGGAACGGGCGCGGGCCGGCGCTGGCAGTGTGATCGCCGTACGGTGTCGGGAGGCTGTAGAAGCAGTGGCCCGTCAGCTTTATCCATCCGGCCTGGACGCCGGTGCGGTGGCGGAGTCCATGCCGCCCCGGGCGGCGGCGGTCGCCGCCGTACGCGATGCCAAGCGCAGTCGTCGTGGCGCGGCGGAGCCTGTCCTGTTGCGCGCCTTTCATCCCGTGTCGCTGGTCGGGCCGTCCGGCGGGGAACTCGACCTTCTGGCGCTGACCCGGCTGGCGGGATCGGCGGCGGTGACGTTGACTGAGGGAGCGTCCTGGCGGTTCGCGGGGCGGCTCGGGATCGTCGAAAACCTGGAGATCTTCTACCACGTCGAGCGCATCGTCCCGACATTGGATGCGGCGCTCTATGCCGGGGGCCGCCTGTCCGGGCGGGTGGTGGAATGGCTGGCGGGTGAGGCCATGAGCGCCGCGGAACTCACGCATTTTGGCGACTACGATCCCGTCGGGGTGGCCGAATATCTCAGGTTGCGGCGTGCTTGCGGATCCCGGGTGGCGCTCTATATTCCCGCCAACCTTTCCGCGTTAATGCGGCGGTTCGGGAAACGTTCATTGCTCGCGGGACGGAACGCGAGTCTCCTGGGGGAGTTGCGGGCGGAGGCGGATCCGGCGGTGCGCGCCGTGGTCGGGCTTATGGATGAAACGGGCTGTGGCTTGGAGCAGGAATCCCTGCTGATCGGGGGCGGCGGGGATGAGGGGGGCACATGATGCGGCCAGACGAAATGGAGGATCCTACCCTGCGCGCCACGCTGCGCCGTGTGCTGGTGGCCTGGTTGTTCGGCGCGGCGTGGATGTCCATTACCAGCGGCGCCACGCTGACCCGGTTTGCGCGGGAAATGGGAGTGCGCGAGTTCGGGTTCGGACTCATGGCCGCCCTCCCGTTTCTGGCGGCGTTTGCGCAATTACCGGCGAGTTTCTTTGTCGAGCGCTTCGGGCATCGCAAGACGGTGTTCCTGGCCTTCAACCTGACGCATCGTCTGATGTGGCTGGTGATCGCCGCCATCCCGTGGCTGTTTCCCCGCTTCCATTGGCCAGCGGCGCTGATTGCCCTGATGGGGCTGTCGGCGGTGGCGAGTCAGGTCACGGGGCCGGCCTGGAATTCCTGGTTTGTGGACCTGGTGCCCTCGCGTATTCGCGGGCGTTACATGTCGCGGCGTTCGCAGGCCGGCCAGATGGTCAACCTGGTGTTAACGCTCACGGTGGGGCTGGCGCTGGACTGGGCGGAGGGGAAGGGGATCGTGGCGCTGGGGCGGATGCTGAGCGCCGTGCTGGCGGTGGCCGCGGTGATGGGGGCCGTGGATATTCTGTATTTCGTCGGGATTCCGGACCGTGCGGCGCCGCCGCGCGACCGCTCCTACGGCTTGAGGCAGCTTTTCCTGCAACCCCTTAAGAACCGGTCCTTCCGCTATTGCCTGGCCTTCACCGCCGTCTTGACCTTTTCCGTCGGGCTTATGGGACAATTCACCTGGCTTTACGTGTTTGACGTGGTGAAAGCCACGAATGCCCAGGCCAACCTGTTGCTGATCGCCTTTCCGCTGGCGGTCTCCCTGATCAGCCTTCCTTTCTGGGGACGCATGGTGGACCGGCTGGGTAGAAAGCCGGTGTTGATCATTGCCGGTATCTGTGTGATTCCCGGCGCACTGGCCTGGGTGTTTATCCGGGAGGGGCACTGGTTCCCCGGCTATTTCGGGGTGATCCTCTCCGCGTTTGGCTGGCCCGGGATTGAGTTGGGATACCTGAACATCCTGCTCGGGTTGATGGAGCGCCGCAAAGGAAACGTTCGCAATACGGCGTATATGGCCATCAATAGCGTGGTGGTGGCTGCCGCCGGCACGTTGAGCGGGCTATTCAGCGGACTGCTGGCCAGTCAATTCCGGGACTGGCACGGTTCGGTGTGGGGCGTGGCGCTGACGTACCACAGCGGGCTGTTTCTGATCTCGACCGTGGTCCGGACCTGCGGGCTACTGTTCCTGAGGGGCATTGAGGAGCCGCGCGCCTTTTCGGCGCGGGACGCCTTCCGTTATATGGCCGGGACGATGTATTCGAACCTGCAGAACACGCTGGTGGCGCCTGTGCGGCTGGCGGGGCGCTGGACCTACAAACTGTCGTCGGTGAGGCGCTGGGGCAAGAAATGATCTGTCAGGTCGCGGCCCGTTTCATCTCCGCCGCCGCGTGGCGCAGCATCCGCTCGGTGGTCTTCCAGCCGACACACTCGTCGGTGACCGATACCCCGTAGCGTAGAGTCGCGAGATCCGACGGAATGGGTTGATTCCCCTCAACAAGATTGCTCTCGACCAGCATGCCGATCAGGGAGGTGTTGCCGCGGACCCGCTGCAGGAGGACATCCTTCCAGACGGTCTCCTCAGCCTCGAACTTCTTGCCGGCGTTGCCGTGGCTGCAATCCACCATGATCGCGGGGTGCAGGCCCATGGCGCTCATCAGGGCTCCCGCCTTGGCGATGGCGGCGGGATCATAGTTCGGGCGGGTCCGCGAACCGCGCAAAATGAGGTGCCCGCAGGCGTTGCCGGACGTGCGCACGATGGAAATACGACCCTCGTCATCGATGCCGAGAAAGCTGTGAGGGTGGCGGGCGGCCTCCATCGCGTCGACGGCGACCTGAATGTTGCCGTCGGTCCGGTTCTTGAAGCCGACCGGCATGGACAGGCCACTGGCCATTTGACGGTGCGTTTGCGATTCGGTGGTCCGTGCGCCGATGGCCACCCAGGAGGTGAGGTCCGCCGTGTATTGCGGCACGATCGGGTCCAGCGTTTCCGTTCCGGTCGGGAGGCCCATGGCGTTGATTTCCAGCAGGAGTTTGCGGGCGACGCGGAGGCCGCAGGCAATGTCCGAGGATCCATCCATGTGGGGGTCGTAGATCAACCCTTTCCAGCCGGTGGTGGTCCGTGGTTTCTCGAAGTAGACGCGCATCACGATGAGCAACTGATCGTTCAATTCTTTCCGCAGGGACTGGAGGCGCCGGGCATACTCCAGGGCGGCGGCGGGATCGTGGATGGAGCAGGGGCCCACGACGACGAGCAGGCGCCGGTCGCGGCCCGCCAGAATGTTGCGGGCGGCGTCGCGCGCCTGGATCACCGTCTGCGTCGCCTTGCGGGTGGGCACAAGTTCCGATTTCAGGAGCCGGGGGGTGATCAGGGGCGCGAGTTCGAGGACGTTCAGGTTCTCGGTTTTGGCAATTCGCATGGGGAGTCCTCGTTCCTCTACATTTCGTGCAGGGTGGCGTCGCGCTTGGGGGAGGGGCGGGCTTGGGTTCGAGGGCGCCCCTTCTTGTCCGGCATGAGGAACGGGTCCTCCTTTTCGAGCCGGTCCCCGAGCTCGGATTCGATGGCGTCCGGACTCTCGCCGGCCTCGAGGCGGCTCAGGGCTTCCTGCATGCCGGGACCCAATTCCATGCCGGTCATGCTGGAGAATTTTCGCATCAGGTTGGCCGCCTGCCGGGGATCGTCCTCGCTGAGTCCGTCGGCTTCCCTAGCCAGGGCATCCATGGCGCGCTCCATTTTGGATTCGTCGAAGGGCAGATCCGGTTCGCCGTCCGCCCCGCCCTCGTCCCGGGCCCGTCCGGTGGCGGCGAACAACGAAATTTGCTTCTCCAGCTTCACCTTCCCGCAATGCGGGCAGTCCGGGCGTTTATCGGCCTGAACGGTTCGCGACAGGAAACTGAAAATGGTGTTACATTTCTTGCAGTAGAATTCGTATATGGGCATGCAGGTAATCCTCAGGAACTGGCTCCAAAGTTAGGCGGCAATGGGGCGGATGTCAACAGGCGCGATGGGGCCGGCCCCTTTGATTTGGCCATCAGGTTTTTGGAGCCTGGAATTCAGGGAAAGACCCGATTGCGCCAAGCGGGCTTCCGTGCGAGCTTACAAGTGGTTCGAGGGTGCTTACGGAGCGGTAAGACATGAAACGCGTTGCGCTGATTCTGGATGACGATCCGCTGATCCTATCCCTGCTGCAAGGGGTCTTGAGTCGCCGGGGGTACGAGGTGGCCACTTTTATGAGCGCGACGCAGTGTCCCGCCTACCGGGACGATACCTGCCCGTGCTCGCTGGCCGGCGGGTGCCCGGATATCATCCTGACGGATTTCGACATGCCTGAGGTAAATGGCGTGGAGTTCATCGAGAAGCTGAGACGCAAGTCGTGCAAATGTTTGGACGTGGTTCTGATGTCGGGGAGTGACATCGACTGTCTGACGCTGAAGCGGTCGCTGGCGCTGGGCGTCACGTTCATCGCAAAGCCGTTTCATATGAGTCAGATTCACACCTGGCTGGACAAGATTGAGAACTTTGGCAGGCACTCATTCCTGCCCTGTCCCGCCGCCGCAGGATAGCGGGGAGGGCGAATTGGTCCGGACTTGCGTGGGCGTGAAGAGGGCGATACCTTGATCGTATGAAGCCTGTCCTTCCCATGACCCTCAAGCTGCAGACAGGGTGGGCCGCCTTGGCCCGGCCGCTGATGGGTGTTCTGGTCGCCTTGCCGCTGATGGTTCTGGTTGTGTACCCGTTTTATTACCTGAGTCTGCCTGAGTCGCGGCAGAGCGTGGCCGATCTGCCGCAGGATCTTCTGCTGGTGCTGTTGGCCGAGGCGTGCGCGGTTCCGCTGTTCTGGCTGGGCTGGGGGGGGTGGGCGCGGACCCGCTACTGGCTCGTTACCGATGAGGGGGTCGAGGTGGTTACCCGAAGCGGGCCGAAGCGGAAAGTGGGTTGGGCCGGGGTGGAGACCCTGCGGGCGGAGGGCGGCACGGTCACGCTTCTGATCCGGGGCGATCGCCGGGCGCAGCGGATGCGTTTCGTGAAGGCGGCGCGGGCGCGGGAAGCGGTCCAGATCTGGCAATCGAGAAACTGGGGTATCCATTTCGCTGGCGTACCCCCTACGCCTTGTGGTTGCAAGAAGGAGACGATTCACCACCCGCTCCGCTGGAGAAAGAGGAGTCACGGAGAAGTTGACACGGAGAAAACCTCATCCTGACCCTGCCTCTTCCTGCCTCCCGAGAAGACGTTGCACGAATTTCTCATAGGGCAAAGACTCCAGAGAGGCCGCGCCCTGGCTCCCGTACAGGTTCATGCCCTATGATAAATTCGTGC
>SESH01081267.1_pt1 | contig 13537 bp, 13 predicted proteins | sample 3171561 | NCBI WGS metagenome assembly SESH01 (sample SAMN10866947, study PRJNA518727) | freshwater metagenome | biome: subpolar coniferous forest; feature: holomictic lake; material: water; isolation source: holomictic Lake 442 2011 16.5 m and 2014 13 m | place: Canada: near Kenora, Ontario
CCGCCACCGCAGCCGAGCTCATCGTCGTAATCCGGGAGTTGCCGCAACTGGCCGCAGCCTGGTCCGCCGGCGCCCGCACCCTCTACTGCGAATTCGAAAACCCGAAGCATTACCGCGAGGCCGTCCAGCAGTTCCGTCAGCTCCAGGCCTCGCCGGCCGGTCTGACCCAACCCGCGGCCTCCATCTGGGTTGCCGCCCCGCGGGTCTTCAAGCCTGGCGAGGAGTGGATCATCAAGCAGGTGCTTTCCTGCGAGGCCGACGGCTACCTGGTCCGCAACTACGATCACCTGCAGGCCTTCGCCGGCCGGCGCCTGCGCGGGGATTTTTCCCTCAATGTGGCCAATGCGCTGACGGCGGAATATTTCATCACGCACCATGGCCTGGAACGCGTCACGGCCTCCTACGACCTGAACATCGGCCAGCTCGAGTCGCTGCTGCAGAGCGCCCCGGGCGCCTGGTTCGACATCACCCTGCACCAGCACATGCCGATGTTTCACATGGAGCACTGCGTGTTCTGTGCGTTTCTCTCCACCGGCAAGGATTACCGCGACTGCGGCCGGCCGTGCGACACCCAGCGCGTGGCCTTGCGGGACCGCGTGGGAGCCGAGCACCCCCTGAAGGCGGACGCCGGCTGCCGCAACACCGTCTACAACAGCCGGGCGCAAACCGGCGCGGAGTATGCCGGCCGGCTGATCGCGCTGGGGGCCCGTTCCTTCCGGATCGAATTTCTGAACGAGGACGCCGCCGAGGTCGCCCGCTGCGTGGCGCGCTACCAGCAGCTGCTGGCCGGCCAGATCAGCGGGGCGGAACTCTGGCAGGAATTCAAACTCATCAACCAGCTGGGTGTGACCCGTGGCCAGATGGAGACGGCCCCCCGCGTCCTGCCGCGCAAGGGGAACTAATGCCATCGGCTGTTAAGAATCAGACTTTGGCGCGACGACCCCGGCAGGTCGTACCGAATGAAGCGATCGTCCTTCATCCTCGGGAGGGCCCGCGTCTCTGCGGGCCGGCTCGCAGCCCCTCGACCGGCTCGGGGTCCTGAGCCCGTCGAACGGAGGACGCGAGCACTCCGAAGGCTAAAGTCCAGAAATCATCAGATTTGGGGATAAGCCTGTGCGTCGGCGCGAGCGCCGGGCAGTAAATTTGGTCGCCACTGGAGAAATCCACCCCCTAGGCTAGCCCCACCCTAGTATGAGCGAAGCCCCGCCACTCTCCGCCCCCTCCCCTGCACCGGCCACCCCGCCGACATCGGACCTCGAAATCAAGGACGCCCGGATTATTTTCGAGCCCATCTGGGAAGACCTCGAGTCCCACTTCGGCCGCCAGCACCTCCGCTTCCCCAAGGAGATCATACTCCTCGGCGGCGCCCCCGGCGCCGGCAAGGGCACCAACACGGCCTTCATCGCCAAAACCCGGGGCCTGACCTGTGCGCCGATTGTCATGAGCTCGCTGCTCGACACCCCGGAGATGAAGAAGGTCAAGGATGCCGGCAACATGATCGGCGACCGCGAGGTGCTCGCCGTGCTGCTGCGCCGCCTGCTCAAGCCGGAATACCGCGATGGCGTCATCCTCGACGGCTTTCCCCGCACCAAGGTGCAGGTCGAGTGCCTGAAGATGCTTTACGAGAAGATGACGCAGCTCTGGCGCGAGTTCTACGGCACGCCCCTCGCCATCCATTTCCGCCAGCCGGTGATGCAGATCGTCGTGCTCTTCGTCGACGAGAAGGAGAGCGTCGCCCGGCAACTCAACCGCGGCCAGAAGGTCAAGGTCCACAATGCGGAGGTCCGACGCACCGGCCAGGGCCAGTTGCACGAGGAACGGGCCACCGATTTCGACGAGACCCTCGCCCGCCGGCGCTACCGCGTGTTCAAGGAGCAGACCTGGGACGCCCTCCTCTCGCTGAAGGACCTGTTCTATTACCACCTCATCAACGCCGAGGGCTCCTTCGCCGAGGTCGAGCAGAACATCGTCGGGGAACTGGAGTATCAGAGCTCGCTGGAGCTCGACCCGCACACCTTCGACCGGCTGCGGATGCTGCCGCTGGCCAGTGAGATTGTGATTCATGCCCGCCAGGAACTGGTGAAGCGGCTGGACGGCTACGAGCTCTCCAACCCCGGGCTCTTCCAGCGCGTGATCACCCTCATCGAGAAAAAGATGATGCCGATCGTCACCCGCCACGCCCTTTCCGGCCATTCGAACATCAACAGCGAGGATCCGGCGCTCAGCGAGCCCGAGGCGCTGGCCATGCTGATCGATATTTTTTCCGAGCGCGGCTACCACGCGGTGGTTGATGTGCACCGCATCGAGATCCCGGAGTCGTTTGACCTCACCACGGGCAAGATCACCTGCCGCGTGAAGAAGGTCTACCGCACCATCATCCGCTTCAAGGGCTCGGAAATCCGCCGAGGGTGAACCGATAGCCTTGAGCGTAGCTCAGGCTGCGCCAAACCCTGTCTGGCGCAGCGCCTCGTAGGCCGCGATGCCGGCGGCGGTCGAGAGGTTGAGCGAGCGCAGCGCGGCGTTGGCGTGGGGAATCTTCACCCGCTGGGTGTCACCGAATTCGGCATGCAGCCAGTCGGGCGCCCCGGCTTCCTCGTTGCCAAAGACCAAGCCGTCCCCGTCGGCATAAGCCACATCCCAAAAACTGCGGGTGGCATGGGTGGTGAACAGCCACAGCCGCCGGGGCGCCGCGGCGCTGGCCTTGAAGGCCGCCCAATCGGCGTGCTCATGCACATCCAGCGAGCGCCAGTAGTCCATGCCCGCCCGCTTGAGATTCTTGTCGGTGATCGCGAAGCCCAGCGGGTGGATCAGATGCAGGCGACAGCGGGTCACCGCGCACATCCGACCGATGTTGCCGGTGTTGGGCGGAATCTGCGGCTCAAACAGCACCAGATGAATCATGCGTCGGGCAGCGTGGGGGGCCACTCCGCCCTGTCAACCGCACGACAATCTAGCTCGGCTAGGGCATTTTCAATAATAGTGTAGCTGCGAGCGCCAGCGAGTAGTTGGTTCGTCCACTCGCTGGCGCTCGCAGCTACACTCAATCCTTCGGCTATAGATTAATTTGAAACGCGCCAGCGCCCGCCCAGGGCCCGACTCGGCCGCGGATTTATCCGCTTTACGCTCCACCGCATTCCACTACTCCTAGGCGTCCTCCGGGGGCCGCTGGTTCAACCCTTTTCCCTATGTCCCGAGCCGAAGAAAAAATCGTGGTGCTGGTCGATGATGAGATCGCTTACATCGACCTGCTGCAGCAGTTGCTCAGCGAGCATCTGGCCTGCCCGGTCCGTGGTTTCACCAAGCCGGCCGATGCCTTGCGCGCCCTGCCGGAGCTGAATGTCGGGCTCATCATCACCGATTACCAGATGCCCGCCATGAACGGCATGCAGTTCATCACCGAGGTGGGGAAAATCAAACCGGACATCCCGGTCGTGATGATCACGGCCTACCTGCTGAAGTTCACGCAGCGCGAACTGGCCGAGGTGCCGGCGCTCAAGGCGGTGGTCCGCAAACCCTTCAAGTGGAAATCCCTGGCGGAGCACGTGGTCAAGCACTGGCCCGACCCCCACCCGCCCAAGGTGCGCGGCGGCTCAGGTGCGCCGTTTGCGGACCGATAATCCCTGATTGTCGGCCTGGAGCAGGCGGACGGTGGCGGAGAGCTTCTGCGCCGCAAAGGCCGCCGCCATGGCCCGGCCCACCCTGGCCGCTACCCGCGGCCGCGCGACACAGAGCACGCTGGAGCCGCTGCCGCTCAGCCAGCCGGTCAGGGCCCCCGCCTTGATCCCGGACTCGATGGCGGTCTTGGCCCCGGGAATCAGCGGCAGCCGGTAGGGCTCGTGCAGAAAATCACAGACCGCATCCCGCAGCCGGTCGTATTCGCCGGAGAGTATCGCCGCCACCACGTAGGCCGCGCTGTTGATGCTCTTGATGGCATCGAAATAGGGGATCTCCTTGGGCAAAATGCCGCGGGCCCGCTTGGTCTCGAGCTCCTGGTCGGGCGACACCACCACAAAGCACAGCTCGCGGCCGATCGGCTTGCGCAGCACGCCGAGCAATTCCCCGGTGTGCGGATCGCAGCGCGCCACGCAGAAACCGCCGAGGACGGCCGGCGTGGCGTTGTCGGGGTGCCCCTCGAGCTGCGTGACGAGGCTGCACAGATCCTGCTTCGAAAGGCGCACGCCGGCCAGCTCGTTGAGCCCGGCGACCACGCCGGCCCGGAGGGTGACGCTGGAGCCCAGCCCGCGGGACATCGGCACGTCGCCGGTGATGCCCAGCGTGAACCCAAATTCCTCCAATCCCGCCCGCACAAAAAACAGCTGGGCCGCCTCGTCCGCCATGCGCAACCCGGCCGTGTCCCGGTCGGTGGCCGCCTGCGCCCCGCGCCAGTCGCCGCGGGTCAAAGTGACGGTATTGTAGACGGTCAGCGCGAGCCCGAGGGTGTCGAAGCCCGCGCCGCAATTCGAGGTGCTCCCGGGCACCCGCACGGCGACGCTGTTGCACTGGCGGGCTTTTTTCATTGGCGAAACTTGAGGGCCTTGCGCGCTTCCATGTTCTGCTCACGCTTTTTGACGTCGGCGCGCTTGTCGAACTGCTTTTTGCCGGTCGCGGTGGCGATCTCGACCTTCACCAGGGCCTCCTTGAAATACATCCGCAGGGCCACGATGGTCTTGCCCCCGGTCTCGACCGCGATCTGGAGCTTCCGGATTTCGCTTTCATGCAGCAGCAGCTGGCGCACGCGCCGCGGGGCATGCTGGGAGGGGCCGCCGTGGATATACTCCTGGATGTAGGCGCCGTAGAGCCACACCCCGCCCTTTTCCACCCGGGCGAAGGCGTCGGTCACCTGCGCCTTGCCGGCGCGGATGGACTTCACCTCGGTGCCCACCAGCTTGATCCCGGCCTCGAACTTGTCGTGGACGAAATAGTCGCGCAGCGCCTTCGAGTTGCGCAGCTCGGTGTAACGGGCGGAATCATGCGACTTGGCGGCCATGGCGGAGGAGCAGTAATGCGGCGGGAGGCCCGGCGTGACAAACAAAAGAAGCGAGGCGGGTGCCTCGCTTCGTGCGAACCGGCGGGAGGCCGGACCGGCTGGATCAGCTCGTGTGCAGCTCGTAGCTGATCTTGCCCTCGATGACCTCGCGCAGGGCGACGTCCTCGGGGCTGAGCTTTTCCAGGGACTCCACGAGCGGACGGCTGCCGCGACGCAGCTGCTTGACGCGGCGGGAGATCACGTTGATCAAAATGTTCGGGTCGGAAATGACCTTCTGGGCTTCGCGGATGTATTCGTCTCTCATGGTGGCAGTCGGGAAGATTGTGAACGGATAGGCCTACGGCGACCGGGTGGTGCGTCAAGGGCTAATTTGAACGACGCCGGCCCCGTTTTTTAGGCTTTGCGCCCAGCGGTCATCCGGCGAAACTGGCTGCATGTTCGTGGCTTGGACCACTACCGCCCAACGGGCCGACGCCGACCAACTGGCCCGCGGCGCCATCGAGGCGCGCCTGGCCGTCTGCGCCCAGGTGGACGGTCCGATCACTTCCTATTATCACTGGGAGGGAAAAATGGAGCAGACCGAGGAATTTCGCATCTGGTTTAAATACCTGCCGGCCAACGCCTCCATCCTCAGTTCCTGGATTCATCACCATCATCCCTACCCCACGCCGCAGTGGATTGAGGTCGGCGCCGAAAATGTGGGTGAAAAGTACTTGTCATGGGCTATGGCGAACTCTACATCCGCACCCTTCCCAAGTCAGAAACACTCATAACCCAAACCTCTTTATGTCCCAGCACAACAGTCTCAAAGCCAGCGGCGGCGGCGGCCTCGTCATTAAGCGCAATGTCCTCAAGCGCTTCGAACGCGTGGCCCTGCTCAAGAAGCGCGGCCAGTGGAAGGAAGGCGATCGCGTCCAGGGTCTGCGCAAGACCAAGGCTGACGTTTAAGCGGCCTTTATCACCTCGGCGGGCGTTTATCGCGCCCGCCTTTTTTGTTGATGCACGACCTCTTCAAACCGCTCCTCGACTGGTACACGCATTCCCTCGAGGCCGGGGGCTACCCGCTCATCGTGCTCCTGATGTTCATCGAGAGCACGTTCCTGCCGCTGCCCAGTGAACTGGTCATTCCGCCCGCCGCCTACCTGGCCTACACGAAGGGCAACCTGAGCCTGACGGGCATCGTTCTGGCCGGGGCCCTGGGTTCCTGGCTCGGTGCCACGGCGATGTATTGGACGACCCGCGTGGCCGGTCGGCCCCTCGTCCTGAAGTACGGCAAGTATTTCCTCGTGTCCCCCGAGAAGGTCGAAAAGGCCGAACGCTGGGCCGCCGCCTACGGCAACTTCGGCATCTTTGCCTCCCGCCTCCTGCCGGTCGTCCGCCACCTGATCGGCATCCCGGCCGGCATCGTGCGGATGAATTACTGGAAATTCTCCCTCTGGACCGTCATTGGCTCCGGCCTCTGGTGCGCCGTGCTCTGCTGGCTCGGCATCAAGGCCGGACAGGATCAGGCGCTGATGAACGGCGAACTCCATTCCATCACGCTGTGGGCCGCCGGCCTGCTCGCCGTCCTCGGGGTCATCTACTATTTCTTTGTCCACCGCCACATGCAGGCGGCGAAGAAATAAGACACACCGGCCCGTGGCCTGGTGTTGATTCGGGGCCGTCCGGCTGCTTGCCTTGCGGGCCACCATGAGCTCCTCGAAAAAGAAAGTCGCCATCCTCACTGCGGGCGGACACGCCCCCTGCCTCAGCGCCGCCGTCGGCCAGCTCATTTTGCACTACACGCAGCAATGCCCCGACTGGGACATCATCTGCTACCGCTCCGGCTACAAGGGCCTGCTCCTCGGTGATCGCATCACCGTCACGCCCGAAATCCGCGCCCAGGCCGGCGTCCTCCGCCGCTACGGCGGCAGTGTCATCGGCAACAGCCGGGTGAAGCTCACGAACGTCAAGGACGCCGTGAAGCGCGGCCTCGTCAAGGAAGGCCAGAATCCCCTCACCGTCGCCGCCGAGCAGCTCCAGCGCGACGGCGTCGACATCCTGCACACGGTCGGCGGGGACGACACCAACACCACGGCCGCCGACCTCGCGGCCTATCTCGAGAAGCACAACTATAAGCTCAATGTCATCGGCCTGCCCAAAACGATCGACAACGACATCATTCCGATCCGGCAGAGCCTCGGCGCCGTCACGGCCGCCGAGCAGGGCGCGCGGTTTTTCTCCAATGTCGTCACCGAACTCGGTGCCAGCGCCCGCACCCTCATCGTCCACGAGGTCATGGGCCGCAGCTGCGGCTGGCTCACGGCCGCCACCGCCCGGGTCTACCAGCAGGGCCTCGCACAGCAGGAGTGGGTGCCCGCCATCGGCCTCGCCAAGGAGCGCTATACCGTGCACGCGATCTATCTGCCCGAGCTGGCCCTCGACATCGAGGCCGAGGCCAAGCGCCTCCGCGCCCTGATGGACCGGCTGGGCAACATCAACCTCTTCGTCAGCGAGGGCGCCGGCCTCGACAGCATCATCGCTGAAATGACCGCCCGGGGCGCGCAGATCGACCGCGACGCCTTCGGCCATGTCCGGCTCGACACCATCAACCCTGGCAAGTGGTTCGGCGAGCGGTTCGCCGCCATGCTCGGCGCCGAGAAGGTCCTGGTACAGAAGAGCGGGTATTTCTCCCGCTCCGCTCCTGCCAATACCGAGGATTTCCAGCTCATCGACACCTGCGTGCTGAAAGCCGTCGAGTGTGCCCGGGCCGGGATCACCGGCCTCATCGGCCACGACGAGGAACGGGGCAACGAGCTCCGCGCCATCGAATTTCCCCGGATCAAGGGCGGCAAGGCCTTCGACACCACCCAGCCGTGGTTCAAGGACCTGCTGGCCGAGATCGGCCAGCCCCTGACCGCCGCGGTCAAGGTAGCTCATTAAACGGTAGGGCGGGCCCAGCGGTCCCGCCCTACCGTTTAAAACAGCTTGAAAACCCGCGGCGGCCCGGAAAGCTGTCCGTTCGGTTCTCTGCGAGTGTAGCACAATGGATAGTGTATCCGCCTCCGAAGCTGATGATCCGGGTTCGACTCCCGGCACTCGCACCAGCCTCCGCCAAGCCTACGGCTGGCCGCCAATCCGGCTCCCACGCTGGAGTTGCCATCCAACCGGGCCGACCCAAAGTCAGAAGCATGGATGAGCTCGAAGATCTGACCCAGGTGGCCGGCCGGCGGATCACCGGCATCGGCGGGCAGATCCGGGCCAACCTGATTCCCCCGCTCTGGCGGGAAATCCCCACGTACACCCGCGAGAAACTCCAGGCCGACTTGCTGGCCGGAGCCACCATCGCCGTCATCACCATTCCCCAAGCCGTCGGCTTCGCCCTCGTGGCCGGGCTGCCGATCCAGGCCGTGCTGGCCACGTGCGTGGTCGGGGCGCTAGTTTGCTCCTGCTACAGTTCCTCGCGCCATCTGGTGTTCGGGCCGACCAACACCATCAGCATCATCCTGGCGGGCGCCATCCTTTCGCTGGCTGACGTCCCCCTCACCCCGCTGGAAAAAGTCCTGCTCCTCGGCGGCTTGATCGGGCTGATCCAAGTTGCCGCCGGCCTGACGAAGACCGGGCAGCTTACCCAGTTTATTTCCCGGACAGTGATCATCGCCTACACGACGGCCGTCGGTGTGCTGATCGCCGTGGGCCAGATCGGCAACCTGCTCGGCATCGCCCACGCCCCGGGGGTCAGCCTGCCCGCCACAGTACGCCATTTGGTGGCGAGTTTCTTCACGCTGAATTTCAACTGGATGACGGCGGCCACTGGAGTGGTCAGCCTGGGTGCAATCTATGCCCTGCGCCGTTGGCGTCCGCGCTGGCCGGACGGGCTGATCGTGCTCATCTTGGCCAGTGCCGCCAGCGACCTGCTGGGACTGGATCATCATGGCGTTCCCCTGGTCCGCGATCTCGGCGAGATATCCCGATCCATGCCAATCTTCATTGGGTTTCCCCTCAATGAGGAAGCCTTCCAGCTTCTCCCTCGGATCACGAGCACCGCCATCGCTATTGCCCTGCTGGGCATGCTGGAGGCCGTATCGATTGCCAAGGGCCTCGCCGCTAAATCCGGCCAGCGCATCGACCCGAACCAGGAACTGATCGGCATGGGTCTGGGCAATCTGGCCGCCACCGCCTTCGGCGCCATGCCGGGTTCGGCTTCGTTCCTGCGCAGCGCGGCCAACCTGCAAAGCGGGGGCCGCACCCAGTTCGCCACGGTGTTCAGCAGCCTGGGTGTGCTGCTGGCCGTCCTGCTGGTCTCGCCGCTGCTCAATTACATCCCGGTCGCCGCCCTGGCCGCCTACCTCATCGCCATTGCGCTGCGTCTCTATAACCCCGAACAGATCCTGATCGCCCGGCACGCCACCCGGGCGGACGCGGCCGTGTTCTGGGTCACCCTCAGCGCCGCGCTGTTCCTGCAACTCGACACCGCCATCTACGTGGGCATCGGGGTCTCCCTGGTCCTCTTTTTGCAGAAGGCCAGTGCGCCCAGCCTGGTGGAGCACGCCTTCAACGAGCAGGGCCAGCTCGCGCAGATCGATGCGCCCGCCGAACGCAACACCCCACAGGTCTCGATCGTGCACGTCGAGGGCGACCTGTTCTTCGGCGCCGCGGACATCTTTCAGGATGGCGTCCGCCGACTGGCGGAAGACCCCCACATTCGCGTGTTCATCCTGCGGATGAAAAATGCCCGCCACCTCGATGCCACCACCGCCATCGCCCTCGGCCAGCTGGTTGAGTTCCTGCATTCGCAAGACCGGCACCTGCTCATCTCGGGGGTCCACGGCGATGTCGCCGCCGTGCTCAAACGCAGCGGCCTCGTCGAGAAAATCGGTCTCGATAATATTTTCCCCGCCGAGGAAAACCCGACCCTGGCGACGAAAAAAGCCCTCCAGCGCGCCCAGGCACTTATCGGCGTCAAACCCGAGCTGCGCGTGTTCTACCCGCAGCCGGCCGCCGGGTCCTAGGCAAGAGGTTAAGGCCGGACTCTCGGGTCATTGCGACAGACGCTGGCCGAGTCGGAGACTGGGGACGGCTGGTCATAGGCTGTCGCGTTTGACTGCCTGCCGAACCACAGGCCCAGTGGCCTGTGGCTACACCGGAACCTTGTACTGTAGCGACAAGCGTCTCTGCCTGTCGGGATGGAGAACCCTACAGGCACGGCAGCCACCAGCTCTCCCCAATGACACAAGAGTCGCCCTGATTTTGAACGTTATCGCATCCCCTGAGTCTTACGCTGCGTAGTTCAACGGTTTGTTTGGTGTATGTTAGGGTAAGAAGGCCGCTCAGGGGTGAGCGGCCTTTTTTTGTCCCAATGGATCTAGATGCCCGGTGCCGTGCCACATCGTAGCGACAGGCGTACCTGCCTGTCGGGTTGGGAAATCCGGCACGGAGGTGTGCCCCTGCCCGTACCCATCGTCCCAAAGCAGATCGCAAACAGTATCAGATATGGATCGCCTGCCCCAGGGCCGCCAAGGCGGCTTCGCCGAGGGCTTCGGACAGCGTCGGGTGGGCGTGGATCGAGTGATGGATGTCGTCGATCGTGGCTTCCAGATTCATCGCGAGGCCGTATTCGGCGATCAGCTCCGTTGCTTCGTGCCCGATGATGTGCACGCCGTAGATCTCACCGGACTTGGCATCGACGATGACCTTGACGAAGCCCTCGGTGTCGCCGGCGGCCACGGCCTTGCCCACCGCGGAAAAGGGAAATTTGCCGACCTTGTAGTTCAGGCCTTTCTCCTTGGCGGCCTTTTCGGTCAGACCCGTGCTGGCCACCTGTGGCTGGCAGTAGGTGCAGCCCGGGAAAATGCCGACCTGTTTCGGCTGGCTGTGCCCAAACATGCCCTCGACCGCCTGCACGGCACGGAACGAGGCCACATGCGCCAGCCAAGGCGGTCCCTGGATGTCGCCGGCGGCGTAGATGCCGGGCGTGCTCGTCTGGTAATCCGGCCCAACCTTCACGAAGCCGCGGTCGAGCTCCAGCTGCACCTTGGGCGAGGTCAGGCCCTCGAGGGCCGAGGTGATGCCGATGGCAACCAGCACCGTCTCGACCTCGAGCTCGGTCTTCGCGCCATCCTTCACGAGGTCAAGTTTCACGGACTTCTCGCCGACGCGGATGTTCTCGCTCTTGGTGCCGGTGTGGACGGCGATGCCCTGCTTCTCAAAGGAACGCTGCAGAACCTTGGCGACCTCCTCGTCCTCGACCGGCAGGACCTGCGGCAGCATTTCGATGAGCGTGACCTTCGTGCCGAAGGCGTTGAAGAAATAGGCAAACTCCACGCCAATGGCGCCGGCCCCGATGATGGCCAGTGTCTTGGGGGCGGTCTTCGCCGCGAGCGCCTCGCGGGAGGTCATGACCCGCGTGCCGTCGACCGGCAGGCCGGGCAGCGCCTTGGGCTTCTGCCCCGTGCAGAGGAGGATGTTTTTCGTCCGGAGAAACTTCCCCTTATGCTCGCCGGCGGTGATCTCGACCATGCCGGGAACAGTGACGGAACCTCGTCCGACAAAGTAGTCCACCTTGTTTTTCTTGAGGAGGAACTCCACGCCCTTGGCCATCTGGCCCGCCACGCCGCGGGAGCGCTCCACGACCTTGGCAAAATCGAAGCCGACCTCCTTGACGCTCAGCCCGTAGGACTCGGCCTTCTGGAAGGTGCGATAGAGCTCGGCACTCTTCAGCAGGGCCTTCGTCGGGATGCAGCCCCAGTTGAGGCAGGTGCCGCCGGCGCGCTCGAGTTCAATGACGGCGACCTTCTTGCCCAGCTGCCCGGCGCGGATCGCGCCCACATAGCCAGCCGGGCCGCCACCGATGATCACCAAGTCGTAAATTGCGTCAGACATAAGAGGATTGAGAGAGCCGGCAAAGTCGCCCCGGCAGCCGGTCCCGTCAAACGGAAAGTCCGCCACAGACTCCAAGACTTTTTTGGCCACAAAGAGGCACCAAAGACTCCGCGGGCCATGAAAGCCTCAAGGCGCCTATAGGCGCGCGGAAATCTCTAGCCGGCCGCCACACCCTTTTGTGACTTGTCGTGGCAATCAAACCGTGCCTTTCCTCGCCGTAGCTTGCAGGGCAAAGGCGGGTCAGATGTCTATCACATCATCCCGCTTCGCCGGACCGGCGGACGGGGGTGTCCGCGGCGGCCGCGGCGGGGTCAGCAGCCGGCTCATGATCATGTTGGTCAGGCTCACGATCAAGGCGCCCCACAGGGCCGAACTGAAGCCGGCAACATGAAAGCCCTCCACCAGCCGGCCCGCCCAGTAGAACAATACGGCATTGATGATCCAGATGCCCACCCCGAGCGAGAGGATGATGAACGGGAGGGTGAAAAGCAGGAGCAGCGGCTTCAGGACGGCGTTGAAGAAGGTCAGCACCAGGACCACCACCAGCAGGGTGGTGCCGGTGTCATAGCTGATCCCGGGAACAATTTTGGTGCTGAGGGCGACCCCGAGGGCCAGCACGAGGCAGCGCAGCAGCAGATTGACGAACGCTTGGTTCATTGAATGATGGGCCTACCTTTGCCGCGACACCTCGCGGAGCAATGAAAATTCTCATCGTCCAGGATTACCTTCGCAGCGGGGGCACCGAGCGCCAATCCGTGTTCATGGCCACGGCCTTTGCGCGGGCGGGTCATGAGGTCACCCTGCTAACCTTTCGTCCGCGGGGCTTGCTTGAAATGGACGCGGAGCAGCAGCCCTTCGCGTTCCGCTCGCTGCAGCCGTTCGACATGCGCCTTGACTGGTTCGCGCCCGGCCTGCTCAAGGCCGCGGAGGAGGCGGCCCCGGATTTGGTGCTCTGCATGGGGCGCATGGCGAACTGCTATGCGGGCTTCATTCAGCGCCGGGTCCCGCAGGCCGCGGTCATCTGCACCATGCGGACCGGCAAGCTGCTGCCCTACCTCTTTGTGCGCTCGCTGCGCCTGTGCCGCCACATCATCGCCAACAGCCACGTCGCCAAGCGCGTGCTGACCGATGTCTACGACATTCCCGCGCACCGGATCACCGTCATCCACAATTCCGTCATCCATTACACAGCCGAGGCGGAGGCCCGCAACAACCCGCTTCGCCGCTTTCACGGCGCCACCCCGACCACGATGGTGCTGCTCAATGTCGCGATGTTCCGGCGCGAGAAAAACCAGCGTGAGCTCATCGAACTCTGCGCCAAATTGCCGGGATATCTGGATTGGCAGCTCTGGCTGGCCGGCGAGGGCCCGGCGCGGAAAAAATGCGAACGGCTCGCCCATGACCTCGGCCTGGGCTCGCGGGTAAAGTTCCTCGGCTACCAGACCGACCCGACCCCGCTCTACCTCGCCGCCGACCTGGCCCTGCTCGCCTCGCAAAGCGAATCGCTCCCGAACTTCCTGATCGAGGCCCAGCTGCACGGCGTGCCCGTCGTCGCCTATGACGTCGTGGGCGTCGGCGAGTGCTTCGTGCCCGATCGTTCCGGCTACCTCATTGCCAACCATGATCAGGCCGGCTTTATCGCCGCCCTCGACCGGCTGATCCGGCAACCGGGCGATCGCCGCCGTTTTG
>SESH01097949.1_pt1 | contig 13536 bp, 13 predicted proteins | sample 3171561 | NCBI WGS metagenome assembly SESH01 (sample SAMN10866947, study PRJNA518727) | freshwater metagenome | biome: subpolar coniferous forest; feature: holomictic lake; material: water; isolation source: holomictic Lake 442 2011 16.5 m and 2014 13 m | place: Canada: near Kenora, Ontario
TCTGAAGTTCCTCCAGCTTGTTGTCGATAAACAGGTGTCCGCTTTCCTAAATTGTTTTCACAGGAGTTCTCATCATGTTGAAACCGAAATTATTCACGACGCTAAAAAATTATTCCTGGGCTCAATTCCGCGCGGATGGCATCGCGGGCATCATCGTCGGTGTCGTCGCCTTCCCTCTTGCGATCGCTTTCGCCATCGCCTCAGGCGTTTCGCCCGACAAGGGCCTCGTCACGGCCATTATCGCGGGCCTCATCATCTCGGGCCTTGGCGGCAGCCGGGTCCAGATCGGCGGACCGACCGGGGCTTTCGTGGTCATTGTTTACAGCGTACTCCAGAAATTCGGCATGGACGGTCTCCTCGTCGCGACGATCATGGGAGGCATCATCCTGGTCGCGATGGGACTTTTCCGGTTCGGTTCCATCATCAAGTTCATTCCTTATCCGGTGATCGTTGGTTTTACAAGCGGCATTGCGGTCATTATTTTTTCTTCTCAAGTCCGGGACTTTTTTGGCCTCACCATGCACACCGTTCCCGCTCCTTTTATTGAGAAATGGGGCGCTTACGCAAACGCCTTCCACACCCTGGACTACTTCGCGCTCGGCATGGGTCTCTTCTCGCTTGCGATCCTGATCCTCTGGAAAAAGATCTCGAACCGGATTCCCGCGGCCTTGGTCGCAATCGTAGCCGCCACGCTGATCGCCCACTATTTCCGCATTCCCGTGGAGACGATCGGCAGCCGGTTCGGAGAGATCCCGAATTCCCTGCCGCATCCCGCACTCCCCGCGATCCACTGGAAAACATTGGGAATGTTTTTACCCAGCGCAATCACGATCGCGGTGCTGGCCGGCATGGAATCGCTTCTTTCCGCAGTCGTGGCCGACGGTATGATCGGCGGGAAGCACCGGCCTAACATGGAACTTGTGGCGCAAGGGATCGCGAATATAGTCTCCCCTCTTTTCGGCGGAATCCCGGCCACCGGCGCCATTGCGCGTACGGCAACGAATGTTCATAACGGAGGCCGCACGCCGGTCGCGGGCCTGATCCACGCGCTCGTCATTTTTTTGATTATGTTCTTTTTGGGGAAATGGATCGCCTGGGTGCCTCTCTCCTGCCTTGCGGCGATCCTGATCGTCGTCGCGTACAACATGAGCGAACGCAAATCCTTTGCGATGATCCTGAGAAGCCCCAAAAGCGATGTTGCGGTACTTTTAGCGACTTTCCTTCTGACCGTATTCGTCGATCTCACGGTCGCCATTCAGGCGGGACTTTTCCTGGCCATGCTCCTTTTCATGCGACGCATGGCGATTGTGACCCATGTAGGGAATGTCACAGATGAGCTGAATGATACGGATGAGCCCGAAGATCCGAACGCGCTCAGTCAGCGCAAGGTCCCGGCTAGAACAGAAGTGTATGAAATCAACGGTCCGTTTTTCTTCGGGGCATCTTACAAATTCATGGAAGCCATGAACGAGATCGGCGTGAAATCGAGGGTGCGCATCATCCGCATGCGGCATGTCCATGTGCTTGATGCCACGGGACTTCACACCCTGACCGAAGCCTATAAAAGCTTAAAGAAGAACGGCATCGCGTTTATCATCGCGGACCTCCACGCGCAACCTTTGTTCGCCATGGATCGATCGGGGCTTCTGGAGGAGATCGGCGAAGACAATATCTTCGGGAATATTGACGACGCTCTTAACCGCGCCCGGGAGATCCTGGGACTGCCACAGATTCCGCGCCCCGCAGCCTCTGTTCCCACCGTCGCCCGCGAAAAAGATCTTCCCGTCACCTGACGCTCTGGGGAGAGGCATTCGCGAACCGCCTATCTCCTTTCCATTGATTTCCACTTTTTACCTTCACGGGCAGGAAAAAAGCATGAAGACCCCAGAAAACTGATTTATGGGAAGATCAACCCGGAAAAGAACCGTGGGCTTTGAAACTGCTAGGGAATTTTTTCGGACAGGAGAATGGCTTCAATGCTCTTGGTGAGGAGGGCCGTATCGTCCCCTTTCACAAAATAACCCGCAACGCCCTCAAGTTTGAACAGATCCCTCATGGGTTCAAAACCCGTCAGGATGATAACGGGGGGTTTCTCGAGCGCCGTGTCTGCTTTCAACCGTCGCACAAAAGTAAACCCATCCATCCCGGGCATTTTGATATCCAGCAAGATCAGGTTCGGACTTTCGGTCCTGACTTTTTTAAACCCCTCTTCCCCATCGTGAGCGATCACGACATCATAACCTCGCGCCCTCATCTTAAGACCGAGTAGCGCAGTGAAGTCCTGGTTGTCATCAATGATCAATATTTTTTTTGCCGCCATACTCTCTCCCTACCTGATCACGCCGATGGGCCATTCAAGGAAACCTGATCCTCTACCGGCTCTATCTTATGCTTTTCTAAATATTTCGCTTCAAATATCTTTTTGTCACGCCTCTGTTTATTTCTCCACCCTTGAGGCTTTGGACGGTCTCAAAATGCGCGCCAAAAGCATGGAGACCACGGTATCACCGGTGGAATTGACCATGGTCGCGGGCGGGTCCACCAAAGTACCGACCATAGAAATAAGCGGCAGGGCCTCCACGGGAAAACCATAAAGCGTGACGATCAAAAGTTCCCCTAAAAATCCGCCGCCCGGGATTCCACTCATCACCATACCGCTTAGGATCGCAATACCAATGGCGGTGACGATCGTCCCCACCCCGGCAAAGGGCATCCCGAAAAAAGAGAAAAGGAGGGCTATCTTCAAAATAGCGGACATACAGGTACCATCCATGTGGATCGTGGCGCCGATCGGGATCACGATGCGGCTGATGTCCTTGGGAACGCCGATCTTGTCCGCGGCTTCAAGATTCGCCGGAACAGTTGCGAGGCTGCTCCCGGTCCCCCAGGCCGTCAGTGCCGGCGTCAGAATATTTCCCCAGAACCGCTTGAACCCCTCCCGACCGCCCGCGAGAAACACATAGATCGAAAATCCGATAAAGAAATAAAGGATCGCCAGCGGATAATAAACCGCCACCACGCGCAGGTAGGAACCCAACAACTCGGCCCCAAGCGTTCCTACCAAATAGGCAAAATACGCGCCCAAACCAACCGGCGCCAAAAACATGATGAGATGGATCACTTTCATCATGACTTTATTCGCGGAAACCAAAAAGTTCACGAAGGGCTTTCCGTCTTCTTTAGCGAGTGAAGCCGCGAGCCCGACGAGAATGGCAAACACGATTAAAGCCAGCATGTTTTGCTTCGAAAGAAGGTGCACAAAATCCGGCACGGTAAAGGCTTTGAGGATATCGCTGAAATTCTTGGTCTGCGTAACCCCCGCAGACAAACTCAGCATGGGATGATCTGCCATGACCGGCGGGAACAGCGTCACGCCAAGCACCATCAGAAGCGAAGAGAGAATGCCTGTCGCGATAAAAATAAGGACCATCCAGCCCATGATCTTTCCGAGGCGATGAAGATCCGACATTTCCGCGATCGCCGACGAGATGGAAAAGAAGACAAGCGGCACGACGGCCGTAAAAAGGAGGTTCAGAAAAATATCGCCGAGCGGTTTTACGATCGCGATCTTTTCCTTGAAGAGGATCCCCAGCCCCGCGCCCAAAGCGATCGAGGCGAGCAGGATGAGCGAGAAGGAGTAGTTTTTAAAGAATCGGTTTCTGTGCATTTTCACTTTCCATGCTGAGATTGGTAAGGCGAAAAGGTGTACGGCGTACGGAGAAAAAAGCATTAGCGCCGTACGCCTTACCCCGTACGCTTTGCAACACACCGTACGCCGTACGACCGTCGCGATATTGTATTTGATTCCCATCATAAAACCAGTAAACTTCCTATTCATGGAACAAAATAAAAGAAAAGCCCTTCATCTCATCCTGCTCTTCGGCCTCGTAAGTCTTTTTGGCGACATCATTTATGAAGGGGCCCGGAGCGTCAACGGTCCGTATCTTAAAGTCCTCGGAGCGAACGCCCTCGTCGTCGGATTTATTGCAGGACTCGGAGAATTTATGGGCTACGGGATTCGTCTCTTGTCGGGATATTTTTCAGACAAGACCAAGTCCTACTGGTTCTTCACGATCCTGGGCTATGCCTTGCTTATCACGGTTCCACTCCTGGCACTTACAGGCTTCTGGAAGATCGCGGCCATCCTGATCGTGATGGAACGTATCGGCAAAGCGATTCGCAGCCCCGCCAAGGACACAATCCTCTCCCAGGCTACGAAGCAAGTTGGCACAGGATTCGGATTTGGCCTGAATGAAGCGATGGACCAGATCGGCGCGATCATCGGGCCGCTTCTTTTCATGGTCGCTTTCCTGGGAACCACCCAAGCTGAAAAAGGGCTCCGGGATTATCAGGCAGGCTATCACCTTCTTTGGCTTCCCTTCTTTTTTCTGATGGCTTGTGTTCTTTTCGCCTACTGGAAAACCCCAAACCCTGAACTTCTTGAAACGGCGGTCATAAAAAACGAATCCGAAAAACTTCCGAAGATCTTCTGGCTTTATACCGCGTTCAGTTTCTTCGCCACCGCCGGCTTTGTCAGCTTTGTCCTAATGGCCTATCACTTTAAATCCCAGCATGTGCTTTCCGACGCGCAGATCCCGCTTTTTTACGCCATCGCCATGGGAGTTGACGGCGCCGCGGCGCTGGTGATCGGAAAAATTTACGACCGGATGAAAGCAAAACAAAAACACGAGTGGGCCGGCATCGGAACGCTTCTCATGATCCCGGTCCTTTCGGCGGTGATCCCCTTCCTTTGTTTCACGACAGTTCCCTGGATCGTTATCGTAAGCATTATTCTCTGGGGCATCGTCATGGCGGGGCATGAAACCATCATGAAGTCCGCCATCGCGGACATTACGCCTCTTAAAAAGCGTGGTACCGGCTACGGCATCCTGAATGTGGCTTATGGTCTTGCGATGCTCGTGGGCGGGATCGCGATGGGGTTTCTCTACGACCGTTCGCTCCCTACGCTCATGATCGGCGTCGCAATTCTGGAATTACTTTCACTGCCTTTCTTTTTTGCCATGAAAAAAGAAGTGACCAGGACCGCTTCGGCGCAATAACCCCGCCCCTTTCGGTCCGTTCCTGGAGTGCTATAATGAGGCATGATCCAACGCACCTTACGATTGTTCATGGTCTTATTCATCGCTGGACTTGTCTTTCATACGGCAAAGGAGGGTTATGCCATGTCCAATTCTCCATCAAAAAATTCAACGGCCAATGGGACTAGCCCTGGCAACCTTTCATCGAAAGAAAATGAAGGCCAGGGCATGGCTAAAAAGGAAAAACCAAAGACGGTTCCGGGAATCCAATGTTCCCTTCCCCAAAGCGATGCCGAGCTCAGAAAACTCCTCAGTCCCGAACAATACGAGGTCATGCGCAAGAATGGCACCGAAGCACCATTCAAAAACGAATATTGGAATAACCATAAGCCGGGCCTCTACGTCGACCGGATCACGGGCGAGGCGCTTTTCAGCTCAACTCACAAATTCGATTCCGGGACCGGCTGGCCGAGTTTTACGCAGCCAATCGATAAATCCCATATTGTCGAAAAAAGTGATACCAGTCTGGGTATGCCCCGCACTGAGGCCCGCTCGAAAAAAGGCGACTCGCATCTAGGCCATGTTTTTCCGGACGGCCCGCCTGGGGAGCAGGACGAGGCTCGCCCGCCTTCGCAGGGCGGCCCCAAGCCCACCGGCCTTCGATACTGCATCAACTCCGCTTCGCTCCGATTCGTTCCTCTTGAAGCTATGGAAAAGGAAGGCTATGGCCAATATTTACCGCTGTTCAGCCAAAAGGCCAAGGAAGTCGCCATTCTTCCTGCAGGGACAACGCAGGTCGCGACTTTCGCGGCAGGCTGTTTCTGGGGCGTGGAATACGCGTTCCGAAAGGTCCCGGGCGTATTGAAAACCACGGTAGGTTACACGGGAGGCCACACGAAGAATCCAACTTACGAAGAGGTTTGTTCGCATACCACAGGGCATGCAGAAGCGGTACAAGTCGAGTTTGATCCGTCAAAAGTTTCCTATGAAAAACTCCTCGAAACCTTCTGGGCGATCCACGACCCAACCACCGTGAACCGCCAGGGTCCGGATGTGGGGAGCAATTACCGCTCTGCTGTTTTTTATAATTCCCCGGAACAGGAAAAAGAGGCGCTGGCTTTAAAGGAAAATCTGAGAAAGTCCGGGAAGTTCAAGCGTCCGATCGTTACCGAGATCGCGCCCACCAAGGAATTCTACAAAGCCGAGGATTATCACCAGCAGTATTTTGAAAAGACCGGCCAGAAACCCCAGTGCCACCTCCCGAAAGACTGACTTCAGACCAGAGACTGCAGACTGAAGCCCCTAGCTGAAGGCAACAAGCTGCAGGCTCGATTCCAGGCCCTGCGCCGATTATTGCCTCACTCATGAGGGGATCTCACTCTCGGTCTTTTCTTCTCCAGCGCTGGAAATGCCCCTGAAAACCGAGTAAGCGATCACCGCAAAGCCCGCGCACCACACAACATTTCCGATTCCTTGATCCCTGTTCAGCAGGCCCGCGCGACCGAGAATGAAATGCCAATCGCAGATAATTCCTCCCAAACCAGCACAGGATGACATAGGCGGAAACTTATCCCCGTGCATGAAGAAACTGAACACGATTACGAGAGGAAACGAACGCTGCATGAAGACCAGCAGAATTCATCAGCCCGCAACCATGGAGTGTAAACCTCCCGTAAATTAAATGACCGCCCACCCGAAGCATCAGCACTCGTTTGAAGAGTATTTTCATGAGGGATGTTTTCGTGCCGCTCAGATCAATCGTTCCGAATGCAGGTTCGGTTCTTGCCTTCGGCTTTGGCTGCGAGGAGGGATTCTTGGGCACGCTTGACGACTTTCCGGGGGTTCTTCTCATCGATATTCAGCACCGAAACCCCGGCGCTGACACTCACGGAGAGTTTTTTGTCCCCGACTGGGGAGATCGTCGATAACACCATCAAAGGCATCAAAGCGGCTCTATTATCTTATTGCACACAATAGGAATAAAAGAAATCCCCAGAGGATTACTTTACAGGACAGGAAGCCTATGAAAAATTTCGTATTCTTTTTTTCGATCCTGCCCTGGGCATAATGATGAATAATATAAATAAAATACGCCAGAATAATCCCGTAGGCAATAGGGCTGGCCCAATGAACGCGTATATCCGCCACGAAGAAATCCAGCCAATAAATAATGAGCGCTAAAAAAAACGAGGCCGCATAAGGCCAGCAGCAATCATGCCTGTAAAACACCAGAATTTTTTTAATGAATGAGCGCATACCTGTAATGAATCGCATCATGAGAAGATGACCCTCTTAAATCTTTTTTTGTGTAGAGCGGCTTCCCTTATTGAGGATCCCTGCCACAAAGAAGCGCTAGGAGTTTTTACTTCCCCCCTACGAACTTGCCATTAGCGGGAGGCTTATGATACGTGGGAACATCCCCTGTTGTAATCATCACGCCGCCTTGTTTTCTGCATTCTTCAGGACTCAAATTCCCTTTTTCATGGCCGCGGACACGGCATACCGAGTTCCGCCAATCAAACGCGGATGAATTCTCCGCTTGCTTGGATTGCGGAGCCGGTCTGTTTGATCTGGCAGAAGTTTTCGATACCGCAATCATCATGCCTCCTTGTCTTCTGCATTCTTCAGGACCCATATTCTCTTCTACGTAGCCACCGAGACGGCAAGCCGAGCTTCGCGAATCAGACTTGGGTGAATTCTCCGTTTGCTTGGATCGCAAAACAGGTTTTTGGGGTTCAACAGAAGTTTGCGACTGGATAACCGAAGAATGGTCAGGTTTTTTTGATTCGCCTGAATTTTGCGATTGGGCAGCCAACGGCCTGTAAGGAGTATTTCTGACTAGAATATTTCTCGGCGAGGTGTCAGAGTTCAAAGGAGCTTTGGCGGTCGAAGAACTTGATAAGACTCCTGTCCGTTGCGTTCCCTTTGGCAGTTCTTTGTTTGTAACATCGTCTGATTGCGCCCAAGCAGCATTCGCCATAAAGACTATCCCGATAAGAACCCACAGCTTTTTCAAAATCTCCTCCTGTTTGGCTGCTGACTCCTTGACACGTCTAAGTTATCGACTGCCACGAAGGATGGAATGAGGCGATTTTTCGCAAAGAATGAGCACGGCCCTCACAAGATCCAAGAAAAACAAAAAAAAGCTGCGGAGCAGTACTGCGGCGCAGTGGGATTCCAGCATAAGGCTCCGGAACGATTTTTGGATCAAGGACAGGGCCTTAATGAAAAAAAGATCACGGGTTGGAACTCGAACAATTCAAAGGCAATTCCAAAAGTTTCGGCCAGGCCTCGGTCCATCCGTTCACGTGATCCGCACCCTCCACCTTCTCCACTTGAACACAAGAGCCACGTCCCGATTTTTCTAAAAAATTCTCCGCGATAAACGCGGGAACGACGGGATCTTCCGTCCCAACAAAATGAAATTGCGGGATCGCGCTTAGTTTGCCGGCCACTTCCATCGGATCCAGCGAGCCTTGTGCCATCGGACTCGTTTCATGGTATTCGTTGAAACCGTTGGGATCCAGATTCCCTGCAACGGTCCGTAGACTTTTGACATCCTGCCGCCTTGCAGCAATCAGCACCGCCACGGCGCCGCCGCCGGAATAACCGATCAATTGGATGCCGGGGCTTTGCGCCTCTTTCACGAACTTGTCGACTGCCTGATTCAGCGAGTTGATCACTTCTTCGGAAAATCGCTTGTCGGTCCAGTAAGATTCATCTTCACAGGCGGCATTCATGTCCGCGGACGTGTACTGGCAGGGACGAGCGAGATAGACCACATTGGGTGCCGGGTCCTCGGTCGCAAGCTCCAAGGCAACAGGACGGCGCGGCGTGGGATCCCCGGATACACGGTTCCGCGTCACCCAGGCGTAGCCATCGCCTTCTATATAGACATGGAGCAGCTGACCCGGATTTTGGATCTTGGAATAAGTCGTAAGCAGAAAGGGCGTCGTGCGAACGCGAGACCTATGGAATCCGGCTTCTCGCGCAATGGCATCGGCCGTGGAAAGACGTTCCGTCGCGGACGGCACCGTCAGACAGCCTCCCAAAGAGAGGGCGAGAGCCATCATCACTACAAACTTGTTATGGATCGATCTCTTCATGCCCCGGCCTCGCCTTTTTCATTCCCTTCCCCGGCATTGAAAATACCCATAAAAACAGAATAAGCAATGACCGCAAAGCCTGCGCACCACACGGCGTTGCCGATCCATTGATCCATGCCTAGCAGACCCGCACGACCGAGGATAAAATGCCAATCGTGGATCCAGCCGCCCACAAGCGGTAATGATTGGGCCGTGGCATCCTTGATATAAGGGGCGATATGGAAGAAATTCTGACCGAACCAGCACAGGATGACGTAGGCGGAAAACTTATCCCCGTGCCTGAAAAAACTAATCGCGATCACAAGCGGAAACAAAAGCTGCGTCAGAGTCCCGCCCCACATCCCCACATATTCTCCGAAAACCCCGAAGACCACATGCCCGCCCTCATGGATGGCCAGATCCGCGAGATTCATCAACCGGCAACTTTTGGGAGTGAAGCCACCATAAAGGAAGTAGCCGCCCACCAGAAGGATCAGCACCCGTTGGAACATTATTCTCATGGAGGATGTTTTCGTGAAACTCAGATCAGTCGTTCAGAATGCAGGTCCGGTTCTTGCCTTCAGCCTTGGCCTTAAGGAGAGCTTCCTGGGCGCGCTCGACGACTTTCTGGGGATTCTTTTCATCGAGACTCAGCACGGAAACCCCGATGCTGACACTCACGGAGAGTTTCTTATCCCCGACCGGGAAGGTCGTTCGCTCGATGGTCTTTCGGATCCGCTCCGCCACGCCGAAAGTCGCGGTCGCAAGATTGTAGCCCACGAGCAATATAATGAAGACGTCCTCACCGTAACGACCCGCGATATCGGGCATGGCACGACCTTTCGTACGGATCGAATCCTGGATCGCAGATGCAACCTGCTTGAGAACCGTATCCGCCAACCGACTGCCGTGCTCGTCATTGAACTTTTTGAAATTGTCGATGTCCAGAAGAAGCACAGCGAAAGGTTTCCGGAAAGTCCGTGAATAATTGAGGGCCTGCGACAGAAAGGTATTCACGTAGCGCATCACAAAAAGCCCCGTCAGCTCATCCCGTACCGCCAGGCTCAGGAAGTAAATCCGTTCCTTGTACTCCTGGGCCTTCATGACCGCAAAGGAGATCAGAAAAAAGGACAGCACCAAAAAAAGCGGGACCGCAACCCCTGCCCAGATCCCGGCCCATGAAAAGAGCCCGAAGGAAATCAGGATCCAAAGACCTGCGATCACCAACGCCGAAAGAGTCGAGAACACGCTCCGGAAAGGGATCAAGACAAGTCCGGCTAAGAGCGCTATGAGAAAAAGAATCCCGGCAAAAACCCGGGGCGAAACCACGCGGATGTACTGCCCGGTCAGAATGGTATTGATGATATTCCCGAGAGCCCCGATGCCCGGACTCGCTGAATCAAGCGGCGTGGTCTTGTAGTCGGAAGCAGTCATCCCGATGAGGCATATTTTTCCTTTAAAATCTTTTTCAGTGATCGGCGTGGTCTTTCCCTTGGAGGCCAGGGCGTAACTATTCAGCACGTCCACGAAGGGATAATAACCGGAGGAGGCGTTCCAGCGCTTCGCCCAATGGATGAGAAGATTATTCTGGTCGTCGCGCGGAAAATCGCATTCCTGCATGGTCGGAACGGGTTTTCCGAGAAAGTCGTAGGCAACCCGGATCCCAAGATGCGGGACCAGCTCTTTATTGAACTTCACGAAAGGGTACACGCGGCGGATCACGTTATCGGGATCTTGACTGTAATTGATATGCCCGATCCCACGGGCCGCCGCGCTATAAGCTTGCGAGGATTGATTCACGTAATAATAATTCTTGAATCCTTCGGACTCGAAAGAGACCGGCAGATAAAAATTGGGAGTTTTTTTGAATTCTTCAAGAAGCGCCTGGTCGTCCTCTGGCGTGTCTGCCGCCTGGGTAAAAAAAAGATTGAACACGATCGCCTTCGCGCCCCATTCCCTCAAAATGCGTGTGATCGCCGCATAGTAGCGCTTGGGCCAGGGGAAAGGCCGTATGGACTGAAGGCTGTTTCTATCGATCCCGATATAGACAACCGCCGGATCGACCTTGGGAGCAGGCTGATATTTGAGGAACTGATCGTAGAAGCGGTCATCAAAGGACCGGAAGACCCGTGCCCCAGAAAAACTGAGGGCGAGAACGAAAACCAGGATAAATCCCAAAATCTGGATCGTGCGAAGAGGGGTAAAAAAAAGAACAAACTGCCTCAGGGGTTCGGTCGCATATCCCTGGCGCTTTTTGACAAGTCCTGCCGGCGCATTTTCCATAGCTCCCTCGTCCTCAGATAGTGTTCATAGGAATTCGAACTAAGTAACGGCCATAACGCTGCTTTTATTAACAACGAACGGGTTGTTATGGCCGCCCAGCTTCACTTGATAGGGATTGGGACTGCAATACTGAGCCAAAACCTGCCTTTTTCCAAGGAGTTTTTATTTCCATAAAAATTCCTGCATCTTGGAGAAAGCTACGGTATAATCTCGGCCTCCATTAAAGGGAGGCGTCATGGCGCCCAAGGCTTTGTTTTCTTTTCCTTAATGGCGACTTGAGCAGTCATCATTATCTTTTTACCTTTAGATTAAGGAACTTATGGCACTTAGCGGATGGTTCAAATTCAAAAAGATGAGGCTGATCCTGGCCTGGGGATCGATCCCTATTCTTCTCCTCTGCTCCCACATGAACGACCAGAGCTTTCGCTGGGGCACGGTCCTCCTGATCGTCGGCGAAATGATCCGCTTTTGGGCGCTCGGGTTCGTGGAAAAAAAGGGACGGAAGCTCGCCATGAGCGGTCCTTATGCCTTTGTGCGCAACCCCCTTTATGTCGGCAATTTCTTTTTAGGTCTCGGCGTTGCCGTGATCGTTTCGAACTGGATCATCCTGGTCCTTTTTCTCATTGGCTTTCTTGGGATCTATGCGGGAACCATTCGCGGTGAAGAAAAACACTTACGCGAGATGTTCGGAAAACCTTACGAAGATTATTGCAAAAACGTCCCCTCTTTCCTTCCCCGAGTGACGCCCTACGAGGCGCCTGAAAAAGATTCTTTTCTCTGGAGCCGCATCATCAAGCATCACGAGTACATCACGGTCCTTGGGATCGCGTTAATGCTCATGCTGATCCATCTTTTCGATCAGCTCTTTATCGTTAAAGCGTCGCTGGCCCAGGAGACATCGTTGATCGTGGCGACGGTGATCGTGATCCTCGCGCTGGCGTTGGAGCGAGTTTTCGTCAGCCGCCTTCACATCACGTTCTTTGAGCGCCTCCGCGAAACAGACGTCCACAAAAAAAAATCGTAGCACTTCTCCTCGCCTAAAAATCTGCGCGCCTTCTATCGATCAGAAAAAAATAGATGCCAAGACAAGCGTGAGTCTCTATAATCCTCCCAATCAATTTTTTCAAGGGAGATCGCCATCATGATGGAATTCAAACAGAAGGTCCTTTGCATCGGTTTCGGCTCAGTCGGAAAATGCGCACTGCCGATCCTCCTCGAACATATCCGTATTCCTTTTAAGAACATCACGGTGCTCGACTTCGCGGACAAGCGAAAGGAGCTAGCGCCCTGGATCAAAAAAGGGGTCCGCTACTCCCAGGAAAAACTGAATCCTGTCAACGTGGCTCGGACGCTTTCCAAGTACGTCTCCCCCGGCGGCATGATCATCGATCTGTCCTGGAATATCGACTCGCTCGATATGCTTTCCTGGTGCCATGAGAACAAAGTGCTTTACGTGAACACCTCGGTCGAGGAATGGGATCCGTACGCCAATATCGAAAAAAAGACCCCGCTTGAGAAATCGCTTTATTTCAAACAAATGGGTCTGCGCAAGATGACCGCCAATTGGGCGGATGATTCCACAACCGCGGTGCTCGACCATGGCGCTAACCCCGGGCTTATCAGCCACTTCACCAAACAGGGGCTTCTCGACATCGCCGAGAAGGCCACCCGCGATAACACCACTTCCAAAAGAGACCGGAAATCCTTGGAACATTTGATCCGCGATGAAAAATTCGACCGCCTGGCCATGAAACTTGGCGTCAAAACGATCCATGTGAGTGAACGCGACACCCAGATCACGGACCAACCTAAAGAAGTTGATGAATTCGTCGGTACCTGGTCGATCGAAGGTCTCCGGGAAGAAGCGATGTCCCCTTCGGAGATAGGATGGGGCACGCATGAAAAAGAATTACCTCCTTTGACCACCGTACCGGACTATGGGCCTCAAAATCAGATCTTCCTTTCCCAGATGGGCATGAACACTTGGGTGCGTTCCTGGGTCCCGAACTCCGAGATCGTCGGCATGGTCATCCGCCACGGGGAAGCGTTCAGCATTTCCGAAAAGCTCACGGTATGGCGAAGCGGAAAACCCGTCTATCGCCCGACCGTTCATTATGTTTATATGCCCT
>SESH01107900.1_pt1 | contig 13533 bp, 34 predicted proteins | sample 3171561 | NCBI WGS metagenome assembly SESH01 (sample SAMN10866947, study PRJNA518727) | freshwater metagenome | biome: subpolar coniferous forest; feature: holomictic lake; material: water; isolation source: holomictic Lake 442 2011 16.5 m and 2014 13 m | place: Canada: near Kenora, Ontario
AAGTAGCTGTATTTGTTACATAACGGATATATGCGGTCCGCGTAACGATTCCCCGGCGAAAGCGTAGTATCAGCATGTACAACGACGACAACGACTGCTTCGCCGACCCGGGTGGTCGGTCCGCCCTCCGCGCGTCGAGCCGGAGCAATCCCCGTAACCGCCCCTGCCCGACGTGCAAGGCGAAGAACGTTCTCACCCCCGCCGACGTGGCGCGTCACTACCAGTGCGACCGCTGCGCAGATCGCGACGAAGGTGGCGGTTACTAGGTAACAAACGCCGCCGAGCGGCGTAGTATGATCACACGGTCCGCGTAACGAATCCATATAGAAAGCGTAGTGTAAGCATGTACAACACCAGCCGCGTCGTCACCTACCAGCTTGCGTACCTCACTAAGACGGAGGTCGAGTTATGCGCGGATTGCGCCGCGCGCGGCCCATCCTACCATTTGCGTGGGCAACTCGGCCCCGTTAGTCACGGCGCCCACGATGGCGCCTGTAAGGGCGAGCGTCATGGGGGTTCGAAGGTGGCGGTTACTAGGTAACGAACGCCGCCGAGCGGCGTAGTATGATCGTACGGTCCGCTAGCTCAGTTGGATAGAGCGACGCTTGGAGTTTTCTTCGTGGACCAGGATTCGATGTAACGATCGGGATGCAAGAGCGTATAGTCATCATGGCAGTTAGGACGTTGACTATCCGTTAGGTTACATGGTATCACGCCCCCGTGGTTGAGAGGATTAGGCATTCGCTTCCTAAGCGAAATTACGCAGGTTCGAATCCTGCCGGTGGCACAAGCATTGAGTACACACCCGATTGGTCAAGGGTGTCAACGTGCGCGGGCCACTACTCGGAAAACTCTTAGGTAACATATATAGAGGTGGAGTTTTCCAAGTGATACTGGCGGAGTTTTCCGTGCGCCATCGCGGTGACCAGATCCGGCGTGGCACCTCATGACCAGAACAACGCGAACATTGCTCCCGCGTCCTTTGCTTCCAGGTAGGCCGCAATGAACTCGGCCGAACACCCATCCTCGCGCATCTTGGTACTGAACATCTCCCAGTATGGAATGCCGTTCCCTTGACACAGGACGAAATCCAGGGCCTCCAGGGCCGCGTCCCCGATGTAGAGCATGAACTCACACGCTTCCCGATGACTGAAGGTGGCATTTTCCATGCACCACTTCCAGTCCGCGTTCTCGTCGCCGAAGTCCCATTCGATCTGAGCGATGCTATCTAGCTTCATACGTACAATACGCTTTCAGTTGACAATCGTTACATGTAGAATGAGTTTTCCGTAAATGGAATCTATTCCTTCCAAGACTAGGCGATCATGGAAAGAATAGTTACGAGTTCGCGACTACTCGTCCGACCACACCGCCGAGGTCGCGACTCGACGGCCCGCGGCGGTGATGACGAACATGCCGTAGTCGTGGATGTTTCCGTTGATGGTCTCGATGACGCGGATGGTCGTCGCGAGACCCATCGCACACAGGCGGGCCGCGACGTCGAACGCATGCCCCGATGAGGACCCCAACATCTTGCCGTCCTCACGAGTGTCGGCGGACACGATCATCTTCTTTTGGGCTTTGGTCAGCTTGTGAATCATAGTATCTATACGCATTCCGACCTGATTCGTTACGCGTAACGATTCCATACGGAAAGCGTATGAAGGTCATGGACATCATCCGCGACCAAATCGAACTCTGCGACGACTGCATGATGATCGCCGTCAACGGGGATTACGAGGTTCTCGACTACCACTACGGCAAGGGTCCCAGCCCGGGGCGCGGGGAACTCCGCGAGGGCGCAAAGCAGCGAGCGGCGGAAATCGACGCGGGATTCGAGCGACTCGGCCCCCAGCTCGTCCCCAGCTTTGACTCCGAGACTGGCAAGGGCATCAACGAATTCAGCACCCTGCCCTGTGAGTGCTGTGGCTCAAAGCTCTACGGAGGGCGCCATGACTTCGCAATCCTCGGGTGAAATCTGGACCTGGGTGTGCTCGAACTGCGTACGCGAGCGGTACTTTTCGGGCATCGGTCGACGAGCGCGATTCCCTCATGAGACCGTGCCCGCTGTGTACGGATCCGGGTGTCGGAATGGTGATGGTAAAGAATCAGTCGATCGAGGAGGAGTAACGGCTGCGGGGGCGGGGCTGCGAAAACTCCCACTGGCCAGCTCTTATAGGTAGAGTTTTCCTGCCTACGGCCAAAGGCCGCAGCCTCGTGGCCTAGTAGTCCTCCTCGATGGGTTCGTTGACATCCGACTGGTCATAGCCGGTGAGGATGACCTTGCGGAAGCCCGCCAGCTTCGCAGCGCGGCACTCGTCGCAGACCCGGGCAAGCGGGATCCCACGGGCGTCATTCTCCCACCAGGAACCGTCAGACTTCGTATGCGGATGGTACTTGAGGTTGCTCATGATATCTATACGCTTTCTGTGTACAATCGTTACGCGTAACGAATCCATATAGAAAGCGTAGTGTAAGCATGTACAACACCGCAACTGCAACGGAGCGTTTCACGGTCCTCGGGTTCATCGGCGGCTGCATCGAGGGCGTCCTCGTCGGCGGCGGAGTCATCGGTTACATGTACCTCATTTTCGTGGCGGCCTAGCGTGACAGAGTTCGACCTACTCGCCGAAGGGGCGATGGAGCTTTACTACGCCCTGCTACGCCGAGACAAATACGACGAGCAACACGAGATCGCAGAGCACCTCGACATCAACCGTGCTGAACTGACGTTCGTGCTGAGGGGCCGCAAGTACAAGGTCCGGGTGGTAGAATCGGAGCGCGACGAATAGGCGTCAGCCTGAAAACTCTACGCCCCTTTGGCGTAGGGAGTTTTCCTGGCAACGTAGCTACTCTAGCTGGCGCTGGAGCCTTGCGGCCTTGTGATCGGCGATGGCATCGCTAAGGATCTTCCCGGCGCGCTCCCCGTCCCCTTGCTGGATCGCATCCACTGCCACGATGTAGGACGCTTGATCGATCATATTACGGAACGCCGTGATGCCATGCTCTACCGCATAGCCGATCCCATAGGGGCCATGCCAGTTAATCCAGGATCCATCGCAAACGTTGCCACGCTTGATATGGACAACCGCTCGCTCGACCCCCTTGTAATTGCCCTTTAGCACATCCCCGGTTGCGAGGTCAACGTAGGAGTACGTGCGGCCATCCTGACAGACCTTCGCGTACTTCTGTCGCACGCTGACGGTCATCTTGCGATGGTCCCCCCTGCACTCTGCCATGAGCGCATCCAGCGCGATTAGATACGTAGCGATCCCGACCTTGACATCAACCGGCATGCCTGCTTCGTTGCTCATGGTATCTATACGCATTTAATAGACAATCGTTACGCGTAACGATTCTATAGCGAAAGCGTAGTGTAAGCATGAAGGTCATCATCTCCCACGACGCCGACATCGAATCCCCGCGCACCTTTGACAACCTCGGAACGATGTACTGTTGGCACAAGCGTTACCAGTTGGGCGACGTCCAGCCCAAGTGCGACCCCGTCGAGCACCAGAAGTGTATGCCGGAGGGGTCGGTCATCCTCCCTCTGTACCTCATCGACCATAGCGGGATCTCAATGAGCACGTTCGACTTCCGCGACCCCTGGGACTCCGGCCGGGTTGGCTACATCGTGGTCACTCCGGAGGATATCCGCAAGGAATTCTCGTGCAAGCGGATCTCTGCCAAGATGCGCGCGAAGGTCACCGAGCGTCTCAAACAGGAGGTCAAGATCTATGACGACTACCTCACCGGCAACGTGTACCAGTACGAACTCCAGGACGACGAAGGTGAGACGGTAGATTCGTGTTGCGGCTTCTACGGCAAGGATATCGACGGCATGGTCTACAATGCCGGCGAGACCCACCGCGAGGCGTTCAAGGAAGCCTTTCACAACGTCCAATACTAGGTCGTTTTTCCTGTAACGCTTCCCCGGAATCGGCGTATACTGATTACGGACGAAGCTGGGTTAGCTGGGTTGACGTCGGGTCGCGAACGGGTGGTTACCGTGTGAGGTTGTCGGGCGGTGCAAAACGGACGACAAGGGAATGGCGATGGACAGAAGTGTTCATCGCCATTTTCTTTGCGTACAGAAAACTCCCTGTGACAGAAGATACATGGGAGTTTTCCTGACCATCGGCTTGCGCCGTTCGCCTATCGGCGGCAGTCGCCCGTCTCAGGGTCGCAGTAGCGATCCATTCGGAGCATGCTGATCGCATCACCGTGGAGCGTGACCCACTCCAGTTGCTCGGGCGTGTACCCGGCGAAGTAGTCGTCGTCCGTGTCGCCCGGCTTCATTTCGACGCATGCCAGGGCATGCTCCTTTGCGCGGATTCCGTCGCTCGCACCATGAATCGCCCCGTACAGGGTCCCGCGAGGAAAGATGACATCCTTGCCGTGTTTGACTTCATACTCCATCTTGATTCGGCCAGCCGAGTCCCAGCCGGCATCATCGAACGCGGTGACCGTGATGGTCCGCGCGTCATACTCCTTGCGGTAGAGGCGGAGACGGAGCTGAAAGGCGACGTTCGGGCTGCTGTTGCTCATGTTATCTATACGCTTTCGCTGTAGAAACGTTACGCGGTCTGATTGCCACAGGAGTTTTCCGAGCCAATCTTAACTGGGCGGTCCGACCAGTTAGGATTGACTAGTTCACGCGGTACTTCGACACCGCCTCGATCATGCCGATCCGAGCGGCCTCGCGCATGCGGTCGGTCAACGCGTCCGATCCGTCCGATGCGCGCTTGGCCATATCCGTCGCGTACCCGAAGACCTTCCCGAGATCCCTCATGTTGAACTGGACATAGTTCGCCAGCTCCTTGAACAGATCGTTCACCAGCGTTTCGAGCGCCGTCTTCTTTGTTTTCTTTGCCATGCTAACTATACGCTATAGATTAGATTTCGTTACGCGTAACGATTCTATGGCGAAAGCGTATGGTTACTATGAGCAACCGGCCGACACTTCAAGAGGGCGAAAGCCTCGACGCATACCTCGACCGTCACGACATCTGGAAGGCGGACGGGGAGTGGATCCCGGCGAGCAACCGCACGGAGGTTCCCTTCCGGACGCGTAGCGGCCGACGGCTGCTCTACTGCTATCAGCCGCGCACGGGAGCACACCGGTATCTTGACTGTGATACGGATCACCTACTCACGGACGAGGAATCCGCAGCATTTCTCAACGGTTAGCCGAATAATATCGGTATGCCGATAAGATTATCGGTATACGAATAGAAACACGCGTAACAATCTGAAAGAAAAGGCGTATAGAGATCATGTTCAAGCCAAAGTTCAACGATGGGACCTTTGACATCCGGCCGCATCGGGCTCGCAAGCTCAAGCGGCGAATCAGTCGGGCAGTTGGCGCCGCCGGCAACCTGATCAGCGTGGTGGCCATTCTGATGATGGTTGTCGCATTCTTCGGCATCCCCGTTTGGGTCGTCGCCCACTTCATTATCAAGTGGTGGTAACAGCGGCTGGTCGGAAAACTCTAGCCTGCGTATACAGATAGGAGTTTTCTGAGGCACGGCCGAAGCCGGTTGCTAGTCCTCCCCGGTTAACACTGACTCCGATTCGACATTCTCCTCGTCGGCTTCGTGCTGGAGGAATTCCGCGAACCTGTCTTGCTGGTCAGTGAGTTCCAGGTATCGGTCGAACAGTAACCGCACCGACGCTTCGTCCCAGCCCTGCGCTTTGATGATTTCTTCGATGTCCATGTTAACACTACGCTTCCATCGCCAGATCGTTACGCGTAACGTTCCCGCCCCAATTGCGTATAGATAACATGACCACTCTGGAAAAGCTGAAGTCGTCAACCGTCGCGATGGCTACCGTGGAGATGGAGACCGACCCGGTCCCTGACGAAATCGCGCTCATGGCGGCCACGCGAGCGGGCAAGCCGGTCACCGTTCGCGATTCCAAGTACCTGGAAGCCGCTATGCCTGGCCTTAACGTGAGCATCCATAAGAGCTACTCCGGAACCGAGATCACTTGGTACGTCCCTCCCCGGCGCTGGCGCGATGGCGAACTCGTCGATCCCCCCGGCGCGAATCTACTGATCAAGGCCGGGGTCCCAGAGGACTACAATAGGCGGGGTAACATCCGCCTGTCAAGCTACAGGACTAGCGCCCGCTGGCCTACCGTAGAGGAGCTAAGGAAAAATAACACGCGATACTTCGCGGCAAAGGACGAGCGGAATCGTAAGCGCGAGGTCACGCTGTCAACCGTCGACGACGTGAGACTCGGGCGAATCGCCACGCTCGTCGACGAGATCAATCTGATGTGGCAGGAGCTGCGCGGCCATATGGAGAGCGAGGGCAGCGAGGTATGTCAGACCGTTGCCGGGTTGCTGGACGTCAAGCCAAACGGCTAAGCGAACGCGGTTCATGGCCGTACGCCAGAAAACTCTAAGGCAAACGAATGCCTATGGAGTTTTCCGATATGCCTCATCGGCCCACGCGATTCCCTGGCCATGTCTGGATGTACCTGTAGGACTCCCACCTGCCGATGTAGTCCCACATCCGATCCCATCCGTCAGCCCATTCGGTATAGGCGATCTGGTTATCCATCCAGGCATCCCGCTCCTCTGAGGGAAGCTTGAGAGATGCGAACCAAAGCTTGTGAGCCGCCTCCTGACTGATCTTGTGCGGCTTCACGACCCTTGGCGGCTGGTTGAACAACATCCCTGTACTACGCTGTAGGTCTAGGAATGTTACCGCGTAACGTTTCCATCCGAATTGCGTATAGATACTATGACCATTCGCGAATTCATGAAGGGCCACTCTGGCGCAATGATCCACTGCTGCATGAGCGGGATGCGGGTCCGTACCCTTGCCGTTATCGACGACACCCTCGATATGGTGTGTCCCAACGGTGACGCGATCGGCGTCCCGCTCGATACGCTCGTGACCTACGAATCGTGGTTCATGGATCGCGGCAGTCTGATCTTCGATGCCGATGGCCAGACGATCAAGCTCTGCACGGAGTTCGATCGGATCACCTTCGATGATCTCACCTCCGAGACTGTCGCCTGGAAGCATGGGGAGGGCGTGGTGTGGTAGCGGCGTCTACCCGGAAAACTCCAGGTATACGTTATGTATCAGGAGTTTTCCGATACGTGGCCTTGCGGCCTGATTTAGAGCGCCTCCCCGTAGGCGATGGCGTAGAGCGGGCAACCGTTCGAACGATCCACGATCACGATGTTGTGGCCGTCATCTTCGCGGCGAACTGCGCCTTTACTTGCTTCACTGAGAAGGCCGGCATCCCGGAGGTACCTGAAAAGCTTCCGTGGCGGCAGGTCACACACCGAGACCTTCGCTTTGCCAACGCCGTGCCACATGTTCCAGTCCCACCCATCTTGATTCCGCCACGCGTCGATCGACAGGATGGTCACTTCCGGGTCTTTGTTGATGTCGGTCATGATAGCTCTACGCTTTCGCTGTGGAATCGTTACGCGTAACGTTCTGATGAATAATGCGTATAGTTACCATGACCAACACATACACGACCCCGTCGGATTCGGATCTCGTTCTCGCCCCCAAGACCGGCCTTCGCGGTCGCAAGCATACCCTGTTCGGCAAGAATTCGCGGCTCGTCGCGATCGTTCGCACGGACGCAAACGGCGGGCAGGGGTATCCCCATAGCGCCTACGGTCACCCGACGTTGACGCTGAGCCTGATTCGGCTCTGGCCGCTTGGCGGTGGCTTGAGCGAGGAATACGATACCTCGCTTCTCACGGTCGGGTTCCAGCGCACTCGCCTGGACGTCCCCCACGAGAATCCCGAGTATGACCGCGAGTTCCACGGTTTCATGGGTGGCACGAATGGCCGTCGATTCGGTGCGACGTACGCGGCTCGCGTGGAAGGTCGCCTGGAGTCGTCGCAGTACCTTGCGGCTGGACTAGAGATGATCGAGCGCGCAAAGGAAGCGATCAAGGAAGATTACAAGCTTCGCGGCGCACTCAAGAATTGCGAACTGTCGTCGCTGATGATCGGACTCCGACGGATCGGGATTATGGTCATCGTCAAGGATGGTCGCAAGATCGCAGGGGTCCGCGACCGGACGGTCGAGCAAACGGCGGAACTGTCCGCGTAACGATTCGGGCGGACCGGCGTAGTACCATTATGAGCAACTGGATCGGGAAGCGGGCGTATCCCGTAGGGGCCACTCGGAAAACTCCATAGTGCGAAGCCATTGTTCTCGAATCGAGATAGGAGTTTTCCATGCCACCGAAATCAGGCCGGCATCCCAACGTAGGACTCGCCGACCCACTCGAATCTAACTGCGCCGATCCATTCGAACCCGAACCCGACCGTTCCCTTCATGCTGATCGAGTATCCCACTCGTGGCTTCTGACCTGGGTGATCCGGGCAAGAGATGGTATGCAGCACGACCGGACCATGCGACCGGACCATGGCGTCCGCGAAATCACGAGCCATTTGTTCGAGTGCTTCACCGTAGACCGCGAGGATGGTACCGACATCGTTTGAGACCACATGGTAAATCATGATTAGACTACGCTTTCGCTGTAGAAACGTTACGCGTAACGGTTTCGCTGTAGAAGCGTATAGTAGATATGAGCATCACCCCGGCCGTCAGGAAAGCACTTACCAAGCTCTCGCGCGGCGAGAAGCTGAACTACCAGACTCGCGACGTCACCATCGAGTCCGCCCTTAACCAGGGGCTGATGTACTGGGACTCATTCGGCGGCTACAAGCTCACCGACGCAGGAAAGTCGGTGCTCTGAGTCGGCGTCAGCGAAAACTCCCTGCGATAGCAGCAGGTTGGAGTTTGCCGTACGCCGCTACTCGCTAAGCTCCCGCTCGATCTCCTCCAGCGAGACTGCTTCCATCCTCGCGGCGTAGTCGAGGGTCTTCGAAAGACCATGAGTGTTATAGAACTCCTGGGCACGTTCCTGGGCGGACCATGAGGTGGCCACGTTCGTTGACTCCGCGAAGTGGATCGCACGTGCCAGTCGGCTCGCAGCGCGGTCCTCAGTGTTCTGGTAGGTGCCAGCGGGGTGAAGCTTCCGGAGGTCGGCCTTACGGGGCTCGATGCTTTTCTTTGCCATGCTGACCATACGCTTTATATGGCAAATCGTTACGCGTAACGTTTTTTAATTTAAAGCGTATAGATATCATGGACGATTTCAACGAGCGAGTCCGTCGAGTGGCGAACTTGACCACCTACGGTGTCAGCCTGGACGATATCATCAGCAAGGTGGGTTGCTCCGCGACCGAGCTTCGCATGCTCATGGCATGTGCCGACATCTTTCAGATGCCTGTAACGCCCCGCGTGGAGCCTGAAGCGGTGGCGGGTGAGTTCATCGCCCGCTGAGGGTGTATCGGAAAACTCGATGCATACCTGTTGCCATTGGAGTTTTCTGCGTCACCGCTTAGCGGCGGGCGTCGCTGGCCCCCTTCGTGGAGTAGCAGTCCCCGCTGACTTTCTGCCACTTGCGGCCGAAGTAGTGCTCGATCGTCACTCCTCCGCCCACCCGACAGAGCCAGACTCGCTTTGCAGGCGACTCCAGGTCGATCTTCAGCGAGCAGCACTGCGCGACGCACAGGGTCGGGAGGTCTTCGAGTTCGTCGGGTGTATACGTTGCCATGTTAACTATACGCTTTCGCCATGGAAACGTTACGCGTAACGATTTCGACGCAGAAGCGTATAGATAATATGTCCACCGAACGTCGTAAGGTCGCTGATAAATTCGCCACATCATACGGTTACGCCAAGATTCTGATCAATGAACTCAAGGCGCAGGAGATGATGACACATTCCACTATGCTCGCGCATCCCTCCATGATGACGCTGATCAAGATCGACAAGGATCTGGGGGCTTGCTTGCGCACGCTATCGAACGTCAGCAACCCAGATGATCCGCGTGTAGCCCGGTCTGTCAAGGCCGTGACAGACCACGCCGACGCGATTCGGTGGGAGATCGATCGCCTACTAGAGAACACGCTTCCGGACGATGGCAGCGAAAGGATTGTTGCCGCTTTGCCATCATCGATCTGCGCCGAGTGCGGTTATGTAAGCTTACGTCACCACGAGACGTGCGACTTGTTTACCGACGATGATTCAGGGAACTAACGGCGGCTACTCGGAAAACTCCTATGCCTATCAGTAGCATAGGAGTTTTCCGAGGCATCGGCCGAAGCCGGTTCAGTTACGCCGTGGCTTCCGGCTGCGACCCCGCGAGATCCTCGGGCTCCAGGTTGTCGAGGATTCCGTACTTCGCCAGGAGGTCGAAGAACTGGACCGCGAGCGATGCCGGCTTGCCGCTGAGGCCGAACTCTTTGCGGAGGATGGTCGAGCACTTGGGCGCCTTGCGCGTCATCCGTATGCCGGGGATCTTGACTTCCAGATTGATCCCCGTCAGGATCATGCGGAGGCGCATCGGACCAATCGGGAACGTGGTGTGATACTCGATGGCCTGGACCGCTTTGGTGTTGCTCATGTTAACACTACGCTTTTCACGTGGAAACGTTACGCGTAACGATTCCATATGAAAAGCGTAGTGTTATCATGGCAAGAAAGAACGTCATCAAGGTTTTCAACTCGTGGGTCTCTGGCGTCGCTGCGAAGGGCGACTCGAAAAAGACCATCTGGACCGATGGCAAGACCATCTACTCCTATGCGACGCCCATCGCGCACGGGCACCCCGCAGAGGTTACTCTGGTCTCGGGTCGCGGACCGTCGGTCACGACGTCGTGCCAGATCGGCGGGCTTCGCAGCCTCATGGCGCAGAGCGGGATCGACTACCGCGAAGCGGATGCCGCCGAAGTCAAGCGGCTGGGGAGCGCCGGCTAGTGAACGGCCTTCGGGCCATAGGTCGGAAAACTCCACTGGCAAATGCTGCATATGGGAGTTTTCCTGGGTACGACCCGAAGGCCGGGTACTCCACTGGCAAATGCTGCATATGGGAGTTTTCCTGGGTACGACCCGAAGGCCGGGTAGCTCAGGGGTGAGGGCGCTTCGCCATGTAGGCGTCGACCGAGTCCTTGGCGTCCTTCAGCCCGATCGGGATCCAGGACCTGAATCGCTCGCGGAGCATCTTGATCGCAGCGATCTTCTGCCCGTTGTCGGCCGTCGCCTTCTCCTCGGCCGTCAGTTCGATCGGCAGATCGGGATAGTTCGCCTTCACGTCGGCCGTGGCCAGAGCGGCCTGAATCGCTTTCGCGAACTTCAGCGCGACGAGCGCGGCCCGATCGCCCCCGTAGACGGTGACCGTCGAGTCCGACCACGCGGTGTAGCCGGTGCCGAACGTGATGCCGTCATCGCGGAAGCGGATCCACGCGCCGCGATCGGCAGCGACGCTGTCCGCCATGCGGCAGATGAACTCGACGGTGGAAGCGATCCAGTCGAGCGAGAAGTCATTGGTGAGAAGCTTGAGCATGTTAACACTACGCTTTAGCAGCTAATTCGTTACGCGTAACGTTTCCATAGCGAAAGCGTAGTGTCAGTATGCCGCTCCCCGCCAACACGTTTCTCGTCTGCGCGTTCTCTTGCCAGGAGTGTGGTAAGAAATTCAGGACCACGAAAGCCGCTGAGAAGGCTTCCCACAACGGTTGCCCCAAGTGCAACGGCACGGACATCGACATCGACCGTAGCGTGCCCGCAAAGCTGGTAACCCGCAAGGTCAAGGTCGCGCCGGACGACTACGCAGAAGGCGGAGTGTGCTCGCGAAGCGATCAGGATCGCGGCTACATCAGAGGCCGGTAATCGGTCGGGCGAAAGCCTGGTGGTCGGAAAACTCTACGGCGCCACTGCCCTATGGGAGTTTTCCGAGTCACCCCGAAGGGCTGAGCCTTACTCGATGTTCTCGTGGTGAACCCGGCGCTCAGAGCGAGGCTCGTAGTCGTCCTCTTCGCCGTAGTCGAGATCCAGCTTCTGGGAACCGCCGCGAGGCTGGAGTCGGTGGCGCATGGGGCCGGCAGAGTTACGAGCGAGAGCGGCCATTGCGACACCCGAGCGATTGCTGTGTGACTTGGACATGTATACACTACGCTTTTCATATAGAAACGTTACGCGTAACGAATTGCCATGGAAAGCGTATAGACATCATGACCACATACTACCTTCAGACCCGGATCGCGGAATCGAAGACTGTCATCCTGAGCAACCCCTTCGCCGGGATGACAAAGTTGGGCTATACGAAGCGGTCTGGCGCACCGACGTCGATCAAGGTTCGCTTGGCCGGAGAGAAGATCTGGCGTAGAGTCATGGTCTGGCAGTTCAGCAACGCCGGTACCTGCTTCGTCCGGATCAAGGGCATCCCTCACATCGTGACCGACATCCCGGGCCGGACGGTCTAACGCGTAACGATTTGCCATGGAAAGCGTAGTGTTAATATGAGCAACACAACGAGCTACGAAGTCGGCGATAAGGTCACTGCGGACCGGGCGTTCACGACCCCGATCGGTCGCCACGTGAAGGCGGGCGAGATCCTCACGGTGGAGCTAGGGGGCTTGACGGGCGGTCGCTCGATCAAGCTCCGGGCGGACCTTGACGGATCCGTCGTATGGATCTCGGATGGGTGGTTTCTCGCGGCGTGATCGGCCACGGCCTGACGCGACCCGCAAGGGCGTAGGTCGGAAAACTCTACTGTGATTACTGGCACATGGAGTTTTCTAGATAACTACCAGCCGCGGTCATAGCCGCGCCACTTGCAGTTGCAAGGGCATCCGCAGTTATTTGAGTCGGAGGGGTGAGTCGGAGCTTCGAACTCGTAGGGGTAGGTCCCGGTTAGCTCCTGGAACATCTCGCTTGCGACGTACGTGTCAGCCCCGAGCTTGTCGCATGCGATCAGGGTGTTGTTCAGGTAGAGGCAATCACCATCCCTTGTACCTTCACACAGGGTAACGACGTGTCGGCCGATGAGGCAAACCAGTTCGACCGGCGTCCCGCTCGGGGAGACGAAAATCATTCGCTGCATGATACCTATACGCTTTGCCTGTAGAAACGTTACGCGTAACGATTGCGACCTAAAGGCGTATAGGTGCCATGCTGTCATCGCTCTGGCCCGTCGCGGTCGCCTTCACCATCCTCTACTTTCAATGGCGTAACGATTCTACGTCGAAAGCGTAGTGATAACATGAGCAAGATGAAAAGCTTCGCGGCCGACCGCAACCGCCCCGTGACCCACAAGGTCGTCCCCGTTAGCCAAATGGGCAACGGCATCGGCATCCCATTCTCGTCCGAGCAGAGCGCGAAGTACTGTCTCGGTGACCTTCAGCGATGGGGCGGGAACCTCACGGGGTGGGGGTGGTCGACGCAAGAGGAAGCATCGACCTGGGGAACATACGCGGTAGTCACCGGCTAGGGTCGAGCCGTTCGGTGGTTGCCGAATCTCGAACAGCGCAGTCCAGAAAACTCCCATGCCATGCCGGCACATAGGGAGTTTTCCGACACATGGCCTTCTGGGAATTTTGCCCCTCCCCAGGCCGTGGCTACCAGGCCCACATCTCCGTCGGGTCGACCCCGCACCGCCAAGCCCCGGACCACTCGACCTCTTCAGTCATGTTGACC
>SESH01011488.1_pt1 | contig 13522 bp, 16 predicted proteins | sample 3171561 | NCBI WGS metagenome assembly SESH01 (sample SAMN10866947, study PRJNA518727) | freshwater metagenome | biome: subpolar coniferous forest; feature: holomictic lake; material: water; isolation source: holomictic Lake 442 2011 16.5 m and 2014 13 m | place: Canada: near Kenora, Ontario
GGAGAAAACCAAAATTGAAAAAGGTCATCGATCGAATAATCCCCGGATGGGAGCATGCATAATCAAGGGCAACAAATGGACCAAAAGAAAATGCCGCAATATGAAATCTTTTCAGTCCAAGTTTCACAACCAGATCATCAAGATCATGGCCAAAAAAATCAATATGATAATGGTTGCCCGAATCGTTGTCTGACCATCCATGTCCACGCATATCGTAGGCAATGGTACGAATTCCCTTATCGTTGAGATTTTTGATCACATGGTGCCACCACATCCACCAGCAGTCCCAGCCATGAATCAGCACCACCGTCTCTGCAGCATCTTTTGGTCCAGAATCGTGATAGTGATGAACAACGCCGTTCGCTTCTATAAAGCAACTCTTCTCCATCAAGGAAAGTTCATACGTGGCCCGTTTGACAGCCCCGCTGTCGCCTGAACGTTGAAGATCAAGCAGTTCCTGTTGATAACGGACAAATTTTTGTGTAGGTGCTGGTGTTTGATGCGCCATGGCAGGTGTCAGCTAAAAGGTGAATAGAGATACGGCCCCTTCGTTGTAATAAATATACAAAAAAATATAGCGTCACTGACAAAAACACTCCACCGTCGTTACATCATGGTACGCCCTCGCATAAAAATTTTTTCACATTCTCGCCGAATAATTTCCTGCTGTTCAAGAATCAGTTCAGGTGCAACAGTAAAATGGTTCAGCAACTGCGAGAAAATCTGAATGGATGTTTCAAATTTTTCCGTCACAACAACATCAGCGCCAGCTTTGTAGAGTGCTGCCACATCATCAAGACTTCGCGATCGGACAATAATGAAGGCGTTCTGATTGATCTCCCGAATAACAGCAATGCTGTTCCTGATCGCAGTGGTATCTGAAATACCAAGCACAACAGCACGTGCATGATCTATTCCGGCACGAAAGAGTGCTTTTCTATCTGTACAGTCTCCATAATAGATCGGCTCTCCCTTTTTCCTCATCACTTTAACCATCTCACGGTCCATTTCCAGCACCGAATAGGATATATTGGTTGCGTGAAGCACCGCCGCCACATTTTGACCGTTAATACCAAATCCAATAATTGCCGCATGAATCTCTCCGGCACAGATAATGGTACTGTCGGTTGGACGAATGGAGACTGATGAAGTGGATTTCCGTGAAACAAGAGGGATAAATCCCAGCGCCGGTACCATCTGGTCAGCAATCTTGGGCGCAATGGCAATCATTGCGGGAGTAACAATCATGGTTACCACAATAATTGCAAGCATTGGCTGAAAAACCTCTTGATCTATCACCCTGTTGTTGAGACCAGCTTCTGCCAGCACAAAAGAGAACTCTCCTATCTGCGCAAGCGCCATACCAGCCATCATGCTGACTCTCAGAGAGTTACCGAGAAAAATTGAGACCGCTGCCACCAGAAGCGCCTTGAGCAGCAACACAACAAGAGCAATAGAGATAAAAAGTGGCAGATTAAGCATCTTGACATCCAGCAAAAGACCAACGGAGATAAAAAAAATACAGCTGAAAGCCTCTCGAAAAGGATCAATAGTAATACTAATCTTATGACTTTCATCGGTACTGGCAATAATCATGCCTGCAACAAATGAGCCCAGTGCAAGCGACAAGCCTGCCAGAGAGGTGAGCCATGCCGCACCAAAACAGATCACCAAAGCTCCAATTACAAGAACCTCCCTGGCTTTCAGAGAGGCTATGATACGAACCATTTCGGGCATGAAAAGCCGAAATCCGGCAAAAATTGCGCCAGCAAAAAGCACAATGAGTCCAATTTTTTTAATAACTATCTCAAACGAAGGTGCGACTTCCGGATTCAAAAAGTTAATACCGATCATCAGTGGCACAATGGCAAGATCCTGAAAAATCAGAATCCCCATGGCAATACGCCCGTGTGGATGAGCAAGCTCATCCCTGTCTGTCAGAATTTTCAGACAGATCGCTGTACTGCTGACCGAAAAGGTAAATCCAAGAAAAAAAGCGGCGGACACCGTAATTCCATAACCGATAGCCAGCATAAACCAGTAGGCAAAAAAACTGATGGCCATTCCGGTGAAAAGCATCTGAGCAGCACCTCCCACCAACACAATTTTTTTAAGCTTATTGAGTTCGTCAAGAGAAAATTCAAGGCCAATAGTAAAAAGCAGAAGCACCACGCCCAATTCAGCAAGGGTTGAAATCATTTTCTGATCATAAACCGCGCCGAACCCTGAAGGCCCAAGAAGAATGCCGGTAAAAATCAACCCAATGACCGGGGGAATTTTCAATCGCTGGAAAATCAGAATAATGGCAACTGCCAATGCCCCGACAAGCACCAGTTCACCAAGAAAATCGAGGTCGTGCATAAAGGAAGTTGTTAGTCAATAAAACTGCTGCTGAACAGGAGAGATGTGGTCAGGCATTATCAACCCTGATCGCAAGAAAAGTGAAATAAAGGCGCAATTTCATCCCTCCGCATGGAGTTATATGTCGGGAAAATAAGCCAATTTTAAGAATTTTTCATCGATTGAATTTATGTATTTGAAAATGATTATGAATTACGTTAAACTTGGATGATCAGTCAATGGTTGATTGATCGCTATTCAGGTAATTTGTGCTTTGGTTACCTGAAAGTTTCTCTTTCTAGCAATGCATTAGTTTACTGATACTAAAAATGAATATTTACATCGGCAATTTGGCTTACTCTGTTACTGAAGATGATCTTCGTGAGGCCTTCTCCGAATACGGGCAAGTTGAGAGCGCAAGTATCATCAATGACAAATTTTCAGGCCGCTCCAAGGGGTTTGGGTTTGTTGACATGCCAAATGACAGTGAAGCTCGTGAAGCCATCGAATCATTGAATGACAAGGATTTGAGTGGGCGCACGATAAAGGTGAACGAAGCCAAGCCACGCGAAGAGAGACCAGCGAGAAGAGACCGCTATTAATCTTTTCTGCTTTTCCCCAGATAAGCCAGACAGAATGGAAGTTCCGTCTGGCTTTTTTTATTGACACAACGCTCAATCATTATGCCAGTTCAAGTCGTCTATATCACAGCCGCCCTGCTTTTTATTGCCATAATTCCCCTCCCTTCGGGATATTATGAACTGCTGCGCATTGTTGCTTCAGGCACCTTTGCATGGGGTGCCTACCAAAACTTCATCCAAAAGAAGTTATTGCTGCCATTGGCTTACTCTCTGTTTGCGATACTCTTCAACCCTGTCAGTGAAATCGCCCTCTCCAGAGAGTTCTGGATACCTATTGACCTTCTTGCAGCAACAGTGCTTCTCCTGACAAAAGATCATATTGCCGGGTAAAGGATCGTCAAGCAACAACATACTTGGTTACACCTGTACAAACTGAGATGCTTTCGCGCCACAGATCGGACAGATTTCAGACGGCTTGACCAGTTCAATATGGCCGCAGATTGGGCAGAGCCACACCTCGGTAGCTGTGATATCCTGGCCATTTCTGACCGCCTCCAGCGCTTTTTTATAGAGTTCAGCATGAACCTTCTCTGCCTTGAGTGCAAAGGTAAACATCCTTTTTGCCGGATGCCCGTCAGCTTCTGCCTGTTCAAGCATCGGGGGGTACATTTCGGTATGTTCAAAGGTCTCACCACCAATAGCGGCTTCAAGGTTTTCAACCGTTGAACCTATGCCGCCAAGTGCAGCAAAATGGCCTTCAGCATGAATGCGCTCCGCCTGTGCTGTTGTCTTGAACAACTTTGCCACATTACCAAATCCCGCCTTTTCAGCCTCTTTTGCAAAAGCAAGGTACTTCTGGAAAGCCTGACTCTCTCCGGCAAACGCCTCTTTCAGATTCTCTTTTGTTGTAGCCATAATTCTTTATTCTCCATTTATGAATTTGAGACAATCTATAAAAAACCCATCTCTTCCACTAACCACCAAAAAGCTCAATGGCAGAAAACTTATCCCAGGTACCAATACAACACGAATACTTTTTTGAGTTCTGCTACAAAGATAATCAGCACCGCGCAACAAAGCCCGCACGAACAAGCCATTATACTACAGAAATCGAACTTTTTTTTATAGAAAAGAGTGACGCATTGATAAAATAAAGCAAAAAGATTATATACAAACCCAAGCCCGCTCAGGGCTGCTTGTTCATTTTCCTTTTTGACGCTTGCCATGTTCAAACCAAAATTATTATCAATTCTACCGGAGCTTACCCCTGACAGGATAGTGAAGGATGTCATTGCTGGCATCATGGTCGGTATTGTTGCCCTTCCGCTGGCGATTGCTTTTGCTATTGCCTCCGGCGTTTCTCCTGAAAAAGGGCTTATTACAGCAGTGGTGGGAGGCTTTCTTGTCTCTCTTCTTGGGGGCAGCCGGGTGCAGATAGGGGGGCCGACTGGAGCCTTTATCGTGATCCTGTACGGTATCGTCCAGCAATACGGGGTTAATGGACTGGTGCTGGCAACGATCATGTCGGGTATTATACTTATGATTATGGGGTTCGCCCAGTTTGGTTCACTCATCAAGTTTATTCCCTATCCGGTTATTGTCGGTTTTACAAGCGGCATCGCAGTTATTATTTTTTCCAGCCAGATAAAAGACTTTCTCGGTCTTGATATTGCCGTTGTCCCTGTCGATTTTATCAGCAAGTGGAGAGCTTATGCCCATAACCTGCCAACAATTGATATTCCAACTCTCCTGATTGGCACCATTGCCCTGTTGATTATTCTTTTCTGGCCAAAGGTGTCAAGAAAAATTCCCGGTTCACTTGTTGCCATCATCGTGACAACCCTTATTGTGCAGTATTTACACCTTGATGTAGCAACCATTGCATCCCGTTTTGGAGAAATTCCCTCCACAATTCCCGCACCAGCACTCCCCTCTTTTGATTTTGCAACAATCCAGCACCTCATGATGCCAGCTATGACGATTGCCCTGCTTGGCGCCATTGAGGCGCTGCTTTCGGCGGTTGTGGCGGATGGTATGATTGGCAGCAGACATAAGTCGAATATGGAGCTGATTGCACAGGGTGCCGCAAATATCATTACCCCGCTTTTTGGAGGAATTCCTGTCACCGGGGCTATTGCACGCACGGCGACCAATGTCAAGAACGGCGGCAGAACACCGATAGCGGGAATGGTTCACGCCATCACACTCCTCCTGATTATGCTGCTATTTGGTAAGTGGGCAAAGCTCATTCCCATGCCTGCTCTGGCAGCAATCCTGATTGTGGTTGCATGGAATATGAGTGAAGTCAAGGTATTCCGGCAACTACTCAAAAGTCCGAGAAGTGACGTTATTGTTCTGGTAACCACCTTCGGCCTGACCGTTGTCTTTGATCTCACCATCGCCATAGAGATCGGCATGTTGCTTGCCGTCATTCTCTTCATGCAGCGAATGGCTCAGCTCTCAAACGTCGGGGTCATTACCAAAGAGTTGACCGACCGGGATGAAGAGGATGACCCGAATACTATCGTTACACGAAAAGTTCCTGACGGAGTAGAGGTCTTTGAAATCAATGGCCCCTTTTTCTTTGGGGCTGCCAGCAAGTTCAGGGAGGCGATGCGTATCGTGGAAAAGGCTCCAAAAATAAGGATTATCAGAATGCGGAGTGTGCTCTCTATTGATGCAACAGGCCTGAACATGATGAGAGAGTTGCTGAAGGACAGCAACAAAACTGATACCCGGCTTATCCTTTCAGGGGTTCATGCCCAGCCTCTTTTTGCTCTCCAGCAGTATGGACTTTACGATGAAATTGGAGAGGAGCATATTTTCGGAAATATTGATGATGCTCTTGATCATGCCAGGGAACTGCTTGGATTGTCAAAAGTTGGACGGCTAAAGAACTTCACCCCTTCAGTACAACGCGAGAAATGAGATGAACCCTGCCAGACAGACCCATGTACCGTTCAACTGTTGAAGAACCATCTCGCGTGCCAGTCTGCATGACCCCACCTTCAACAGCCACAATTACCTCTTATCGAAGAGCAGAAACCCGAATAAGCATAAATTAATAAGGATAAAACAAATAAAATCCTTATTAATTTTTTTATTTTATTGGAATTTCCTTATTCTCTTATAAAAGCATTCCTTCAAGGATTTGATATCGAGTCACTGAGTAAACTGATCCCTCTTGCTCCGATGGAGTGTACAGAAAATGGAGAAAATAATTCATCAATGAGCGACATGAATACATGCCCTCACACCAACAACTTTTCATGTAAGAAACAGGAGTAATACATTATGACCACATCATTTCGTCCACTTGGAACTATCGTTCAACTTCTTGAGGAGCTTGGACACGAAGTCACCTATGCTTATGATGACCTTGTTTTCGTCAATGACAACGATTTCCTGCTTCAGTTCGATAACGCCAGCCCTGCACTAAGCCTGTTCTTTAATCAGAACTGCCCGAAGCACAACGCCGAAAATATTGAGCAGAGTATTATCCCGGCTGGAGATAGAATGGGACTCTCAATCGTCAAAAAAGGGCACTACAATATTATTGGCCAAGCTGATGAAAATCTGCGCATAGAGTTCTTCAACAACTGATGCATTTTTACTACATTACTCGCATAGCTGAGCCTCTCCCCTTCACTTGTTGCCGGGAACCGAAAATAAAACTATAGCGAGTCATGAAATATTCAGAAGCACAGCAGGGTAGAGTCTTTGTGATACGCCTGGAAGATGGCGAGATTGTCCATCAGGTGATTGAGCAGTTTGTTCAGGAGCATAACATCGAACGCGCCTCACTGATCGCGGTTGGCGGTGCTGACAAGGGCAGCATTCTGGTTACCGGCCCTGAAGAGAGCCGCACATTTCCGTCAACCCCGATGACCCACGAACTGTACGATGCCCATGAAATCACGGGCACCGGTACCATTTTTCCGGATGACACCGGCAAGCCTGTGCTGCACGGCCATTTTGCTTGTGGCAGGGAGGAGAGTACGGTGACTGGCTGCATCCGCACCGGGGTAAAGGTGTGGCAGGTTATGGAGATCATCCTGACGGAGTTGCTTGAGAACACAGCAAGCCGCCAGCTTGATCCCCATACCGGCTTCAAGCTGCTGATACCCTGAGTCGCTGCTTTACCGCCCTCTTCCTGACCGTTCAGACCACCGTTTTGCCGTGTTGGCCGCCGGTGGTTTTGGCCCGGGATGGCCCGAGTTCCCTCTCCCTTGCTGCTTTGGTGCCTTGACCGGATTGTGATCCATCAAGGGGAATGAGTGATCATCAATAACCGGAATTTTCTTGGCGATCAGTTTTTCAATATCGCGCAGATACTCCTTCTCTTCAGCATCGCAAAATGAGAGCGCCGTCCCTTTTGCACCGGCCCGGCCAGTCCGGCCAATACGGTGAACATAAGTTTCAGAGATGTTGGGCATCTCATAGTTGATCACATACTCCAGATCATCAACATCAATGCCTCGAGCCGCAATATCGGTTGCAACAAGAATCCTTGTGGTCTGCGCCTTGAAATTGGTGAGGGCACGCTGACGGGCATTCTGCGCCTTGTTGCCGTGGATCGCCTCAGCTTTGATATGGTGCTTGTCGAGAAGTTTGACCACCTTGTCAGCGCCATGCTTTGTCCGGGTAAAGACCAGAGCTGTCTTGATGCTTTTGTCTTGCAAAATATCAACCAGAAGTGCGCTTTTATTGCCCTTGTCCACAAAGTAGATCGATTGATTGATAATATCGACTGTTGAGGAGACCGGTGTGACAGAGACCTTTGACGGATTATGCAGAATGGTGGCCGAAAGCTTCACAATTTCCGGCGGCATGGTGGCCGAAAAAAAGAGTGACTGCCGCTTTTTGGGCACCAGCGCCAGTATCTTTTTGACATCGTGAATAAAGCCCATGTCGAGCATACGGTCGGCTTCATCCAGCACCAGTATCTCCACATCACGCAGACTCAGAAATCCCTGATTGAGCAGATCAAGCAAGCGCCCTGGAGTTGCAATCAAAATATCAACACCTTTTATCAGCGTTGCTGTCTGGGGGTTCTGGTTAACTCCGCCAAAAATCACCGTATTGGTTAACCCGGTGTGACGGCCATAAGCCTTAAAACTCTCCCCGATCTGGATGGCCAGCTCTCTGGTTGGGGTAACAATCAGGCTCCGTATTTTTCTTTTTCTGTCATAGACCTTATTGGCTCCAAGCAACTGCAAAATCGGAATGGCAAATGCCGCCGTTTTTCCGGTACCCGTCTGGGCACAACCAAGCAGATCAGTGCCTTCTAAAATAATCGGTATCGCCTCTGCCTGTATTGGAGTCGGAGTGGTATAACCCTCTTCCTGCAGGGCTTTTAAAATTGGTTCAATGATGTTCAGTGACTCGAATTGCATAGTGTATGGTAAAAATTATAGAACAAAAGGGTAAGAGAAGTAATCAGTCAGGGTTTACCCGAAACCCAGGCTGGCACATATTTCCAGGCACTCTTCATTTCGCGGTTATGAATCCGCCAGAGGGGATCATGCTGATGAACAAGCGCCCAGAAGGAGCGGGAGTGGTTGAGATGAACGGTGTGGCAAAGCTCATGAACCATGATGTGCCGGATAAGATAGTCCGGCAAAAAGAGCAGCTTGGTGTTCAGCGTTATCACATGCGCAGCGGTACAACTCCCCCATCGTGAGTGCTGCAGGCGAACCTTCGCTTCAGCATAGTCAAAATCAAGGGATGTTGCAAGTTTTTCAAACGCAGGAAGCAGAAGCAGCCCTGCCCGATGCTTCAACCAGGAGAAGAGAAGCTTGCGGCAAACCCCCTCATTGGCGACATCACCGTAGAGCAGCAGGCTGGTTGGGGAGAGCTCCTCAATATCACCCTCAGCAACTGCGCTCGTCTGCTGGTACTCCAGCTCCCACTCCTCATCAAAATGGGGAAAAAGTACCTTGCAGGGCCATCCATTGCCAGCCGCAGGAAAAGGCTCCAGGCGATGCGCATCAAGCGTCTCCTTCGTCTTTCTGATCCACTCCGCATGACGGAGCAGGAGCACCGGGATCTCCTTTTTGGGAAAACCTTCGGGCAACACCACAATCAGTCCGTCATGGGGTGTCATCTTCAGCCGGGCATACTTTGACCTCGGGCTCACCTGCACGGTATAGGGCGGAGGAAATATCTCTTTGTCGGGACTATGAGACAAAATGCTCCTCAACCAAGCGCACTCTGCAAATCGGCAACAAGATCGTCACCATCCTCAATACCGACTGAAAGCCTTATAATCGTATCAGTAATTCCGGCCGCCTCACGATGCTCTTTATCCATCGAAGCATGGCTCATGGTTGCCGGATGCTCAATCAGTGACTCAACACCGCCGAGACTTTCGGCAAGCGCAAAGAGCCTGGTGGCTGTCAGCACACGATTGACATCCTCCAGAGTACCATCAAGCTCAAAGGAGACCATGCCGCCAAAACTTTTCTGCTGCTTTTTGGCAAGCTCATGCTGGGGATGGTTGGCAAGACCAGGATAAAATACCCGTTTCACCTTCGGATGTTGCTCCAGAAACTGCGCTACGGCGAGGGCATTACGCTCATGCTCTCTCATGCGAACCACCAGTGTTTTGATGCCACGAAGCACCAGCCAGCAATCAAACGGCTGGGCACAAGTGCCAAGTGCATTAACCGTAAACTTCAGCTTTGCATCAAGATCCTCACTGTTCGAGAGCACCGCTCCGCCCACCACATCAGAGTGGCCGTTCAGGTACTTGGTTGTTGAATGCACCACAATATCCGCCCCGAGCTCAAAAGGCTTTTGCCCGTAAGGAGAGAGAAAGGTGTTATCAACAATCGTCAACAGGCCACGCTCTTTGGCAAGCGCCGCCACTTCGGCAATATCAATAAGGTTCCAAAGTGGATTGGAGGGGGTCTCAACCCAGACCGCTTTTGTGCGCTCATTAACAAAAGGGAGAATATTTGCCGCACTCTGCATGTTCACAAAATGAACCTTGATACCAAAATGCTCCTCCACCGTCTTCATCAATCTGGAGGTACCACCATAACAGTCGTCGGTGCAGATAATTTCATCACCCGAATGGAAAATGCTCAGGGTTGAGGTAATCGCAGCCATGCCTGTGGTAACGGCAACTGCCGCTGAACACCCTTCAAGGGCACAGAGATTATCTTCAAGCGCCTTGCGGGTCGGGTTGCCGCTTCTGGTGTAGTCAAATCCACGATGCTTGCCAATGTCCTCGAACACAAAGGTTGACGACTGGTAAATCGGGGTCATAATGGCACCGTAAGCCTTGTCGGGGCCTACACCGGCATGAATCGTGTCGGTCTGGAAACTCATAAATCACCTGTTTAGAAAAATGAATGGGATAATACAACAAAAAAACCTCTTCCCTGACGAGCAAGGAAGAGGTTTTTTTAAAGGGTTCTTTTTCTTTTTATGGCAAGGGCTGAAAGCAACCCGCCCGCGTTGAAAAGAGAAGCTTTAAAACGCTCTTTTTCACTCATCGTTTTTTTGCTTCATCTGGCTTCAACAAGCCAGAGGCATAGATCGCAAAAGTAGAATGTGGCACCGTGTTCCCCTGCAACAGGAATCGGTTGTCAAGGCTTCACCGGGTCTATTCCCTCAGCCTTTCTTGATGACCAGTAATGGACAAAGAACGTCTTAACGATTGTTAATGTATGGTTTCGGGAAGAATAATACAAACGGGTCAGTCATAATTGAACCCCCTGCTATTTGCGATTTTGTAAATCGGCTTCTCCTTGACATGGGCATTGACGACCAAATCAACATGCAGATCCAGACTCTCTTCGATCGCCATTTTGCACAGCAATGCTGCCATCAGGTTATTGCTCTGTCTCGTCTCGATATAATAAATACGCAATGCACTCAACCAGGCAAAACGTCCTGCCGGGGACGGCCTCAATTTTGCGGTCATTGGTGAAATAATCAACGCCCTTGTTTTGTTTCCTGATAAAGAAACATTTATCTTTGCATAAAACGTTTACAACATGACTGAAAAATTTCAGGTTCAGTTTTTAGAAGAAGCAATAGAGTTTCTCGACCACCTTGATGAAAAGGCGAGAGATAAAGTCATCTACAATATTCAAAAAGCACGACTTTCTCATGACAAGGAACTCTTCAAAAAACTCAATGGTGAAATCTGGGAATTCAGGACTTTGTTTAACAGAACCCATTATCGGCTGTTTGCTTTTTGGGACAAGACTGGTCAAACAGACACTGTTGTAATCGCAACACACGGACTCATCAAAAAAACAGACAAGACTCCCGGTGGAGAATTAGAGAAAGCAGAAAGACTCAGAGAACTGTATTTTAAAAGGAAAAAGCAATGAAAGATACACCATTAAAAACAATCAGCCTGGATGAGGTTATCGATAAACATATCGGAAAAGCTGGCACTCCAAAGCGTGACGCATTTGAAAACGAATTACGGCTTGACTTGCTCGGTGAAGCTATTAGGCAAGCAAGAAAAGAGCGTCATCTGACACAAGAAGAACTTGGTCTGTTGGTTGGTGTAAAGAAAGCGCAAATCTCCAAGTTAGAAAACAGCCTGACGGACGCTCGTTTTGAAACAATTATTAAAGTGTTTAAAGCATTGAACGCCAAGGTTAATTTTAATGTTGAATTACTCAATCTCCCCTCCTGTAACGGGGCTTCTCATCTTACTCTTTTTTGAAGAGTTGTTTAATATCCCGCTCAAGTTCCCGTAGGCTCTCTTCCTTCTGCGGCTGTTTCTGGGCCTCCCAATACCTGTCGTATTCCTGCTCCGACTTTTCGAGCGCTATCTGGTGACTTATTTTACCGGCGTGGGTAAGCAGTTCGCGACCATTGAGCTGAATAATTGAATCCAGACGCTGAATCCAGTCGTTCATATACATCGGCGTTCGCTGCTGCGCCATCACCTCCGCAAAAGCAAGGTATTGCTCCACCAGCAGGCCAAGCAGTTTAATTTCATCTTCATTGAGATAATTTTTTGCAACGCTCAAATCACCCTTGCGAACAGGTACTCCCGCTTTGTCAAAGGATTGCATGCCCATCAGCGGCAGTGAAGCATCAGCACGACGATACACCAGTTCCGCTGCTGTCTGTTGACTGATTGCCCATAGCAATTTGTTCTGCACCACCTTGAAAAAGTCGATGGTGCTTTCAGCTCCGGGGTCATAGTCAATGCTGGTCGTGTAAATATCTTTGATCTTCTGGTAAAAGAGACGTTCCGACAACCGGATTTCACGGATACGCTCCTGCAGCTCCGTAAAGTAGTTCATCGAACTGCCGCTTTTGAACCGCTCATCATTCAGCGCAAAACCTTTGACGATATATTCCCTGAGCCGCTGGGTAGCCCAGATGCGGAAACGCGTGCCTTGTTGCGATTTTACCCGGTAGCCAACTGAGATGATCACGTCAAGATTGTAGTACTGAACATCTTTGGACTGGGTTTTTCCTTCGATAGCACCATGCCGAGTGGTTGTCCGGAAATTCCGGACAACCACTGTATCATCCAGTTCACCTTCATTAAAGATGTTGCGAATGTGCTCCGATATGGTCTTTTTGCTCTTGCCGAACAGCTCAGCAATATGCGCCTGCGTCAGCCAGACCGTTTCCTCTTCGAGCCGTACATCTATTTTTATTCTACCGTCCGGGGCTTGGTAGATGAGCAGTTCGGAGTTTTTGTTCATGTAAAATCTTCCTCTTGTGGTGCCACATTGAGACTGAGTGTTCCCTGACAGGCACTGCTCCAACGCCATGATTCGGGAAATTGACACAACCGCGCTTTCACCGGGTTTTGGTGAATATACTCAATCACAGTACGCAGATGCTCTTCATTGCGGATATAACGATCCCAATATTCACGCATCCAAAGGCTTTTCCCGGGAACGCCGAGCTCCAGCTCGGCATTATGCTTCATCACCCACCGCCCAGTAAATGATTTCCATGACTGCACAATCTTTCCCAACTCAATCAAAGGCTCAATCAGAACATGCACATGGTTCGGCATGATGCACCAGGCAATCAAACGATATTTTACGCCATCAAATGCGAAAAAGGAGTTCTGTATAATCTCTGCCACCGAGGGATTTTTTAAAGCACAACAGCCCAACCCCGAATCAATATATTTTTCTATCAATTTCCGGCGATGTAGCTCTCGTCGATCTTCAGCTACACAAGCGACTTCCAATTCAAGTTGCCTTAATACCTCTTGGGGAAGACTATCAGCCAAACGAAAGGTAATTGACTGGAGCAACCCTGTACGGTCGCAATGTGGAAGATAACCCCGAGAATACCACTCATGGGCAGTTTGTTTCCCGGCAAAGGAATCTCCTCTATCCTTCTCTATCATGCTTTTCTATTTTGCCGAGCTGGAGTTCGGCGTTCCCAGAATAGTTTTTCTCACGCATGGATTTTACCTACTCTGGTTTTTTCTACCATGCACCGGAAAATTGAGACAACCGCACCTTCACCGGGTTTTGGTGAATATATTTCAATCACATTATGGGAGATGCTTTTTATCACGAACATAACGATCCTGCTTTTCCCGGGAACGCCGAGCTCCAGCTCGGCATTATGTTGCATCACCCACCGCCCAG
>SESH01020739.1_pt1 | contig 13498 bp, 10 predicted proteins | sample 3171561 | NCBI WGS metagenome assembly SESH01 (sample SAMN10866947, study PRJNA518727) | freshwater metagenome | biome: subpolar coniferous forest; feature: holomictic lake; material: water; isolation source: holomictic Lake 442 2011 16.5 m and 2014 13 m | place: Canada: near Kenora, Ontario
TCGAGGAGACCGGCCGATTGATCGTAGAGACGCTTGATGGCTTGGCGGCCAGTAATTCTGGCGACAATTCGACGGTTGAGGCGGCCGTGCGGACCAGGGTTCAGGCCCTGTGCCGACGCTACCCGATTTACCACGTCCTTTAGAAGTTTAGCGGGATATTTCAGCCCATAAGTGCATTTCGTACTTCGATAACCAGTTCCAGGCCCGATAACCAGTTCCAGGTAATGAGGTTATGTAATGCGCTGCCCGTTCTGTGGGAATGAGGACACCCAGGTCAAGGATTCGCGGCCCACGGAGGATAACTCAGCGATTCGCCGCCGGCGCTTCTGTCCGGGGTGCGGTGCTCGTTTCACTACCTTTGAGCGCGTCCAATTGCGTGAACTCACGGTGGTCAAGACGGCGGGCCAGCGGGAACCGTTCGACCGCGACAAGCTGTTGCGCTCGATGCGGATCGCCTTACGCAAGCGCCCGGTGGACGCCGATCGTGTCGATCGGGTGGTCAACAGCTTGGTGCGCCAGCTTGAATCGTCGGGTGAGAATGATATTCCCTCCAAGCAGATCGGCGAGATGGTGATGAATCATTTGGCGGCGCTGGATCAGGTCGCCTATGTCCGCTACGCCTCAGTCTACAAGGATTTTCGCGAGGCGGCCGACTTCAACCAGTTTGTCGAAGGGCTCCAGACCGAGCCGCCGCGCGACGCCGCCACGTGACGACAATGGTGGGCCGCCCCCGCCCCCACGACCAGCTCGACCAGCTCGACCAGCTCGACCAGCGTTTCATGGAGATGGCGCTGGCGCTGGCGGCGCGCGGTATCGGCAACGTCTGGCCCAACCCTTCGGTCGGCTGTGTGCTGGTCAGGGGTGGCGCTGTGGTTGGCCGCGGCTGGACTCAGCCCGGCGGCCGCCCTCATGCCGAGACCGAGGCGCTCGCCCGTGCCGGAATAGCTGCGCGGGGAGCTACCGCTTATGTCTCGCTGGAGCCTTGCAATCATCATGGTCGGACGCCGCCCTGTACCGAGGCCTTGATTGCCGCCGGGGTCTCTTCTTGCGTCGTTGCCTGCGAGGATCCTGATCCCCGGGTTTCGGGCACGGGACTGGCGCGGTTGCGGGCAGCCGGTATTGCTGTGCAGACCGGGGTGTGCGCTGCCGGGGCTCATGCGATCAACCATGGCTTCTTTTTGCGTATCGCCCATGAGCGGCCGCTGGTCACTCTTAAGTTGGCGACATCGCTGGATGGGCGGGTTGCCACCCATAACGGCGCCAGCAAGTGGATTACCGGCGAGACCGCCCGTGCTTGGGGGCATGGACTGCGCGCCTGCCATGACGCCATCATGGTCGGGATCGGGACGGCCCAAACCGATGATCCCGACTTGACCTGTCGTTTACCCGGGCTGGGGGCACGGTCGCCGGTGCGGGTGATTGCCGATAGCCGGTTGCAATTGCCGCTGACCTCGAAGTTGGTCCGTAGTGCCAGTAAAGCTCCGCTGTGGCTGTGCTGCCGTGCCGACGCCGAGAGCGCCCGCGTGCAAGTTTTTACCGAATGCGGCGCCGTCCTCTTGATGCTTCCGCATGGGCCGTCAGGCATGGTCGATGCGGCGGCGGCACTCAAGGCGCTGGCCCGGCGCGGCATTACCCGCCTTTTGGTCGAAGGCGGCGGAAGGCTGGCCGCATCGATGTTGCGAGCCCGTTTGGTCGATCGTTTAGAGTTGTTTCGTGCTCCCCGCCTGATTGGGGGAGACGGCATCGCTGCGGTGGCCCCGTTTGGGGTTGACACCTTGGCCCTGACCGCCGATTTCGATTGCGTCGGGGTGCGTCGGGCCGGCTGTGACCTATGGGAAAGCTTTGTTCGCCGGGATGTGTGAGCCGGGATGTGTGAGCCGGGATGTGTAAAGATTGAGGGCGCTATGTGCTGGCTTTTATACTCGGTAATCCATGTCGAACAGCCTTCGGTGTTCTAATAGGGCGTAGCGGTCGGTCATGCCGGCGATGTAGTCGGCGACGATGCGGGCGCGCCGTGTTTGGTCGCTGCTGGCGTTGCTGGCGCTGCTGGCGTTGCTGGTGCTGAGGTACTCTTGCCACTCGGTGGGCAGGCAACTCGGCTCGGTCATGAACAGGGTGAACAAGTCTCGCACCACTCGCCGCGCCTTGCTGGTCTCGCGGTTGACTCGATAATGCCGGTACATTCGTTCGAACAGAAAACCGCGCAGCGCGCGCTCCCATTCCACCATTGGTGGGCTGAAGGCGACCACGGCGCGGCGGGCGAGACGGATTTGAGCTGGTGAGCCTGGGCGCAGCGCCGCCAGCCGTTCGCTAGTTTCGCTTAGCAGATCGGTGACCATGGCATCGACAAGGCGACGGATGGTTTCGTTAATTAGCCGCTGGCGCTCCAGGCCGGGGTAGCGCCCATGCAGGGCGGCGACAATTGGCCCGACCAGCGGCAGCGTGGCGATATCGTCGAGGCTAAACAGGCCAGCGCGCAAGCCGTCGTCCAGGTCGTGGCTGTCATAGGCAATGTCGTCGGCCAACGAAGCCACCTGGGCTTCAGCCGAAGGCCAAGTATGGTAATCAAGGTCGAAGTGATGCTGGAACTCGAGGATGGTCGGTGGCAGCGTCTGGCCAAGCGGCGGTGGCACTAGCGGGCCATTGTGCTTGACCACCCCTTCCAGGGTTTCCCAGCTCAGATTGAGGCCATCGAACTCAGCATAGCGCCGTTCCTGCGAAGTCAGCACGCGCAACGACTGCTCGTTGTGGCTAAAGCCCCCAAACTGCAACATTGATTGATTAAGGGCATCCTCGCCAGCATGGCCGAAAGGGGCGTGGCCCAAATCGTGGGCCAGTGCTACCGCCTCGGCCAAATCATCGTTGAGTCCGAGCGCCCGGCAGACCGAGCGGGCAATCTGAGCCACCTCCAAGCTGTGGGTCAACCGAGTACGATAGTAATCCCCCTCGTGATAGACGAACACCTGGGTCTTATATTTGAGTTTGCGGAAGGCCCCGGAGTGCAGGACGCGGTCACGGTCGCGCTGGAACACCGTTCGGGTCGGGCTTTCCGCCTCCGGAAACTGCCTGCCGCGGCTATGGGCGGCACGGCAGGCATAGGGGGCCAGCTGGATGTCATGTCCCCCAGGCGTATGGCCACCACCCGGCTTCTGGTCCCTTGCTGTCTGGTCCCTTGCTGTCTGGTCATTCGCTGCCATGACTTGTCCCGTTTTACCAGCCAGCACCATTTTCAATAGAAAAAGCCTCAGTCAGGGCTGGCGGCCTCGCCGTCGCTTTCCGGGGTGCCCATCATCGCCTTGGCGACGAGTCCGGCATTGGCTCGGATCTTCTTTTCGATTGCATCGGCCATTTCCGGGTTGGCTCGCAGGAAGTTCTTGGCGTTTTCGCGTCCCTGGCCGACTCGGATGCCGTCATAAGACAGCCAAGCGCCTGATTTTTCGACAACGCCGGCTTGGACGCCAAGATCAAGTAACTCCCCGACCTTCGAGATGCCTTCACCGTACATGATGTCGAACTCGACGACGCGGAACGGCGGTGCCATTTTGTTCTTGACTACCTTGACCCTGGTCTGGTTGCCGACAATAGCATCGCGGTCCTTGATAGCACCGATGCGCCGGATATCGAGCCGGACCGAGGCGTAGAACTTGAGGGCGTTGCCACCGGTGGTTGTTTCGGGACTGCCGAACATCACGCCGATTTTCAGCCGAATTTGGTTAATGAAGATGACCGTGGTTTTTGAGCGCGAGATCGAGCCGGTCAGTTTGCGTAAGGCTTGACTCATCAGGCGGGCGTGTAGGCCGACATGGCTATCGCCCATTTCGCCATCTAGTTCGGCTCGCGGCACCAAGGCTGCGACGCTGTCCACGACCAATACGTCGATGGCACCGGAACGGACCAGGGTGTCAGCAATCTCCAGCGCCTGTTCACCGGCGTCTGGCTGAGAAATCAGAACCTCATCGACATTGACACCAAGCTTGCGGGCATAGCCAGGATCAAGGGCGTGCTCTGCGTCGATGAATGCACAAGTGCCGCCGTTCTTTTGGGCCTGGGCGATGGCGTGGAGCGCCAGCGTGGTCTTGCCCGAGCTTTCCGGCCCATAGATTTCGACGACTCGTCCACGCGGCAGACCGCCGATGCCAAGCGCGATGTCTAGTCCCAGCGAGCCGGTTGAAACCACCTCGATTTCGACCAAAGCTTCGCGGGCTCCAAGCCGCATGATCGAGCCCTTGCCAAAGGCCCGCTCGATCTGCGTCAAGGCGGCATCAAGCGCCTTTTGCTTGTCCATCGGGTCCTTTTCCACCACTCGCGTCGATGCGGCTGACATCCCGGTCCCCTATTATTAGAAAATTAGCCGGTCTTGCATGGCCGGCAGAAGCGCATCACTAGATAGTGTGTGAGATAGTGTAGGCAATTCGTTCCCAAACGCAAGCCCGAGAATCTCTAAATGTTCCGATTTGCACCTTGCCGGCCTAGCGCTGCGCCTTTAGGGTCTGGTATAGCTCCAGCGCGTCGGCGGGTTTTAAGTTGCGGTGGATGACGGCGTTGACGGCGGCAAGCATGGCGTGGGGCGCGTCGGACTGAAAGATATTGCGGCCCATGTCGACCCCGGAAGCTCCCTGTTGAACGGCATTATAGGCCATGGTCAGGGCATCAAGTTCTGGTAGTTTCTTGCCACCTGCCATAACAATCGGGACCGGACAACTGGACGTTATAGTATCGAAACCTTCATCGACGTAGTATGTCTTAACAAATTGAGCACCAAGCTCGGCGATGATGCGGCAGGCCAGGCGAAAATACTTGGCATCGCGGACCATGTCCTTGCCGACGGCGGTAACTCCCATGACCGGGATGCCGCAGCGCAGGCCGGCATCAACCAGCCGCGTCATATTGTGGATGGAGCGGGTTTCGAACTCGCCGCCAATGAAGACCTGGATGCCGACTCCGGCGGCGTTGAGACGGATCGCGTCTTCCATGTCCATGGCGATCTGTTCATCGGACAATTCCTTGAGAATGCTGGGGCCGCCACTGGCGCGCAGCACCATGGGCTTGGTCGACTCGGCGGGAATGACCGAACGCAGGATACCCCGGGTGCAGAACAGGGCGTCACATTGCGGCAGTAAAGGCACGATGTTGAGATCGATGCGCTCCAGCCCGGTGGTCGGTCCCTGAAAATAGCCATGGTCGATGGCCAGCATCACGGTTCGCCCGGTTTCCGGGTTAAAAATCCGCGCCAGTCGATTTTTCATGCCCCAGTCAAGCTGGTGGGCACCCTTAAGGAAAAATCCGGGTGTGGCTTGGGGCTGGTTGACGTGAAAGCGTTCGCCTTCTTTGTCGGCTTCCGGCATGGGTTAACTCCAGGTTTGGATTGCTATTGCGGGTGCGTCAGAATGCACATTTCGCTTGGCGGGAACAAGCTCGCACTGGTATTAGCTAACTAAAAAGCTTCATTGGTTCGTTCCCGAATTGGCATAATACTGGTAATGCCAAGAGAGATTATCCGCTCTCTCTCGGGAAATTTACCGAACGATATGAAGCCTTGGCGGTCAAGCGAATTTAACCAGCCATTGATGACCATGATCAGCCCTAGGCCGGAATTATCGACATCTACAACATTGTTAAGGTCGAGAATAACCGTTTTGGCGTGGAGGTTCTGGAGTTCCTTGAATGCTGCGTTGACGATCGCCCGGTTGCCGTGGGTAAAATGGCCGGCCATCTCTAGTATGGCGATCCCGCCGCGATCAATGACCGTGCATTTAAGTGTCGGGCTGGCTTCCACCTTCCCCAGCTCTGGTTTAGGGGCGCCCTGTTTGAGGATGGGACCATCGGCGCGGCGACTATCCCTGGTTCTGGTCATAATATCGGCAATCTTGCTCGCCAGCTTGGTGACGTCGAAGGGCTTGACGATCAAATCGTCGACCTTGACCTGTCCGCTTTTGATCAATGCCACCAGCTGCTTGTCGACGGCTCCGGTCACCATTATCACATGGGTTTTCGTCAAGCCGGGATGACCGCGAAGATTGACAAGTAGCTCCGTGCCGGTCATTTGGGGCATGTTTTGGTCGAGGAGGATAAGATCGTGGCAGCGATGCTTGTAGCAACGGAGAGCCTCGGCGCCGTTACCAACAAAATCGATCTCGGAGACGCCAGCGGAGTTTACTGCCCGTTCTAACAACAACCGCATCATCGGATTGTCGTCGACAATCAAAACGTGCATTTACCTCCCCCCCCCCCAACCAGTACGATCAAAAATTGTAATATTAGTTTGCATAGGCTGAGCCACCCTTCAAGGTCGCAGCTGCGGCTAGGGAATCGGCCAGCGCCGTGTCGAATTCGGAAAGAAGGTCGTTCATGCTTGATGGCCGCAAAGCCTGTTCAAGATCTCGGGTGGCCAAGTACAACGAGGTTGCATCAAGCGATCCAGCTGCACCCTTGATGCTGTGGGCCAGAATGGATGCCTCCTCCAGCTTGTGCTCGTCGATCAATTGCCGCATTTCTCTACTGGCCCCATTGAAACCATCGTGAAAGCCGATAATAAGCATTTTCAGCAACTCCGGGTCGTTGGCGACGCGCTCTAAAGCCTTGACCAGATCGAATGGGGGCAAATACTTGGGTAGGCTCGGCAAGCCTGGCGGGTTGCTTACTTCAAACAGCGAGTCGAGATCGCCGACGCTTGCCGTGCCTGTTTCGTCGGCGAGCAGCGTCGCATCCGCTTTGGTCGGAGCGTGGTCGTGCGGAACGATCCATCGCTCCAAGGTTTCGTAAAAAGCCTTTGTATCCAAGGGCTTGGCTATGTGATCATCCATGCCGGCCGCGAGACAACGCCGCTTCTCATGCTCCATGGCATGGGCGGTCATGGCAACGATTGGCAACGGCGGACCGACGTATTGTTTACGGATCAGCTCGGTGGCGGCGAGACCATCCATCACCGGCATTTGTACGTCCATCAGGATGAGATCATACTTTGTTTCACCCTCAAGCACAATATTAGCACCCTGGCGCCCGTTTTCCGCTACGTCAGCGACTACTCCGACCCGTTTGAGCAGTTCGACCGCGATTTGACGATTGATCGCGTTGTCTTCGACCACGAGGATGCGGGCGCCATGCAGCCTTTGGCAGGTTGCATTCGACGGCCGCGCGCTATTGACCTGCGGTGGTGCCGATGGCTTGCGGCCGCCGCCGAACAGCGAAGCCACGCAATCGTAAAGCTGGGAGGGGGCGAAGGGCTTGTTCAGGACGGCGGAGATGCCTGCGGCTCGCGCCCGTGAGGGTAAATCGTCGCCACTGTGGGCGGATGCCATGATCATGGTGGGACGGCGGCTCAGTTTGTTATTGTCCAGGATTGCCTGGGCCGCCTGAAAACCATCAATGCCGGGCATCTGCCAGTCCATAATCACTAGCGAGAATGGCCTACCATCGGCGTCGGCCTTGACTATTTTCTTGATAGCGGCGCCTCCCGACGAGGCGATTTCCACCCGCATCGACCAGGAAATCAGGATGGCCGCCTCAATTAAGCAGGCGGTGGGATTGTCGTCAACCACCAGAGCCCGAAGATTTCTCAGCTGTGGCGGCAGGATGAACTCATCCTCCTCCTCCTCCATCCCGCAGCCGAAGGGAACGGTGAAGGCGAAGGTTGTGCCGCGATTGTGTTGGCTTTTTACAGTAATAACGCCGCCCATCATCTCAACTAGGCGCTTGCAGATTGAAAGGCCGAGGCCGGTACCGCCAAAGCGTCTGGCCATTGATTCGTCGACCTGGGAGAAATCCTTGAACAGGCTTTTCTGCTGCTCGTCAGTAATGCCGATGCCGGTGTCGCTCACCGAAAAAGTTAGGGTGACGCGGCCATCCTCGCGAGCGGTGACGCTGACTGACAGCACCACTTCGCCCCGCTCGGTGAACTTGATGGCATTACCGGCTAGATTGAGCAACACTTGACGCAGACGCAGCGGGTCACCGATCAGAATTTTTGGTACGCTGGGGTTGATATGAAAAAGCAGTTCGATGTTTTTTTCGGCCGCTGGTGAAGCCGAGACGTTGCAGATATGGTCAAGTATCGCATCAATGCCAAATTCTACCGACTCGATTCTCAGCTTGCCGGCATCGATCTTGCTCAGGTCGAGAATGTCGTTGAGGATGTCGAGCAGGGCCGCCGCCGACATGGATATCTTGTTGAGGTAGTCGCGCTGGTGCGGCGTCAGCTCGGTGCCCATCATCAAGTAGGTGAGCCCTAGCACGCCGCTCATCGGAGTGCGGATTTCATGGCTCATGTTGGCCAGGAATTGAGCTTTGGCCTCGGAAGCAGCCTCGGCGCGCTTCTTTTCCGCTTCCAGTGCCACTTGGTTTTCTTGTAAAGACTGGACGTGCTTTGCCGATTCGCGCAAGTAACGGATCAAACCGCCTGTAAATATGATCAAGCTAGCCCCGGCTAAAAATACCAATATCTTGATTAGGCGGATGTTGCGCTCGATCTCATCAATCTCCACGAGTTGGTTCATGACATGGACTGTCATGCCTTCCTCAGTTTCGGCACGCTCGGTCATTAGATAGGGCTGAGGCGATCCCTCAAAGCGCAACAGCCCATACTTGTTAAACTCTGCGGTAACACTTGCATATGGTGTGATGCTCAGAGGCTGAAGGTCGCGTCGCCTGTAGCGTAATTCTCGGGCTTCGGGCGATAGTTCTGTCAGCCGGTTTTCCGGCAGGGCGCATAGGTACAGTGCGGGCCGCCGCGCCATGATTACCGCTCCGTATTCATCGGTGACGAATGCGTCGGCGCTGCCTAGCAGTGGAGCAAGTCGGTCGATGTCAACCTTGATTACCGCAGCCCCAATGAAACGCCCTGCGTCCATTACCGGGGTGGAAAAATAAATACCGGGAATACCTGTCTTTCGTCCGACCGCAAATTGTTGCCCCGGGCGGTTATTTTTGGTTACTTTGAAGTAGTCGCGGTCGCTGAAATTGGTGCCGACAAAGCTCTCGGGTTGATCAAAGTTGCTGCTGGCGACGGCATTCCCCGCAGCGTCGATAACCCAGGATATACCGAATCCTAGTTGCTCACTTATGGACTTGAGCTGGTAAGAAAGCGCCATCAGGGCGGGGGCGGCACGAAATGCCGCCGTCCTAGCAGTGATGCCACCCGGAATGGGTGTCGGGTCAGGGCCTTGGCCGCGCAAAATGTCCACCACATTCGCTTCGTTGGCGAGGTGAATAGGAACTCCGCGCAGGAAGGTTACGCTGTGGTGCAGATTGTAGCTGATAGCGTCGGCCTGCTCGCCGATAACAGTGCCGTGCGACTCGATCAGTGCCCCGATGCGCCCGGCCGCCATCCGGTTACCGCCCACCCAGACCAGCGCGCCCCAGCCTGCCAGCAGCGCACAAACAACCACAGTTAAGCGGCCGATATATGGATGCCAGTCCGGGCGCTTCATTGGCAGGCACTTTTTCGGCGGGTACTATTTTGATCGATCATATTGGCGACGATACGGCTTATGACGCAACTTAGCAAGTGTTCACGTTGAATCGAAACTTTACATGCTTCTCCCCCCCGCTCTCCCGCAAGAGGGTAAAATGGTAAACCTTGTCGGAAGTGCGCCATGCTGATAATATGGTACGCGCTGGTGTATGTGCTGGAGGTCCCCCCGTTCATGCGGCTAAATTTGCGTGACCTGGGGGAGAACGGATTGTTTTAGTCGGGGCGGTTGCAGGGGCCGCTCGGGAACGGGAGGATAATGTCCATGACGCCCATTACGCCCATTACTTCATGCCGCTTTCCCATCATGGCCGTCTTGTTGCTTTTGGCCATTCTTACGGCTGCCGGTCAGGCGTGGTGCGCTCCTGTGTTGACGCTCAAACGCGCCATGCTGTCTACCGGCGGTGTTGGTTATTTTGAATATGAGGCCGTCGTCAGCGACGACGCCGAGTTGTTCCTTGAGGTTAGGCGCGACCGGGTTGACGACGTTTTGAAAAGCATTGTTGTCTATGATGACAAGGGCGGAATCGGCACCATCAGCCTGCCCGGTCAGGAGCCGCTTAAGGACCTGTTTCGTGAGCTGCCGTTTGGCGAGGTGGCGCTGGAGTCGCCCTCTGCCCTGCTTGCGGCTCTGCGTGGGGCCGAGGTTAGAGTGAGCGGGCGCAATGAGGTTTCGGGGCGGTTGCTTTCAGTCACTGAGGAACAGGCTCAGGGCTCGACCGGTGGGACCACTATCACTCGCCACCGTCTTGCATTGATGACCGCCGACGGACTGCGTCAAGTTATCTTGGAGGATGTTGACGCGATTAAGCTGGCTGATATCCGGCTTCAATCCCGCCTCGACGCCGTGCTGGCCGCGATTGCCCGGCATGGCGAGCGCGATCGACGGACCTTGACCCTTCACACCACCGGCAAGGGCGAGCGCGTGGTTAGAGTGGCCTATGTGGTTGGTGCGCCGCTGTGGAAGACTACCTATCGCTTGACCCTGGACGTTGGTAACGCGGCTGGTGGTGGATTGCAGGGCTGGGCGGTGCTGGAGAATACTTCCGGTGAAGACTGGAACGGCGTCGATCTCACCGTGGTTTCAGGTCAGCCGGTGACCTTTCGCCAAGCGCTGTATGAGGCCTATTATGTTAATCGGCCGGAGGTTCCGGTTGAGGTGTTGGGCCGAGTATTGCCTAAGGTTGATCAAGGAGGAGTGTCAGAGCCTCTCGCTCCACTGTACCGAAAGGGTCTTCGTGGGCTGGCGTTGAATCAGATGGAAGAAGGCGCCAGTAGCGGTGCGGCTCCGGCATCGGCTCCGGCCCAGGCACAAGATTATGCACCAATGGCCCCGCCCCGGATGGCTGCGGTTGCCGCCGCCGAGAGCACCGAGGGCGCGACTCAGATTACCTTCCACCATCCCAGGCCGGTTAGTGTCGCTAATGGTCACTCGCTGTTGTTGCCGATCGTCAACCGTAAGGTGCCGGGGGCGCGCTTGGCGCTCTATCAGCCGGCGACCGAGCCGCGCCATCCACTGGCGGCGGTGCGGCTGGTCAATGATGGCACCAGTGGTCTGCCGCCCGGTATCCTCACCCTTTATGAGCGAGCGAACGACGGCACGGTTGCCTATGTTGGTGATGCTCGGTTGAGCCCGCTTCCGGCTGGGCAGCAGCGTCTGCTCAGCTTCGCCGTTGACCAAAAGGTGACCATCGACCGCGCCAATAGTTTTGGCCAGCTCCTGACCCGCGCCCGCATCGCCGACGGCGTGCTGGAGACCGTTACTACGGAACGCAACACCACCCGCTATACGATTGCGGGGGCCGCACGCGAGCCGCGCACGGTAGTGATTGAGCATCCGCGCCGTTCCGGTTGGGATCTGATTGAGGCGGCACCCGGCACTCCCGCTAGTACTCCCGCCGCCGAGACGACTGCGGACGCTTGGCGGATCACGGTCGAGGTCGGTGCAGGTAAGACGGTGGTCGTTCCGGTCACAACTGAACGACCGCGCCAGGATCGCTTTGAAATGGTTAACCTGCCAGCCGAACAGGTGGAGGTTTTTGCCGCCGCCCATAACCTGCCGGCGGAGTTGAAGCGAGCTGTGGCCAGGGTCGCGGAGTTGCGTGCAGTCGTGGCTATGCGCCAAAAGCTGACCGCCCGGCTGGAACGCGACGCAGCCGAGGTAATCCGTGACCAGCAGCGTCTGCGCGATAACCTTCAGGCAGTGGGCCAAGGAACTGACATCGGTCGGCGCTACTTGAACAAGCTCGGTGAACAGGAAGACCGGCTGGAGGCGCTCGGTAAGGAACAGGCCGGCGCGCGTGCCTCCGAGGAGGTGGCGCGGCAGGCGGTGACCGACTATGTCAAGGGACTGGCATTCTAGATCGGCTGCCCCCACATAAATAAGGCGGAATAAAGTTTTCCCGCTCCTGTTGGTCATCATACAACATAAGGTGACAGCCCTCATGACCAGCTTGATACCCTTCCAGCCGACGGCGTCGCGTCAGACGGGGGCCGCCGTGCGGCGTGTGATGCTGGCGTTGTGTTTGATACTAGCTTTGGGTGTGTTGCTGGTGCTGCCGCAGCGGGCTGTGGCCGGCTCCCAGTGCCAGGACTATTGTTCCGGGCCCCACAAGGAATACCGGAGCTGCATGGATATGTGTATTTCTCGGCAGCAGGATTACGCCCCCCGTGAGGCTCACCGCAGTCTTCACGATTTGTGCTCCAGCAGGGGGACCGATGAGGCCGCCTGCCTGAGGGAGCATGGGGGTGGCGGTAGAGGCGGTGGTGGCGGCGGTGGCTGGGGAAATCAATATCAGCAGCCATATCAGCAGCAATACCAGCAGCCCTACCAGCAGCCGGTGACTTGTTATCGTGATCAGTGGGGGCGCACTGTTTGCCCACCGTGAGTTGTTCCGTCGTGAGTTGTTCCGCCGTGAGTTGTTCCGCTGGGGGGGGCCGTGAGGGGTTCCGTTGAGAATTTTTTGCGTCTTTCGCTCGGCGCGCTTCCGTGCTAACGCTGCGGCTTGAACTGAGGAACCACCGGATAGCCGAGCAATGACTGTCGCCGTTCGTTTCGCGCCCAGCCCGACCGGGTTGCTGCATGTCGGCAATGTTCGTTTGGCCTTGGTTAATTGGCTGTTCGCCCGTAAGGCCGGCGGGAGTTTCCTGTTGCGGCTTGATGACACCGACCTCGAACGCTCGACGCCGGAATATGCAGATGCGGTTGAGAGCGATCTATCCTGGCTTGGGCTGGTCTGGGACCAAAAGCAACGCCAGTCAGACCGCATGACGAGCTATCGCGATGCGGCAGCAAGGCTGAAGGCGAGCGGGAGGCTCTATCCTTGCTGGGAGACTGCGGAAGAGCTGGCGCTTAAGCGCAAAAGCCTGCTTGCCGGTGGCCGTCCGCCGCTTTATGACCGCAGCGCACTCGGTGTCTCGGCTCTCGATCGGGCGCGCTTTGAGTCCGAAGGCCGGCGTCCGCACTGGCGGTTCTTGCTGGCGCACGAAGTTGTAGAATGGGTTGATTTGGTACGAGGCCCGGCTCGGTTTCAAGGCTGTGACCTGTCGGACCCGGTTTTGATACGTGAAGACGGGCGTCCACTTTATACGCTGTCATCTGTAGTTGATGATATTGAATTTGGTATCAGCCACGTCATTCGCGGTGAAGACCATGTGGCCAATACTGCGGTACAGATTGGACTGTGGCAGGCTTTGGGCGGGAAGGTGCCAAGTTTTGCCCATCTGCCGCTGCTGGCCGATGCAGCCGGTCATGGTCTGTCCAAGCGGTTGGGCAGCCTTAGCGTTGCTTCGCTTCGCGACGAGGACGGCATCGAGCCGATGGCCCTGTTGAGCCTGCTTGCCCATCTTGGCACCGCCGATGCGGTCGAGCCGCATTTCTGCCTTGATGAGTTAGTGGCGTGTTTCGACATGGCTCGGGTCTCGCGGGCAACACCGAAATTCGCGGTCGAAGAGGTGCATCGGCTTAACGCCCGCCTTCTCCACCGCACCCCCTTTTCCGCAGTGGCGCAGCGATTGGCGGCGCGCGGTCTT
>SESH01073814.1_pt1 | contig 13497 bp, 10 predicted proteins | sample 3171561 | NCBI WGS metagenome assembly SESH01 (sample SAMN10866947, study PRJNA518727) | freshwater metagenome | biome: subpolar coniferous forest; feature: holomictic lake; material: water; isolation source: holomictic Lake 442 2011 16.5 m and 2014 13 m | place: Canada: near Kenora, Ontario
GCCCCTATTCGGAATCGCTGACAAATGCCGAACTAAATTGCATTACGAGGACGCCTGGGATACAGTCTCGCCGACGGAAGTGCGGTCACGGCCCCGCATGCCGTGCAGAACAATGGCCGGCCTTACCGCTCACTGCGAGACAAAACATGCATGCGAGATACGACCGAGTTCTGGACAAGCGCCTGATACCGTTTATTTTGCCTGGAGGGGCTTTTCATTTTCTGGTTCGTGAGTATCCGGTGGACGATCCGTTCGCGCTGGACGTTCAGCTGCGCGAGCGCAACAAGATCATGTACTACCATGGGACAACCCGCGTCCTTACGGTTCAGCTCAGGATCGGCGTCCATGGTGTTGAGGCTAAGGCCCACGCCGCCGAGGCCTACGGCGAATATCCCGGGAGCCGTCAGCCGTACGTTACGTTAATGCGGTGGTGGGGCGTCGGTGATGCCCATGCGTTTCGCGCTGCATTTCTGGCCTACCTGCCCAGCGCGGTGGAGGCGACCGACGCCGGGTTTTACCGGAATCAGCAAGAGGGGTATTGGCAGAATCGGCTGTGCGTGCGTTACGGCCGGCGATGGACGCGTGCCGACGAATTGCTGATCATTGACCGCGAATGCGTGGTTGGATTCAACCACGGAAAAGAGCGGGATGCATTCTACCGGGGGATCGCAGGAGTCTACCAAGGCGTAAAAAGCCGGCTGCAGAACGATGACAAACAGCAATGGGGGCAGCCGGACGACACGGGCTTTGGCGATGAACTGGACATGCTTGCGATCAACCGGAGTGGCGACCTTGTTGCCCTTGAGCTCAAGCATGGCTCAAACAGCAGCGGCATCTATTGGGGACCGTTACAAGTTGCCGTATATCAGGATGCGTTTTTTAAGACGTTAGGATCCATACGAGGGCAGATCCGGGGGCTCGTGGCGCAGAAGATTGAACTCGGGCTTTTGCCGCCGGACGCTGGTCGTTTGCTTGAAGCCAGTCCGCTTACGCGGGTTGAGCCGATGCTGGCCGTGGCTGAGCCGAACGACAGCAGCCAAGCCTGGAATATGATGAAAAGTGTCCTGGCGGCAATGTCGCGAGCCGGCACGCCGCGGCCTTCGTTGCCGCTGCGGCTCGCCAGGATCAGGGACGTAAGCGGAGAACCGGGTGTTGAGATCTCGCAACCCGCTATCCGCGGGTTGCACAACTAGGAACCTGTCGGCAGAAGGTGATGGAACGATCCAAGGTCTAAGTCCGACAGGTTCCTAGCTGGCGCGCCTGGCCGCCGTTGGCTTGCGCGCCCCGTGCGCGGTCGAGTGCGCGTGGGCCACGCAGCCGCAACTCGTGGCCGAAGTGCGGCGCGTCATCCTGCAGGTGACTAACGCGACGGCGTTGTGCGTCGCCTGGTTGCCTGGAGCGCCGAATCCCACGGCGCCGCCTGGGCTCTCCTGGAAGTATTCGTTGGCTTTTGAGCTCCTGGGACGGTGTGAAAATTCCAAGGCCATTCAATTCGGCGGTGCTGCCGACGCCATCATGTCCGGCCCGGACACCCTTACGGGCGCACAGCAAACATAATGCTCATGCAGCGGTCCCGCAGGTCCCGCTGTACTTTCATTTACCAGCCACAAGCACGCGCTCCACGAACGGCAAGATGGTAAGTCGGGATTCATCCTGGTTGCGTACGGGACAGCCATTGACACGCAGGTTTTCGATCGTGATGTCCCGCACCATGTGTTCTGCATCAAGTCCGGCCAGGTAAATTTCCGGCATGGCCCAGGCCGCTACGGCAAGATCTTGAAAACGGATCTGCTCCGTGCGACCGCGGAGGGTGTCATGGCTCCACATGTTCTTGCCGATGACCGCCACGATCAATTGGGAAATGTGCCTTCCGGCGGCCTGGTAGACCTGTCCTTTGGCCGTCTGGTACATGGGCTGGGTCTGGTCATCGTCCAGTTCCACCCGGATGTTTTTAAAGAGCAGGTTGTGGCAGTGCGCCCGGTCGCCGTTCTGTAGGTCCATGGCCACGTCCAGGCTGTGGATGATGTCGCAATCCTCAAACAGCAGATGGCTGATTTCACTTGCCATGGTCTCGGCGCCGATCTCCAGCGCGCGGCCCCAGTCGCACCACAGGACGCAGCGCCGCACCTGGATCTCCGTGACCGGTTCGAAGTTGCACTTCGCGCTGGACCACCCCTGCAGCCCTTTGAATACGATGCAGTCGTCATAGGAGCGCACAAACGTGTCTTCCAGGCTGCAGTTGCGGCTGTTGACAAAATCGATGCCGTCGGCATTGTAGCGCCACAGGCCGATCAGCTTGATGTTGCGGATCTGCACGTGCCGGCAGAGAACCGGGACGACGGTCCAGCCGCACGGGTCGCGCAGGGTGAGACCCTCGATCACCACCTGATTGCAGTTGATCGTGTTGATTAGTGCGGAGACGGCGCCGCGCTCCATCTGGCTGCCGTCCAGAATGCCGCGGCCGCGAATCGCGATGTTGTCGGCCTTCTCCGCGAGGATGGCCCCATGGACGAGGGCGCCCGCGGCCAGGTAAACCGTCTGGCCGCTGGTCATGCGGATGACGCCGGGGGCATGCTCGCCAGGCCCGAAGTAACGAACGGCCGGATCTTTCGGGTCCGGGAGGTCAGTCTCCAACGGATTGGCAAACAGGTGCAGGGCCTGGTGCATGCCATTGACTTCCACGGTCAGCTGACCCGGGCGGTCCAGCGTGAACCGGAGCGTCTGGCCGTCCTGCGCCGGTTGGAGGCCCCGCGCGGACGGGCGGACCTTCACGTTGTGGATCGGGCGAGTGCATACGACCGAGACCTCGACCGGTCCGGACATGTCCCACGCGGCGAAGGCTGCGATTTCGGTTTGCTCCAGCGGTCGCTGATAGCCCGGCCAGACCTGGTTGATGGGTTGCGCGGAGACACGGGCCTGGTGCACAAAGACCGGCTGTCCGTTGATGGCTACCGTGTAATCCGGCGACGCCGGTTCGGCTACTGGGGTGGGGTGAATCACGAATGGGACCTTGATGTTCATGGGTTTCTCCGGCTGCAAAGCGGTCCAGAACATACGGTAATCTGTGTAACAGCGCAAGCAACGAGGGCGTAACGGAGCAGTATGTCGAGACATCCGGCATTACTGGCCGGATTTTCCGACATCCAGTTATATGGAGCGTAAAGAGGCGCGGCTGGAGAAAGCGCGCCTGCAGAACCGCGAGACCGAGAAGCACCAGGCCGATCCGGTGCCTACCGTAGTTAATTCATAATGCGTATTGCTGGCGGGCGTAAGTCAGCGTTGACGGTTTGTGCGTTACGGTTGTTTTAAAAGGTGGCCCGGGCGTTCCGCGCGCGGGCGGTTGCTGGCCAGATGTTGTTCGGCATCACGCTTGACAAGCGCCCATTTTTTTTGGCAATTTCGTCGGCATGCAAACACAAGTTCACGCAATACGAGGTCAATGGCGTAAACTCGGTACGGCTTGCGTGTGCCTGCTGCTATCCGGGCCGGTCTTCGGCGACATGATTGAACTCAAGGATGGCGACCATTTCTCGGGCAAGATCGAAAGCTTTTCGACAGATAAAGTCGTGCTCGCCACCGCGCATGCCGGCAAGATTACGATTGAACGTCAAGCCGTGTTGCGGATGGTGACGGACCAGCCCGTGAATGTGGCCATGGCCAATGGCGATCGCGTGGCCGGCAAACTGGGTGTTTCGCCGGATGGCGCGCTTACCATAGACACGTCCTACGGCAAACTGCAGGTGACTAACGCGACGGCGCTGTGCGTCGCCTGGCTGCCTGGAGCGCCGGATCCCACGGCGCCGCCTGGGCTCTCCTGGAAGTATTCGATGGCCTTCGATCTCCTGGGTAGAAACGGCAATTCCAAGGCCATTCAATTCGGTGGTGCTGCCGATGCAATCATGTCCGGCCCGGACACGGACTTGAAATTCTACGCCAAAGTCGCGTACGGTAAGTCCGACGGCAATGTCTCGGACAACCGGATGCTTGGTGGTGTCGACTTTGAGCGGCGTTTTTCAGGCGCGAACGCCTGGTATGTGCGGGATGAACTGCTGAAGGACGAAGTGCAGGGGGTCCGCTTCCACAACACGTTGGCCGGCGGCTACGGTTACTATTTATATAAGCAGGACGACCGTGATCTCCGCTTACGGGCAGGTATTGGTCACACCTACACGGCATACGAGGATCCGCTGCGGGTCGATGACTCCAGCATTTCACTGGATGCCGGACTGCACTATCGCGAAAAGCTGGGCGCGCATGCCACGTGGCTCACGGATCTCACGTTTCAGCCGTTGGTTGGCGATTTCTCCAACTACTACGTGACGCATGAGAGCAAGCTGTCGATTCCGTTGGCGATCCCGAATCTTTCGCAAGAATTCGGCCTCGGAAACCAGTTTATCAGCCAGCCGGGGGCGGGCATGAAAAAGCTGGACACCACCTATTTTGCGCGCACGCGGCTGGCGTGGTAGGTGCATTGCCGGATGCCCTTACGGGCGATCGACAAACGAAATACCCATGCAGCGGTCCCGCAGGTCCTGCTGTACTTTCATTTGCCTTCCACAAGCACGCGCTCCACGAACGGCAGGATGGTAAGGCTGGATTCATACCGGTTGCATACGGGACAGCCATTGACGCGCAGGGTTTCGATTGTGATGTCCTGCACCATGTGTTCCGCATCCAGTCCGGCCAGGTAAATTTCCGGCGTGGTCCAGGCCGCTACGGCCAGATCCTGAAAACAGATCTGCTCCGTGCGACCCCAGTCGCACCACAGGACGCAGTGCCGCACCTGGATCTCCGTGACCGGTTGGAAGTTGCACTTTGAATCGTGTGTTCCCTTGAGCCGTGCAGTTTCGAACTCACGTCGCAACCTTACGATCTTTCGTTTCCTTGCGCATGGTTGACGTCATGCCCGTAGGGCGTTATCTTTCACGTTTTCCATCTAACCAACCGTGAAGGAGTGTGCACGAAGATGAGCGAGCAAAAAGCAGACATTGGCCTGGTGGGCCTGGCCGTGATGGGTGAGAACCTGGTGCTGAACATGGAGAGCAAGGGGTTCACGGTGGCGTGCTTCAACCGCACGGTGGATAAAGTGGATGCCTTTGTGCACGGCCGCGGGCAGGGGAAGAAGATCATCGGCTGCCACACGGTTCAAGAACTGGTCGCGGCGCTCAAGCCGCCGCGCCGCATCATGCTTATGGTCAAGGCCGGCAAGGCCGTCGACGAGACCATGGATACAATCCTGCCGTTTCTTTCGCCTGGCGACATCCTGATTGACGGAGGCAACAGCCACTACCCGGACACCATCCGCCGCACCCGGGCGCTGGCAGCCAAGGGGTTGCGGTTTATTGGCACAGGCGTTTCCGGTGGCGAGGAAGGCGCGCTCAAGGGACCGGCCATCATGCCCGGCGGCGACCCTTTGGCCTGGCCCTTCGTGAAGGACATCTTCCAAGCCATTGCCGCCAAGGTGGACGATGGGTCGCCCTGCTGCGCCTGGATGGGCAGCGACGGCGCCGGGCACTTTGTGAAGATGGTTCACAACGGCATTGAGTATGGCGACATGCAGCTCATCTGCGAGGCCTACGACCTGATGTCGCGCGGGCTTGGCATGACTGCGCCGGAGATGCAGCAGGTCTTTGCCGAGTGGAGCAAGGGCGAGCTGAGCAGCTACCTGATCGACATCACGGCCGACATTCTAGGCAAGATGGATGACCTGGGCACGGGGCAGCCTGTGGTGGATCTGATTCTGGATACGGCCGGACAGAAGGGGACCGGCAAGTGGACTTCACAGGCCGGGCTCGATCTGGGCATCGCCATTCCGCAGATTGCTGAGGCGGTCTTTGCGCGCTGTCTCTCGTCGATTAAGGATGAGCGGGTGGCTGCTGCCAAGAAGCTGCGCGGCCCCAAGGCCAAATTTCGCGGCGACCGCACGGTGTTCCTCGCGCATTTGCAGGCCGCGGTGTATGCCGCCAAGATCTGCTCTTACGCGCAAGGCTACCAGTTGCTGCGCGCGGCTTCCGCGGAATACAAATGGAATCTCAACTACGGCGAGATCGCGCTGGTCTGGCGTAATGGCTGCATTATTCGCGCGCAATTCCTAGGTCAGATCAAGGAGGCGTTCGACACCAAGCCCAAGCTGGCCAATCTGCTGCTTGACCCGTACTTCCGCAAGGTGGTCGGCAAGTCGCAGCGTTCATGGCGGGCGGTGATCCGGCAGTCGGTGGCCATGGGCATCCCGATGCCGGCCATGGGCACCGCGCTGAATTATTACGACTCGTACCGCAGCGCCCGTCTGCCAGCCAACCTGCTGCAGGCACAGCGCGACTACTTCGGCGCGCATACGTACGAGCGCCTGGACAAGCCGCGCGGCCAGTTCTTCCACTACATCTGGACCGAGAGCGGCGGCACCACGGCAGCCTCAACCTACACGGTGTAAGCCATGTCCTATGAGCCAGCGAGGGGCCGCTATGACGGCATGACCTATAACCGGTGCGGACGCAGCGGGCTGCGTTTGCCAGCCCTTTCGCTCGGGTTGTGGCATAGCTTTGGCGCAGCGCAGGATGTCCGGGTCTGTCGCGACCTGCTGGCTGCGGCTTTCGATCTGGGCATTACGCACTTTGATTTGGCCAACAACTATGGGCCGCCGCCGGGCGCCGCGGAAACGCAGTTCGGTCAGTTGCTGGCGCGCGAGTTCGCGCCGTGGCGCGACGAGATGGTGATTTCGACCAAGGCCGGTTACTGGATGTGGCCGGGTCCGTACGGTGAGTGGGGGTCGCGCAAATATCTGCTGGCGAGTCTGGACCAGAGCCTGCGGCGCATGCAATTGGATTATGTGGATATCTTCTATCACCATCGGCCGGATCCGGATACGCCGCTGGAGGAGACGATGGCTGCGCTGCACGCCGCCGTGCAGCAGGGGAAGGCGCTGTATGCCGGCATCTCCAACTACCCGGCGGAAAAAGCCCGCGAGGCCGCGCGGATGCTGCGCGCGCTGGGAACGCCCTGCCTGATTCATCAGCCGCGCTATAACCTGTTTGACCGGGCCATTGAACAGGGATTGCTGGATGTGGCGGCTGAGGAAGGGTTCGGCGTGATTCCATTTTCGCCGCTGGCGCAGGGGTTGCTTAGCGGCAAGTATGCCGGCGGCATACCGTCGGACTCCCGCGCCGGGAGCGGCAGTCCGTTCCTGACGCCGGAGCGGGTGGCTGCGAAGACCGTGGCGCAGGTGGCGAAGCTGGAGCCGATCGCCCGGGCGCGCGGCCAGTCGATGGCGCAACTGGCTCTGGCGTGGGTCTTGCGCGACCCGCGCATCACCTCTGCCCTGATCGGCGTGAGTCGGGTCGAGCAATTGCGCGAGAATATCGGCGCGCTGAATAAGCGCATCTTTACGGAAGCGGAACTGGCTGCAATAAATTCGGTTACGGGGTGAATGGCCCGGTTTGGAGAATGCGTTTATTAGCAAATCTCGCAGCGTAACGCCGACAAATCATGGTCTTTTCCTGAATCGCCACTTTGGCGGATTCCACCACGAAGATTTGAAGAACACGAAGATTCACGTAAGCGGACGCTGAAAATAGTTGAACCGATCGAATTTGTGTTTACAGTAGCCAGCAGAAAGATAAACTGAGTGCGTGTTTTGGGTCATTGTGACGAAAGGAAAAGACTGACATGGGTATGCCGAAAGCCGTGCGCGTAATTCTGAAAGTTCTGGCCGTGCTGGCTGTTTTGCTGGTCGTGCTGGTGGTGGTTTTGGTGCTCTTCCTCGGGCCGATCATCAAGACGGCGGCGGAAACGATCGGGCCCAAGGTGCTGGGCGTTCCGGTTGCCGTTGAGAAAGTTTCGGTCCACGTCTTTTCCGGCAGTTTCGGGTTGAAGAATGTGCGTGTGGGGAACCCCCCGGGGTATTCTGCAGATCCGGCGTTTACGCTGGGCGAACTGCGCGTGGCGGTAAAACTGGGTTCGCTGCCTGGCAAAGGCCCCATCGAGGTGAGGGAAGTCGCCATTCTGGATCCCAAGGTGTCATACGAAATGGTTGGCGACGTGAGTAACATTGACGCCATGATGAAGAATGTGCATGGGGGGGCGTCGGTAGAAGGTGCCAAGGCACAGCCGAAACCGGAAAAATCGGAAAAGCCTGAGGTAAAGCCTGCGGAGAAGAAAGAATCGCGCAAGGTGATCATTGACCGCTTCGAACTTCGCAACGGCGAGCTGTCATACCGGGCAGGCTGGACGCTGCATAAGGCGATCAAGGTGCCGTTGCCTCCGATTGTGGCGACGGATATTGGAAAAAGCAGCAACGGCACATCCACCGAGGATGCTGTTGGTCGGATGTTTGGGGAGATCTATAGCAGCATTGGAAAAGCTGTGATCAGCGCTGCCGGCATGCTTGGTGATGGCGTCAAGGCCGGCGCGGATGCAGTTAAGGACGGCGCCAAGGGCGTAAAGAATGCGCTCAAGGGGTTGTTCTAACGTGGTTCAATACCGCGGCTTCGCCGCCCATGACGGTTTCGATGCAACCCAATGACGAATGACTATCCGGCCACCGGCCTATGAAAATTTGCTTCCAGCGTCTGCATCCTGCGGCGGTGTTGCCGCAGTACGCGCATCCCGGTGATGCCGGAATGGATCTGTGCGCCTGTGAGTCCTGTGAGATTTTGCCGGGCGCGCGCCGGCTGGTGCGCACCGGGCTGGTGATGGAGTTGCCAGCCGGCACCGAGGCGCAGGTTCGGCCGCGCAGCGGTTTGGCGATCAAACATGGCATCACACTGCTCAATACGCCCGGCACGATTGACGAAGGGTATCGCGGCGAGATTGGCGTCATCCTGATCAACCTTGGCAGCGAAATCTTTCATATCACTCCGGGCATGCGCATTGCGCAGATGGTGGTGGCGCCGGTCCTGCGCGCGACCGTCGAGGAGGTCGCGGAGGTCTCGACCACGGCGCGCGGTAGCGGGGGGTTCGGCTCAACCGGTCGCTAGCAGCCGGATCGGCAGACGGCACCGGATCGATCCAGGGCCTAAGTCCGACAGGTTCCTAGCGTCAAGATTACGCAAGTGGCGGCGGGCAGTTCCGTGCCCGCCGCACGACGCGCAACCGACGACACGCCAATGCTGCCCAATCTGCCGCCGGCATGGGACTGCCGACGGCTACTATCGCCTGTACATCCGCCGGCAGACCTTCTTCGTCGAGGGCGTCCTGCGGTCGGTCGGCAATCTGTTCGAAGCTTCGCTCCGCGACATGACCCGGTCGCCCCGATTGAAAGAATTCATGAAAGCGCGACCTTCGTTCTGTTACGGTTGTGCGCTTGAAAACCGGTGTCTCGGAGGGTGTAAGGCTGCCGCCGAGGTGTGCTGCGGCTCATTGATCGCTTGCGATCCGTTCCTTGAACTCAACAAGGTCAATGCTAGAAAGCTGGCAGTCGTTCCTGCCAGTCTCACACTTCTGAAAGTGTGAGACTGTGCGGGAGAACACAGACCGGCCCGGAGCAGGAGAGCAACGTTGGTGTTTTGGCATGCAGGAAGGCTGGCGTCTTATATTTCCGCTTTCCTGTGTCCCAAATTTAAAATCTCACCCCGTCGTCCGTCGAAAGTTGGATGTTGAATGTTCGGCGCGGAACGGTGAATATATTCGGCATGTCTTCTGCACCTCCTGCACCTTTGCGTGTCCATGTCCTAGCCTGCGGTGTGCTGGCGGCGGATCTGCGCGCGTTGGCGCCGCGGATCGCTGCGTCGCTGACGCTGGATCTTTTGCCCGGCAAACTGCACAACACGCCACATGATCTGCGGCACCGGCTGCAGGAGCGCATAGACGCAGTTTCTGCGAGTGGCCATGCGGACCTCATCGCCATTGCCTATGGCGTGTGCGGTCGCGGCACGGTCGGCCTCACGGCGCGCGGCATTCCGCTGTGCATTCCGCGCGTGCACGACTGCATTGCGCTCTTCCTTGGCTCCGACGCCGCCTACCGTGAACAGTTTGGCCGTTTTCCCGGCACGTACTATGTCTCCGCCGGCTGGGTGGAGGAGGGGATGGGCACCGGGAGCGCCTGCGCCCCGGCGGAGCGTTCCGCATGGGAGGCGCAGCACGGGGAAGAGAACGCCACGGCCATTGCGGATTTTTTTGCGAGCTGGAAAAAGAACTACCAACGGGCAGCTTTCATTGACACCGGGATTGGCAACTGCCACTGTGCGGATATCGCCCGCCGGATGGCGGACGAAAACGGCTGGCGTTATGAAGAGCTGAAGGGGTCGCATGAGCTTTTGACTGCGCTGCTGACCGGGGTTGGGGACGATCGGATCCTGCAGGTTTCGCCGGGGTTCACCACGCAGTTTGACGCGGCGTCACGCTGCCTGACGGCGCGACCGCCAAAGGCACGAGTTGCAGCTGCCGCACCCGTAGCGCCGGCTCGCCCCGAGCCCGGCGCAGATGCAACTGGCGCGAGCGATCTGGCCCGCGGCCCGAGGCGGGCCGGGGCTACTGTGGCGCGTGTGCCGGCCAAGCAACGTTCTTCGCGAGCCGCTTGCCGATCCGGCATCGGTCTCGGCATTGATGCCGGCGGCACGTACACGGATGCCGCCATTTTTGACTGGGGCGCCAACCGCGTGCTGGCCAAGGCCAAGGCGCCCACGTCGCATTGGGACTATGCCATCGGCATTGATGAGGCGCTCGCCCGGTTGCCGGAAGCGTTGCTGCGGCAGGTGAGCCTGGTGTCTGTCTCCACGACACTTGCCACCAACGCGATTGTCGAGGGGAAGGGGCAGAAAGTCGGGCTGCTGCTCCTGCCGCCCGTGGATGGCGATGATTACGAGGCGCATATACATCACCGGCCGGTGCGCACCGTGCGGGGGCGCATGGGCATTGACGGCGTGCCACTGCAGGATGTGGATCCGGACGAGATCTGCCGTGTGGCCAGAGCGCTGGTGGATGACGAGGATGTGCGCGCCTTTGCCGTGACCGGCTACGCCAGCCACGTCAACCCCGCGCACGAACTGCAGATCATGGCGCTGTTGCGCACGACCACGGGGCTGCCGGTGACCGGGGGCCATGAGGTTTCCACCATCCGCAACTACCGGGTGCGCGCTGAGACTGCGGCGCTGAATGCCCGCATCATCCCCTGCCTGCAGGCCTTGATGGAACGGCTGCGGGATTGTCTGGCAGCCCGCAACATCCGGGCGCCGATGATGGTGGTGCGCAGCGATGGCACGCTGATGAATCTGGCAACGGCGCTGTTGCGTCCGGTGGAGACGCTGCTTTCCGGCCCGGCGGCCAGCGTGGCAGGTGCCCGCTTTCTATGCGAACTGCCGGATGCACTGATCATGGATATTGGCGGCACCACCTCCGACACGGCCGTGCTCCACGATGGCATGGTGCGTACGGATCCGGATGGCGCCACGGTCGGGCACTGGCGCACGCATGTGAAGGCCCTGGCCGTACGCACGCTGGGGTTGGGCGGTGACAGCGAGATCCGTCAGGAGCGACAGGCGTGGCACGTGGGTCCCCGCCGGGTGACGCCCATTTGCCGGCTGGGTGAGAATGCCAGCGCGACGGAGATCGATAACTGCATGTGCTGGATGGAGACGCATCGCGCGGAGCTGTCCGAATATGCCTCGTTCGGGGTGTATGCTCGCCTGCCGACACCGGCCCCGGCACGGCTGACGCCGCGGCAGCATGAGATTCTGGCCGTGCTGGATCGCAGGCCGGCCTGTGCGGCTCAACTCGTGCAGGCGACCGGGTGTCACAAGCCGGGCTTTCTCGAGATGGAGTCGCTGCTCGAAAACCAGCTGGTGCGCGTGTTCGGGTTCACGCCCACGGACGCGTTGCACCTGCTGGGGCGCATGGCGTTCTGGGATGCCGGCCTGGCGCGTCGATTTGCCGTGCTGATGGGGGAGCAGTTCGGTGTGGCGGCGGACGAGCTCGCGCAGGTGGCGGAGAAGCTGGTGGTGCGGCGCGTGGCGCAGGAATTGCTCATGACCCGCCTGGTGGATCTGACTGGCACGCGCAGCCTGGAAGGCGACCACGGGTTTGTTGCCAAGGCGTTGTTGGAGCGCGGGTTGGGGGAGAGGCGCGACGCCTTGGGCGTGGATTTGCGGCTCGGCATCCCGGTGGTTGGCATCGGCGCTCCGGCGGCGCACTTTCTCCCCGGGGCGGCGCAGTTGCTGCACACCGAGACGGTCATTCCGACTGACGGCGACGTGGCCAACGCCATTGGCGCGATTACCAGCGGGATTCGCGTCGAGCGACGGGTCGAGATTCATCCGGACGAGCGCGGCGAATTTCATGTTACAGGCTTGGCCGGTGCGCCGGTCTTTTCGGATCTTGCCGTAGCACAGGCATTTGCCGAGAGCGCCTTGCGGACACTGGTGCAGGAACTGGCTTGCCAGACCGGCGCGAAGGAGCCTCGCGTGGAGATCCGGGTCCGTGACCGCGTGGTGGTCGTGACTTCCGGCGAAGAGCTCTTCCTTGGGCGCACGATTCAGGCTGTGGCCAGTGGCGAGCCGGGCTAAGCGACTATCCGAAAACCCTACCTCGCGCATTTTCTTACGGACGCCCCGGAGGTGCGTCCCTACCGATTCTGCGACAATTGCAGTGGGCGGGGCCGGCGTCCCGTGAGCCGAACGGCCGGACCCGCCGCAAGCGCGAGGCGAGGTTTTCGGATAGGCGCTAAGTCCAACGAGCAGCCTGGTCGGCAGAAGGTTTGTACTTCCAGAAGGCTAAGTCTGACAGGCTGCTAGTGCCACCAAGAAACGATAATAACAGCGACGAGAATGCCAACCACCATGCCGACGAACACTTCGAGGCGGGTGTGGCCGAGGAGTTCCTTGAGACGCCGCTCGGAGATGCGTTGCCCCTTGAAAAGCTGGTCCACCATTTCGTTCAAAATCGTGGCCTGGTGACCGGCTGCACGGCGTACAACCGCGGCGTCGAACATGGTAATGGCGGCGAAGGCCCCGGCCAGCATGGTAACCGCCTGATCGAACCCCTCGGTAAGACCAATGGCGGTGGTCAGGGCGCAAACCATGGCGGAGTGGGCGCTGGGCATGCCGCCTGTGCTGACAAAATAGTGCAGATCAATCCGCTTCGTGCGGAGACAGGCAAGGAGCATCTTGACGATTTGGGACAATGTCCAGGCGCCAAACGCCGACCAAAACCATGGTGTGGTGAACAGATAAGCCGGATTGTTTTGCATGGTGAATGCGGATAGCGATGGCGGTTTTTCAGGAAATGGCGGCTACACGTGCAGCGAAGGGCAACAGTATGTCAGGTTCGGAGGGCGCGGTAAACACGAGAAACTATTCCCGACGGGGGCTTCCCGGGTCGGGTCGGGGTGATCCGCCGTTCGGCGGATCACCGGATGATGGGCGCAGGTGAAAGCATCGCTGGAACAGCCATGCCCCCCGGGATGATTTACCATGATCTTTTCCTGAAGCGGTCGGGAATTCTCACCAGGAAGGACACGCAGAGCACGAAGTTCAAAAAATCCGGCAGTTTCGGCTGTTTCACGCGTCC
>SESH01065118.1_pt1 | contig 13496 bp, 19 predicted proteins | sample 3171561 | NCBI WGS metagenome assembly SESH01 (sample SAMN10866947, study PRJNA518727) | freshwater metagenome | biome: subpolar coniferous forest; feature: holomictic lake; material: water; isolation source: holomictic Lake 442 2011 16.5 m and 2014 13 m | place: Canada: near Kenora, Ontario
TTATGCCGTGGCAAAGGTTGGCCGTCGATGGGCAGCTGCAACATGACGACCAGGGCGACCTTGACTACCGCCGCTCCCTTGTATCGGTTGCCCGTCAGAATGGAAAGACGGTCGCGCTACGGGCGATGATCCTATGGGCACTGACGCGCGAGCCCGAACGCCGGGGCGAGCCGGTTCTGGTTATCTCGACCGCGCATAAACTGGATCTCGCTACTGAGATCTTTGAGTCGCTTGCGCCCATCATCGTCAAAGAGTGGGGCGCAAAGGCAAAGCATTCCTACGGCCGCAGCGAGATCATCATGCCCGGTGGTAGCCGGTGGCTTGTGCAGGCCGCGACGCCGGCGAACTTCCACGGCTTCAGCCCTCACTACATATTTGCCGATGAGATCTGGAACATCAGCCGGGAGGTTCTACTGAACGGCGCGATTCCATCCCAGCGCGTCATGCGGTCCCCGCTCTTGTCATGCTGGTCCACGGCAGGCACTGAGGAATCCGACGCCATGACCCAGATGAGAGAGGAGGGCATCCGCGCGATTGACGAGGGCAAGCGCACCAAACTATTTATGGCGGAGTGGTCGTGTCCCCCAGGCGTCGACTACATGGCGCGCCCCGACCTTTGGCCCATGGCGAACCCGGCAATCGGCTACACGCTGGACCCTGCCGTGCTAGCCGACGAATCTGAGCAGATTGACAAGGGCGCATTCCTCCGTGCATCGCTCAACGTCTGGGTGACCACCGTCAATAGTTGGTTAGCGCCCGGGGTGTTTGACGCGCTTGAGGTTCCCGACATTCCCGCCGGCGGGGTGCTTGCAATAGATTCGTCAATCGATGAGGCCTTGTACTCCGGCGTCCGTGCAGTGGAGCTTGAGGACGGGCGCATTGGCATCACGGTTGCATTCGTGGCCGATTCGCTGGCGTCGTGTTGGGAGCAGGTGGAACATGAGGCGGCCGGTTGCGTAAGTGTCGCCATGCCGCCGAACATGTTTGACATTGCCCCGGTATCGCTTGCGCGTAAGAAAGTGCAAGTGGGCTACGGCGAGATTCAGACACATACCTCCACCGTGCGGAGCCTGATAAATGAGGGCCGCTTAGTACACACTGGTGAGGAAATGCTGCGCGAGCATGTAGGCCGTGCCGTCGGTGTAGAAACCCGTAACGGCTACGCCATTGTCAGTCAACGTTCGCCAGGTCCTATCACTATGGCGCGTTGCATGGTGTGGGCCGCGTCGATCATTGCGAAGCCCGTCACACGCAAGAAGCCACAGATAGCCTTTAGTAAGTAAACTAGTGCGGCATAAGTGGTGTCCGCGGGTTGCGTCAGTCTCCCCGCCGCAACTACTTATGCAGCGCGTCCGCGGTTGGGTTCCCCTTGGCCGCGGGCGCGCACTTGTAATACATGCGATCATATACCTATGGACCTATTCCGCCCGAAGGTAAAGGCCATCCCCGCGTTTGCTTCCGCACCGATTGCCGCCGCTGCATATGCGCCGCAGACTCAAGCGCGGTCGGCAAACTTTGTCGGGTGGCTTCAGGGGCAGGAATCCCAAGCCGCGCTTTCGGTGCCGTCAGTCACCAGGGCAATCAGCCTGCTTTCCACTGTCGTCTCCACACTTGATATGCGCAGCTTCACGCTGCAATGGACCGGGCAGCGCTATGAAAAGCTTTACGTAGAGGGCGAATCGTGGATGACGCGCCCGAACCCCACGGAAACCAGAAATTTCACCCTTTCGGTGACCGTGCGCGATTTGATTATGACGGGCCGTGCGTTCTGGATCGTGACAAGCCGCTATGCCAATGGATTTCCGGCCACCTTCCAGTGGCTCCCTGCCGGGAATATCACGACTCCGAATAACACCGGCCCGCAATTCTTTGGTGCCCCCGGTACCGTCATGTTCAATGGTCACCCGCTAAACATTGCCGACGTCGTGACATTTCTAAGCGGCTCGCAGGGAATCATTTACACAGGCCGCCGCGCCGTGCAGTGCGCGATCAGGCTTGACCAGGCGGCAGAACGCTTTGCCTCTAATGAGATTGCCGCTGGTTACTTGCAACAAACCGGCGGGGAGCCTATGTCGTCGGAGGAACTGGGCGAGCTGGCCGCGTCGTGGTCGTCGTCGCGCAGTGAGAATGCAATTGGCGCACTGTCGGAGGGAATCACCTTCACGGAGTTTGACAGCGACCCGTCGAAGCTGCAGCTGGTAGAAGGCCGGGAGTATTCCGCGAAGGATATTTCGCGGCTTATGGATATCCCCGCTTATTTACTCGCCGTTTCCCAAGCTGGAAGCATGACATACGCTAATGCCACCGAAGCTAGACGCGATTTGGTGGAATTCGGTGCGCGCCCGCTGCTGCACGCAATCGCGGAACGCCTGTCGATGGACGACGTTCTCCCGCGTGGTCGCCACGTGGAATTCGATACAGAGGCCTACATTGGAGACCTTCAATCAGAGGTCATGCCCCAGAACACCCCGGCAACGTCTAATCCCATTGGAGCACACCCCGCATGATTCGCTTTGATGCAGATGCAACACTCATCACCGCGCAGGCGGGCAATGCAACCGAGCCTGCCCGCATCAGCGGGCTTGCCGTGCCGTGGGATGTAGTCGCCACAGTCTCCGATGGAACCGCCGTACAATTCACCAGGGGCTCATTCGACGTTACCCAGAAAGCCGCAAAGCTGATTGAGAATCACGACATTACGCAGCTGCGCGGAATCGTCAACACCCTCACCGATTCGCCGGCGGGCCTTGAATTTGAGGCAACGCTTGCCGACACCAGGGCAAGCCGCGACGCCGTAGCACTCCTGCAAGCCGGGGCTTACGATTCAGTAAGCGTCGGTGCTGAACCAGTCACCTTCACCACAGACGCCGAAGGCGTTATGACCGTGACGAAAGCGACACTCAGAGAACTTTCCCTAGTCGCGGTCCCCGCATTCGCGGATGCAGTAATCACGCAGGTTTCCGCGACCGCGGACGACCCAGACCCAGAACCAGAGGATGCAGAAATGCCAGACGCCGCACCGCCCGAGCCGATTGCGGCAGAGGCCATTGTCCCCACGAATCCTATTATCTACGCGGAAGCCCGTCGCCCGTTCATCATGCCGACCCCGGCTGAGTACGTTTGCGCGTACCTGAAGGGCGGAGCAGATTTCACCGTAATGCAGGAGGCCATTCGCGCCGCTGCACCGGATGTGACGACTGGCGATCTCCCAGGGATCTTGCCGACCCCGATTATTCAGCCCGTGTACTCAAATTTCATTGGCAACCGTCCGGTGATCGACGCCGTTGGCGCTCGCGCAATGCCCCAGGGCGGCAAGGTGTTCATTCGCCCGTCCGTCACGACCCATACCACCATCGGTGTGCAGACTGGCGAGAATGTGGCACTGCCAGACGGAACCCTTGTGGTCACTGATAACCCCGTCACCAAAGCGGTATACGGCGGTTTTGTCGTCGTTTCGGAAAGCTCCGTCGACTGGACCACGCCGGAGGTCATCGGCATCATTCTGGACGACATGGCGCGCATTTACGCCAACGAGACCGACGCCGTAGCCGCCGGCGAGCTGGTGTCCGGTACGTCACAGACTGAGGCACTTGTGGATCCGACCTCACCCGCAGACTGGGCCTCTTTCGTGTCCCTCTCGGCGCAGGCAATCCTTACCGCGTCGAACGGCAATCTGCCGACGCACCTGTTCCTCGCTCCCGATATGTGGGGCTACCTGCTCGCGCTTGTCGATGGCGCAGGCCGTCCATTGTTCCCGGAGCTCGGGCCAATGAACGCCTACGGCACTCTGACAACTTCAGATTCCGCAGGGCAGGCCTTCGGCCTTCGCGTCGTGGTCGACCGCAACTTTGCCGCAGGTGTGGCAATCGTCGGGGACGCCGCGGGCTTCGAGGTCTACGAGCAGCAGAAGGGCGCAATTTCGGTTGACGTACCTTCCACGCTTTCCCGCACCATCGCGTTCAGAGGCTACCTCGCAACGCTGATGCTGGATGACACGCGCTTCGTGGCCGTGGCCTAAAGCGGCACTGGCCGCCTGCTCTCATGTCAACATTCGCAATTACCCACCAACAGCGTCTAGACGATTATCTTGTCGTGCAGACGCTTGAGGGTACGGAGATTGGCACGGGGCAGGCGGTCACGCTTTCGGGGCTTTCCCCATCGGGACTGAACGCCACCTACACCGTCGACGAAGTGCCAACGCACCTGTACACCGGCACAGACACCATGGGAGATTGGCTGTTTGACTGGGATGTGTTCATCCCCAATCAACTGCTGATGTATTCGTCCGGCACAGACATTGCTCGCATGGCCGTCGTGCCACCGGGCACCCTCACGCACACTCTCACCTGCACGTGGGTAGCAGCATCGGCAGTTATCGCATGGCTCGGCATTGCCGCGGCCACCGCGAACGACACGGCTTTCATTACGACCGCCACCGCAGCTGCTAACGCATTCGCCTACCGCCGGCGCAGGGAGTCGGGCTACTTTGACTCTCTCACTACTTCACCAGGGGCCGACGTAACGCTGGGCACGACAATGCTGGCTGCGAGTCTGTACAGGGAGAGAGGCTCAGTCGATTCCTATGCGTCGTTTGCGGATATGGGCGGCGCGGTACCTTTTGGCACCCACGGTCAGATAAACAAGCTGCTGGGAGTGAATCGGGCACAGGTCGCATGAGTGCGACGGGAATCTTTGCGGAGGCCCAGGCGACACTGGCGGCCAGTCTCACGGCGCTTAGCCTCGCGGTCGTCACCGACAGCCGTAACGCTCGCCCTATGTCCGTAGTGATTGAACCTCCCACGTTCACCTGCTTCAACCACGTAATCGCGGATATCAGCTTCCGACTACGCGTACTGGCAGCACCACCCGGCAATCAGGATGCCGCCGATTATCTGATGACCACGGCTGATGCCATTATGAATTCATCGATTAGCGTGCTTAGCGGCAACCCGTCTATGACGGCAATTGGCGGGCAGGATATTCCCTCATTCGACCTCATTGTTCGCGTATCAACATCAAGGAGCTAACCAATGGCGACCACTACCTACCTTTCGTCCCCGTATGCCGTATCAGTGAACGCTATTGATTTGGCAGACAATTGTTCAGCACTGACCATGACACTCGGAACCACGGAACTGAATATCACCGCGTTTGGCGCAACTGGCATTTCCATGACCGCCGGCCTACAGACCGTCTCCGGTTCGCTTGACCTGTTCGCGGCCTACGGCGCGGGAGATGTTGAGCAGACCATCTACAGCCAGATTGGTCTCGGTACCACCACCATTGTGATTCAGAAGGGTGCCACCGTTTCGGCAACGAATCCCAAGTGGACGATTTCCGGATGCATGATCAAGGATTACCCCATTGAAATGAAGGTTGGGGAGCTACAGATTATGAAGGTGTCGTTTGAATCAGGATCATGGGTTCGCGCAATCGCTTAGCAGGTACTACTAAGGGGAACTGATGGAAATCACGATCAAGTATTCGACGGCTGATGGGGAATTTGTCGTCACCACAAGCATGATGGAAATTGTAGAAATGGAACGCCATTTCGACGTTGCGATTTCCGCGTTGGCGTCAGGCGTTTCAATGGACCAGCTGGGATATCTGGCATGGCGTTCAGCACGCGCCGCGGGGCTAAATCCACCAGGGCGTTACGACGATTTTCTAAAGAGTGTGAAATCTCTTGAAGTAGTGGCAAAAGAGGGCGTGGCCGTGGGGCCTACGAAAGAGGGACAGTAAGCCGTTCGCTTTGCGAGGTGCTGGTTGAAACCGGATACTGGCCTGCTGCTATACCGTTTGACATGCGTTCCCTCTCCACCGTGGTTGAGGTCATAAACGAAAGCCGCCGCAACTAATGCGCGAATTTGTGGACATGGGATTCATTGCACCAGGCGCAACGGCCCATGATTCTTTCGGCATCGCGCAAACGATCAAATCATTGGGCAAGCTGGACAAGGAATACCGGAAAGAATTTCTTGCCGAAGTGACGATTGCGGCGCAGGGCGCAATAAATGATGCGCGTTCGCACTACCCCTCCACAGTCCTTAGCGGTATGGCGCGAAGGTGGACGCCTACGGCAAAGGGCGGCTATTCGTCTGCCGGAGGCAAAGCATTCCCGTGGGATGTAAGCAAGGTTAGAAACGCTGTGAAGGTGAAGGCAGACACCAGGCGCAACCGGAACGCGGTCGTTTACATCACCCAGTCAAGCAACGCCGGTCGGCAATTTGAGCTGGCAAAATCTGACTACGGCACACTGGGGCCCCGCATCCGGTCACGCTATGGCAAGGTTATTTGGCCTGCCGTTGATCGCCATATGGCCGAAATCAACGCCGGTGTAAAGACGGCAGTGGCGAATGCCATAGACAAGGTGAACAGGGAGATGGGCTAGTGGGTATCGTTATTCCGATCATTACCGATTTCAACGGTTCCGGAATCAACCGTGCCACGAAATCATTTCAGCAGCTGGAAACGACCGGGCAGAAAGCCGCGTTTGCCGTTCGCAAGGCCGCCGTACCCGCAGGCATTGCCCTAGTCGCGCTCGCCGGCGGCGCGATTGCCGCGGCCAATGCATCAATGCAGGATCAGGCCGCACAAGACCAGCTCTCCCGCTCGCTGGATAAGACCACCACGGCATCCGATGGGGCTATCAGGTCCGTGGATGCGTGGATTTCGTCAACATCCCGCGCAACGTCGGTTGCCGATGACGAGCTGCGCCCCGCACTTGCAACGCTCGCCAGGGGAACCGGCGACCTTGCCAAAGCACAAGACGGGCTAAAGATCGCGCTGGATGTAAGCGCCGCGACCGGCAAGCCGCTCGCCACAGTCTCCGCCGCACTCAGCAAGGCCTACGCGGGCAACGCAACGGCGCTTGGCAAACTGGATCCTCACGTAAAAGCGATGATTAAGAATGGCGCGAGCGCCGATCAGGTGATTGCGGCAATGGCTGGCAGATTCAAGGGCGACGCCGCGGCCAGTGCCGACACTGCCGCAGGGAAAATGAAGGGATTTGGCATTGCGATTGACGAAACGAAGGAAGCCATTGGCGGGGCACTGATGCCAGTCGTGAACGCCGTACTGCCGCTGATTACCGCGTTTGGGCAGTGGGCACAGGATAATTCGTTCGTGTTTGTGGTTCTCGCCGGGGTCATCGGTGGCGTTGCGCTTGCGATCATGGGGGCAAATTTCGCGCTTACCCTTATGACACTCAACCCCGTCGTACTTACCATCATTGCCATTGTTGCCGCGTGCACCGCACTTGCCATTGGCTTCAAGCTTCTTTGGGACCATTCCGACCGTTTCCGACAGATTATGACGGCATCATGGGAGGCAATAAAGGCCGCCGTGTCGGTGGTCGTGGATTATTTGAAGGGTCCGGTAATGGCCGCGTGGGATATTATCCGCGGCGCGTTCGACGCCATATCAGCCCTCATCCGTGGGGATTTCTCCGGCGCATGGGATGGATTGAAAACCATGATCGGTGGCGTGGTGGACTGGATCAAATCCACATTGCTTGCCCTGCCGCTACTCATTCTGGGCTACGCCATTGATATTGGCATGGCGATTGTCAACGGAATAGCCTCCGGCGTCGCCACACTCGCTGAAATGACATGGGCCGCAATCAAGGAACTGCCAGGTGCGTTGCTGACGCTTGCCGCAGGGTGGCTTGAAGGCTTGAAGGCAATTGGCAGCGCCGTAATCGGTTGGATTTCGTCGGGGATTACCGGTCTAGCCGCCGCAGCGTGGGAAAATATTTCAGGGTTCGCAAGTGTTCTATGGCAATCATTTCTCACCGTCGCTGGCACCATCAAGGAATGGGGGAGCACCATCATCGGATGGATTGTCTCAACAGCGACAGGTCTGGGCGCGTCTATTTGGGACAATATTTCAGGGTTCCCCGGCGTCGTATGGACGGAACTAAAGAAACTCGCCGGCGAAATAAAGGGCTGGGGCGTGCAGCTTGTGCAGTGGGTAATCGACGGCATTGGCTCCCTGCCAAATGCCATTGGCAAGGCCCTCTTTAGTGGGGTTGATTCCGGAGGCACCGGTGCGGTGCCACCATCAATGCGGGCCAATAAGCCGCACGTAAAGGTGCCAATCGGCGCAACGGGCGGAATAGTCACCCGCGCCACGCTTGCGATGATCGGGGAAGCCGGGCCCGAGGCCGTTATCCCCTTGAACAGCACGCCGGGAAGTAGCGCGCTCGGAGGCATGGGCGGCATTACGATCAACGTGCAGGCGGGCCTTGTGTCAACGCCGGCGCAAATCGGGCAGCAGATTATTGAGGCAATCCAGACCGCGCAACGTAATAGCGGCCCCGTGTTTGCCGCGGCATGAGTGCCCCGACTCCTCTCCAAGTGCTGCTGGGATTTCAGACGACGGTAAATTTCGGCACGCCGTTTCAGCTGGATAATGCCACCTATGGCCTGCTGGATACGGGCACTCTTGGCGGCTACCAGATGGTGGATATCACCACCATGGTGCGTTCAGTGGGGACCAATCGCGGCCGGAACCGCGTCATGGAACAATTTACGGCGGGAACTGCCCAGCTCACGATTTACGATCCCACGCGCCTGTTTGATCCGGTAAATACGGAGAGCATCTATTACCCCTACGTCGCCCCGCGTCAGCCCGTGCAGATTATCGCCGGCGGCGTGACCATCTATAGCGGCTACGTGACTGATTGGGATTTGGATTACGGGTTCACGACCAGCGCAAACGTGACAAGCATTACATGCGCAGATGCCTTTACGATCCTGTCTAACCAGAACATGAATGCATGGACGCCAACGGCCCAAAGCTCAAGCGCCCGCGTTGCCGCCGTACTCACCCGTCCGGAGGTCGTCTACCAGGGCGCGTACAGCGTCGGGACAGGATCAAGCACACTGGGCGGGGCCGACGTTACGGCAGGAACCAACGTCATGTCCTACCTGCAAAACGTAGCCGCGTCGGAACAGGGCTACCTGTTTGTCTCATCCACCGGCACCCTCACGTTCACTGGCCGCAGCGCAGTGCTGAACCCTGTTTCGTCAATTTCGTTCACCGATACAAACGGTGGAATCCCGTATCAGACGCTAAAGAACCAGTACGGTGACGAACTGTTGTACAACTATGTTCAAACGCAAGCGCCCCCAGGGGGAGTGCAGACCACAAGCAATGCCGCGTCAATCGCGCTGTATCAGGCGCAGCAGTACACAAAACTTGATCTGCTGAACAGCACGGACGCAGAGGTAGACGCGCTCGGTAATTACGTCCTCGGGCGCTACAAGGACCCCGTGTTGCGGTTCACCGGCGTGACGGTGCAGCTGGCCGCGCTTAGTGCCGCCGATCAGACCACGGCCCTTTCCGTCGACCTGACCCGCATAGCGTCGGTGCAAAAGTCCTACAGCGTCGGCACCCCGGCGAGCGTGACCCAAACGCTTATCGTCTCGGGCATAAAGCATTCCATTACGCCGGGTTCGCACGTAGTGGAATACACTTTCGAGAGTACGGATCAGGCCGCGTACTTCACCCTTGACGATGCCATTTTTGGCATCCTTGACACAAACCTGCTGGCATTCTAGAAAGGCTTTGTAATGGCATGGACCGCACCTAATACTTACGTCGCCGGGGCGATCCTCACCGCCGCGCAGATGAACGCAATGCAGGCCAACGCGCTTGCAGGCGGCCCCATCTATGCCACAGAGGCTCTAAGGGATGCCGCGATCACGTCGCCCTTCGAGGGCCAACGGGCCTACATCACGGGTAGCACGGTAGCCGCCGCCACCGGAAATAAGGCGGCTACGCCTACAGGCATCCAGACCATTTATAACGGCTCGAAGTGGGTATGTGTTACCCCCGTAGGCGCATATTCGGACGTTAGCGGTACAACGGCAACAACTGGTTCATACGTCACAACACTAACCGGGGACGGAACGGAGATTACGGCAACAATTACAACGGGAACATCGGCCCTTGTAATGCTGACGGGAACCACATATTCGTCATCTCCAGCCGCGACTAATGTTATTGCCGTCGCCGTGAGTGGTGCAACGACGGTAGCCGCGTCAGATGCAACCGGCGGCGTGGGATTTCAACAAACCGCTGGAGCCGTCGTCAATCATTGCAGGTCGTGGACGATTGTAAACCTTACTGCTGGCACGAATGTGTTTACTCTTTCTTACAAGCAAGCAAGCGCGGGGGTGACGTTTTACCAACGGTGCCTCACCGTGCAGGGCATCGCCTAGACCAATGCCCGACCCGCCCACACCTCCGAGGACCCCTATCCCCGTGCCCCATGACGAAATTCAGCGGATTACCGATCACCTAGAGCGCATTGAGGATCTTGCACGGGCGACGAATGGCAGGATTCGGGAGATTGAACTTTGGCAGGCACGGCTTCAAGGGGTCGCGGCAACGTCCCGCGTAATCTGGATGATGTTTGGCGGGGTCGTCACGGCAATAATCATTGCGCTAATCACAAAGGGGCAGATGTAATGGCAATCAGTAATGGTCAGCAGGTAATCCGAACTGCCCAGGGCTACTTGGGGGCACGTGAGGGCGCGCCCAATAAATCCGGCGCACCCATCGTGGATGAGTGTCAGGCCTTGTATGGCCTCTCCGGTGTTCCGTGGTGCGCGTGCTTTGTCGGCTACGTCAGTGCCAATAGCGGCGCAGATGCGAAGTACAAAGCGTCGGCAAAAGCGATTATCAGCCCCAGCACGCAATCCCTGTATGACGCCGCACGCGCAAAGGGATGGGTTCATCCCGGCAATGGGCAGGCAATCCCCGGTGACCTATTCATCATCCCCGGTGTTCACGTAGGAATAATCACCGGCAACCGTGACCCAAAGACATTTACGACGGCAGAGGGCAACAGCTCCGATAGCGTGACAAGCAATATCCGTGCATGGTCGGACGGGTGGCAAAGAATCAGCCTCCCAAATGTTGGCACCGCCGGCCCCGCCGCGACTGTTGACGGCTTTGGGTTCGACGACACCCGCGTAAAGCTTTACGGCGGATGGACCTCACCCGAGGCACGGGATGGGCAGATGCGGGCGTTCGCTGCGGCAAACCCCACGCAGTGGACACAGGCCGTACGGGTGGCGAAGGATAGTCCCTACGCATTCCGCGCCGGCCCCACTGGTACCTATAACCACTGGACGTTTGGCCCGTGGCTATATGAGACAGGTAAGGCCACCCGCGACGCCGAGCAGGGCAAGTATGAGAAGGCCAATAAGACGACCGCCCGCCCATGGAAAAAGACCTACAAGGGAGCATGACCAATGGCACCCGAGACATTGCCGCCAGGTACCGAAGTAATCGAACCGCCACCGGCGGAACCGACTGACTACACAGAGGATAAAAAGGCATGATCCCGAAGGTAGGCCCCAGCACTATCGCTGCACTGTCAGCCGCCGCTATCGTCATGGGCGCTTTCATCACAACATGGATGGAAGGAAACCCTTCCGCACTACTGGCGTCAATCTCCGCGGGCCTCACGGCCCTTGTAGGCATCCTGCGCAGCTGGCAGGCCGTGTCCCCTAGTAAGGAGTAACACCATCCGTAGGACTATCGGAGCCGCGCTCGCCGTGGCAATCATTGCAGTACCAGCAGCAGCAGCAGCAGCACCGAGCCCCCCGCTCCCTCCCAATCACGACCTCTGGCTAAGGGTCGGACACTGCGAACAGCCCGGCCATGGGTACCAGGGTATTGCGTGGAATACGCACGGGCCGTCCTACGAAGGGGGCTTGGGGTTTGCCTCATCCTCATGGGATGCCTACAAGCCGAAGGGCTACCCCGACAACGCCGGGGACGCAACGTGGCGGCAACAGATGGTGACGGCGAACCGCCTATGGCACCGCGCCGGGTGGGGATGGGGATGCGACGAGCGCTAGCGGTCTCACAATGCGGGACGCGCTCGCGGATTACTTGACAGCCCGCAAACGGCGGGCGTAGCGTTCCGTCCGGTGGGTCGGATGCGGAGCTAAGTACCAGCGCCCGGCCCACCACTAACCAAGGGGAAAAGATGAATGTTCAAGAAAAGCTAGATGCGATTGAGCAGCACGCCGCGAAATGTCTAATTGAAACTCGCGAGCTAATTGTTTACCTCACCGGCCACCCGGCCGCGGCCGTGTCATTCGACGATATCCCGCCGTTGCATACGCCTAGCCGCACTGTGCCCCTACGCGGGCGCGGTGGGCCCACGCACGGCGGTGGATGGGTTAGTCCGCTTGATGAATCCGTGGAGTGGCCGGATGATGCCGCATGAGGGTGATCAACCGTTGGGCTTTTGAGATTAGTGGGGTCATCATCGTGGCCGCCATTACTTACACGCTGGCCGCACCATTGTGCGAGTGGCTTGCCGGAATCTAAGGGGACACAATGGATACGCACGGAGATGATAGAGCCGACCTACGGCAGCTGCTGGCTGAATGGGCCTCACCGCCGGCGGAGATGATCGACGTAATCCCGAAGGGTGGCGTGGAGCTCAAATATTTGGGCCACGCCGCGACCACCAGGGCGCTGCTGGAATGCGACCCGGAGTGGTGGTGGGAGCCTATGTCCAAGGACGACGACGGACAGCCGCGCCTAGTGACGGACGATCAGGGCAGGCCCGTAGGCTTGTGGATATACCTCCACGTTTGCGGTGTCCGCAGGCCCGGTTACGGCAGCTGCTTGCCCGGCAAGAGTGACGCCATAAAGGAACTGATTGGTGATGCCCTCAGAAACGCGGCCATGCGCTTTGGCGTGGCGATCAACCTTTGGGGCAAAGACCACCCGGAGAAGGACGCGCCGAAGGCCCGTAAGAAGGCCACGCCGCTACCGAGTCCCGTGCGAGAGACGCACGATCAGAAGGACGAGGGCAAAGAGGCATACGAGGCCCTAGTCGCGGAGCATGGCAAGGACCTTGTGAATGGTGCCATGGCTATGTTCGGCGTTGCGCGGTTCTCCGAATTGACGCCAGACAAGGTGCAGGACATTGAAGCGTCGCTATTCCAGCGGGCCAACGTCGTGTCGGCAAACGAAGCAGCGAAGGCGGCATCCCTTGACCCTCCCGCTCTCTAAAGCGAACCTTGAACGCATGACCGAGCGCGACTGGCAAGGGCAGGTGATCGAGCTGGCGCGAACATTCGGATGGATGGTCCAGCACTCCCGGCCTGCCCAGGTGGGCGCGGAAGGTAGGTGGGTGACGCCGATTACCGGCGATGTTGGCTTCCCTGACCTTGTGCTTGCACATCGCACCAAGGGGCTAGTCATGGCTGAACTAAAGACGGAGACAGGCCGCATGGCGACCGCCCAGAAAGAGTGGCGGGACACCCTCACAGGTCACGTTGAGTACTACCTATGGCGACCATCCGATCTGCCGGACGTAGTGCGGAGGCTTAGCCGTGCCGTCTGACGAGATCACGCGCCTGTGTCGCAATCAGCAATGGTCCTGCCGCCAGGAAGGTCACAGGGCATACCTGCCCGCGCGAAGGGTGTCTACTAACGGCGCGGTGCAATTTCAGATGGTC